>JAABUY010003373.1_pt1 | contig 17771 bp, 21 predicted proteins | sample 5560271 | NCBI WGS metagenome assembly JAABUY01 (sample SAMN10711886, study PRJNA513374) | rock metagenome | isolation source: Antarctica rocks | place: Antarctica: Victoria Land, University Valley
TGGCCGGCGCCAGCGCCCGGATGTCCCCCCCACTCGCCTCGAACGCCCGTAGGTACCGCTCCACGCTCGGGCGGCTCATGCCCCCCACTCCCGCAGCCGCGCCCTCACCACCGGCCTGCGTCCGCGCGCCAGACAACGTCGACAGATACTCCTCGATGGCGCGCCGCGTCCGCGCCCCCGCCGGCCACGTCAACAGCGGCCGGATCAGCGTGTAGCGCCGCCACGCCTCCGCCCGCTCCGTCTCCGGCAGCAGGTGGAAATCCGCGATCGTGTACGCCGTCGGCAGCGTCCCCTCTCCCTTTTCTCCCACCCGCACCCCTGGCCCGCGTACCGCGAAGCGCAGTGCCCCCCTGTCCCATGCAGCGGTCACCTCGTCCCGTGTGACCACCCCTTGCCCCCCGCCGCTCTGGTCCTCCACCACCAACCGCCCGTCCCGCAGCACCTGCCGTACGAGAAACGTCTGGCCGTCCCGCTCGTACCGTGTCCCCACCGCCAGATGCAACCGGCCCATCCGTGCCACCCCCGTCCTCGCCGTCTCACTCCCTACGTCGTCCTGTTGAGTAACACCACTCTAGCATCACGACGCCTGCACAGGGGCCACTTATGCGCCGCTGCTGGTAAGGCGTCACGTTAGATGAGCCGTGCGTCACATTAGGTGAGCGGGCTGCGTCACATTAGGTGAGCCAATCCGTACGGAGCCCTCCTCCCGGCCATCCTCCCCGTCTTATCCACACTCACAAGACCCCCCAGGGGGACGCCGCGGATGCGAGGAGCGCGGACACGCCGCACGCGGATCGGCTCACCTACTCTGACGCAACGTGCGGATCGGCTCACCTAATCTGACGTTTCTCGCTCACCTACTCTGACGTTCCACGCCGCTGTACGGGTGAAACCCGCTCACCTAATCTGACGCCTTACACCACGTCGCGCTCCTTGTCGCCATCGTCGATCGTGCGCCCACCCACGATCCCCATCTGCGCGGCCGCGCCCGCGCGCTCCTCCCCCGCCCGCCCCTCGTGGTGGTGGCCCACGCCCCCAGCCCCGCGCTCCGCCGCCACGCCTTCGCCTATGGCACCCGTGACGTGATCGCCCTACCCGCCGACCCCCACGCCCTCCGCGCCCGCCGCGCCGCCGTCCTACGGCCAACAATGGATAGTACACCGATGGTTAACGCTTGACACCTCCTGTAAGGCGTCACAGTTTCTGATATTGGTGGCGAAGTCGTTTCCAGGGTCGTGCCCGTGCGTAAAAGCAGGCGGATGGTGGGCATGGTCACGGGTGCTATGTGACTTCGCCACCAATATCTTCATAAAAGGTGAGTTTCACATCAGGCGCGCGCGGCATCAGTACCGCTATCCTGATGAGCAATAGGGGGTGGACGCGCCGTTTTGGGGACGCCGGCGCGTCCACCCCCTATGCCTATGTACCCCCCGCCACCGGCTCGCTGCGACGTCGCAGATGATCGAGCTAGCCCGATCAGGTCTTGTAACCACCACCCGTGGACTTGTCCTCAACACAGGGGGTCTTGCGCATATAACGTGAATCGAGTCCCGCAAGGGTGATGATGACGCCGCTGGCGCTGCCCTCTCAGGTGTGGTGGACTCCTGTTTCGGCCGACTTTCCTGGCCGGCACCTTGCGTACCCCACCCCCTTTCACGTTGTATGCGCAAGACCCCCCAGTCATGCCGACAAGTCCAACAGCCAGGTGTGCTCCTGTCTCGCGGGTGGTGGGCTCCCCTGACACCCCGTCACGGTCATGGCGTGGCGGGCGACGAGGAGATCCTGTCGGCCGATTCGGGCGCAGCGGGCGCGCTGATCGTGGTGATGCGGTCGCCCACCCGGATGGTCCCGCCGTCGAGGATGCGGGTCCGCAGTCCGCCGCGCCCGGCAAGCGCACGCGCCATCCCCGGTCGCGTCAGGCTGTCGAGATAGCGGCAGGGATCGCAGCGCCGGACGCCGACGAGCACGACGTTCCCGATCTGGAACGTGCGGGCGATCAGGTCGTCGAGTCGCACCCCGCACGTCGCCACGTTCCGGCGCAGTGTCCCTGCGTCATAGCCCAGCGCGTCCGCGACTTCAGCCTCCACCAGGGTCAGCTCCTGGTCCGGCCAGCGCGGGTCGCTCCAGTGGCCGAGGCGCGCGGCGTAGCGGTCTCCGCCGATACCCCTGCCGCGCACGACCTCGATCTGGGCGCGCGCCTCCATCGGCGCGCCTGCCCGAGGCGCCGTGTAGAGGCCGACCACCCGCGCAGGAGCGTCCCGTGGTCCCTGATCCCTTGCCGCGTTCGCCGCGCTCAGACGCCCGTCCACCCGTGTGCCGTGGGCTGTCATCCTGCCCCTCGTCGTCTCCCGCCACGTGCCTGTGTCATCCCCGCTGGCCGTCGTTCACCTGGCACAGGCGCAGGATACGCCAGCCAAGCGGCAGCGTCACCGCCGCGAGCACAAGTTTCACGGTGTCACCGCCCACGAAGGGCAGCAACCCGACCTGCACCGCGTGCGCCGGGCCGACGACGTGGGCCAGCCAGGGTAGAGCAACGAGATAAATGAGAACCTCGCCAACGGCCATGGTCGCACTGGCCCGCCAGAAGGTGCGATCCCAGCCGCGCTCGGCCAGCGTGCCGACGACCGCAGCCACAAGGGGGTACGAGACGAGATAGCCGGCTGTCGGCCCGCTGATCGTGGGGACGCCGGCGCTGGAGAGCGTCCACGCGCTGTGCCCGTAGGCGAAGACCGGCAGGCCGGCCAGGCCTTCCGCCAGGTAGGCCACGAGGGCGAGCGCCCCGCGACGGCCACCAAGCAGGGCGCTGACGACCAAGAGGGCGTACGTTTGGGCCGTGATCGGGACCCACGGCAGAGGGATGGTGAGGCGAGCGGACAGAGCCACCAGCCCGCTGCCGGCGAGGATGAGGAGAAGATCCGTCACGCGTGTGCGTGCGGGAAGGGCCACGTCAAGTAACGTCCGCCGTGGCATCAGAATCGCTGGTGTCATATGCAAGGATGTGTCCTCCCTGTCGTGGGTGTGTGAGGGGCATCGGTGTGTCGTGGTGGACTACTGTGGCCTGAGCCTCAGCCGCGCGCGACAGCGTCGTCCGGCGCGTGCCCGCGCCTGTCCCGGCCCTGCAGTATAGCAAGGCCACCCGGAAACTAGAGATATCGACCTCCTGCTCTATCGCTGTCAGCACGCCATGCAAACGACGTAACAAAGGGTATCCTCCACACCTCTGCGCGTCACGCTCTCAGCGCACCCCGTTACGACGCCGGCGCCGCCCGTGTCGATAGCCCCGATAGTGCGGCCGGCGCGACGCCCCGGTCTTCGTCCTCTACGACGTGCTGCCTCGCCCAATGACCTGATCGAATAGCGCTCCAGTGGCCGCCGCTTGGACGAGCTTGTCAGTGACGTCGATTGCCCAGTCGCGGCGTGACCACGTCGAGGGTTCATAGAGACCAAGCGCGGTATTCAAGACAACGTCGCCGGTGTAGACGCCGGCGAAGACGACCCCCACGGCCTTCGGGCCTCGCAACCCGGCCTGCGCCGCGACGCCGTAGGCGGTGCCCCACATAGCCCCCAGGGCGAAGTGGGTCACCCAGTTCAGCCGCTTCCACCCCCGCTTGCTGGTCGGATGGATCTTCAACGTCTTTTCGGCGAAGCTCGCGGGAGCGTAGCTCTCGCCGCGCCCGGTCAGCGGCATCTCGATCAACTCCTGGAACGCGGTCATCACCACGGTCCCGCCAATACCGGACAGGACGCCTCGGCCAACGGTTGCTGCAAACATGTGGTCCCTCCATTCTCCTCGCGCACAGCTCTGCACCATGACGTGGATCGTCCTCTACGCGTACTCATGCCGGCTGACCGCCCTGCACATGGGCTGCAGGCAGGCGTTCCCGCTGCACAACTCGTGCCGCGAGAGTTCGTGACATTGAGGTGGGCGACCCGCGAACCGTAACGCGCGGCGCTGGAGGATGCTGGGCCTGGCTGTCCATCTGAAGGATCCCTCTTCCTAACCCGCCTGGGCTCCGATCCACCGTGGAAGGATAGGTTCTTGACCCGTATCCGGCGCTCGACGTACGGGTCGCCAGACGGTTACTCCCTTCGTTGTGGCGCTTCGTTCGCGGTCTTACCTTTGCCCTCTACATCCTGGGCGAGAATCATCACCTCTTCCTTCCCAACCAGCGCCTCAAACCCGCCCGCAGGTGTGGAGGAGCATTCCCACCGGCGCGGCCATACTGCCATCCGAACAGCAGGCCGTAGATGAGGTGGCCAACCGGGAATGTGATCGTGCTGCCCTCGGCGAGCGCAGCTCGGCGAAGAAGCTTCCCTCGATCTCCATCACCTCCACGCGGGTCCAGCCCAGGCGCTTGGCGACGAACGTCAAGCCCGTCATGCCCGTCCACCCGGCCAGCACCCCTTGGATCACCCGCCGCGGCTGTATCCCCTCCATTTCCACCTCCTGTTCTTTAGGGTGTACCTAAGGGTATACCTATCCGGGTTTCCTACGGGTAACCATGACCGTGAATGACGCGCGGCTGCCTCGCCAGCGGGACATCTATGTGCAGGCCGAGCGGTAGGGGGCTCCGGGCCGCTCGCGCATGCCCCGTTCCGTTACCCGATCGTCGAGCGCGCGGGCCGTGGAGCGCGCATCCGCTCCACGGCCCGCGCATCCCCTGCCGCCCTCGCTACGGGCCTGGGTTGACGCCGACAGGGGACGTGTCAGCTCATCGGCACGCCGCGGCCGGGCCATGCGGCGGCGTGTTCGTCACGCCCCGCGTCACGATCGGGCCGGGGCCGGGATACCGGACGGCCGGGCCCGTGCCGCCGATGAAGCCGAGTTGCCTGAGCGCCGCAACCAACTCGCTCACCCGCGTGAACATCGGCGGCTCGAAGGCCACGTTGTTGGCCGGGCGGACCCCCAGCGCGTAGTTCGCCAGCACCCGGTGCTCCGCTTCCTCCGTGCCGATCTGATAAACAGCCTTCACCAGTCCCGGTTGGCCCAGTGTAGCGAGCTCGCGCGCCGCCGCCATGTCGGCGGCGATGCACGCCGTTTCCAGTGTCACTAGCGTCGCGAAAAACGTGTCGTAGTCCGACAGGATCGCGGCGTCGGGCACGGTGATGGTGTCGGTGAGGGGCCGCGCGCCGGCCGCGCGCAAGAAATCGAGGTGAAACTGCTCCTCGGCGCGGGCGGCCTCGAGAATAGCGAGGACCGCGGGCGGGATGGGCCGGTTGTAGCGGCCCGCCCGCGCGCGCGCGATCGCGCCGCCGAGCAGGGTCACGCCGAGCACTTCGGCCGTCGCCATCACGTCGATGATCTCGCTCACGCTCTCGGACGTGGCGGCCACCGCGCGCAATAGGGTCGCGTGCCCGAGCGTAAGCCCGAGCCCCACGGCGCCCGCGCCCTTGAGGAGCGTCCGGCGCGAGAGCCGGCCGTCCATGATCGTGTCAGATGTCTCCATACCTCGTTCTCCTCTGCTCGTTGTTTACGGCCGCAACTGTCCCACGCCACGCGTGTCGATTGGGCCAGGGCCGGGGTAGGTGATCGTCTGCCCGCGCCCGCCGATCCAGCCCAGCCGCTGCAACGCGGTCGCGGCCTCGCCGACGTTGGTGAACATGGCCTTCTCGAAGGCGACGTCATTCGGCACGCCCCCGAGCACGCCGGCGGCGATGGCATAGAAGCGGGCCAGGGCGCGATGCTCGGCCTCGACCGCACCGATCTGCATGGCTGCCTGCACCAGGTGGGGTTGCCCCAGCGCGGCGAACTCCTGGGCCGCGGCCAGGTACGCCGCGATGAAGGCCTCTTCCAGCCCGATCACCGTGCGCAGGAAAGTGGGCGCGTCGGTGACGATGCGCGTGTCCGGGAGGGTGAACGTGGTGGTGAGGGGCCGCGCCCCCGCGGCCATGAGCACCCGGAAGTGCTGCTCCTCCTCGGCCCGCGCCGCGCGCACGAACTGCTGCTGCTCGGCGTTGAGCGCGAGCCGGCCCGCCGCCGCGCTCTGTAAAGCGCCCCCCAGGGCCGTGACTGCAAGCGCCTCGGCCGTGGCCGCGATGTTGATGATCTGTTGGACCGATTCGCAGCCGACCATCCCGCCGCGCGGGGCGGACTGATCGGACGCTGCGACTCCCCTAAAAGCGAGCATGGATGTCATCCTCCTGTCGACGTCGTCGTGGCGCTGTACCGCGGCGCGGGAGAGAACGTTCTTTTCCCACGCCGCGGCACGCGGTTAGAACTGGCCCTGCCGCCGGGCGAAGGCCATGGTGTTGGCGATCATGGTCGACGTACCGACCTGCGGCAACGGCAGGAGCGGCGGCGGGGCCTGCGGCGCGGTGGGCGCTTGGTGCGCGAACGCCAGCGCCGGGCAGTTGATGATGATGTTGGCCGAGGAGAGCGGCAAGCCGCCCGGGTTCGTCACGATCCCCCTGGCCCCGAGCTGCAGGATCGTGTTGGCATCCGTCTGGGCGCGGTTGACGCCCAGGCCGACCGCGAAGGGGTTCCACATCCCGATATTGAGGTCCCAGAGCGGGCTATACGAGAGCTGGGCCAGGCGCGGGTCGCGCAGCGTGGGGAACCCCTGGAAGACGTTGTGCGCGTCGCCGGAATCCTTCGCCAGAGCATCGAGCACGCGGGTGTCCTGCAGGTTCGCTTCCAGAGCGTTGGCGCCGTCGTTGATGACGTGGGTCAGCCCTTGCGCCGGGGGACTGCTCGTGCCGTCCTGCCCGTTAGCGAAGGTAAAGATCTCCGCGCGCGCCGCGTCCGGACGGAACCCGCCATTGGGGAACGGCGACAGGGCGAGGCCGGGCGCGAAGGTGCTGCGCTCCAACACGGCCGTGAAGGCGTCGGAGGACTCGAAGCTGAGGTACATGATCGGCTGCCCGTCGGCGAACCCGCGCACGAAGAGCAGATCGACCGTCATGCGGGCCGTGTCGATGGCCATGACGCGGTCCCCCGTGTTGGTGTGGTGGATGACGTCGAAGGGACCGGGTCCCGTCGCGACGATGGGGGCGTTAAAGATGACCGTGCTGTTGGGCAGATGGACGAAGGGGCTGTAGCCGGGCATGGCCACCGCGCCGGGGGTGAAGGTCGCCGGCGGGAAGCCGGTGGGGCCGGGGACGAGCAGGCGCGTGGGGCTGAAGTCTGGTCTGGCCTGGAACTGCACGATGCCACGGCCCCCCATGCCGCTCGGCGCCGTCACCTGTTGGGCGCAGCCGGGGCACTGATTGGTGACGTTGGCCAACTTGGGGGCAAAGTTAACGCCCAACGCGCGGGCGAGGCGCGCATCGGAGACGTCGGTGATGACGTACCAGACGGGCATGCCGTTGACCACGCCCTGGCGCAGGGGCAGGGTGGCCACACTGCGCGTGAGGTCAACGCGCAGCGCACTCTTGATCGTCGTATTGCTCAAGGGCAGGAAGGCGTCGTGGGGCCGTGTCGTCGCGGTCCGCGCCGCTGCCGGTACGGCCACGCCGGACACAAGGACAAGTGCGAGTAGTGCTGAGGTTATCCGTTTCACATTCTCCTCCGTCGTGCTGAGACTACCGATGTCATGCTTTCCTCCGCGGGCTCACCTTACTGTCTCCTCTGCGGTCTCCTGTCTCCATCCGATCGACGCGTTACTGAGCGTCCCCTTTCGCTGGCCTCCGTCTCACGGTCGCATCAGCGATCACCTCCCCTGGCACCCGCCGCTCGGCGGAGCCCCGCCTGGACAGCCGTGGCCGGGTCGCTGTAGGCCTCGACCGTCCGCTCCGCCGGGTCGTCGCACCAGGTGTAGTAACCGCCGCACCAGGCCGCCTCGTACACGTACACGGGACAGCGCTCCCCGTGAACCGTGGCCAGGTGGCCCGAGGGGTCCAGTTCGGCATCCAGATCGAGCGCCTGGAGCACGTCCACGAGTCGTGTCATGGCCCTATTCTCCCCCCGGTCCGGCACTCCTTGCCACCATCCTAATGAGAGCACGCGGCATGCCGGAATCGCGCTAAGACGGTGAATAGCTGGGAGCTATCCGGTGACGAAACCGTGACAAAATGGTGGCGACATGGTGAACGACCGATGGACACCGCATCCGGGCGCCTGAGAGGCTCGCGGACACGCGTGATAGATTGCGGGTAGCGCGCCGGCATCGTCGTGGGGTCGAGGTCCTCGTGCTAGACTGGATATAGCCCTGTCCATCCAAGAGCAGCAGGGCGTGACACGAGGAGGCAGACATGCGGACAGACGATGCGCGGCGTGCGGCATTGCGGTCCTGGCTGGAGGAGCGTCCCGCACTGGAGCAGGCCGACTGGGGCACCGCGTTCCGGGGATACCCCGCGCTGGACCTGACGGGCGAGCCGGTCCCCTGGACGCCGTTTACGGGCGACCCGGCCGCCGCCCGCATCGCCCTGGTCACAAGCGTCGGCGTCTTCGTCCAGGGGCGCCAGGAGCCGTTCGACGCGGCCAACCCCTATGGAGATCTCTCGTATCGCCCCATCCCGCTCGCGACGCCGCCCGCGCGCCTCGGCCTGGCGCACGAACATTACGACCACGCGGCGGCCGCGCGGGACCTCAACGTCGTCTACCCTGTGGATCGCCTGCGCGAGCTTGCCCAGGCGGGGGTGATCGGCGCGGTGCTCGACCCCAGCTTCAGCGTCATGGGCTACAACCCGGACTGGGCCGCCGTTCAGGAGACCTGCGCCCCCGCGCTCGCCGATCAGGTCGCGGCGTTGCGCCCCGACGCGGCCCTGCTGGTCCCGGTCTGACCGATCTGCCATCAGTCCGTGGGACTGATTGGGCGGGCAATCGAGGCCCCGGGCGTCCCGACCGTGGCCGTGGCGGTCCGGCGCGGTCTCATCGCGCGCGTGCGGCCTCCGCGCGCCCTGGTGACGGGGTATCCGAACGGGCAGACGGTGGGGCCGCCGGGGGACGATGCCGCCCAGCGCGCGGTGCTGTGCCGGGCGCTCGCCCTGCTGACGGCGACGGAGCCGGGCACGATCGTCGATCTTGGGGGCAGCGACCACGAGACGGCCCCGCGCGGACAACAGCGCTGATCAGCCCGCGCCCGCTCCGCGCCGTCCGTGATCGCGCAGGCCGATGCGGGCCGCGCGACGGATCTGGGAGCGCGGTTCACGTCGCCCGCATGGAGCCCCATCGCTCCTCGTCACGGAGGTCCATCGCTTCTTGCTCTTGCCCACGCTGTAAGATCCGGTGAGGAAGTGACAAACGGCGCCTACACACGCGTTGACCGCGCGCGAGCACGGAGACGTGGAGCCCGGCGTGTTCAGTCGGGCGGCGTAAAGCGGTAGCCCGTCCCCCACACCGTCTGGATGTAGCGGGGGCGCTCGGCGTCATCGCCGAGCTTCTGGCGGAGCCGACGCACGAACACCTTGAGATGCTGCGCATCCGCGCTGAAATCGGGGCCCCAGACCTGCGCGATGAGGGCCTGATGCGGGACGACGGCGCCGGCCAGGCGCACCAATTCCGCGAGCAGGCGGTACTCGGTCGGCGTCAGGTGGACCTCTTCTCCATGTACACGCACACGTCGGGCGGCGACATCGATGACCAGGTCGCCGATGGTGACGACGGGCACGGGCAGCACGGGAACCTGCTGGGCGTGCGACCGGCGCACCAGGGCGCGCAGGCGTGCGAGGAGCTCGATGTGGTCGAACGGCTTCGTGACGTAGTCGTCGGCGCCGAGGTCGAGCGCCCGGACCTTGTCCAGCGTGGTCTCGCGCACCGTGAGCATCAGGATGGGAACCTGCGAGGTTTCGCGGATGCGCCGCAGGACCTCGAAGCCATCGGGCGGGGGCATGGAGACATCCAGGACCACGAGGTCCGGTTGCGTCTGAGCGAACAGCCGCAGCGCCTCGTCGCCGCTCGCCGCCAGCGCCACCGCGCAGCCCGGCCACGTCATGCGCGCGCCGTAGGCCACGGCCCGCGCGATCTCGCGCGCATCGTCGGCAATGAGCAGCGAGAGCGTCATGCGTCACTCTCGTCGCGATGGCGCGGCAGGGCCATGCGGAAGGTGGCCCCCTGGCCGGGGGCGCTCTCGGCCCACAGGCGCCCCCCGTGCAGATCGACGATCCCCCGGGCGATCGCCAGGCCCAAGCCCGATCCGGCCGCGCCCCCGGCGCGGTGGAAGCGCCGGAAGACCGCCTCCAGCTCCTCGGGCGGCAGGCCCGGCCCGCTGTCGCTGACCGCGAGCATGACCTCCGCGCCCGTTGCCCGCCCCGACAGCGCGATGCGGGTGCCGAGGGGCGTGTGCCGATGCGCGTTCGCCAGCACGTTCACCACGACCTGCGACAGCCGCTGCGCATCCCCGCTGACCAGGAGGGGCCCAGGCAGGTCCACCTCCACGCGCTGCCCCTTGTCCTGGACGAGGGCATGGACCGAGGACAGCGCCTCCATCACGACGGAGCGCAGGTCGATGAGGTCCCGCTCCAGCCGCAGGACACCGGCCTCCAATTGGTTGTACGCCAGCAGATCGTCGATCAGCCGGTGCAGGCGCTCGATGTTGAGGCGTGCGTCGGCCAACAGGCCGCGCTCGTCCGTCGGCAGCCGGTCGCCGAAGCCGGTGTCGAGCATGCCCAGGCCCACCCGCGCCGCCGTGAGCGGGGTGCGCAGATCGTGGGACACCGTGGCGATGAAGTCCGCCCGCAGCTGGTCGAGGGTTTCCAGGCGCTCGGCCTCATCGCGCACGGAGCGGTGGGCCTGTTGCTCGAGCACCAGACGCCGCGTCAGGAGGGCCATGCCCGCGCCGACCAGGGCCAGCATGACCAGGCGGGCGACGAGCATGCGCACGTCCGCCGCCATGTGCATCCAGAGGGGGAGCAAGGGATCGATGGCGGCCACGATGGCCACGGTCGCGCCGACGTAGGCCAGCGTGCCGCGCAAGGTCATGCCGGCGGCGGCGTAGTCGACCGTCAGGAAGAAGAGGACGAAGAGCGGGCCGCCGGGCTCGCCCGCTAGGGCATAGAGGAGGGCGGCCACCGGCAGCGTCAGGATGGCCATGGTCGGGAGTGACCGGAGCGGGGGCAGGACGGCGCCGAGGAGATCGACGAGCAGGCTGACGGCGGCGAACAGCAGGACCAGCACCCACGAGGGCAGGCGCACGAGGCCCATCGTGGGCTCCATCACGGTAATCAGGAACAGGACGGCGAGCGTGATCCAGCGCAGCGCCACCAGGGCGCGGCGCAGGAACCGGTGGAGGTCCGGCTGCACCGGCAGCACAAGGTCATCCGCCATCCCTGTCCTCCACGATCCACTCCCCCCTTAGACCCAGCATCCTAATCGCCGATCTACGCCCACGCGGTCCCGCGCCCTGTGTACCCTGCGCACATGGCACGCGGTAGAGCGCCCTGTCCCTCACCGCGGCCGGAGCCTCACGCGTCGAGCCGGCTCTCGTCAGGTGGTGTCAGGGCTGTCGCGCGGGCAACGGGCAGCCGTCGGGGCCGCAGACGCCGGATGCGATCTCCTCCGCGCGCTCCCGCGCCAGTTGCTCCCGCTGCCAGTCCCCGTCGATGGTGGGATGGAACTTCTCGGGGTGCAGCGCGGACCAGATCTGCTTGCGGATCACGAGGTTCTCGGGATCGTGGCGCAGCGCCCCGCGCCACTCCGCCACCGCCTCCTCCCGGCGGCCCAGGCTGTCCAGCAGCCGCCCCAGCCGCAGCGTCGTCGCCACGAGCTCCCGCTCGGTCGCGCCGAGTTCGTAGGGCGTCGTGGCCGCCGGGCTCTCGATGGAGCCCTCCCCCGTGGCGAACCGCTCGACGACGGCGCGATCCGCGGCCCGCTCGACCGAGAACCCCCCGTACTTGGCGTAGCGCACCACCCCGTCTGTATCGATCAGCACCCCGTTGGGCACGGCCTTGAAGCCGAAGGCCGTGGCCGTCGCCCCCGTCTCGTCGATCAGGGTCGGGTACGTCGCCCCCGCCGCCGCGACGAACGGGCGCGCCCGCTCCGCCCCGGTGTGCTCCATGGCGATCGAGACGACCTCGAAATCCGCATCCTTGTGGGCATCATACACCTGCTGCCACCCGGGCAGCTGCTCGCGGCAGCTTCACCACGAGCCCCAGAAGAAAAGCAGCCGCCGCTTGCCGCGCAGCGCGCCCAGTGCCACCGCCTCTCCATCCAGCCCCGGCAACGTCACATCCGGCAGCCGATCGCCCACTCCTATCGCCATCTCTCACCGCCTCCTTGCGCTAACCCTACCTTGCCGTGGTCGGCGCCTATGCCGTCTCATGGTCCTTTTCAAACCCGCGCTCGATCTCCCGCCCCTCCCGGCGCGCCTGCGCCCACGTCACCGGCAGGTCGTGGATGTCCCCGCTCCGCTCCACGGTCTCCAGCCGGTCGAGGGCCGCCAGGATGATGCGCCGCTGCAACTCCCGATGGAAGGGGACCCCGAAGTGGTGGCCCATCATGAAGGGCACGAAGACCGCCCGCGGCGGCCTGCTGTGTTCCGTGATGTCGCGGGCCACGGTAACGGACACCGTGGGGATGCCCTGTCGTTCTAAGGCGCGCTGCACGAGCGCGATTGACTGATGTCAGAGCGGTCAGGCCGGCGCCAGGAGGGCGATGTCCGCCCCTTCGGCGACCACCGCCTCCGCGATGTCCTCGGCCAGGGTCCGCTCCAGGCGCTCCGGGTCCATGTTGTAGCCGATGAAGGAGATAAAGTTGGGCGTCAGCCCGCCGATCACGCCCTCCGCCGCCAGCTCCTGTAGCCGCTCGATCGGGAAGATCACATTGAGGTCGCGGTTCGCCCCGACGGTCGGGTACTTGATCTGGTGGATTTCCAGGTCGGCCGGCGCCGCGCCGGACGGGACCAGGCGGAAGCTGTCGTCGCCGATGGGATGCGCCACGTCGAAGGGCAGCGTCCCCTTGGGTTGGACGCCGGCCGAGCTCACGAAGGCCAGGCGCGCGGCGGACAGCGGCGTGGCGAGCCGGACCAGCGGGACCGTGTCCTGCTTGTCGATCATGACGCCGGGGTAGCGTTCGTCGATTGTCTCCCACAGCCCTGCGCGGAGTTGCCCGCGCGCGCTGGCGTTAGAGGTTTCCGTCATGGGTCCAGTCTCCCGAGTGCTTGACGAGATAGAAGTGCAGGTCGAAGAACAGGTGGGCCAGTGTCGCCGGGTCTTTGGCCGCCAGGGTCTGGGCGATGAACGCGCGGTCCGCCGGCGGCGCGTCGAGGAGCAGCGTCAGGGCCTCGGCCCAGGCCTTGTCGATCTCGCGGCGGCCGGCGTCTTCATCGCCGTCGCCAAGGTGCAGGCGCACGAAGCGGATCAGCTTGTCCCGCTCGCCGCGGGCGACGGCCTCCTTGAGGTATGGTACGGACATCACGACCTTCCCGTTGTCACGTCGTCCACGGCGCCCGCGAGGCGACGCCCCGCGCGATGCGTCTGAAAGGTGAAGAGCTCGGGACGGTGGTAATGGCCGCCCACATCCAGCGTCATGCTCTCTTCGCGGATGCGGCCCAGATCCAACTCGGCCAGCAGGACACAGGGCTCGTCGTAGACCGGCTCCCGCACATACAGCCCGTCGGGTCCGATGATCGCGCTGCCGCCGCGCAGCACCCACCGCACAGGGTCCGCGATCAGGTCCGGATGCGCCTCCAACTCGGCCGGCAGCGCCGCGGCCCGCATCAGCGCGCCGGCTGCCAGGACGTAGCAGCGGCCCTCGAAGGCGTAGTGGCGGCTGGCCACCTGGTGCATCTCCTTGACCGTCGGCCACACCGCGACGTGGATATCCTCCCCCGCCTCGTGCAGCGCCTGCCGGGCCAGGGGCATCCAGTGCTCCCAGCAGATCAGGCCGCCGACCCGACCGGCCGGCGTGTCCACGGCCCGTAGCCCCGCGGCGTCGCCCGCGCCCCAGACGAGGCGCTCGGTGTAGGTCGCCATCAGCTTGCGGTGGTGGTTGAGCAGCCGGCCGTCCGGCCCGAGGGTGAGCAGGGCGTTGTAGAGGGTGCCCCGCCCCGCGCCCCGCTCCACGCGCTCGCACACCCCCAGCACGAGCGTGGCTCCGGCGTCGCGCGCGATCGTGGCCAGCGCCTCCAGGGCTGGGCCGGGCACGGCCACGCTCTGCGCGGCCAGGCGCGCGAAGACCGCCTTGACCGGCGGGTGGTCCCAGAGCGCGACATCGCGGCAGACATCCAGCCAGACCGGGTAGCCGGGGAGCCAGGTCTCCGGGAAGACGATCAGCGCGGCCCCCGACCCTGCAGCGTCGCGGGCAAGGCGCGCCGTGCGTTCCAGCCCCGCGGCTAGATCGGGCGCCACCTCCGCCTGGACCACCGCGACAACGCACGATCTCCCCATACCACCCCCTCCCGCCTGTCGCCGCCTCTCATCGATCGTATCACAGAAATCCTGTCAGGCGTCGTGCGCCCGCCCATCGTGGGCGACCCCAAGCCATCCACGCACATCGCCGTGGCGGGCGACGCCGGTCAGCGACCGGGCGACGTTGTCGCGTGTCCCGCCAGCAGACGTTGCGCCTCCTCGTCACGGATATTGATGATGTGTCCCGCGAACGAGAGGTCGTCCGCGGCGACAAGGGCGGCGATGAGCTGAGCCGGCCGGTCCGGCGACTGCAAGGCTCCCTCGGCCTGCCACCGCTGAAATTGCTCCGCCGTGGCTGCGCCGACAACCTCCGCCGGCTGGGCCCGGATGCTGGCTTGCATGGTCGTGTCGACAATGCCGGGATAGACCGCCGTCACGGCCACGTCGGTCCCCGCCAGTTCGACGGCGAGTTGGCGCGTCAGCATGTCCAGGCCCGCCTTGGACGTCGAATAGGCGCCCGTGCGCTCGAATGGACTCTGGGCCGCGCCGGACGAGACATTGACGATGCGGCCCCAGCCAGCCGCGCGCATACCGGGTAACACCGCGCGCGCCAGTAGGAACGGCGCCATCAGGTTGACGCGCAGCGCCCGCTCCCACTCCACCGGATCGAGGTCCCACGACGGGCCGAACGGCCCGACGATCCCGGCGTTATTAACCAGGATAGCCACCGGTCCGAGCCCCTGCTCCACGGCGGGCGCCACCCCGCCGACCGCCGGCCCGTCCGCGAGGTCGGCGCGCAGGGCCAGGGCACGGCGCCCGAGCGCGCGGACGGCCGCGGCCACCGCGTCGATGTCCGCGCCCGTCCGGGCGACCAGCGCGACATCGGCGCCGCGGCGCGCCAACTCCAGCGCGGTGGCCCGGCCGATGCCCCGTCCGGCCCCGGTGATCAGGGCCACTTTGCCTGTGAGATCGCTCACGTTCATCTCTCCTTCTCCGTCATTCTCCACGAGCGCTTGCCTGCTGCTCGCGCCCCGGCCGGTCATGAGGGCCCGCGTCCCCTGTACATGCGCTGCCTGCCTCGCCGCAGGGAGCCCCTCGCTGTTGCCAGCATGCTATGGACCGCTACGTCCACTATAGCAGGACTGAACCCGATGGTCCATAAAACCCGTCCCGTGGTAACATGAGGGCATGGTGAGGAAACCATGGTGAAGGAACCGAAGACGCGGCGCGGACAGGAGAGCCGCGAGCGCATCATCGCCGCGGCCGCAACGCTCATGTTCACACAGGGGGTGCGGGGGACCAGCCTGGATGATGTGATGGCGGCGACGGGCGTGAGCAAAAGCCAGCTGTATCACTACTTCGCCGACAAAGGCGATTTGGTCCGCGCGGTCATCGCGCGGCAGACGCTGCGGGTGTTCGACGCGCAACGGCCGCTGCTCGACGCGCTGGACTCGTGGGACGCCATCGCGGGCTGGTTCGACACCCTGACCCAACTCCAGGAGGAGGGCGGCTGCGTCGGCGGCTGCCCCCTCGGCTCGCTCGCGAGCGAACTCGTCGACCGGGACGAGGACGCGCGGGGTGATCTGGTCGGCTCCTTCGATACCTGGCAGGGCTACATGGCACGGGGGCTGGAGCGCATGCGGTCCCGTGGTGAGCTGGCGGTGGTGGCCGATCCGCTAGTATTGGCAACTGCCACGATGGCGAGCATCCAGGGCGGCTTGCTGCTGACGCAGATACACAAGAGCGCGCGCCCGCTACGCCTCGCGCTCGACGCAGCCTTCATCTACCTACGAACCTTCGCCGCCACACCCACGGTTCCTGTCGATTAGTCCACGGTGTACGCTGTCGTTAAGGTGTGGAAGTCCTGGGATCGCGGGCTTCCTGCCGGTATACGTGGATAGGATACGCGCCTAGTCGGTACTTTGTTGAAGGCGGACAAGCATTCTGGAATCAGTGCCGAAAGGCAGCGTTTGATGCCAGTGAAGGCGCGCCGGCCCTCCTGCTGACCGGCAGTTTCGAGCCGGTTTGGCCTCTCGTCCTAGAACCTTCGCCGGGATCAACAAAGTACCGTAGTGGGTCACGCCGCAATTGATGCGGGATATGGAACCGTCGCCCCTGACCCGGCGAGGCGGCGGGCGCGGGCACGGACGCGGCGCTCGTGCCGCTTGCCGCCCCACGTGAAAGGGGTGGGAGTGCGGTTCCAGCCGCGCACGGTCGCCTCGATCCAGTCGATGATCTCCTGGCTGTGTGCGGGATGCTGCCCGTTCAACGCACGCGTCACCAGGATGCGCTGGACCGACTCGGCCATGTTGAGCCAGGACCCCGAGAGCGGCGTATAGAGCGGCGCGACGCCGTGGGCGAGCAACCAGTCGACCAGCGCCGGACTCTTGTGCCCGGCCACGTTGTCCCAGACGAGCAGCATCCGCAGCGGGGGCAGCCCCTCCGGCGCCGCGTCCAGCCACGCCTCCCAGCGTCGCAGCGGCGGGAGATCGGTCGGGTCGCCGGCCGGCGGGTCCGGCAGGGCGGCCAGGATCTGCGTCACCTCCCGCTGGAGCCAGGGGTGGAGCACGGCATTGGGCGCGCTCGTCACCCCTGTGCCGCGCACCGTGCCCGTCACGGGGTGGAACAGCGTGAGCAACTTGGCCGTCCCGCCCCGGAGGTACTCGTGGGGCTGGCAGGCGGGGCGCTCCTCCGGTTGCCAACTGGCCCCCGGTTGCGGGATCGCTTGGTAGGGACCCGCCTCATCCTGGCACCACACCGGCAGTCCGGCCGCCTCGGCTAGTCGGTACGCCTGGTCGATGCGCCCCTTTTTTTCTCCGTGTCGGGATCGATGACGCGGACGGGACCACTTTTGCGTTTGCGCACCGCGGTACCCGTCGGGCACCACGTCCGCGTGCGTTGGTACGAACTCCCCGCCGCTGTAGGATTCCACGCGAAGTGCGCCCTGTTCCACATAAGTTGCACCGATGTTCCGAGAGTGCGTACTTGACGTTGGTGGCCCCTGCCGCCTATCGACGACCGTCAGGCGGCCATGCACTCCTCTCGCGGGCGGTACGATCGTCGCCCGCGGCTGCACAAGGCGACGGGTGGCGGCGGAGCGCTGGCTGCCGCGCGCCGGTGCTGCAGGCGGGCTTTGAGCGCCCCCTCAATCGACCCCCTGCTGCGGAGGTTGAAGTGCGGTCCTTGCCCGTGCCGGAAGGCTCGACCGGCTCGTTCGGCGCCATTGTTCGTCGCCTCCCACGCGGGATGGCGCAAGAACTGGCTGAGATGGTCGAAGCGCGCGGGCGTGATCTGGGCCAGCGCGCGCGCCAGCGGGGCCAGCGTCGCGTACCGCTCCTCCTGGCGCCACGCGGTGTAGCGGGCCCGCGCCTCGTGCGGACTCCGCTTCCGGCCCGTCTCATCTCTAAAGAGGGCATACCAATCGGTGAGGGCGTCGCGTGCCACGGACAACGTGGGACCCACCGGGCTTGCCAAGAGCGCCGCCACCGCAGCGTGTTGCGCCGTGGTGAGGTGCTCCGGCCGCCGCAGCAACAGGCCGCGCTGGTCCC
>JAABUY010003376.1_pt1 | contig 17759 bp, 22 predicted proteins | sample 5560271 | NCBI WGS metagenome assembly JAABUY01 (sample SAMN10711886, study PRJNA513374) | rock metagenome | isolation source: Antarctica rocks | place: Antarctica: Victoria Land, University Valley
GAGGTGCAGCACTCTGTTATGTCAATACCTGCACAGGGTCAGTAGCCCTAGGTCTGCATTATGTACAACACAGCAGCTTTGGGATGGCCAGCAGGAATGTGCGCGCTGGCCTTGCAACCAACCTGACCTCCACTTGAATGCCTACCTGAAAGAATGCTGGCTTTCTGTGCGTGGAAGCTTCCAGTCATCATGCATGGCATGTCAAGATGAGTTTATGGGCAAGCGTACAGGAACTGGGTTCCACTCTGACAGCAGCCTGATGCCAACACAGCATTGCCATGTCAGATTTGGATTGTTCATATAGAATGGCACATGAGCACATGGCACATGGCACATGAGCACATGGCACATGGCACATGGCACATGGCACATGGCACATGGCACTTGGTACATGATCACGGAAGGCGCCTTGGCAGTCTATTGCTGGTTGCCACTGAGGACCTCCCCACCAACTTCTCTGGTGAATCCCCGACAGTATATGCATTTGTGAGTAATTAAAAAAAGGATTTGATTGATTTATTTATTTATCAAACTGTTATATTAATGATTTCAGTTAATCATATGTTTATTAAACTGTTAAATTAACTTTAACTTTAGTTTTTTCATTCTCAATTCAAAAGGCCAGCACCTCCATATATTCTCACAGCTTCCAAGCACAGACACAGTCATTGTTTCGTCTCAGGCTTTAGCTGCTGCTGTTGAGTTGTAATGCTGGGCTGTGACCGGAGGTTACCCTGGTCTAGCAGCTGCTGAGTCAGCTTCTGGGCTTCCTCCGCAGCCTCAGGCTCAGGAAGCGTCCACTTGATCCTACGCACCATTGGCCACTCTCAAACGACAAATCTATATGGATTATGGAGAAGACTTCTGTGGATAATGCTATTGTACATCTTACAAATCTCACACAACATACCCCCTTTTGTTGCAGCAGGAGCCTTCATAGAATGGATTGCGGTGCAAGAAGCGGTGATGCAGGCAGGTATTGAACCACTCTTATCGGCAGTCACAGTGTGGACGTCAGAGATGAGGCTGGAAGGGGTTGAGGGCAGGGGCCTCAGCACAACCTGACACTGTTCACAACATGTTTTGAAAGCGTTCTCATGTTCAGCAGTGGGCAGAGGTTTTTGCATCCCACTGTGATCTCAGACAGACATCTCAGACAGACAAAGGCACTCTCACACAAGGCATGAGACAATCTCAGACAAGGCACGGGACAGGCAGGCAGGCAGGCAGGCAGGCAGGCAGGCAGGCAGGCAGGCAGACATGCGATGCTTACTTGTCCCCAGGGCGCAGGTCAGCGGGCAGGGCAGGAGTGGCAGAGGACAGGGCAAAATGGCGTGGCCCTACATCCAACGGAATGCGCTCCAGCTCCTGCCAGTTGCTGTCCAGCACCAACAGCTCTTTCTGCTGCCCTGCTTCGCTTCTGGACACTGCACACCACCACAGATCCATTGAACACAACTGACTTTCACTTTTTTCAGTCAAACACTTGCCTGTCGCTGCTAACATGCACGCTTGCCTAAATGGTGAAGCTGCAAGCACTCATGCGGTTGTGCATGACATCATAAACCATGTCATCCTCCTGTCATGATACCTCTGTGACAAGCGAAAGCTCCAATCAGTCATTGCCACACACAGCAGGTACCTTGATAGGGCGAGCCAATGTAGCGAATGTTGGTGTCAGCAACGGTGTGGGGTTTGTGGTAGTGGCCAGTGTAGGTGGGCACACCATCTGGGAACAGGTCAGGTGGCAATCCCTCCTTGGCTTGAAAGGACTCGTTCATCATGGCTCCCATCTGCAGGCACAGCATATATTGACCTGCCTTTTCAGCTTGTAGCGCAAACGCTCAAGCAGCATCCCAGTTGGACATGCCATGGTTTGCGCTTGGATGAAAGTAGACCAAGGGGCAACAGTCCTTTGCCTCAGATGAGTGCATAGGATAAAGTGGCAACATTGATGTATCAGTCAATGATGACCATCACTGTTGGAAAGAGCACAAGTCAGGGACCTGCCTTTCAGTATGTGAAAGGTCAGCATTATTCACAACCTTCTGTAGTTGCGATTTCTGCTATCAGGCTACGCCAAGTGCAGAAGAGGTGGGGTCAAGCAAGATTGCAGCCAAGCTGCATGTCATGCGGTCTGTGCAACACTGCGCTGCACACTGAGGGGTTACTTCAGGGAGGGGACCAACAGATAGTATGAAGTTGAAGGTTGTGCCTTGTCTGCAGTCTGGACCAAGCAAGTAGTGCTGTGCAGCAGGCAAGTAGTGCTCACACACGCCCAATGGAAATAAACGCCCCTCTTATGCGGCCTAGATCTGTGCCATGTTAGTATTCTGCTTCTCTTACCACATCTGCATGGGCAAACACCGCCTTAATGTCTCCTGCACCCTCAATTGCTGCCTTCAGTTGAGCCCTGTCCTTTCTGTACGGCAGCCAGAGAGCATTTCTGCATGCATCACCGAGGGCAGTTTCACAAACTGCTCTGAGGCATAGAGCGGCGTAGGTGCCATCTGACTACACCTCAGCAACTCACGCATGCTCAACACACATAGTTGGCAAATGCTGCTGCTACTTGAAGCTTGAATGGCACAATCTGCTATCTGCTTTGTACTGCCTGTTTGCTTTGCTCAAGCTGCCCAGGCATGCTGTACATGCTTCAGATATGCTTTGCATGCAGCACCTAACGTTCTGAGATGTGGACATGGATGTGACTCATCACGCAGGTGAGTACAATGATGCATAAGAAGCAAGCTCACATGTTAAAGGCTTCGTTTGGCAAGGCAAAAGAGATAAAGCCAGAGTCACCTGTACAGGGTTGGCACATCCACAATGTGTATGGCAGAGCAAGCTGCTGCCAAGGGCTGCAGAGCATGGTCCAGGCCACCCACTGACACCTGATCATGATTCCCCACCAGCATCAGTGTAGGCTGACGCCAGGACTCAACTTCGCGCAGAATTGCATTGAGAGGCTCCACTGGCAAGGCTCCCCTGGCATGCCAGAAGTCCCCTGTAATGTGTGCAGACCTCCTCTGTGCCCACTTTAGGGGTGCAGGTGTGCATGAGTGCTGCCGGCAAGGTATGTGGCAGACTTTGCAGCAGATGGGGTTGGATGGCCTTTGATGTTTCACTCTGATCATGATGCATGCAATGTAACACTTAGGTATGATGTTCTCACCCAAAAATAGTATCCCAGCCTTTCTTGAGGTAGCTTCCTTCTTGATCTTTTGCAGTACGCTGATACAAGTGTCCAGGGTCCTTACGCTGACGTGCAAGTCGGAGAACATGACCCATCGCTGCACTTTGTCCCAGCGTTTCCCTTGCGGTCCGTGCGCCTCTGTGCCTAAGTGACTGAGCGTTGTCGCTGTCGCAGCTGCCTTCACAGCTCCGCTACTGCACACTGTCGACACCACTCGCGGACTGGGGTGACACAAAGGCGGCCGGTGCCGGAGGAAACGGCGAGTACAACTGCAAAGTCGCATGTTGCTTGACTGACAGACGACGCTACGGATTGGCAAACAAGGGTTGTGATAGCTGACATGCATGCTTATTTAATTGACGGCCGATTATTGTGATGAAGGCCAGCGGCATCTGCACATGGAAGAGTGTCGTCCATGCAATGGCATCCAAGCTTTAATCGACACTCTGTCTTGCTGACTGCGCGTGTTAGCCCCGGCCACGTCCGAGTCTCTTGGACGGGACGGGACGGTGTAACGCCAACAACGTTGACAGGCTCGCGACATCACATTGGGCTCCTAACGCGTGCGCGACCAGCCGGTCAGACCGCAGTTGTGCTACTAAGTCAACACCTTGCGCGACACGACAAGTGAAGCGCAATGATAACTTATTCACCCAGTATACGTATGTTCGCTGGCTCACATGCAGTTTCCAGTGTCGACAACCGTAAAGGACAAGTTTGGCAGGTGTTTGCATCACAAAGCGCTATAGGCATTGAGAAGTCTGCTCGGCGCAGTCGTGAGCCTGTCCTTTGCCAGCTCCGACTGTACAGAATGCAAACTTGGCTCTTGCTACAACAGCATGGTCAATTCAAATTGCTGACTTTTGCATGCTTGCAACCACCAAAGTCTCTGCGCTTGTTGCTAGCTTTTCAAAGCTTCAGCACCAAAACTGCATTGCTCAGTACTTATCAGAAGCAGCTGTCTAAACCACAATGTCTGTGACTGACTTATACATAGTCCATGCAGGATCTATGTCACTCATCCCTATTAAGCACTGCATTGTCCTCATTGCAGATGACAACACCCTGATGGCAGCTCCACAAAGCATGCCGTCTGAAGCCCACTTGACCAGGATGCGCAACATTCTTCATTATGGCTCCTTTGGAGGTGAGCATCTTCATGCATACAGTGGCCACAAATGTATTGCATGGTGCAACCCTGGTAGCGCAATGCCTTGCATGGCCTAAACAATGCTTGCATGCTTCAGGCAATGTGGTGGAAAGCAGGATTCTTGCATTGAAAAAGGCAGTCAGCTGTGGTCCTGTGCAGCTGTTGCATGGCAAACGGTCCAATATCATGATGTGCTATGTATTCAGGAGGCTATGGCGTCGAGCAAGGGAAGTTGATGTCGACAGCTGATGAGCTCTTCCTTGGCAAGCAGGACTCGCATTCCATGTAAGTCATTGCTCCTGTGCCACGGCACACAACTTGCTACTCAGCACTGAGCAAACTGCTTCACTTCAAGTCCTTCGTCGCATCAGTTGCACGCAATTCACAATAATTTCAACTGACGGCCAGCTATTGTCATGCCCAACCACCATTATCTGCATGCCTGCTCTGTCGGTGGTCCGTTGCTGGTGTTCTGTTAGGGCTGCAGGCCCAGCCTTGCTGCGTTTGCTGCTGTAACCAACCCACCTGTGTTCCCCAAGACAGAAGTGTCTTTTAGCAATCTGTAAAGGACAGGTTAGCAATCTGTCAGGTAAGCAATCTGTCAGGTAAGCAATCTGTCAGGTAAGCAATCTGTCAGGTTAGCAATCTGTAAGGGACAGGTTGCTTAAAGTCACCACTACAGATGTGTGATTGGCACCCTAGCTACCACGCGTCTCCAGAGGTCCGCTTGAGCAAGAAATGTGGTACATTCTTCCCTGAATGTGACCCAAACTGTCTTGAGCTTAAGCAGAATGTTGCTCACCATCCTTCTTTGAAGCTTGTTGTCCCATGACCAGTGTTTGCACCACACTATGGTATGCCACAGGGGTAACTGACAGCATCGATGCGCTGTGTATCAATGGGTGTGTTACAGTGCAGGTGGCATGGCCTGTATCCTTTGTTGACCATGATCAGGCATTCTTGCTGTCCAAACAGCGTGATCAGCTATGTTGATGAGAGTGCCATGCTGAGAGCTACTCTAGACTTGGCAGCAGGTCAGTGCAAGCTCTGTGTCTTTCTCACACACATCATCATCATCATCATTTGCTTTGCCGGTTAAGAATGGGTTACCAGTATTGGCCACATTCTGTTCTGCGTCTATACACGCAGGTCATGTGTTGCTTGGCATTGATGGTGTCATGGCCATGAACAATGCCTAAACATTATGCTCTTTGAAGAGATCTGGTTCTGTTGACAAGTTGGGCTAGTTGTCAGGTGCTTATGCTACTGCCTATCATGACAATTTTGTGTCCTGCTACAAAATGCATCATAGTTTCCGAAGATGCATTAGATTGATATGACTAATGGCGTCGGACAATGAGCGCAAGAAGAAGTGCATGCTGAGTCACTGTTCTGCCATTTTGGTAGACCTTGCCGCAGGTGGACCTCTGGGATTTTTCCCTAAAGAACAACACAGTTAGGGCAGTGTCAAAAGACTCACTTCCTGCTCTTCGTTGGGCTTTTTCCCCCAAAGAACAGCCCAGTCAGAGCAGTGTCAAAAGACTCACTTTCTGCTCTTCATTTTGCCGTACAGGTGACCAGGTGACAATCAATTATATGGCGCCTCTGTCTGTTCCTGTGAAAGACAGGCAGCAGCGGCTTCAAAACAGTCAGGACTTCACATGCGTGTGCCCTCGCTGCACAGTAGAAGGGAAACTACCCCAGTAGCATACAGACCAAGATCCAGGCGATCCATGCCCTGTTGCGCTCTGAAGCACAACATCAGCTCTGGCACAGTCCAGCAGGTGAGGAATATGCCTCCAGACTTTCACTTGGCCTTGGCAACCGGTTGCTCTCAGTGAGATATGGAGATGTGGGTCTCTGTTCACCTGAATCTAATGCTAGCAACACACATAGCAACATGTGTGCAGATGGTGTTGTCAAATACCAGCACGAGGCATGCTCAGAGAGAACCCACTTGGAATGTGTCTAGCGCTAGCACCACATGTGGCAACAAGTATGCAGACGCTGTTGTGACAGACCAGCGTGAAGCGCCCTAGGAAAAACCATGTGTGTCCTACGTTTGCTTGACTGGCTTTTTGTGTGGTCTGACCCGTAGAAACACCCCTGAGGGTTTCTTTTTGACTTTTCTCTGATTCTTTTTTGGTCATACGTTTGTGGTATCCCTTGTGTGTGGGGATACGACTGGTGATTTTGTGCCTGATTTCTGCTCAGGCAACAGCAAGGCAAAGCAGGGCGAAGACCTGGCCAGGCAAAGCGGAACAAAGGCAAGGCAAGGCAACATCAAGGCAACGCCAAGACAAGGTAAAGCTGAAGGCAAAGCAAAGGCAAAAGAGATGCACTCAACTTTGCTGAGAACCTGCTGTGGTATAGTGTGGTTGACCAGGACCGACATCTATTGGGCACCTCGCCAGCTCAGCGAGTTGAGCAGCTATTGAAAGAGCTAGCTACAGACCTGGGCAACACAGATCTGCCTACGCGGCAACAGCATTGGGTACTGTTCAGCGTCCTGGAGGCATACATGTACTGCAAAAAGTGTCTCTTGAAGATTGCATCACAGCAGGAGGTGGAGAGACAGATGCAGTCCCTGTGCGCCTCCGCCAGGTATAATACAGTAATTGCATCAAACTTTGCATGGCCATTTAAGTTGTGCGGGCCACAGACACATGTGGTCAGGCAACTGTTATCAGTGCAGACTTTGCTGACATGGCTCCGAGATGTATCAACATCTTCAGCAAAGTGATGTAATCTTGAGCTGTGTCAGATGTTGCTTGTGCTGCATGCTTTGTTGATGCCGTGTGCAACAGCATGGTCACTGCAGGGCAAAGATCACACTGGGCATGCCTGACCAGTCCATGATTGATAATTCATGGCATGTCATGATTTGACTAAACATCCTCTTGTGCAATGCAGCTCGCACAGGAAGTGTCTGTGTTGTACAGTAGTACGGTGCCTGGCTACAGCCGTCATATTGCTGACATGCTTCGCCAAGCTGAGTTTACTAACATCAATTTTCCAGGTAATCAGCAAGACACAAGTATTGCCTCACCTGGCTCTGTACGAACCTCCCATGCTTTTCAAGTGCTCCAGTTCATCATTGTAGGGCATTTGGTCTGCAGGCTTTGAGCAATGCAACCATGTTTGGGTCATACGGTACCTTCAACACATCGACGTTACAGCTGCGTGCTTGCAGGTTCCACCTGGGATCAAGAAGCTATTTTAATGGCTCAGGACGCTTTGCAGGTTCGGTATGGCTTCACCACTGATGATCAGAAACAGAGGTCGCTGCAGCAAGCACTGCAAAATCTACCAAGCATTTGCTGTTGAGCTAAGTTGCCTGTTGACAGTTTTGGCACCGTCAGACTTTTCTACCATATGTACCACAAGATCAATGGTCAGTCACGCAAATATCTTCATGAATATGTACATAGATGCATGTGCATGTGTACATGCATGCATCAGATACATACCACTCAGAAAATATGCGTGTGTGTATCAGCTGATGGCTGCAGGCTGTAGCATGTGGTAGAGCTATTACTCAAACCAAACATTTGGCGCAATTGTGCATATTGTTGGGGTTTGTGCTTGATTTGACAGGTGACCTGTGATGTATACTAGCTGAAGAGCAACCGCAGAGTTCCTTGTGGCTTGCATATCTAAGAGTTCTGCAGGCCCTCATATCAGAAATTTTGTCGACATTTGTTTGTGCATTTTGTTTGCTCACTCTTTGCCAAGAAGTCAAACCGACTGTGTTTGCACACCTTGCAATGAGACCGCTTTGGAGGAGTCGGAAAGCATACTTGCCAAGTTGCCTGTCGTTTGACTGACAGACGACACTTGCGGCTTGGCTATCAGGGTTGTGGCAGCTGAGATGTATGTACATGCACATCTAGTCGACCGTGGATTGTTGTTGTGAAGGTCACCGATATGTGCACATTAAAAGTGCCGTGCAGTGCTCTGCTTAAACCTGTTGTTGGCGTTATCAGGCAGCGTTACGGGCCGTGACCATCTTCACAGATCGTAGGTGTGCTGCTAAGGCAACATTCTTCGCGACAGGTCAAGCGCAATGGCCACTTGTTGCTGTAGCATCGCCAGCACGCATGCAGTTTCCGCTGTCAATAAGCGCAAAGGGCAAAGTCGGCAGGTGTTTGCATCACCGGTTGATGTTGCTTTGAGGAGATCTGCAAGGCATAGTCGTAACTTTGGCCTTTGCCGGCGTTCTGCATGTTGCGCTCTAACGCAAGGATTTACGCATCAGCAACGAAGATACAAGACTGGAAAATCAGTGTATTGCCCGGCAACAAGCCAGAGCAGTCCACAAGTTGATGTAGAAAAGTTGTATCTTGAGCCTAACAGCGAGTCGCAACCGATGTTGCGCCCTTATCGAGGGCCACTCAAAGTGGCCGAGCTCCCAGGTACAGGCTAAATTGCTTACAGTCTGCACTGCTTGCGGTTGCTGCTTGAGCATGCTTGAGCAGTGACAACAGACAGTGCACCTTGGTGCAGTGACATGCGATGCTCTCATCTCCGAATCAGATCACTTTTAAAGTTTCTTTTGCAGTCGTAACTTCTGCTGTGCAACTGGCGTTTATACCTAGTATGGAAATGGTAAGGTTACAACAGTGTGCTGACAACAGTAAGAGCTGGCAGTGCAGGAGCAGAGAGGAGCCTTGTGGTGACGAAGGATGTGACAGCAGGGCAGCTGCTAGCTGTGTGCAACCCTCTAGTATACACTCGCGTTCAACCCTCTGATTTTGCTGATCATCCAGTCTTGCAGGGAAAGGGCCTGGTCTGTACCCATGCTATCTGCCAGTTGGTGCTTGTGTGCATTTGCACATTATTGCTGATTGTCAGTCCACTCAGTGCTCCCATGCAACCCCCATGCGTTCCACTGCATGCGTCCCAACTTTATCTCACCTGCAAGCAGTCAATGCATGTATGCCCAATCTTGCGGTCAGTGCTGTCAGCTGCATCTGCAACAAGCACGCAGCTGACTGGACTGATCATGTCACAGACCTTTGCATGAATACTCAATACACCGCCAGCAACTCTTGCACTTTCTTTTGCTTTGTTACAGACATCTCTCTGCTGATGTTCTGGGCTGAACTATGCCTATCACCTTGAATTAGACCACACAGCAGAAGGTGTTCAGCCAGCCAGACCTGTCCACAGTGCTGACCCTTGGGTGCATGTCATCAATCATCAACTGCTTGTTGTTGCAGCGCGAGCAAGTGCACGTTTATTTGATGACACAGCTAATACAGGGCATGCAGTCTCCCCAATTCTCAAACGCGCTCAATGCTTTGTACGATGGCACGCCGGAGTCCACAAGGAGCATACCCAACATTTCAGTGTTTGACTACCCCATATCAGGTACAACACATCAGCAGCAACAACAAGCACCAAAGTCTGGCTGACACATCTTTGTAAGCCTTGCAATGTACAAAATGCAGGCTTGGCTCTACAACAGCATGGTCCATTTTGCATGCTTGAAACCCCCAAAGTCTCTGCACATCTTTCTTGCTACTTCAAAGCTTTAGTACATCACTGCATTACTCAGAACTCGTGGAAAATCACTTGTCTAAGCCATAATGCCCGTGACTGGCTCGTACGTAGTCCATATGGATGGTGCATGGTTTATGTCGCTCATCCCTGTCGATCAGTTCATTGTTCACATTGCAGATGACGACACCTTGCTGATACCAGGACTACCAGAAACGTTGCCATCTGATGCCGAATTGTCTAGATCAAAAGACATTCTTGAATACAACTGTTGGGGAGGTGAGCGTCTCTATGCATGTGGTGGCCACATTGCATTGCGTGGCACAGCCCAGGTAGCGCAATACCTTGTACAGCCTAAAGAAGCCTTGCCTGCATGCTCCAGACAATGTGGCGGTAGGGCAGCTTGCATCAACAATCGCAATGTACTGTGCAGCTGTTGTATGCATATGTTAAACATTCCAACACCATGATGTGATGTGAGATCCAGGAAGCCATATTGTTGAGAATTAAAGGTGACAGTGGACGAGGTGCTCCTTGGCAAATGGGTGCCAGAATCTAGGTAAGTCAGTGCTCCTGTGCCACGGCACGCAGCTTGCTACTCAGCACTGAACAAACTGCTTCACTTCAGATGATTTGTTGCAACAGTTGCATTGCAATTCTGAATCTGTTTCCAGCTGACTGGCAGCTGTTGTCATGCCAAAGCACCATGACATGCATAGCTGCTTTGTCTGAGTTCTGTTGTTGGTGTTGTGTCAACACTGCTGGCCCTGCCATGCTGCCTTTGCTGCTGCAACCAGCAAGCCTGGCCCAACTGTGTCCCCCAAAGCTTACCTGTAAGAGACAGGTTGCTGAAAGGCACCTCTACAAATTTACGGCAGCTACTCTTCTAGCTTTCAGAGGTCCCCTTGTGCAACCCATCTGGAACATTCTCCCCGAGTTGTGACCCAACCTGCCTTGAGCTTGCTCAACATCTTCCTTTGCAACTCAGTTTGCGTGCTCAGGGTTTGCCACCATAACATGGCACCCCAGGGGATCAGCTAACAACAGCAATGGGCTGCGCATCAATGAGTGTGCCACAGTGCAGGTGGCATGGTCTGTATCCTTTGTTGACCATGGCTCAGCATTCTTGCTGTCCAAACAGCATTGTCAGCTTTGTAGGCATGACTGCCATGCTGAGGGCTACTCAAGACTTGGCAGCAGGTCAGTGCAGTGTCCGTGTGTCTCTCACACACATCATCATCATTGAATACTGGGCTTCTTATCAAATTGACGTCGAAACGCATAGTCTTTCCTGTCCTGTCCTGTCCTGTCCTGTCCTGTCCTGTCCTGACCTGTCCTGTCCTGTCCTGTCCTGTCCTGTCCTGTCCTTTCCTGTCCTTTCCTTTCCTTTCCTTTCCTTTCCTTTCCTTTCCTTTCCTTCCTCATGATTGTTGATTTGTCAAAGCAGGGTTCCCAGTGTCAGTCCATACATGCAAGTCGTGCATTGCTTAGCATTGATGACTTTCAGTCGAGAAACCATCTCTTAAATCGGTGCCCATTGCAGAAACATGATTTTGCTGGAATTGTGGCTGTGCTATTGCCTGACAACTTTCAAGTCCCCCTACGCAACATGCCATCACACACAACAATGCATCAGTTTAGTATGATGCATGGCGTCTGGACAACGATCGCAGGTTGAAGTGCAAATTCTGAGCCACTCTTGTGATATGCAAGTGACAAGGTAGACCAGTGTGCTTCACCTCTGGCCTCTTCCCAGAAGGACAGTGTCAGAAGACTCAAGACTCAAGTTCTGCTTCTCATTTTGCTGTACAGGTGACCGGGTGACAGTCGGTCATATGGCGCCTGATATTGTTCCTGTGAAAGACAGGCAGCACTGGCTTCGACTTGACCGTGACACCACATGTGCGTGCCCTCGCTGCATAGTAGAAGAGACGCTACCCAGTAGTATACAGACCAAGATCCACATCCTTCACGCCCGGAAATCAGGTCTAGCACAAACCAGCAGGTGAGGATCCTACCTTGGGCTTAGGCAGCTGTACGCTCTCAGTGGTCATGGGGACATGAATTTCCGATTACCTGAGTTTCATGTAGTGGCAGCCACCAGTATATGCAGATGCTGCTGTTCAAGACCAGCATGAGGCATCCTAAGGGAGAACCACACGTGTCCTGCATTTGCTTGGACTGTCCTTGTGTGTGTGATTGACAGACCTGTAGAGACGCGCCTCAGGGCTCCCCTCCTATTGTTTTTTGTTTCCTTTTTTTGGCGCAACCTATGGAATCCCTGTGTGTAGACACTTGTGCCTACTCTTTGCTTTAGCAATAGCAGTGCAAGGACCTGGCCAGTCAGAGCAAAGCAAAGGCAAATTCAAGGCAATGCTAAGGCAAAATCAATGCACAGAGCTTTGCAGCAAACATAGCCTCAGAACCTGCTGTGATGTAGTGTTGATGATGAGGACCAGCATCCATCCTTGCCAGCTAAGCAAGTTGGGCAGCTGTTGAAAGAGCTAGCTACAGACCTGGGCAACACAGGTCTGCCTATGCAGCAGCAGCACTGGGTGCTGTTCAGCGTCCTAGGGGCATACTTCTACTACAACGATTCTCTTGAGGACGACATGAGACCAGGAGATGAAGAGACAGACGCAGTCCCTATGCGCCTCCGCCAGGTATTGCATCACACCTTGCAAGTCTGTCAAGATTGTGCGGACCACATACATCCAATTGTTGTCAGTGCAGAATTTGCTGACATGGCTGCAGATGTGTTGATACCTTCACCTACAGCAAACTGAAGGAGGTTTGATTTGTGTCCGATGTTGCTTGTGCAGAATGTTTTGATCATGCAGTGTGCAATAGCTTAGTCACTGCAGGGCAGTCACCGCACTAGCCAGTGCTTGCCTGCAACGAGTCACCATCCACAGCATATATGAATATCTCACTCCCTGTGATGTGGTCCAGCTTGCACAAGAAATGTCTGTGTTGCACAGCAGTACAGACCCCGGCAGCGCACGTCACGTCGGGGACATGCTTATCCAAGCTGATTTCACTTGGACCAATTTTCCAGGTAATCAGCGAAAAACAAGTACTGCATGTTGCATCACCTGGGTCCGTGCATGCCTCGCACGCTCTTCAATTGCTCCTGGTCATGGCTGTGGGGCATAAGGTCTTGATGCATTGCTAGCTTTGAGCAGAGAAATCACATTTGGACATATACAATATCTTCAGCACATGACGCAATTGCTGCGTGCTTGCAATTGCAAGTTCCAACTGGGATAAAGCAGCTATCGCAATGGCTGAGGATTCTTTGCAGGCTCGCTATGGCTTCACCACTGCTGATCAGAAACAAAGGGCGCTGCGGCAAGCACTGAGACACCTGACGAAGCTTGAGATAAAGTACTTTACGAGGTCTAAACAAAACCCATACGCGGGCTGCGGCATATCCTTAGTGCAAAGCCTTCGTGATCAATGATTAGGCCTAGTCATCTGATGCCAGCGTCTGAAATGCAGGCTCCCACCTGAATGACACGACCTTTGCAACACTGTTCAAGGCCTTCAATCCTGCCTGCACTATTTGGTTGAGCCTTGCAGAGTACATTGTGCTGACCCTGTTTCTTCAAAGCGCAAGAGCCACATTAAAAGCCTTCAAAACTTTTGCAAGGCATTGTCCCTCTGAACTTCACTCAGTGGATATGTGCCACTGTCGACGTGGTCTAGCGTTGGAATCTTCCTGTAATTTTATGTCATCTATCATATGACACCATTGCAACTGAAGGCTTGTCCAGCTCAACATCAGCAAGCTGGAGGCTGCTTCACTACCAGAAGCTGTGCACAGCAGCAAGTGATCAAGCTGTACAAGGAGACCTGTGATGTCTGATAGCTGCACAGCACCCGTAGAGTCCTTGTCGGTTGCATTGCTTGCAGACCCTGATATAAACATGATCTGCGACAGTTGCTGTTGCTCACCCTTGACCCAAAATCTAAAGCGTGTTTGCAGACATTGCAGGAAGTGCAGCAATCTGTGAAAGCTTCCAAGCTAGATACAGATACCGCTGAGGCATGTGAAAACCCCCAGTGCCGCTGTGCTACAGTCAAAGGGGCAAGAACTGCTAAAAAATCGCAAGCATGCGTTACAGTAACGCCAGAAAATGACAGATGGCACTTTGACGGAACGCCTCTCTGCAACCTTTTTTGCGCTTCAGACCTCGCCATTCAAATGCCCGTCCACTGCTTCCGAATCAATTCAGGATCACAAGCGCATTTCACTTCGAAGGTTCTGCAGCAGCTATCGTCATCAAATACGCCGCGGCCTGCGAGTCTTGACGGTCGGACCGCTGTAGGTCTTTGTCTTGAGCTGCTCCGGCTTCTCACCGCGGGACTGGGGTCATGCAGTTGATAGATCCAAGCGAGATAACGGAAAAGCAGTTGTTACAGGTGATCAGGTGCTTGAGCCGAACGTGCGGCTCGTAAGATCAGCCCTACATAGCTAAGAGATCAGCAAAGTTAGCGTTCACTGTCCCGGAATCGCCACCAACTATTGGCCTGCAATTGACACTCATGTTTGCGACAAGTGCAGTGGTATGAGAACATCGACTTGAACAAGGATGGAGAACTTGATGCGGTCGAACTGCAAACAGCATTGGCCACGTGCAACCTGCACTTTAGCTTAGCAGTGGTGGCTCACATGATCAGGTGCTGAGACCGCGTTCTGTTGTGCGCTGCACAATTTGTGTCTACAGCAAATTTTAGCCAAAATGTGATTTGAGCAGAGAGTATTGCTGCACTACACGCTGCAGTACCCAGAACCCTCTTATCTGAAGCATTGTTGTTACTAAGGTAAAGGGTCACAAAGTCCAAGCAACATTTGCTTGAAACGCTTTGCCGCGTTGAAATGCAGGATCCAAAACCATGGCAGAGCCAGCTCAATCTCCTGCGCTGAGTTCTGCAGACTGCATGGCTTCCTGACAGTCATGCAACAGAGCTTCCAGTTCTTTGGTCAAGCACATGCTGGGCAGCTGCAGCAGACAGAAGCAATGGAAGCTCTGCAGCATGCTGGTCAGTGTCTAGCCAGACCTTCAGTGTCATTGTACTGTCTTGTTCATTTCTGCATAGCCTCTGCTTCTTTTTGCTACAGTATAAATTGCAAATTTGTATCTGGACCACTGCATAGTCTTGGTGCTTGCCTTGCGTCAGAAAGCAAGACAGATGACACCAGGGATGGCCCACTTTTCAAAGTTTGTCTTGCTTTGCCAGAACAGTAGTGTTTCTGCAATCTGCTTGCAACGACTATAGCATTTCCCAGTGCCAGCAGCAGATGTCAACCGCATTCAAGTTTGACCAATGCCCAGTCATCTGATGTCAGCTTCTGAATTGCAGGTTTTCAGTTGGATGACATGGCATTCACAACATTGTTCAAGACCTTCAATCCTGACTGCACTAATTGGCTGAGCATTGCAGAGTACATTGCGCTGACCCTGTTTCTTCAAAGCGCATCAGCCACGTTTGAAGCCTTTGACCAACAGAAGAAAGGCGTTGTCACTCTGAACTTCAATCAGTGGATATATGCTACCGCCAATGTGGTGTAGGTGTAGGATTTGCCTATGTATGGTTTTCTAATGTATAACATATGACACAATTGCAACTGAAAGCTTGTTTAGCTCAACATCAGTAAGTTGAAGGTTTTGAAGGTCTTGTGGAGAAGCTGCTTCACAACTAGATTCTGCCCACAGCAGTAAAATTTTGGTGTCGGATGCACTTAAGTATGTCTTGGGATTAGCCTGTGTCATTACAGTTTGCACTTCAAGTATTTCTAAGGTTGACGCTTTACACAGCGTCTCATGCAGACGCGCTTTGTTCCCGTATGCAATACAAGAAGTAATGTAACATGGTGCCTGGTGTCGTATTTCCAGCTGCCACAAGCAACACATCCCCCAACTCAGCTCTTGATGCGTGAGCTGAGCGCTGTAGCTATGACCTGACTGTCAGCTTTTGTCAACTCAGTGCATGTGTCACAGCACATCATATCAGCAGGCTTCAGTCCAATACAGTGTAAATGTAGCTTCTGAGGGATGTGGCGTAGTACATTGTTGCATTCTTACAGACATGTATTCAGATGCAATGATTTCATGATACCAGAGTCAAGAGTTTTGATGCAAACGACACCTTTCCACCCTTCACACCTTGCAAGCTTGCTGCTGAATCTGCGTTCTACTGGTAGATTTGATGCTGCATGTGTCATAACCGCCTCAAGGCACTATTGTGGAGTCAGTCTGTGGTGTTGGACTGTGAACACAAGCATTTCATCAAGTACAGGTACCTGAACTCCGGGCTGCCGCCTCACCTCAGGAGGCTCCCGTTATGATCGCTGAAAACTTTTCTTTGTCTTTTCTGCAGGTACATGTGCCTGCACAGTCAAAGCTGCAAGAGGACGCTGGCTTGCATGCGCAAAACAGGATTGTCAGCAAATCTTCGTTTGCATGCCGTTACACTAGAGCTCTGTTGCTGCTGCTTCAGCAGCATATCATCACACGTACACACAAACCTAAGACCATGCAGGACCACATCCAAGTCAACTCATGAAACAAGTGTAAAGACACCTGCGCCTGCACCGTTCATATAGTACATACACTTGGGGACTCAACAATACCACTTCAGGCAAGGTTGTTAAGCATCAGGCTGCAAGCTGCTGAGCTGAGACCATGCAACCAATAGGCATACAGTACAGAAAGCTCACACCCTCGTTGCTCAGAACCTAAACGCTACAAAGGATTGAGCTACATACTGAAAGTTTGAGCTACCTACTGAAGCATGAATTACCTCACAAACTGCTAAATGCTCTTGCAGACAATGCTGATCTTGCGTGTTACTGATCTGACAGATGCAGGTATACTCGCCAGCGATCCGATTGTGCTGCTTTGCCCCCAAATATTGTTTTCAGTCTTCTGTTCAAGTGTACATTGTATTGCAGTCAACAGTTTTCAGACATTTCTCATCTCGCTCATGCAGTCATCTCAGCAGAAGCCACAATACAATACAGGTCCAGCGCCTCTGTCATTTCTTGCCAGCTTAAATGTGCCTGCAGCATTGCATTGCAGATTCCTGACCAATTAGTGGGGAAGCAGTTACACAGCATGCAGCAGTAAAGAGCATGACCATGACCAACATGATGGATGGCAAGTGCCAATCACTGCAGCTGCTGTTGGGAAGTGCACCAAATGGCACTTGGGCAACGGCTGGCATCATGGCAGAAACGTTGCATCTGAATGGCTTATTCTGCCCAAGTCAAGCACAACGACAGGCATGCAAGCACACAGTGACAACCTGCAAGGCAAGAACCAGCTGAATTGCAACAGCGCCTTGCAGAAGTCAGTGAAGCAGCCTACATGTTGATGGTTCTGTCATAGATCCAGCTGAAGGGAACCTCCCTCTTCTTTGACTTCTCCTTGCGCATGAGAGTCCTGTCTGCCAGCCGCCTGATGCGCGGTGGCAGCTTGCAGACGTACTCTTGTGCCTCCTGTGCCTCTGAGGACAAGCCCGTCATGCCTTCCAGCTCCCATCTTGAGATCAGGTGCTCCAAAATGGATGCGTAGTCCTGTAACAGGTGCACCATACATGATCATGGTGTCAAGCGTAATCCTGTGATAGGACACCTGTACATAAACAGGAGTAAAGCAGAAGGCAAGGCAGTCAAATTGAAGTGGAAGCAACAGAAGAACCGGACATGGTCAGGTGTAATGCACAAGGCAAGGCAGTGCAACTGAAGCAGAAGCCACAGAGGCCGCATCTCCAGCTCATGCCATGTTCCAACAAACATACAGATGCGGGAAACACCCAGAAATTGGGTTTTACACCTCAGGAGATGCAACAAACCACTACATGCTGATTGATACATGCCAATTACAACACCGTCAATGCAAAGCA
>JAABUY010003377.1_pt1 | contig 17752 bp, 20 predicted proteins | sample 5560271 | NCBI WGS metagenome assembly JAABUY01 (sample SAMN10711886, study PRJNA513374) | rock metagenome | isolation source: Antarctica rocks | place: Antarctica: Victoria Land, University Valley
GCGGCATGGGAAGCGCCGCGCAATGCGGCCAAGGCAACGGTGGACTGGCGATTCGGGGTAGCGGAGGCGCGCACGACACTGCAGCGCCTCTATCCCGTCACAACCCCTGTGGCAGAGGACTAGTCTGGCGGTAGCGGCACGATCCGCCGCAGCCCCAACCCCCGCTCGCTTAGCCAGATCACCCCCGCGTGCGTGTCCTGCGCCCGCCGCTGCGCCGGTGGCGGCCAGTCATCGGTGATCGCCTGCAGGAGCGCCGTCTTCACCACCAGCGGCCGGTTCTTTACCACTGCAGCGATTGTGTCTTCTTGTCGGAGCGTCGTCTCCAGATCGACCCGCTCCGTCCAGTTGAAACTCGCCCAGATCAGCCCGTCGTGATCGGTCGCCTCGACGAACGTCCGTAGCGCCCCCGCGCGGTCACCTAACGGGTCGGCCTCGGGAATGAAGCGCATCTGCCCCTCCGCCTCCAGTCGGCGCGCCGCCAGCCCGTATCGCTCCAGCTCGTCCCGCAATGCGTCGGTCGAGGCGGTCTCGCCGTCGGTGAACTTGACGAGTAGCGCGCCGCGCGCCTCACCCACTTGGAAATAGGCAGCGTCCAACCGGTGCAGCAGCGTCGTATCCTCCGCGATGCCCAAGACATGATCGGGAACATTCAGGAAGGTCCGCAACTGGCCGACCAGCGTGGGCCGTCGCTCGCCCTGTTCCAGGAAGGCGTCGAGCGCCGTGCGGCGGATGCGCCATTCCTTGCCGAGCTTGATCGCCGGCAGACGTCCCTCGCGGCACCACTGATAGATCGTTGTGGGGCGCAGACCAATCTCCCGCGCTACCGCGTCGGCGGTCAACAACTCCCTTTTGCCGTGCCTCTCGTCCATCCTACCTCCCCCGCATACGCGTTGCCCGGCGGGCAGTGTACCGGATCGCACCTTTGAGGCCACGATGACGCCTTCGTGATAGATGTGGCCGGTTGACATTGCAGTTTTCTGCTGTTTATAGTATTTATTAACGGTCGAGATGAGTAGGATACTGCTCGGACGTGATTAGCTAGCCGGGCGCAGCCCATGCGGAGAACACGATGGTCGCACCCCGTATCGCCATCATCGAGGACGATGACGTGGTCCTCGAGATGATCACCGCGTGCTTCTCGCTTGAGGGATACCGCACCCTCACGTATCACCAGGGCGCGGGGGCATACGAGTTCATTGCGGACGCCCGGCCCGACGCCGTCGTCCTTGACATCCGCCTGGAGCACCCGCGCGCTGGCATGGCCGTTCTTCAGCGGCTACACCATGACCCGGCAACGGCGGCGATCCCGGTGTTGATCTGCACGGCGGACGTGCCGTTCGCGGGGGAATGGGGCAAGATGCTGGGCGAGCATGGCTGCGCGGTTGTTACCAAGCCGTTTGCAATCGCCGACCTGCTCGCCACCGTCGCCCGCCTCATCAATCCGCCGCCTGACGATGGGACATCCCCTCATGGGGGCGATTCCCGCGCGAAGGGAGTGACCAGGTTGGTGATCCGATCGGTGGTGGGACTGGTGGACGCTGACGGTAAAGGGGTGACCGCCTACACTGCGCAGCTGGAGCAGAAGGGGTACAAGGTCGTAGCATGCCGCTGGGGGGATGGGATCCTCGATATGGCGGTGCGCGAGCAGCCGGACGTGCTGCTCGTCGACCTCGCCGCCCGACCCCGCGCGCTCGTCTCCTATGCGTTGCGCCGTTTGGGGCACGACCCGCTGACGAGCCACATTCCGCTGATCATGGATCCTCCGCAGGGCAATGCCTTGTATCGCCGGATCGAGGCAATCGTCGGCCAGTCCCCGACCTTCGGAAGTCCGCGACGGCAGGCATGATGAGGACGCACTGCGCACGCCACGAGGAGGAGAGCGCCGTGCGAAGAACTGCTCGCGGGGCGACGAAGTACCGGCCGATCGTCGCCTATCTCGCGGCGCAGCGCGGGTCCGAGGTGACATGCACGTTCGCTCAAATCGAGGGGATTGTGGGTTTCCCTCTGCCGCGCACGGCCCGTACGGTGACTGGCTTCTGGACCGACCGGCTGCGGCCGCATGTGCGTGCATGGAAGCAGGCGGGTTGGCAGGCGCACCTGGACTTCCCCAACCGCCGGGTGATCTTCCGCCGCGATGCGGGCGGTGAGAGCACGTAATACCGATTTCCTCAGGGCACGTCCCGCATCTACCATGACAAAGGAATGTGAACGGTTCATCGGGAATCGGTATCAGGCGGTTGAATCGTTGACCCGTCCCAAATCGTCACAGCGCTCACGCGTCGCAACACGGGGGCGGTTCGAGCACCGCTCCTACATAATGAAGGTCTCCGCCCGCGCCTATGGTCTTCCCGCTAATGAGGTCTTGCAAGTGGATGAGACGAAGATATATTGACCTACCTCAGGAATGTATCATACCAGAGGCGATGACGCTCATTCGTATCGCGCGGGCGTATGGCGTGGATGAAGCGCTGACGGTTCGTGTGGAAGAATCACATCGTGGCAGTCGCCAACGTTTTCATCGCTGAATGCGGTGCTTTGTTGCCGTGATGTGGCGTATCATGCCGTGCGGAGTACGCGGCATATTCGTCTATCGCGTTGTATATCAGGGAGTGTGTCTCGTGTCTTCTCGTACCGAAACGGTTCCCGTGCGGACAGTACCGTCAGGGTTTCGTCGTGCATTGCTTGCACCTACGATTGCCCTGCTCCTGCTCGTTAGTCTCGTTTTCGCAGTGGCGTTCGTGTATCTCGGGGAGGAAGTCCACGAGTCCGCAACGCTCACCACTGACCAGCGCGTCCTGCGCGCAATAGACGACCAGACCGCATCATGGCCCGTCGCCGTTGGAAATGATGTCTCATTGCTCGGCACGGAAGTAGTAATTGGCGTGGTCGGTGTCGCGCTGGCTGGTTGGTTTTTGCTGCGCCGCCGCTGGCTCAACGCGCTCCTTTTCCTTGGCGCGTTGGGCGGATACGTTATCCTCACTCTGCTTGTCAAGCATGTCGTGAATCGGGAGCGGCCCGTTTCGTATTTCCGTATCCCGGAGAGCGGCCCCAGTTTTCCGAGCGGGCACACGCTCGGCACGACCTGTCTCGCTTTCGCGCTCGGCTTCCTGCTCTGGCAGGGCGCTGCATCGCGCGGTCTGAAGGCGATCGGGACCGTTGCGCTCCTCCTCGGTGTGCTGCTTGTCGCTCTCAGCCGCCTGATGCTCGGCGTCCATTATCCGACCGATGTGCTCGGCAGCATGTTGCTTGGCACGGCGTGGATGAGCGTGTTGATCGCGTTGCGATCTACCGTCGAGCGGTGGCAGAGCGTTGGAATGACACCGGTGCCGCCCGACGAATAACGCGCGCTCAGGCGGCGGAGTCGGCCATCTGACCGGCGGCGCTGAGGGCGAGACCGGTGACGACTGAGGTGAAGGCGTCCTGGAAGCGCAGTTTGTCAGTGCCGAACGTGTCAGCAAGCAGGCGCTGGAAGCGGGGGATCGCGGAGGAGCCGCCCGTCCGCACCACCGCGTCAATCTGTCCCGGTTCGAGCGCAGCCGCGATGAGCGCGCCGTCAATGCACTGTTTGGCCTGCCGGACGCGCCCCTCGATCAACGCCTCGAAATCGCGGCGCGGCAGGGGTTCGTCAATCGCGATCGCGTCAGCGCCATAGCCGATCCGCTCACGTTCGCGGGCCGAGAGACCGATCTTCGCTCGCTCGATCTCGCGGAAGAGTGGCCAGCCGTGATTACCGCGCACGAGTGCGATCAGCGCGCGTGCCTGATGCCGCGCAGCGCCCGCCGTCTCGCGCTCCAGATTTTCCAGAAAGGAAATCGTGCGTGGTTCATTGAGGTCGGGGATCGTGTACCAGCGGCGGATCGAATCGAGGATATGATTGGGCATCGGCAGGTGCTGTGCGCCCCAACGCAGGTCCTCGCCGAAGTACTTCAGCAGCCGACCGTCCATGATGTCCTCGTCGAGAATATTGCCTCCGAGGAGGATGCCAGTGGTCGAAAGGACCGTGCGCTGCCCGCCGCCGATCCGCATCACCGTCACGTCGAGCGTGCCACCGCCGAAGTCGAAGACGAGGACAGTGCGCGGCGCGGGCAGGGTGGCAGCGAAATGGAGTCCTGCCGCGATCGGCTCCGGGACAAACGTCACGGCCGCGAAACCGGCCGCCGCGAGCGCCGTCTCCATCCGCCCCAGCGCCAGCGCGTCCCCTTTCGGGTCGTTCTCTGCCCAATGCACCGGTCGCCCGACGGTCGCATGCGTGATCGGCTGCCCCAATTCCTCCTCGGCACGCAGGCGCATCGCGCGCATCATCGTCGCGATCAGGTCCTCCATCGTGTAATAGCGTCCGAAGACATTGGTGCCGCGGAAACTGCGGTCAGCGAGAAAGGATTTGAGTGACTGGAAGTAGCGGCCTGGCTGGTTGATATCCACCTCGGCCCAGACCGCCTGAGGACCGAGGCCGCTGGTATCGGTGTCTATGTACTGGCCCGTCGCCTGCCGCTGGCGGACAATTCGCCGCCCCGCCTCCGAGGCCACGAATGCCTCGATTGCCTCATAGCCTATCCGTACTATGCCATCGCGCTCGAGGTAGAGAACGGTCGGGATATGCGTTGAGCGCGGCAGGGTGCGATCGAGGCGCACGACCCGTGCCGCGCTACTACCCGGCTCGGCGACCGCAATCGCCGAGTTCGAGGTGCCAAAGTCGAAGCCAATCGCCAGTTCATGCGCCACGAGAAGAACCCCCTCGGCATTACCGCATCCGCGCCGTTCAACCGGGCGCGACACGCATCGTCAGTCTGCTCGGTAGACCGCTCGCGTGCATCCCATGATACGCGCACCCGGCACGACATAGCGCTCCAGTCGCGATTTTCTCCGATGCTCACTCACGGTTTGTATCGGTAGTGTCTACCCATGACTGTGTGGTGGTATTCGATGTGCTGCTTCCGTACCCGCGAAGCGATTGTGCTCGCACCTCGTTTACAAGGAGGAACACATGTCCCGTGAAGCCAACATTGCCGCACAGACGCGCTTCGGCGACGCTGTGAACAGCGGCAACTTCGATGCCTTTGACGATGTCGTTGCTCCAAACTCAGTTGATCATGATCCCGCGCCCGGTCAAGGTCCCGGTCCAGCGGGCTTCCGACAGTTCTTTACTGAATTACGCACCGCGTTTCCCGATTTGAAGCTCAGCCTTGAGCATATGGTCGCCGACGAGGACAATATCGCCTTCGCATACACGGTGAGCGGGACGCAGCAGGGGATGTTCATGGGATTCGCGCCGACTGGCAAGCGAATGCAAGTACGTGGTATGCAAATCAGCAAGTTTACTGATGGCAAGATGGTCGAGCGCTGGGGAAGCTCCGACCAGTTAGGGATGCTGCAGCAATTGGGCCTTCCTCCCTACGCATAACTTCCGGGAAGACCAGTGAGGCGTTGATTCAGCCGGTACTGGCGAGAATCAGGCGGACCGTTTCTTCCGGGACATCCCACATCGGGAAGTGTCCCGAGTGCGTGAACCAATACAACCGCGCGTCGGGAAAGAGTTGCATTGCCCGCTTCGCCTGTCGGGGGATACATACCCGATCCTGACGTCCCCATCCAATCACGATTGGGCCGCGTGTCGCGCCCGGCGTCATGCCTTGCTGATTGGGCCCGGAGGTCAGCGAGTGCAGCAGCTCGTCAAAGGATGGCGACGCCGCGAAGGTGCGCATCTCATTCAGCGTAACGGCAGGGGATAATCGCCAGGGGTGCGCCGAAAACTGCGCGAAGAGCAGCGTCCGGCTCACCGGGTTACCGGTCAGCAGAGGCATGACGGGTTGTAGCAGGCGGATGAGGCGAACCGACAGGGCGACGGAGGTCGAGAAGAAGGGCCGTTCCCAACCGCGCCAGAAGCCGCCGGGATCGAGCGAAACGGTGGCGCCAACCACGCCGCGCCGTGCCAGTTCGAGGACGAGGCGCGCCCCCATGGAACTGCCGACTACATCAATGTTGGTAAGATCGTGGGCCACCAGGAACGCAGTAACCGCATCGGCGAGGGTCGCAATGGAAACCTCACCGGGCAGTGGCGGGGTTGCGCCGAAACCGGGCAGGTCAACCGCGATCACCTCACGCTCGGCGGCTAGGCCGTCGAGGATCGGTGTCCACGAGCGCCAACTGCCGCCCAGACCGTGGATGAGCAGCAGCGGTTTGCCCGTGCCACGCCAGATGTGATGCATCTCCATTGTCGTCCCCTTTGGTGTGGTTCGCACAACGACCCTGAGCGAACGCGTGTCGCACTGGGTCATGGGCGCATGCGATAGAAAGCGGTCTCCTGGCGCGATAGTGCATACCCCGTACCAGTAGTCAGTCGTCGGTAGTGAGTAGACAATAGTCAGGTCAGCACGATCCTTCATCCGTTTCTTTCATGCGATACTCGGCAGCGGGTTCCTGTTTACCGACACCCGCTACCGTCCACGACCCACGAGCGACGTGAAGCCCCGACGCGTCAAGGAGGAACCGATGAACTACTTCCGCATCTATGCCGACCCGGACGGTGAAAGCCACTTCGAGGATGTTGCCATCATACTGGACGGGCAGGCCGGTGGCTCGGAATATTCCGCGCTTTTCCCGGCGACAGGCATCATTTTCCGCCGCAGCCCGGCCAATCAGTTACTGGATTGGCACCCCGCACCGCGCCGTCAGTTCGTGATTACGCTCTCCGGCGAGGCGGAAGTGGAAGCGAGCGACGGCGAAATCCGCCGCATCGGTCCGGGCACGATCATGCTGGCCGAAGACCTGACAGGGAAAGGCCACATCACGCGTGGCCGTGGCACGGTGGAACGCATCTCGCTCTTTGTACCCCTGCCCGGCTGAGTTGGGCAGGGGTAGGAGTCGTGGCGCTTTGACACTTCAGGTCAGGACCGCATCACTTGCTCACCCGAACATCCTCGAAGCGGTAAAACGAGAGGGTGTCGAGACCGAAACCTGTGACGGAGGTCTGCCAGGCAGCGGTCGCGGGTGGATAGGCGATGAAGACCTGCGGGGCGTCATCGAGGTAGGTCTGCTGCACCTGACTGTAGAGCATCGCGCGCTTCTTCGGATCCTGCTCCAGATCGGCGCTGTCAATCAGGCTATTCACCATCGGGTTGTTATAGCGCGTGTACGCGCCGAGCGTGCTCGTGCCACCGCGCAGGATACGGTTCGCGATCTCCGTCGGGTCGCTCATGTCGTTCGTCCAGCCGCCGGTCCAGGCCATCACGGACCCAGCCTTGCGGTTGGCGCTGAGGGCGCTCGCCTCGATCTGCGCAATGTTGACGGTCACGCCAATCTTTGCCCACTGATCCTTAGCGATCGTCGCGACTTGCTGGGCGACATTGTTGCCGGAGGCGATGGATTGCTCGAAGGTGAAGCCCTTCGGGACGGGTGATACCGCCATCAGTTGCTTCGCTTTATCGAGGTCGAACGGATATCCCTTGAGGCTCTGGTCCCAGAAAGTGCCGGGCGGGATCGGGGAATTTTGGAACTTCGCCTGACCGAAGAAGACGGCCTTCAGGATCGCCTCCTTGTCGAGCGCGTAATTGAGGGCTTGCCGGACATTCTTGTCGTCGAGTGGCTTGATCGTGATATTCATCGGCAGGGTAAAGTAGGTCTGGATCGTGAAGGACTGCGCCTTGATGTTCCCCTGGTTGAGACTCTGAATTTGGCTGAGCGGCACGAAATCAATCACGTCGGTTTCGCCGCCCTGCAACTTGAGGATGCGGGTGTTGTCGTCTGGGATGTACTCGATGCGGACCTCGTCCGGGCCGTTGTTGCCTTTCCAGTAGTACGGGTTCTTCTTGAGCACCATCGTGTCGCCCTTTTTCCAGCCCTCGCAGAAATAGGCGCCCGTGCCGCGCGTCTTGTAGGTGTCGTAGCCCTCCTGATCGACGGCATTTGCCATATCGGCAGGCATGGTCTGCGCAACCCACATCGCTAGTTCCGCCAGTAGTGGCGGGTGCGGCTGCGCGAGAACAATCGTCACCGTCTTGTCGTCCACGGCCTGCACGTCCGTGATCGCTTTATAGGTGTCCTTCCACTGCGTCTTCGGCCCCATCCGCGCCTTATCGAGGGATGCCTTGACATCCGCCGCGACGAGCGGCTTGCCATCCGAGAACTTCGCATCTCGCAGCGTGAAGGTCCACGTCTTGCCGTCCGCGCTCGTCTCCCATTTGGTGGCGAGGGCCGGTTCGACGCCCTGTCCGTCCTTCGTGGGGCGCACGAGGCCGTCATAGATGTTGATCATCGTGAACTCGCTGGCGTTGTCTTCGGAGGACCAGCCAATAAAGGGGAATCCCGGCTCCGCGTTGCGGGACATCCGTAGGAGTTTTCCCTTGCCCGGTGGCGCGACCGCGACCGCCGACGCTGCCGGAGCAGTCGCGCCGCCCGTGGTCGCGGGGGCGGCAGTTGCGGCGGCAGGCGCGGCGACGGTGGGATTCGTGGCTGCCGCGCCCGTGGTCGCGGCCGGCTTCGGTGTATTCGTCGCGGTCGTGCTCCCGCCGCACGCGGCGAGCGCTGCTGCCCCCGCGCTTGCCGCCAGCCCCGCCAGGAAGCGCCGCCGCGATAGCCAGTGATCGTTCCCGCCCTGCGTTCGTGTTCCGTGTTCGTTATGCATCGTATTCCCCCTTGATCGGTATAGTCATGTTCGTATCCATCCACCATAGTATAGTGCTTTTCTCCGCGACCCGGAAACATGACAATGATATGCAGGGCGACGAGCCGCTACCGGCTCGACTGCGATGTGCTACCCTAATTCTGGTGTGCCCGTGTCCGCAGCCGTGAGGAGCGCATGATGGCAGAGATGGATTTCGGGGTGACGATTCGTCCCACCCCGCATGGCGGCACGCTGCAAGAGATGGATGCGACGAATGCACGCCTCCTCGCTGCCGCTACGGAGCACGACCTCTCCTGCTGGGTGATTGACCATTTCCAGTTCGACGCGCAGCCGATCCTCGAATGCTTCACCCTAATCGCCTGGCTGGCCGGGCAGAACCCCGGTCTCCGTTGGGGAACGCTCGTGCTCGGGCAGGGGTACCGCAACCCGGCGCAGACGGCGAAGATCGCAGCGACGCTCCAGTTCCTGACCGGCGGGCGGTTCATCCTCGGCCTCGGCGCGGGCGACGCGGAGGCCGAGCACCGCGCCTACGGCTATGGATTCCCCCCGGCCCGCGAGCGCATCGCGCAACTGGACGAGGCAGCCGCGATCATCACGGCACTTCGGCAGGGCGGCCCCGCGACCTTTATCGGTGCGCACTACCGCATCGAAAACGCCTCCTGCATCCCCGCGCCCGACCCGCCACCGATCCTGATGATCGGCGGCGGGGGCGAGCGGCGCACCCTGCGCGTCGTTGCCCAGTACGCGGACTGGTGGAACTGCGACTACTATTCGCCTGTTGAGTACGCCCATAAACTCGCTGTCCTCCACGACCACTGCCGCGCGATCGGACGTGACCCCGCCGCCATCGTACCGACCTGCTACATGGGCATCAGCCTCTCTCACGACCCGGAGCGGCTCATCCGCCGCCGGATGATGGGCCACCGGGGCGAGGTCCATGTGATCAGCGGTGACCCGGACGCGGTGACGGCACAGATCGAGGCGTTCGCTGCCGTCGGCGTGCGACATATGCAACTCAACTTCCTCGACTTCCCACGCACGGACGGCATCGTACTCTTCCTCGCCGCTGTCCTCCCACGCTTCAGCCGCGTGGGGACGTAGGAATCTTCTTTGACCGTCGCCGTTACGATGATGAGAGCGTTGCGTATGCGAGAGGTAGGAGCCATGGCACAGAGCACGGAACCGACGACTGCCCCGACCGGGGACGATGGCCCGGACGTGATAAACCGGCTTGCCGGGATCGCCGCTGGCTCGCCGCTGGGGCGTTTGCGCGCTGAGCGACCGGAAGTCGTGCGTGCGGCACAGGGAAGTTATCAGGCGTTGCTGGAACCGGACGATCCGGGCGGCGTCAGCCGCTCCGAGCGTGAGATGATCGCGCTGCGGGTCGCCGTCCTGACGCCGAGTCCGCCGGTCGCTGCGTGGCATCGTGCCCGCCTGCGTGACCTCGGCGCGGACGACGCGGCGCTCGTCGCGATTGAACGGTTTCCCGATGGCCCGGCGCTATCGGCGCGTGCAGCGGCCATCCTGCGGCATACGGACCGGTTGACGCGGGAGCCTGGCGCGGCGACGCCACCGCACATCGCGGCACTGAAGGCTGTTGGCCTCAGCCCGCGCGACATTGTCACGATCTCCCAGTTGGTCGCCTATCTGAGTTTCGAGGTGCGCACCCTCGTCGGTCTGCGTCTCCTTGAGGAGGAACTATGATCGCCGAGCAACGACCCCGCTTCACGATGGATGTTCTCACCTGGCGCCCGTGGCTCGAAACGGTTGATGATACCGGCGCATCGCCTGAACAGGCTGCGCTGGTTGCGGAGGTCGCACCGTCCCCCGATTCGCGGGCCTATTATGCCCTGCTGGCGCACGATCTGCCCGCACTACGCGAGCGCACCGCGCTCTTCAACGCGATCATGTATGGCCCGCGTGGCGTGCGCCGCTCCGACCGCGAGTTGGCTGCGGTCGCTGCCTCGCTCATCAATGGCTGCGTCTACTGCACCTCGGTCCACGCGCGGCGGTACGCGCAACTGACGAAGGAGACCGCCGCGATGCAGCGTCTGCTTGACGACGGTGTGGAGGCAGCAATCGGTGAGCGCGAGCGCGCCGTGGTGGACTACGCCGTTAAGTTGACCAACGACCCGGCAGGGATGACTGCGGGCGATCTGACGCCGCTTCGCGCGGCGGGGCTATCGGATATGGAGATTCTCGACGTGACCCATGCGACCGCGATCTTTGCCTGGGCGAACCGGCTGATGCAGACGCTGGGTGAAGGCGTCCCACCTGCCGACGCGTCGGCGTGACGCAGGAGCGCATGCAATGACCTTCCCGCTCTCTGTTCTCGATCTCTCGCCGATTGGCACCGGATCGTCCGCCATCGAGGCGGTGCGGAATACGATTGATCTGGCGCGCTTGGCGGACCGGCTCGGATACACGCGCTACTGGCTCGCCGAACACCACAATATGCCCGGCATCGCCAGTTCCGCGCCGGAAGTCCTGATCGGCGCGGTCGCCCGCGAGACGACGTGGCTGCGGGTCGGCTCCGGCGGCATCATGCTGCCGAACCACGCGCCGCTCAAAGTGGCTGAGACCTTCCGCGTCCTTGCGGCGCTCCATCCGGGGCGGATTGATCTCGGCATTGGCCGCGCCCCCGGCACGGATCAGATGACGGCGTTCGCGCTCCGCCGGTCGCGCGAGGCTCTCCGCGCGGACGACTTTCCCGCCCAACTGGGGGAACTGCTCGCCTTCGCCACCGATCAGTTTTCGGCGGGCCATCCGTTTCAGTCCGTGCGGGCCGTGCCGGTTGACGTGCCATTGCCGCCGATCTGGTTGCTCGGCTCAAGCGACTACAGCGCGCAAGTCGCCGCCGCGATCGGGGTGGGGTTCGCCTTCGCGCGGCATATCAGCCCGGAGGGTGCGGTCGAAGCGATGCGCCTGTATCGGGAGCAGTTCGTGCCCTCCGAAACCCTCCCGGAGCCGCAGACGATCCTCGCCGTCTCGGTCATCTGCGCCGACACCGACGAGCGCGCCGACGAATTGGCATCGTCCGCCGCGCTCTCCTTTCTGCGGCTGCGGAGTGGTCAGCCCGGTCTCCTGCCAAGCCCGGAGGAAGCGAAGGCGTACCCATACACCCCGATGGAGCAGGAACAAGTGCGGGCTTCCCGCGCGCGCTCCGTGATCGGTGGACCGTCAGTGGTGGGGGCACGGTTGCGCGAATTGATAGACGAGACGGAAGCCGATGAACTGATGGTCACCACGATGATCCACGCGCACGCGGAGCGGCTGCGATCCTATGAATTGCTCGCCGACCTCTTCGCCCTTCCGCAGTCAACGCCAGCGACGGACGGCGCGGCGCCGTGATATACCCGCGCATTCGCGATTCACCTTCCGTGGTTTGCCGAAATCAGCCACGCAGGAACTCTGCGCGCACCTCACTCAGCGATTTCCCTTCACCGCGCCTCACTTGGTCTCGCGCTTCCGCCGCGCCCGCGTCTTCTTCAGGCGTCGTTGGCTCATCATCGAGCGGTGCATCCAGCAGCATTTGAATGAACGGGTCGCGCTTCGCGGCCCGCATCATTTCGAGATGATGCAGTAACCTTTCCAGATCGCCCTCCGGCAATTCATCAACCAAACGATGCACATCTTCCTTGATGCTCATATCTATCCTCCATCCTCCCCTCTCCTCTGCTGCCAAGCAAAGGAGAGGGGAGGATGGAGGTTCCGCTAGTCCGCCGCCGCGCTGGTGTCGTTCGCGTGGATGGCGTGCCAGACCTTTTCAGCGGTGAGGGGTAGATCAATGTGCGAGATGCCGAAGGGTTCCAGCGCGTCCATCACGGCGTTGGCAATCGTCGGTGTGGAGGCGACGGTCGCCGCCTCGCCGATCCCCTTGACGCCGAGCGGGTTGAGGGGCGAGGGCGTTTCGGTGCGGTCCGTCTGGAACTGCGGGAAGAAGGCCGCGACGGGCACGGTGTAGTCCATCAGCGATCCGGAGATCAGTTGGCCCTGCTCGTCGTACAACACTTCCTCCCAGAGCGCCTGCCCGATCCCCTGCGCGAGACCACCGTGTACCTGCCCGGCGACAAGCATGGGGCTGATAACGCGACCGCAGTCGTCCACCGTGACGTACCGCTGGAGGGTGATGTCGCCCGTTTCCGGGTCTACTTCCACAACGGCGATGTGCGCGCCGGAGGGGTAGGTGAGGCCCGGTGGCTTGAAGAAGTCGTTTTCCTCCAAACCGGGGTTGATATCGTTCGGCAGTTTGTCACTGTATGCGGCAGCGGCGATCTCCGCGAGCGTCCTGGCGCGATCCGCCGCACCCTTGACGCTGAACTTTCCTTCCGCGAACTCGATATCCTCCGGCGCTGCTTCGAGGAGATGCGCGGCGATCCTGCGCGCCTTCGCCTCGACCTTGTCGAGCGCCATAACGAGCGCGGAGCCGCCGGTGACAAGGCCGCGGCTGCCCATCGTCCCCTGCCCGATCGGCGTGTTTCCCGTGTCGCCGTGGCGGACGGCGATGTTGTCGAAGGCTACGCCGAGGCGATCGGCGACGATCTGCGAGAACGTCGTCTCCTGCCCCTGGCCGTGGGGAGAAATGCCCGTCATCACGGTGACCGTGCCGGACGGCTCGACGCGCACGGACGCGCTTTCATAGGGGCCGAAACCACACATCTCGATGTAGCAGCCGACGCCGATGCCCATGTAGCGCCCCTGCTCGCGCAACCGTGCCTGCTCGGCGCGCAGCCCCTTGTAGTCCGCCAGTTCGAGAACCTTATCGAGCGACCGCTCGTACTCGCCGCTGTCGTAGGTGAGGCCGGTCGGCGTCTTGTAGGGGAAGGCGTCCGGCGGGATGAAGTTCTTGCGACGCACCTCTGCCGGGTCCATCTTTAGTGCGTCCGCCACCTGATCCATGATCCGCTCGATGTAGTAGCACGCCTCGGGCCGCCCCGCGCCGCGATAGGCCGCCACGGACATCGTGTTCGTATGCACGCAGGTGACATCAATCGCGATGTTCGGGATGTTGTACGTGCCGACTGCCATCTGCGCGGTGAGCACTGCAAGCCCGGCGGCGAGCGGGTATGCGCCGATATTGCTGATGATCTGCTCCTTGAGACCGAGCACCGTGCCGTCCTTGCGCGCCGCGACCTGCACCGTAATTTCCTGATCGCGCCCGTGGTTCGTCGCCAGCATGTTCTCCGCGCGCGATTCGATCCACTTGACCGGCCGCTTCAGATCGCGGGCGATCGCGGAGATAATGATGTCTTCCGGGTACGCGCCGATCTTCACGCCGAAGCCGCCGCCGACTTCCGGCGCGATCACGCGTACGTCTGACTCTGACATGCCAAGCACTTGCGCGATGGTGGAGCGGACGCTGTGCGGGTTCTGGTTGGAACTCCAGACGGTCAGCGCGTTCTGCCAGGCGTCCCACATAGCGGCGACAGCGCGACCCTCCATTGGTACGGCAGCGAGCCGCTGGCTGACGATATGGAGATCGAGGACGATACCGTCCTTCTCCGCTTCGGCGAACGCCGCGTCCACATCGCCGTTCGTCTTTGTCCAGTGGAGGCCAATATTGTCTGGTTTGTCCCCGTAGAGTTTGGGCGCGTCCGGCGCCATCGCCGCTTTGAGCGTTGCGGCGACAGGCAATGGCTCCCAATCAACCACGATCATGTCTACGGCGTCGCGCGCGGTATACATATCCTTAGCAACGACCACCGCAACCTGCTCACCGACATGGCGAATCTTGCCGACGGCGAGGGGATACTGCTCCTCTTTTTCGCTCGTACCTGACTGCTCCTCGGCGGCTTCTTCCTCGACACCGCCACCTTCTCCGCCACCACCAGCCATCGGGCCAGCCATCTTTTTCATCTGCTCGCCGGTATAGACGGCGACAACGCCGGGATGGGCGAGCGCGGCGGAGGCGTCAATGCTCGTGATGCGGGCATGCGCATACGGGCTGCGGAGGATCGCGCAATGGAGCATCCCCGGCAACTGCACATCCCCGACATAGGTGGATGAACCGGTAATTAGCCGGGGGTCTTCCTTGCGCCGGACTCGTGCCCCAACATAGCGGGAGTAAACCACGTCACGTTCCTTTCTGTTCTATCTGCGGGTAGCCGACAGTGATCGCGATGCTGGTGGCAGTATACTACCAGACCTGCCAGAGGAATGAGTATAATCCGTCCTTGTCTATCACTCAGCGTGTGTTGCTCATTATCTTTAGGGGGCGCTATGAATATTGGATTCATCGGGCTTGGCGCGATGGGAACGCCGATGGCGCGGACACTGCTTAAAGCGGGCTTCACGCTCTCCGGCTACGATGCCGATCCGGCACGGTCGGCGGCGCTCGTTCCCGATGGCGCAACGGTGGTTGGGAGCGTGGCGGAAGCGGCAGCGGGCGCGGACATGCTGCTCGTGATGGTGCAAAATGACGCGCAGGCACGCGAGGCGCTGCTCGGCCCGGAGGGCGCGTTCGTCGTGCTGCCTCGGGGCGCGACCGTCCTCCTGATGAGCACGATTGCCCCGGCGCAGGCGCGGGAACACGCCGCGTCTGCCACCGAGCGGGGGCTTGGATTCGTGGACGCGCCCGTGAGTGGCGGGCCGACACGCGCAGCGACGGGCGATCTCAGCATCGCCATCAGTGGCGACCCGGCGGTGGTGGCGCGCTGCCAACCCGTCCTTGACGCGCTGGGGAAGCAGCAATACCCGGTCGGCAATCACGTCGGGCAGGCGCTGACGTTGAAAATCGTCCATCAATTGCTTGCCGGCGTGCATATCGCGGCGGCGGCGGAAGCGATCGAACTCGGCAACCGCGCTGGGATCGCACCAGAGATCGTCCAGAACTTCGTCATGCACGGGGCCGGGGCATCATGGATGTTCGGCGACCGCAGCCCGCGCATGGTCTCGGGCGATTACATACCCCCCCGAAGCGCGCTCGCCATCTTCGTCAAGGACCTCGGCATTGTCCACGATCTCGGCGCGTCGGTCGGCATGCCGTTACCGATCAACGATACCGCGCTCGCCCTTTTTCGCCGTGCCGCCGATGCGGGTATGGCCCATCTCGATGATGCAGCGGTGATCGAGATCGTCCGCATGAGTGACGACGGGCGAGACGTTACAGAGTAGAAATCTTGCCTCATCCGACGAAATGATCCGCTATTCTCAGACGTGAGTATTCGGGAGACGAATAGTAGCGTAGGCTTCAGCTTGCGTTCCGCGACAAAGGGACGCAGGCTGATGAATCTTGACACCTTGATTGAGTACTGGCCGGAGACGCAGGCTGAAGCCTACGCTACCAAAACGCAGATGGATATGACGATATGGGGAGGAACGTTGCGATGAAATGGGAACGATGTGGCTCGGGTATCCTACTCGTTCTGCTTACGCTCATACTTGCGGCGTGCGGCGGGGGAAGCAGTCCGGCGAGTACACCGACAATGACTGCGAGCGCCGCAACGACCGCAACGATCGCAGCAACTGCGGTTGCGCCGACAGCAGCTAGCGCCTCGGTCGCGAGCGTGGCGACCGCGCCGACCAACACCGTCGCGCCTACACGGCCGGTCGCCGCGCAGACGCGGGCGGCGGGGAGTGCGGCGGCACGCGGGACCGATCGACCCAATGGCAGCGCCGTTGGGGCGTCTCCCGCTGCATCCACGCTTGGGCAGGCGCTTGCGGGGCACACCGCGCCCGTCTTCTCTGTCGCGTACAGCCCCGACGGCACGATGCTCGCGACGACAAGCGGTGACAAGACGATCAAACTCTGGGACGCCGCGACCCGTAACGAGTTAAAGACGCTGGCGGGCCACACAGACGCGGTCATCGCCGTCGCCTTCAGCCCGGACGGCAAAACCCTCGCCAGCGGCAGCGCGGACAAGACGATCAAACTCTGGAATGTCGCGTCGGGCAAGGAAGTGGCGACCCTTAAGGGACATACGGAGTCGGTCTTCTCCGTTGCCTTCAGCCCCGATGGCAAGACGCTGGTCAGTGGCAGTGTTGATACGACCATCAGACTGTGGGATGCGGCAACCGGGAATGCCGTGAAGACTCTGACCGGCCATACCGGTAAGGTTCGGTCAGTCGCCTTCAGCCCGGACGGGAAAACCGTCGCCAGCGGCAGCGACGACCGGTCGGTCAAATTGTGGGATGTTGTGGCGGGGAAGGAAGTGCACATGTTCGGCAATCAGCCGCGTGCGATTCTCTCCGTTGCCTTCGATCCGGTGGGTAAGACCGTCGCGGCGGGGAGTTTCGCTGCGATCACCCTCTGAGATGTCATGACTGGCAACACAGTGAAAACGCTGAAGGGCGACCGGAGCATCTACGCCGTCGCCTTCAGCCCGGACGGCAAGACGCTGGCGAGTGGTGGCACTGCGGTCGAACTCTGGAATCTCGGTTCCGACCAGCCGCTCAAGAATCTCGGCGCACAGCCCGCCATTGTCAATGCCGTCGCCTTCAGCCCGGACGGCAAAACCCTCGCCAGCGGCAGCGACGACAAAACTACCAAACTGCTGAACATCGCCTCCATCGTCAAGTGACACTACTGATAGCGCAGGCTTTCCGAGCAGGGGACGGTTAGCACATTCACCGGAGATGAACCGCCAGGACGCCAAGGATACCAGGAAACGCAGAGAGAAGAGGAGAATGACGGGGTTGGGTATGTGGGACGCGATGGTCATGCGGCCCACCGTGCCGTCATGGTGGCTCATCCTGCTACCGACCGTTGCCCGTATCCCTGCCTGGGTTTCTGTGTCCTCTGCGATCGCTGCGCTGATCCCCATTTTCGCGTTCGGCGCTTATCGTGTCGTTTGGTGAAGGATATGCGGCATGAGTTGGGCGATGCAGGCCATGAAGGCGACATCGTGGACGCGAATGATGTTCGCGCCCTGCGCGATACCGTACGTTACCGCCGCCGCTGTCTCAGGCAGGAGGTCGTGCACGGCGCGGCCCATCGTGTCGGAAAGGTAGTTCTTGCGGCTCGTGGCGAGCAGGATCGGCAGACCGAAGGAGCGCAACTCGGAGAAGTGATGCATCACTGCCAAATCATGCGGCGCTTCTTTGCCGAAGCCGAGGCCGGGATCAATGATGATCTTCTCGCGCGCGACACCGACTCCGACGGCTCGCCCGATCCGCTCGTGCAGAAAGCCTGTT
>JAABUY010003378.1_pt1 | contig 17743 bp, 11 predicted proteins | sample 5560271 | NCBI WGS metagenome assembly JAABUY01 (sample SAMN10711886, study PRJNA513374) | rock metagenome | isolation source: Antarctica rocks | place: Antarctica: Victoria Land, University Valley
TCAGAACTTCATTAATGACACTCTGCATGACTTCTTGAACGTTTTCTGCATCGCGTACATGAATGATATCTTGATCTATAGCAACAGCAAAAAGAAGCATACTCAGCATGTTCGTCAGGTACTGAAGTGACTTAGAGCCGTCGAACTACAGATAGATATCGAGAAATGCGAATTTTCAGTTATCGAGATCAAGTATTTGAATCTAATCATCATCATCCACGAAATCAAAATGGACTCTGAGAAGATCAATGCCGTCATGAATTGAGCTGCACTTCGAGGCGTCAAAGATGTTCAGAGCTTTCTGGGCTTCGCCAACTTCTATAGGCGATTTATTAAGGAGTTTTCCAAGCTGGCCGACTCGTTGACTGCCTTAATCAGAAAAGACCAGCCATTTAATTGAACTCAGAAGTGTCAATTCGCCTTCGATCGACTCAAGCAGGCGTTCACCACTGCCCCTATCTTAATGCACTATAACTCGAACCTATCCGTGACTGTGAAAACCGATGCCTTCGACTATGTTGTGATCGAAGTCATGTCTCAGCGAGATGATAACGAGCAGTTAAGACCTGTGGTCTATTTCTCTTCCAAAATGCTATTCGCAGAATGCAACTACGAGATTTATGACAAGAAACTTCTAGCTATAATCAGAGCTTTTGAGGAATGAAGGCCCGAACTGAAAGGCACGTTAGACCCCGTTGAGGTCATTTTCGATCACAAGAACCTAGAATATTTCATGTCAATCAAGCTGCTTAGCCGAAGACAAGTCAGATGGTCAGAATTTCTCTCTCGATTTAACTTCAAAATCGTGTATCGTCCGGGTGAATTGAACACTCAAGTCGATGCACTCACGCGTCGATCAGGAGATCTTCCCTTGAACGGGGAGAATAGTCGTCGAGAACATCAGTGACAGACCGTGCTAAAATCAAAAAACCTGGAAATTCAAGTCTTAACCAATGTTCTCGACGATAGTGACTCTGAAGCATCCGAATCAAGTGACTCGGAGGGCGAATCAGTGATCTCTGAGCAGTCTGAACCATCAGAGGAAATGTCTATGAATGAGCTAGAAGAACAACTCTTCGCAGTCTATTTCAATGATGAATGAGTACAGATCGTGATAACTGCGTTAAGAGACGGTCAACGAAAGCTTAAAGAATTTTCGTTAGCGAAATGTACGCTGCGAAGTGATCGAGTCTACTATAAAGATAGGCTATTGATATCCGAAGATGAGAAACTGCGACTACGTCTGCTTCAGTTAAGTCATGACACGCCTATTGCGGGTCATCCAGAAAGAGTCAAGACCTACGAAATACTCAGTCGTCATTATTACTGACCCGGAATGATCAAGACAGTAGCTCGCTTCGTACGCAATTGCCATCTATGCTCTCGAGTGAAGATCTCTAGAGAAAAATATCAGAGAGCTTTGAAGCCTCTTGATGTACCCAATCGTCGCTGAAAAGACATAGCCATGAATTTCATCGTGACAGTACCTGAAAGTAAGGATCTGAACGGAAATTCGGCAATCAATATTCTGATAGTCGTGAACAGACTATCTAAACAAGTGCATTACGAGCCTATGAGTGAAATTACAGCTCTAGATACAGCTCGAGTTTTTTATCGTGCAATATGAAAACATCATGAATTACCTGATTCAATCGTCTCGAATCGTGGAACTCAGTTTGTCAGTCACTTTTGGGACGAACTTTGTACTCGATTGAAGATTCAAGCTCGATTGTCAACTGCGTTTCACTCAGAAACGAATGATCAAATCGAGAACGTCAACGGCGTTTTGGAACAATATCTTCGAGCCTTCGTGTCCTTTATGCAGGACGACTGGGCTGCATGACTGCCATCAGCTGAATTTGCCATCAACAATCACTTCTTCGAAAGCACTCAGTGCACGCCGTTTCTAGCTAACTCCGGACAGCATTCTCGAATGGGGTTGAAACCAAAGAAGACTCAGAAGAACGTTATTGAACATCCGGAATGAATACATGCCGATCTGTTTGTTCAGAGAATGAATCGAATCAATGAAATCCTGCGAGAACAAATGACCTTAGCTCAAGCATATCAGGAACAATTCGCTAATGTTCATCGACAACACGCTCTCAAGTATGCAATTAATGATATGATTTGATTAGATGCTCGCAATCTGATGATTCATCGACCCAGCAAGAAGTTATCTAATAAATTCGAGGAATCTTTCAGAATCATCAAAATTGTTAGTTCTCATTCTTATCAGCTAGAGTTGCTCGATGACTGGTTCTGTTTCGACGTCTTTCATACTTATCTGCTTCATTCTGCGACCAACGACCTCTTACCTGAACAAATACCTCCCGCGTCGTTTCCGATAGTCTCCGCCGAAGGAGTGCTTAGCTGAAAGATGAACGAAATATTGAACTCCCGGATAAAGAACTCTCAGCTAGAGTATTTAATTAAGTGGACTGAGATAGAAGAAAACAGTTGAGTAAAGTTTGCGGATGTGATGAATGCCATCGAAGTCATGGACGCCTATCACGCCCGAAATCCCGATCGTCCGAGTAAGAATTCATGAACCGCTTACGTGCAAGGAAGCAGCGACTCTGAATATGAGTCAGAGAATTAAAAGTCTCGCAGGAGCTTCGACTTCAAAAAGAGAAACCTATTGTCACGGTTTTAGCATGTGTTACTCGGAAAGTGTTGGGAAAAGAGGTGTTAGATCACTTAGATGATGTTGAACAATATTATAGATGATGATAGGCGTGAGATTATCAGTGATGTTATGAGGACTCCCCGATACGAATGATACCCAGCGTTCATGGGGTATAAGAATCTCTGAATGATCTCTTTCTTTTCTTTCTTCTTCGTGCAACGTCTTGTATCTAAAATCTAGTTATTAGAATTTCATCCTGGTTTCATTCAGCCCTCAGTTCGTGACAAGAACGCACTGATAAATAGACTATCTCTATTAATAATTATATCATTTGATATCTCATATCTTAAAGCAATCTTCTCAAAGAACAACTCTGCTAACTCTATGACAGTCAGAGTTTTCTTCGTAAACAGATAACGCGTCATCTTCGTGTAGTAATTGACTATCACGAGAATCGAGTCATACACGACTTCTTTTCATTTACTAGACGACAGATCTGTTATGAAATTCATAGTGATTTCTTTTCATGAATCTGTGAATCGAGATAATGATCTCAACTCATCATATGATAAATGACATTTTATCTTCATTCTCTGACAAATGTCACAAGTATTTACATACTCTTTGACATCTTTGATCATACTTTTTCAGTAATATTTGCAATCTAATAGCTCATTGATCTTGTCAGCATCAAAATGTCTTGCTAACAAGTCATCATGATGACGTTTCAACAGCTTTTCTCTGACAGAAAGATCTTTTGAAACATACAATGATTCATTGTATTCTATCATTTCTTAATTATTCAATGTTCAAGCTTCAACGTCATTCTTTTGTATACTTGTCGTTTCGTCTGCTTTTAATCTCACAGTAAATTCATCTTCTTGCTGTAAGATCTTGATGAGCTTGACTACAAATTTACTACTGAAGTTGTATGTTGTTTCATAAATTGTCAATACTCTGACAATTGTACATGAAACGAGTTGTTTGCAATCAACAGTTTCAGCAACAGAATTAAGCTGTTTCTTAGCTACATTGCAATCTTTATAAGTCAACGTTTCAACATCTGTGCTTTTCAAAGTTGTTGATTCGAGTTGAGAGATTTTATCTCTTGAGAAATGTACTTTGTCTAGATGCATTTCTTGCATTGTTAGAATCATGACTCTCAGCAGCATACTTCTGACATGCACTGCTGAACATGTATTCATGTTTTCACTGACACTGTGAACAGATATCTTCTCAACTTCATTAATCACTCATGTACAGTAGATTTCATCTTGCAATCTGCTTTTGACATGTTTCGCTGAATATCTTCGTTCACTGACACTGTGAACAAACGTCTTTTCGACATCGTTAATCACTCATGTTCATCAGTGAGTTTCATCTTGCAGTCTGCTCTCGACATGTTTTGCTGAATATCTGTTCATACTTATACTGTGAATGAACATCTTCTCGACATCGTTAATCACTTGTATACAGTATAGTTCTCTGATTGCTACAAATATAGAACTATTTAAGCTTTTTATTCTAGTCAGCTTTCGCTGCAGAGTGAGCAGCAAATGATTCGCAGAGATATTCTCATTCTTATAGTCAGATCATCTTGATGATGCATTGATCGAGTTTGTCTTTTCTGATCTATGTGCTATTTCAAAGTTGCAGATCAATAATCTTATGATTCATTTGACTTGTCTTTCGTTTAGCTCTTGAACATTCATAAAATTCTTCAGATTATTATGATCAGTCAGAACTTCAACAGTATGATAACTGTCTTTCACATAGTGTCGTCAATGTTTAAACATTGCTACTATGACTAGAAGCTTCTGATCATGTGTCTCATAGTTTCTTTCAACGTCTATCATCATTCTGAATTAGAATGCAATTGAATGTCACTGATCTTCATCATTTAACTGAGACAAAATACTCGCGACTGCATAATTGAATGCGTTGATCTCGATGTGTATATGTCGCTTTGAGTCAAAGTGTCTTAGTATAGACACTCTTATAAAGACGTCGCGAAGCTGATTAAAAGCTTGTTTCGCTTCGTTTGATCATATGAATGAGCTCATTTTTACATCTTTTACACTATCTCTTAGCAGTTCTGTTAAAGACTCTGCTATCTGAAAGTAGTAATGTATAAAACATTGATAGAAATTGATGAATCTCAGAATAACTTGTATTTTTCAATACATCTTTGATCTGAATCACGTTTTGATAATGTCTACTTTACTTGAGTTCATCGAAATGCTCTCGATGAATATGACAAATTCTAGAAAGTTTACTTTAGTGATGAAGAATTCACACTTCTTCAAGCTAGCATATAGCTTGAACTTTCTTAATCTTTTGAGAATCTGCTTCATGTGATCTACATGATCAGTCTTTTCTACGAAGAAGATTAGAATGTCATTCAGATAGACAATACAAAAGTTGTTTAAAAGCTCTGTCAAGATCTTATTAATATAAGTCTGAAAGATGACAAATACATTGATCAAATTAAATAACATGATCATATATTTAAAGTGATCATAACGAGTACAAAACATCATCTTTCACTCGTCTTCATGTTGAATTCTGAGATGATGATAGACATTCTTCAAATCTAACTTAGTGAACTGCTTGACTTTACTGAGTCTGTCTAAAGTTTCACTAATTAAAGACAGTGAATGACGATTTTTGACAGTGATCTTATTCAGATCTCGATAGTTCACGCATAAATAAAAACTATCATTCTTTTTGAGAATAAATAGAATAGATGCATCAGTTGAGCTGATGAAGTGCTTAATTCATTCTTTCATAAAAACATCATCTAGATACTGTCTCAGAGTCGTTAACTCTGTGTTTGACAAATTATACAACGATTCATATGATGATTCTGCAGTGATTTCGATTGCATGATCGTGATCTTCATGCAAAGACAGTTTGTCTGCACTTTCTGTCGAGAATACATCTTTGTACTTTTTCAATTCGATGAATAAAGTCTGCATTTCAAGCATGTTTATGATACAACTCATCACTTTATTCATTACTTTCACTTGATGTTCAATGATTGACTTTTTGATAATGTTGATCATGACAAGAGCATATACAGTAGACTTATCTTGTAGAGCTTTCGCAAATGCTTGTGCGAAGAACAACTCAAATGCGTGCTCGTTCACGTTAAAACATCATGTTCTTGCAATCATGTTTATTCAAATACACTTGAATTGCATATTCAACATACTCAGAATCAGAAAAGATTCTTTCTTGTCAATAGCATAGAAGATACTTATATCTTTTTTCTCTATGTCTCAGCTGTCTCTCAGTCGATAACACATCTTATAAACGTCATAACAATAAACATTCTGATCATTCATTCAGATAGATCTTGAGAGATCAACGTTTAGCAATGACATACTTTGCTTGATGATAAAACATTGACTAATCACGTTCATCTTGACATCAATATTCATATGAATCTTCGTTTCTGTCTTCTGATCTCTCTGAATTACATGCTCTTTATATATAAGAATCTTTACGAAGAGAACTTCTTGTTTTTCTCTCGATGATTTGAAGCATTCATCAAGAGCTTGTCTTTTTCTGAAATCTTGAAATGACTTATATGTGACATCAAATTGATGAGTACTCAATTTGCATCAGATTCTTTTGATCTATTCTTGATCTTTTTATCTTTACAATCAGTAAAGTAATGATTCTTTCAATTGCACATGTAGCACGTTATGTTGAACAAATTCTTGCTATAACGTGATGAAGTGTGTGAGCTCATCTTTGATAAAGAATCAAGTTTAGTCGATCGATGAGATTTCTTTCACTTTGAATGAGTCTTCTTGTTGACTTTATCTCGATCATGCAAGTTCTCATCTCAGAATCATTTCAACGACAAAATGTGTTCTTTTCGCAGATTTGTTTTCAATCAAGCGACAAGATCGATTAATGCATTTCATGTGATAGAAATCGACTGCACATTAGTAATGATCACATGCAGCTCAGATCTCAACTTGATGAATAAATGAGCTCACTTATGCTCATCATTATACAACGAAAGTTGATGTTTCAGAGTGCTCAGATGAGTTGCAAACGTTCATATCATCTGATCTGAACGTTGCAATGCATTCACGTATTGCTGAGTCACGTTTATGTTTCAATTCATCAAGTCTTCAATTAAATTCAGAAGAAAGTCAATAAAATTGAATCACATCTGCGAAGCTGCAGACATAGTCTCTTCGTGATTGAATCAAAGTTTCTTTGATTCACTCTTCAAATAGATCATGCAGTACAAAATCTTTTTCTCATCACTTTCAAAATGTTAAAAGATATTTCGAAATGAAATTTCAATGTCATGAATTCACTCTTTATGTTCTCTTATGATTTTATCATGATACTTCTTCAAAAACATTGAGAGTCTTCACTTCTGCAGAATGATCTCGTGATGACTTCATTTTATCATCATCGACACTATGAAGATGATGTGTAGATCATTTGAGTTTTTCATGAGAGCTTAAGTGAAAGCTTGATGACTTTTCTTTATCGTTTTGACAACTTGCAGAGTTTCAATCTCTGATCAAATAGCTGCTAGCTTTTGTTTCTTTCGCAATTCATCACGTTGAAGCATTACTCATGTCAGCTGTTCATCAATATCAAGAGAGAGTTCATTCTCTGCTTCTTCACTTTCTAATTTAGTTATGCAACGTTCGTTTTCTGATATGATGTCTTGCAAGATCAAGATGTCATCGTTTCAATTTTGTTATGATTGCGTTGCTGTTATCATGCTTGAATATCAAATCATCACTTCTAAAAAGAGTTTGAAATAATTAGAACTGTGATGATCAAGTCTATTAAATGAATAGACAAAGTCTATAAGAATGATATGACAATGTGATATTCTAAGCAGACACAGAATAAATATATATTATGATAGAGCTAATTATTAAGAAGCTCTCGATAACTCAAGAGAATCGATCAACTATAGAAAGTTTGTCAAGCATTGTCAAGTCGAGCACGACATAACTCATGACATATTAAGTCGAAGATATGACGTAGTTTAAACAATGTCTTGACAGAATTATAGAGTTTCAGAGCTAACTCAGATCTGATTTTCAATTCAGTCTCTGACTCTAGTCTTTGATTTAATCTCTATGAGTCAATTCATCATGACAATTTGACAAATGAAATGTGCATACTTCAAATCACAAATGCATAAGCTGAGCGAAGCACTCAAATCAATATGATGCTTTGCAAAATGAGCTAAAATCGAAAGTCAACTATCTAAAAAGCTTTCTCAGTTTTCATCACTGAAGTGAAGCGACATCGATCATATAACAACGACGTTCGAGAAAAAAATCAAGATACTGCAAGAAAAGTTCTTTTTCTCATCTTCTCAAGCGAATGTCAACGACATCGCAGAATCATTCATATCTCTGACAGTCTCATTCAATTCATGCATCACAGAAGATGAAGTGAAGCAGACAATCAGATGAGTAAAAGCAGACAAAGCATTGAGTGCTTCAGATATTTTAAACAGAGCGCTTTAAGCGAGTCTTGCAGAACTGATCTCAGTATTGACGAGTTTATTCAATGCATGCATAATACACAAGTATCATTTGAAGCAGTTCAAAAAAACTCAAACAATAGTACTATGCAAATCAAAGAAAAGTAACTATATCAATTCAAAGACGTATTGACTCATTGCTTTGCTTGATATCATGAGCAAAGCGCTGAAGTCAATCATGATCAAAAGACTGAGTGACATAGTCAAGACTCATCACATGCTATCAAATGCTCAAATAAAAGTGAGATGCAAGTAATTCATGATCTCAACGTTAAATCTATTAATAGATTCAGTTCATACAGTGTGAAGCTGTGAAATCAAATATGTGATCTTCATGCTAAGCTTAAACGTCATTGAAGCATTCAATCAAGTCTCACACGTCAAACTTCTGCATATGTTGAAAATGAAAAGAATGTCAAGTTATATAATCAAATGAACATGCAGCTTTCTAAAGAATTGAAAGACATCACTAATATTCAATGAACAAATGAGTGACATGCGTGAGATAAATGCAGACATATCGCAGAGATTTTTTATTTCATTGATTTTCTTTCTATTTTTCAACGCAAGTTTAATCAAAAAATGCGAAGCATTGAGAATTAAAATCGAAGTGCTTGATTTCATAAATGATATTAACATTTTAGTCTACGACAGATTCATTGAAGAAATTTGCAAAACACTGAGCAAAGCACATGACGTCTGTGCAAAATGAGCTCGCACTCATGATGCAACGTTCACATCAGAAAAGTATGAGCTTATGCATTTCACTAGAAAATCGAAGAGATTCAACATGATGACTAGCATATAAATAGAAAACTCAGTTATTAAATCAAAATCAGACATACAAGTTTTAAAAATGCAACTGAACATGAAACTGCAATAAGATGCACATCTTCAACAAATAAAGATGAATCACGTCACAAGAATGCTGACACTTAATCATCTTAAAGTCTTTACATGAGAAGCTATCTTTACAAAAGCGAGACAAGTATACTCAATAGTAGTGAGATCAGAAATTGCATTTGAAGCGTCAGTCTGACATCAACGCGACAAGAAAGATGAACTGTTGAGCAAAGAATACAGATTAGAAACACTTTAAAATCAGACTCTGCATCACGTAGCAGAAGCATTCAAAAGAGTAAGCATTGAAACTTTAAAGACAGAAACATACATAAGTTTGCTACATGTTCATCTGAACATGCTACAGAATGTTACGAGCGTACCAAGGCTGAATAGGGCTAGCCAGTGCCTCTAGCCCAGATCTGGCTCAGATCTGGCTCAGCCCCTATTTCCTTTCCCCAACACCTCTTTGTTCAACATCATCTTCCTTCCTACATCACATTCTACCCGTGTCACAAACACATTCCCTTCGGGCTTAGCGCAGCCTCTGAATATTACTTAAATAGAAGCTCTTGTACTCACCTTCTTCTGTATTCTTAATATTCAGTTATAGCTACCTCTAAAGATCAAGCACTATTCAACCCTGACTTTCGCTGGTTGACTCACCTAGGCACGGTCCTGACATTATATTAAGAATTCGTTAATCACACGATACTGGTCTCATTACCCATTCAACATACTCGTACAGACAGAACGAGTCTAAAGAAATCCGTTTACCTGGTGATCGACGCAATCGAAAGACTGAACAACACTAGGAAGTTTGATAGAATCAACGGCGAGGCTGTTTGAATCGCTAGACAACTTACCGCTCACTAAGTACGCACAGTTCAAACCGATCAAGAGGATCAATCCATTCTCGTGGAACAGACGAGTGAAAATAAGCTGTTCAACCCGATTAAGAGAATCGACGATAAAGAACCTTCGTGGATTGCTCAAGAATCAAACCAATCAACAAACAAATCTCATCTTCTTTGTCGAAGATTAAACATCACTCTATACGCCTTCCTTCTTCAACCGCCGAGCATCGTCATCCGTTCGGCCCCCTTTTCAAACAAATCTCACCATGCCTAGCCGTCCGCCTACTGAAGAGCGTTCCGAAGGATTTCGAAATCGTTTCTCTCAAACCTCTGATGCTGATTCATCGGAATCCTCTAGTGCTGAACCATTCATCAGTGAAGACGACGAGTCATTCGCTGAAACAGTAATACCCCCTGTTTCTATCGAAAACTGGAAGGCTCGATGCATGGCCCTCGACAGAGAAACGGACCGACTCAACAAGCTGAGTAACCAACGAGACGACGAAATCAAAGAGTTGAAGGCTAGACTTCAAACTAAAGAAACCACTTCTTCTGGTTTCACCTACTCTGAGCGTTCTAGATCTCAGAAAATACCTGATCCTTCCTGATTTACTGACGAAAAGAATCCTACTTGGGAAAACTGGTACGGCAAAATTCAGGATAAACTAGAGATCAACGCCGACCTCTTTCCAAATGAACGAGTCAAACTGAGCTATGTACATTCCAGATTATTCGATGACGCAGCTGATGCCGTCCAATCTAGACGCGAACGTGGCTGTGCCAATCTCTATAAGACCGCCGATGATCTTTTGGAAGAACTAGCTGAGTTGTTCAATGATTCAGATAAGGAAGTCAACTTCCGTAGAGAATACTACAACTTGGTTCAAGAATCAAAGAAGTTCAGCGAGTTCTACACTCAGTTCCAACGGTTATCTTCCTATCTGAAGTATCACGAAAAGCAACTGATCGTCGATCTGAAAGATAAAATAAACCCTCGTCTTCGATCCGTTTGAATAGGTCAATTAGTTCAATCTGGTTCCCTCAAAGAGATTCGTTCCTATCTGATTCGTTTGAATAATGATCAACGAGCCATTCGGGAAATCAAGGACAAAGCCAACCTCATCAAACGCGCCGACGACCTGCCAAAGATCACCTTTCATAGAGCTGTTGTTACTCAGCCAGTCGATCATTCAAAACCTGACCATCTAAAGTCGCGTGACGCGGTTTTAACTAGCGCCAAAGAAGCAGACGTTCTAGCCGGAACCTGTTTCATATGTCATAAATCAGGCCATAGCTCTAGAGAGTGCTCTGATCGGCCTACTAGAATCAATGCAGTGGACAATGAATACGATCGTTCCGGGTCCGATTTCGATTCGGATTCCGATTCAAAAAACTAGCCATCTCTTCAAAAGTCATCGAAGGGGTAGAGGTTATATCTTTGTGCAAACTAGACGAAATTCTATCAGAAGAGAATTACTTTGGAAAGTCGTTTCTAATTGACGCCTTCCTCAACTCTCAGAACCGATCTTTTAGCCTTCGTTCTCTGATAGACAGTGATTCAGCCGCTCATACGCTCATACACGCTAATCTAGTCAATAGAGTATGCGAGGAACTAGAAATTCAATCTATACCTCTGGCAAAAGAGAAGCTAATAAGAGGTTATGATGGAAAGATATCTAAGAAGGTCATCACTCATAAAATTCTATTCAATCTCATCATCGGAAGTCATAAGGAATTGACTGTACCAATGTTGATAGCTGATATCGATCACCATGAAGCCATATTGAGTAAGCCCTGAATGAACAAAAACGAAATATTACTGAATATGCGAAACGACGTCATTGTTTTTCCGAACCAATTGAATACTCCTATTTCGGTTTTTCCGGTCCCCCCCAATTCAAAGCACCCAAGTTGGCCGCGGTCAACTTCGCCTTCTTCAACCACTCAGACTAAGGCTTCTATGATGCTCAAACGACCCGTTTCAACCACTGCTCAGAAAGAGTCATTCTCGATTCGAAGCATAAACGCAGCTTCGTTCAAAACACTGTTGAATCGTTCAAAGAAGGATCAGACTGAAGTCTTTGCTCTATTCATGACAGACATCAATAGGGAAATCGCGTACAATACTCAGTGCGATTTGAACGCTCTAAACGTCTCTTCAATCAATGAAACGGCTCAGGATTTGAAAGATATTAAAGCGAAGCTGCCATCGGAATATCATGAGTTCCTAGATGTTTTTGATCGAGCTCAATCGGATAAACTACCCTCTCATCGCTTCTACGACCATAAAATCGAGCTCACCAGTGATTCAACATTCTCTCGCTGCCGGACCTATCGAATGTCCCCTGCCAAACTTCTGAAGATAAAGGAGTACTTAAACGAGAACCTGTCGAAGGGATTCATCACTTCTAGTCAGACCCTCTATTCCTCCCCCGTTCTATTCGCCCTCAAAGCAAATGAAGATCTTCGGTTCTGCGTGAACTATCGAAAGCTAAATGCCATTTCCAAAAGAAATAGGTATTCTCTACCGCTGATAGACGAGATCATTGGTAAAATAGTGGGTTGCAAGCACCTGACTAGATTGAACATCATATCAGCGTTCAACAAACTTCGAATGCACCCCGATAGCGAGAATTACACCACTTTTATCACTGCTTTAGAAGCATATAAATACAAGATGCTATCATTCGAACTGACTAACGAACCGACCTCCTTTCAGCAATATATGAATGATGTTCTATGAGACTTTCTGAACGACTTTTGCCAAGCCTATCTAGATGACATTCTCATCTATAGCAAAACGAGAAAGAAACATAGAGATCACGTCAAACTAGTATTGGGCCGACTACGCGAAGCTGAACTGCAGGTGAATATTCGAAAGTGCGAATTCGATGTAGAAGAGACTGTCTTTCTAGAAGTCATCGTATCAGGACTAGGCCTTCGTATGAATCCAAGCAAAGTGACAGCCATAGTCAGCTGGACCACTTCGACCAACCTAAAAGAAATTCAGAGCTTCGTGAGATTTGTTAACTTCTATCGTCGTTTCATTAAGAACTTCTTGAAGCTAGTCAAACCGTTCATTCAGCTGACTAGAAAGAACACGCCTTTTGTTTGAAACGAGGCCTGTGTTCAAGCCTTTGACAATCTAAAGAAACAAGTCAGCTCGGCCCCAGTACTTCGTCACTTCGATCTCAAACGACAAGCTATTCTGAAGATCGATGCTTCGAACTATGTAAAAGGTGGAATACTATCTCAGTACGATGACGAGGAAGTTCTTCATCCGATGATCTTCTACAGTAAAAGCATGATCCCCGCTGAAATCAATTACCACATCTATGACAAGGAATTGCTAGCCATTATTCGATGCTTCGAACACTGACGACTCGAGCTGAAGTGCACTGAACTACTCATTCAGATATTCATCGATCATCAAGCTTTGAAGATCTTCATGGAAAATAAACAGTTGAGCCGACGACAAGCCAACTATCTGGACATTCTGTCGAAGTTCAACTTTCAGATCATCTTTAGGTCAGGCAAAATGAATACTAAAGTCGATGCTCTAACTCGAATGCCTCTAACGGACGTCTCTGAACCAGCTCAACGGCTTGAAGATCGTTTTCAGACTATTCTGACCCTCGATAGAGTCGATGTTCTACCCGTCGAACCGGAAGCAAATCTCTATCAGCGAGTGCATATGACCAACCAAACGGATGAGCTCTGCGACGAATATAGGCAAGCTATGAACGAGAACAAGCTCAAATTTCATACCACTAAATTGAAGAACTGCGAAATCATTGACAGCGTTCTCTTTAGGAAAGGCTTACTGTGGGTCTCTGAGAACATGCACACGGAATTACTACAAGAAGTGCATGATCAACCTTCAACCTCTCACCCCGGCAATAAACGAATCATCGACCTAGTTCAGCGTTTCTACTATTGGCCAGGTCATCGAGCTACTATCCGACGGTACATTCGAAACTGTCATGCTTGTCAGCGAAGCAAAGTCCCTAGGGATAGCATCAATGGACTTCATCATCCTCTCCCGATTCCACAGGAACGCTGAAAAGATATAGCTATGAACTTCATCACTGAACTATCCCTGTCAGAAGGCTATAACGCCATTTGCACAATCATATGTCGTCTCATCAAAGAACGTCACTATGTTCCCTGTCATTGGGGAGACGATGGCACCTCAGCCGAAGAAACGGTTTGGATCATGCTATGAAACGTCTATCGACTGCATGACCTACCCAGTTCTATTGTTTCGGACAGAGGCTCTCAATTCATATCGACTATGTGAAAGAGTCTTTGCAAGCGACTGAGAATCACAGCTAGTCTATTCACAGTCTACCATTCGAAGATCGACGGTCAGACGGAACGAGTCAATCAAGACGTTGAACGCGAACTTAGAATCTACTGCAATTACATGCAGAACGACTGGGCCAAATGGATACCTATGGTGAAATTCAGCGACAATTTCAATACCTCCTCGGTCATCTCAATGATCTCTTTCTACTTCAATAAAGGTTTTCACCCCCGAATGAGTTTCGATCCAGATACGACTGACTACGAAACCACCCGTGAACGACTGGAAGCTAGAAAAGCAGACGATATTGTCATTCGAATGAAAGAGCTACTGAGCTTCGGCCGTCAACAATTGGAAAAGACGAAGCTGATCATCGAAGCACAGGTCAATAAACATAGACGAGACGTCATCTATGAGGTAGGTGACTGGGTTTGGCTATTCTTCAGAAACGTCAAAACCACGAGGCCATGCAAAGATTTGGAAGACAAACAACTAGGATCATACCAGATCACTGTCAAAGCGGGGGCCTTCTATCATCTTCGCCTACCAGTCAGCATGAAGCATCTGCATCCGATGTTCAGCCCGAAGCTACTGCGGCCGTATTCAGGAGACCCCCTACCAGGACAGCATGCAGAACCCCCCAGGCCCATCATTATTGATGACGACGACGACGAACACTGGGAGGTAGATGACATCCTGGACTCCAGACGCTATCGAGGCCGAATACAGTACAAGGTCAAATGAAAAGGCCTAGATAGAGACGATGAATGATACTATGCCGATAAAGGTGAATTCGATGACTTCGAGGAAGTTTTGAACGAATTCCATACGCTATACCCAAGAAAGCCACGCTAGTACCGGAATAACTCAATAAGAAAGCAAGCAAACGAGCGACATTCATGCGGACATGAATTTTCGAAGGGAGAGGTAATGTTACGAGCGTACCAAGGCTGAATAGGACTAGCCAGTGCCTCTAGCCCAGATCTGGCCCAGATCTGGCTCAGCCCCTATTTTCTTTCCCCAACACCTCTTTGTTCAACACCATCTTTCTTCCTACATCACATTCTACCCGTGTCACAAACACATCCCCTTCGGGCTTAGCGCAGCCTCTGAATATTACTTAAATAGAAGCTCTTGTACTCATCTTCTTCTGTATTCTTAATATTCAGTTATAGCTACCTCTAAAGATCAAGCACTATTCAACCCTGACTTTCGCTGATTGACTCATCTAGGCACGGTCCTGACACAGAACAAGATCACGCTACACAGTTGAGTCAATAATTGAACGCAAGAAATCAGATAAACATGCAAACTAATATGCGTTCGTTTGATGAAAGTTAATCACATCATTTCTTTCTCATTTATTATCAAGAAAATAATACTTCTGAATGTCTTCATTCAAGAAGATGTGAAAATACAGTTGAGATGCAAATGACACATTCTCTTCTTCACAATGATTTCAACAAGCGATAGCATTGCAATAATGCAGTATCACAAAGATCAATGAAATCAATGATGAAAAAAGTACAGAGAATGTGTCACAAACATCAATGCAATCTCAGCACAAAGATTGCATCTGAACAATAAAATGATAAAGATGCGTGATGATCTTCAGAAAGCAGAAAGCATTCTTGCAATGTACATCAGAATTAAACGCATAGATCTGAATGTTTATCTGCACTCTAGAAATGTTTCAGACATAAATAGCTTGCGATGCAACTGCAAATAAAGTCATCAAATGATGAAGCATGTATTCATGCATTGTTTGAACTGATCACATCTGTTAGGGACCAGCATAGAGCGAGTCATATGAGTGTAATGTAACGAGTATATAAATGCTAAGGAAGGAAAGTATCTAGAAGGGAAGGGTCGACTATCTATATGACTCAGAAGAACATAAGCTAACTCTGAATAGGGTTGGCTTCGAAACAAGTCTATGCCCTAGCGACGAGCGATCGACGATAGCTCTCAGGATAGCCATCAACATAGTCATCAACATAGTCATCAACATAGCTATCAACGAAGGTGCGTAGCTAGAATCGTAACAACATCTGCAATTAAGAATGTTACAAGATGCTGATTTCTTGAACTATTGAATAATCATCATCATCACAAAGAGTCTCAGAGCAGTAGCGAAGATGATGATGAAAACGAAGCTCTTGAAGCAATTTAAAGTGACTAGAACACTCGTTCTTTAACGTGCAATCAACGTGAACAAATTTGATACATAGTCTCAAAATTCACTGTTTCTGTTACGATTCTAGCTACGCATCTATGTTGATAGCTATGTTGATGACTATGTTGATGACTATCGTCGATCGCTCGCCGCTAGACTATAGAATTGTTTCGAGGTCAACCCTATTCAGAATTAGCTTATGTTCTTCTGAGTCATATAGATAGCCGGCTCTTCTCTTCTAGATACTTTTCTTCCTTAGCATTTATATACTCGTTACATTACACTCATATGACTCGCTCTATGCTGACCCCTAACATTATATAAATGCTCCTTCGTTACAGACGAAGTGAAATAATCTGCATCGACCCTCGAGTGCTTCTGTCGGCCCTTCAATTCACTATCGACATTTGATCTAGCCGACTTGCAATCGTCAGCAGCACTCATCTTTCTCCCCTCGTGAGCTGATTCAGCGAGGATAAACAAAAGATTCGGACTCGTGCGCTGATCAGCGAGTATAAACAAACGATCGGAATCATTCGACTAGATCAAAGATCAGCGAATTAATCATTCATTCAGATTCGCAAGGAATTCTTCGAATTTGTTGAACAATCAAACGAGGTCAGTCTATGACTGCGTGAAGCCTCTACTCCAAAGAGCAATCAAAGAGACCAGTCAAGAACTGCGTGAAGTCTCTACCTCGATGAGCAAACCTCAACAGTGAGCCTGCTTCAATGACACTCATCGTCAATGCGATGATTCATCTATCCTCATCGTTCTACTCACCAGTGAATCGATTCGTCTACTCGTTCATGTGCAACTAGTGAGCCTGCTACAATGGCACGATAATGCCTTCGGCAACAAGCAAACCTTTGAGCTTGTTTCTATATCGAAACCTCAGTGAGCCTGCTTCAACGGCATCCTCAATGCGATGATCTATCCATTCTCATCGCCCTATCTATCAGTGGATCTGACCCGTCATCGAGTTCACGTGCAACTAGTGAGCCTGCTTCAATGACACCTTCCGTCAATGCGATGACTCAGCTACCCACATCGCTCTACCAACCAGTGAATCGATCTGCCGACTCGTTCGCGTGCAAATAGTGAGCCTGCTACAAAGGCGTCTTCCGTCAACGCGATGATCTATCTACTCACATCGCCCTACCTATCAGTGGATCTGATCAAATGTCCACGTGCAACTAGTGAGCCTGCTTCAATGGCACGATCAATGCGATGATCTACCCACTCTCATCGCTCTACCCACCAGTGAATCTGGTCATACGTTCATGTGCAACTAGTGAGCCTGCTACAATGGCATCATTCTACCTCGCATAGTGAGCCTGCTACAATAGGCATTTCGATTCTACACAAGGCTAAGGAAATACATTCATGCGGACAT
>JAABUY010003379.1_pt1 | contig 17739 bp, 14 predicted proteins | sample 5560271 | NCBI WGS metagenome assembly JAABUY01 (sample SAMN10711886, study PRJNA513374) | rock metagenome | isolation source: Antarctica rocks | place: Antarctica: Victoria Land, University Valley
ACGCTTCGCCGACGCCCTCGCGGACGCCCACGCACGGCTCGGGGCCGATGCGGTTCGCTACTCCTTCATCGTGACGGACTTTCACCATCTGTTCCTTGCCAGTCTCCCGGCGCACTGAGCAGTTACCTTCGAGGATCCTCGGTTTCCTCTCCACCTTGAAGACGAATATCCGGCGTTCGCTCCCCGTCTTCTCGCTCGGCCTGCAGGATATTGGGCTGGGGTGGTCCAGCAAAGCGGCGGGTGAGGGTGGCTTCGTGATAGGCCGTCGCCAGGCTTTGAATAGACTTCGGCGCCGGCCAACGGTTCAAGACCGATGCGGGTTCAGGCACCTCCCGACACAGCTTCGACACGTGCTGCCTGAGCACGCGAACCGATCAGGTCTCTTATCGCTCTGGCTACTCTAAGGTAGACAATTCGATCATAGTGGAACCATCCATCGCCGATTTCATCCTCGGAACTGATGCAATCGCGGTAATATATCAGGGAGACCTCAGGGGAGTCGGCCAGACAGGCCCGCAAACGGTCAATGTACAAGTCGACAGCGGTAAGCGTTTCCAAAAGCCCATTCACCCGCACCCTGTTGTCGGGCACGAGGATAATCAGACGTGCACCGTCCGGAACCGAACTGACGATAGTTCGCATCTGTTCACGGAATTTATCCTTCCGAGGCCCGAATACGGAGACATAATTACTGCGTATATGTGCGATGACGTGACTGATGTGCGACTTTGTCTCGATATCGAACGACTTGGTTGCCAGGTACTGCTGGATCGCATCATCCGACATCAATGTTATGTCGGCGAAGTACTCGGATGGCTCCACCTTGATGTGCCATCCCTCTTCCTTATGCTCGTAGCCGACATAGCCAAAGTCCATGTGCCCACTGTAGATCAGGAAACTTCCCTGTTGAGCCTCATCGAAAAACCGGCTGACCAGCTGTTCATAGGGCAACCCGAGCGTCGCGGTCTCGTCCTTGAACTTTTGCCCTGCACGGCTGCTGGCAGAAAGCAAGTTGGATGCGCTGTTCACTCGAACGAACAGGCCCTTGGTCGACAGGCTTGCTTCGGTCCTCAACCGTTGAGCGTTGTAGGCCAGGTAATGGCTGAAGATGTTGCCCTCGCATCCGCCAACGATCCTGATTTCGGGGACCTTAGCCGACAAATCGTTCGGGCGCTCCCCATCAACCGAGGCCAGAGAGATCCAGTCGATCTTCTTACCGTCCCAAAGGTCAGCCGCCACTTCACCCGGGAGTGCAATGCCCGGGCTGCCCAGGTGCCTGTACAGCCACGTCTCCGTTCTTGTACCCAGGATCTCATCCGCGAAACAAAAGTGGCTCAGCCACCCGGGGCTCAACGCGTCCCCCTGGATCTTGAGGAACAAGCCCACAAATCCGTAGTCGCCGAACCTGTCCGTGACCCTGACGAGGCCGGTGAGACTGTAAAAATGGCTGGCCTCGCCTAGGAAGACGGATCGAGCTTCGTGGGGAGCTTCAGGAAGCTGCTTCTTGGTTAAATTCAGTTTGCCGGTGCAGCGTATGAGCTCAAGCGCCTGGTCCAGGTAGGTAGTAATGTCATGTTCGATGTGGACCCTGATGTCGCATGATCTGAGGAAGGTGTCGGTGTCCCCTGCAAACTGCAGTTCCGCTCGCTCACGCCGTTCCTTTGCCGTCTCGTTCATGCAGTCATCCCTTAATCAAGGCTCGGCCTGACCGGTCTTCGCGGGTCCATAAAGAGGGCCCTCAGATGCCGTTCCGGGGAACCTGCCACCAAGTTAATTGGGCGAGACGCGTCCGTCGGAGCGGCCTCGAGCGCCGGCCAAGCTACTACGGCCCTGAGGCGAATGCAAAGAGGGAGCGGGTCCGAAAAGCGGTCGAGGGCGGACCCGGAAAGGCAGGGGAGCAGGCCTGCCGGCCTTCCCCGCCGTGAGGCGCAGGGCTTCGAATCCAGGTTGACGGGCTTTGGTTTGGAGAGCGGTTTGTAGCATTGTTCCATCCGGCCATTTTGCGGCGGAGCTTGATGCTTTTTGGTTTGGGGATGCTTCCTGGTCTGGGCTGTCGTTTGAGCCGGGAGAGGTGGCCGGCTTGGTCGAGACAGGATTTCCTGGATGTTAAGTGGAGGCCCTGCCGAGTTCATGAGATGCACGGAATCGAGTGCCTATGCCTACCCTTCAGCGAGCTGGGACAGGCCTGATTGTGATCGACACCGCTGTTCTTTTCCGGCTTTCTGCGCGGCATCGAAGCAGGCTTTGAGTTCGCCATCGCCCAGCTCATAAGCTCCATGCCGGCATTCCAACGATCCTCGCCGAGGGCCGAGGCCGCAAGACCGTCCGGCAGGTTCCCGAATGACACCATACGGGCGATCGGAAACACGAGCAGCGGAAACGCCAGCAAGCCCGCCGCGGCGCCGATCGCGGCGGTGCGGATGATCACACGCCCGCTGCTCCTCGCGCGTGCGGGTATGGCCTGTTGCTCCGTGCAGGGCATGCGCGCCGTCGAGCCCTTCGCGCGTAGCCCGCTCGAGGTCGCTCCGGGCTGGGCGCAGGCTCGCGTCGTAGACGCGGGCGATCTCCCGTCGCGTCACTTCGGCCGAAACCGTCGCGCCCGTGTGCGTCTCGGTCACCTCGATGCGCGACGCGATCGCGTCAAGGCTCTTGGCAAGGGCGCCGAGCGTCGGGCTGTCGTCCGGAGCATGGCTCTCCCGCAGCACCGGCTCGATTGCCTCGACAGTGCGGCGCAGGATCGTGATTTCGGCCCGAAGGCGCTCGAAAGCCCGCGTGGCGTCGTCGAGCCCGTCCTCCTCGACACCGTCCGCCATCAGGAGCCTACCGGCTCAGGCCCTGGCTTGGGTCGAGTCGCATCGCCTCGCGCTCGGATTGAGCTTCCACGACGCGGTTGAGCCGCGAGCCGTGCTCAATGCCAAGTTCCTCTCATCGCGCCTTCATGACGCTCTCCGCTTGCGGATCACGCTTGATCTCGCCGGCGAGCGCGCGCATCGCCTGCTCGGCGCCTTCCCCACCCTTTCCGTGGCGGTCGGCGTCACGCGCCTGCTCCAGCTTGCCCCAGCGTTCGACGTAGCGCTCGGCCCGCATCGCCACCACGATCGACTGGTGGCAGGCCGATCATCGCTGGCCCGGCCTGAAAGCCATCGGCAAGGTCGTTCGTTGTCGCGAAACCGAGGCGAAATCCACGACCGAAACGGCCTATTATGGGCTCAGCAGCGCCTTGTCGCCCGATCGCTTGAACGCCGTCGTCCGCTCGCACTGGGGTGTCGAGAACCGGCTCCGTCTCGATGTCGTAATGACGAAGATCAGGCCAGAACGCGCCTGGGCAACGGCCCCAACAACCTCGCCATCCTGCGCCACATGGCCCTCAACCTCATGCAGAAGGACAAGGCAAAAGGATCGCTCCGCGGCAAATTCAAACGCGCCGGATGGGATGAAGCCTATCTGTCAAGCCTTCTCGCTCAGTGTTGAAATGCGATCACCCCGCCAACATTCCGCTTTCGACATGCACATGGATATGTTAGTGGAAATTAGCGGGGCGGTCCCGCTCACGGGTCGAACAGCGCGTCGGCCCGCTCCCCCTGAGGCTATGTGGATCTGAATGTCTGGTTCGCGTACGGATTTGGACGGACAGCGACTGGTCGTTCCTGGCAAGCCGGACGTGTGGCTGGTATTCAATGGCGAAAGACATCGGATCCCGAATTCCACCGCCTACGACAGGATCTTCAGCGAAGTCGAGCGACTAATCACCAGCGTGGACGTCGATTCGATCAAGAGGGGCGAAGATCTTGATGAGGATGTTTGCCTGGTACGCCCCGAAGGCGGGCACCAGATCTTCCTCGTGACGGGCTCCGGCGAGAACATCCGGCGCCATCATATTGTGAGTTTCGAAACTCTCGTCGACTTCGGGTTTGATATCGTCAAAACTCGAGAGGTGCCGTCCATCCTGGTTCGCGCTTTGTCCGAAGGAGAGCCCCTCACGAGCGCTGCGCGACGCGGCTGATGCGGAGTGTCCCAAGCTTCCAAGTCGGGCCCTTCAGCCTGAAAGCAGGTCACGGCGACGCTCAGAGGCAGAGGTGAAGTCGTCCGCGCAGGTCTTAATCGTCACGCCGGATATTGTCGGGCCGGTGAAGAATGGCGGGATAGGAACGGCCTGCTTTCATTATGCCCGAACATTGGCCAACGCCGGCGTGACGGTCGCCATTCTCTTCACCGGCGAGGCGTCGACTGAAGCGGCCGCTCACTGGGCCGCATGGTACCGAAATCTTGGGATAGAGTTCCTGACGATGGGGGACGTCCCTCCGCTCGACAAGAGCACTTTCGGGTGCACCTGGTATACGGAGCGTTCGCTTCGGATCCATAACTTCCTTCTCGACCGCGCACATCGGTACGTGATCTTCCAGGATTGGCACGGCAACGGTTTCTGGACCGCTCGCGCCAAGCGCATGGGTGCTTTTCGTCCTGATACCTGCATCGGCGTCATTACGCATTCGCCGAACGAGTGGCAGCGCGAGGGCATGGAACACCACGGCGACGAACCGTTCGAGCGCGCCGATATGGAATGGATCGAACGGGAAACGATCGCGGCTGCCGATATCGTCGTCAGCCCGAGCCAGCATATGGTCGACTGGTTGCGCCAGCACGGCTATGCGCTCCCGGAAACCGTCGTCCGGTGCCCGATCACTTTCGAAGACGAGCTTGTGGTCGCCCTGCCCGGGGCCTGCGACCTCGACCACATCATCTTCTTCGGACGCCTCGAAACGCGCAAAGGCCTACACCTTCTCGCCGCAGCGCTGCTCGATATGAAGAGCCATGGTCACCCGATGCCGCGCCGGCTGTCGTTGCTGGGCAAGAACGCGCTCGTGGAAGGACAGCCAACCGGCGTCTTTCTAGCTGACCTCCAACGTAAGCTCCCGGAAATCGAATTCTTCGTCGAGAACGACTTCACCTACGTGGAGGCTGTCAACTACATCAAGGACGCCAAGGGGCTGGTCGTCTTGCCGTCGATGCTCGACAACTTCCCGCTCACGGTGGTTGAATCGATTACGAACCGGTTCTTTTTCATCGCATCGGCAGTCGGCGGTATCCCCGAGATCATCGACCCTTCGTTGACCTTCGAGCCGAGCCAGCAAGGGTTGGCCGCAAAGCTCGTGGCTCGCCACGGCATCAAATGGAAGGACCTGCGCCACCCCTATGACCCTGCTGGTGCGCGGGAAACGTGGCTCGCTCATGTCCGCGGCGTGCTGAGACGGCGCGAGCCGACGCCCGCGCAGGACGCTCGAATCGAGCCAGCCCCGGCTGTCGCGCGGCGGGCACCCCCTCCAGTCTCGGTGTGCGTGCCGTTCTACCGGCACGATGCATTCCTTGGCAGAATGATCACGGCTTTCCTCCGCGCTCCGGAGCCGGAAATCCAACTCGTTGTCGTCAACGATGGGACTCCAGACGGGGAAACGAGGGAGTTTCACAGATTCGCGGAGTTGCTGGCGCCGGCAGGGCACGTGTTTCACAGCCAGAAGAACGCCGGGCCGGGCGCTGCGCGGAACGAAGCTGTCCGGCTCGCGGCCCACGAGCACATCTTGTTTTTCGACGCCGACAACGTGCCGTTTCCCCATATGGCGGGACGCCTGCTCGAGGCGCTGCAAACGAGCGGGGCCGACAGCATCTCGGCGCCTTTCGCAGCAGTTCCGGCCATGAGCGCGATGCCGCGCGCGTCCGATGTGTGGTTTCATTACATGCCGCCGGGCGGGTCAGCCGTTCGATCTCTGGTCGACAACCAATTGGGCGACATGACCTGCATGATGCACCGAAAGGTTTTCGAGGGTGTCGGGGGCTTCGACCTCGAACGTCGCTCCTGGGAAGATTGGGAATTTTTTCTTCGGCTGGTGCTGAAAGGCTACCGGCACATGGTGTATTCGCAGCCTCTCCTGTTCTATACGTTCGACCCCAAGGGAAGGAACGAGAGCGCTCGGCATTATCACAACCGGCTCAGCTTGCTGAAATCGCTCCATGGCGCGCCCGAAGAGCGGGTCATCGACATGCTCTCCGTGTTTGTCCGCGACCACCTGAACAGGATCAACAAACAATGACGGTGCGGTTCGACCGCTCCAGCGTTGTTGCGGCGCTCTTGCCTGGCCACCCGCACGACTATCTCGGCACCATGGTGGTTGAGGACAGCTTGCTCGCGCCCCTCGACGACTATGCGGGTGTGACCGCTTTATTGGACGATGACGTCCCCCTGCCGCGGACGGAAACGCGAGGGGGGCATTCCGATGATCGGCACCTCGAATACTGGCTGTCGGGTTGGCGCGACGCGCGCTCGGCCACGGAGGCGCTCGCGCTGCCGCCCGACGGCCGGGGAACGTTTCTCTGCCTGGAAGGCGGCGGATGCGGGCGCGTGACGAGACATCTTCTGCGTGAACTGCCGGCCGCCCGTTTCTTTCTCGAAACGCGGGATCGGGCCCAGTCTCGCATTCTCGAGGTGACGCTCGGCCCCCGGGCGCGGAGCTTCCAGACCGGGGGGGTCGCCTACCTGCCGTTTTCCGACGCATCGGTGGATGCCGTCCTCGATTTCGCGGCCTGGGATCCGAAGCTCGACCCCAACGCCATGCTCCTGGAAATCAGGCGCGTCCTGAGGCCCCGAGGCAAGATCTATGCGGTCGTGGACGAGGGTGCACGGCGGCCGATGCCGCGGCCCGAGTTATTCCCGGCCCACCCTGGCGTGGCGTCGCCCCCTTCGAGGAACAGCGGCCGATCCTTCCACCGCAACGGATGGGGAAGCGTTTTCCGCCTCGAGGCCGCAAGGGCGGGCCCGGACGGCAGAACCGCAATGGTCCTAGTGCCATAACCCAAACCGGGATTGGCTGACCGGGAAGCAACGACTTTGCGAGACTTGATCTTCGTGGCCGGATTGCCTCGCAGCGGAACCTCCGTGGTATCGCGCCTGCTCGCCTTGTGTGGGGCGGGCCTGCCGGCGAAGTCGATGCGGGAGACGCCCACCGACCGGGAAGGCTACGGGGATCCTGGCGCCTCGATCAGCATCAATGCCCGCTTCTTGCGCCGCAAGGATTCGTCCTGGTACGACCCGTTCCTGGTGCAAGCCCGCTCTAGAGACGAGCAAGCTTTCGTGGCCGAAGCGGCGGCATTCCTCAAGGCGTGCTTCGGCGATGAACCGGTCCTGGTGCTCGCGGACCCGCGGATCTGCTGCATCTTCGAACTCTGGATTGAGGCCGCAAAGCGCGCGGGCTTCCGACCTCGGGTCGTTCACGTTTTCCGACACCCGGGCGCCGTGGCCGCATCGCTGTTGGCGCACGACGGGATCGCCACGACCAATTCTCAGGCGCTTTGGGTCAAGTATGGTCTCGAGATCGAGCGGCACAGCCGCCAGCTCCCCCGCGCCTTAGTCGGCTACGAAGACCTGATCGCCGAACCGGAGCCGGGCCTGCAGCGCTGCATCCGGGACCTTGGTGTCGAGCTACGAGGATCCGACGACGCCAAAAGGATGGTGCAAGAGTTCATCGACCCTGGACTGAATCATCACGGGGTGCCGCCGGGAGACACGCCGAACGACCAAACGCCGGGGCGATGGATTTCCCGTCTCTACGGAGCGTTGCGGGCCGGAGCCGAGCAAGGCGTCGTCGATTCCGGCGAATTCGACGACATCTATGAGAGCCTCGCTCGATCGCAAAGGTTCTACCAAGTCTTGACATCCGAAGCTCGAACACGGCAGTCGGTCGAAGCCGGGGACGGGCTCGCAACCGATGTTAACGGGGTGCGGAAGCTTCCGGCGCAAGCCCGAACAGATGACGAGGCCCGACCCGGCGACCGCGACCGGACCAACATTGTGGACGAAGATCCGGGCGAGCTGCGAGAGCAGACCGAGGCCTTGAAGGTCTCGCATGCTGCCGAACGAGGGCGCCTCCTTGCCATGGCGAGGACGTTACAGAAGGTGCTTGCCGAGAAAAATGCGCATATCGCGGAGAAGGAGGCGAACCGCGCCCGCTTGGAACACGGGTCGGAGGTGTTGAAAGCCGGAATGGCGGAGCTGCGGTTGCGTTGGGCGGAGGCGGAGCATCGACTGAAGGACAGCCGGACTGATGCTCAGTCGGCCCATTACGAGGCGCAGCAATGGCGCGGACGCCTGCTTGCGGTCGAGCTCCGGCGCAACCGACTGTTCGGCGAATTCGTGGTGGAACGACACGCCTTGAGCGCGCGGCTGCGCGACCTGCAGGCGCCTGGGGCCGGGCCGGAACCACGCCGCGACGCGCTCGCATCCGACGAACCGACGCTTTTCGAACTCGACGACGCCACGGCGCCCGGCTCCGACGACCCCTCGATCGCAGAGCACGATGAGGTGCTGCCGGACACCGACCGTTCGGGACAACCGGACGGTGTGGACTCGGCGTTCAGTCCGGAGGATCGGCCGCGGTCTCGGCTGTTGCGTTTGGCGGGTCGCGGTCGGCGTGTAGCGGCCGGCGTTTCGCGGCGGCTACGATCGCTGTCCGAGCGTCTCCCGGACACCGACCGTTCGGCACACCCGGACGGCGCGGACCCCGCGTTCAGTCCGGAGGGTCGGGCGCGGTCTAGGCTCGTGCGTTTGGCGGGTCGCGGTCGGCGTGTAGCGGCCGGCGTTTCGCGGCGGCTTCGATCGCTGTCCGGGCGTCTCCTGCGTAGGCTGCCCAAGCGAGTTGCCCGAATCCGCACCGGTCTCGGTTCCCCGACAGCGGAGAACGGAAACGCGGCGGCACCGGAGGAATGATGCCGTTTCCGAGCCTTCGGTTGGAAACCATCGTGCAAGCCTGGGTGGCGCTGGCGCGCCGTGGGAGCCCAGCCCCTTCGTCCCGCAAACTCATCAACTCGAGGCCTTCAAACGCCACACGCGCGTTGCCTGGACAACACCCATCGACAGACCCCGACCGCAGGACGTTCGAGCACCTTGTGAAACAAGGCGCCGACTGCGAGACACACGAGAGCCAGAATCGACCACACAAGCCACGACGCTAGCGGTGCCAAGCGGGTCATCAGCCCGCTTTGAGCCAGCACCATGAGCACCAGATAGTGAATGAGGTAAGTGCTATAGCTGAAATTACCGAGTTGATCGGTAACGCCAGATCGTAACGATCCGAAGCGACGCTCGATTGCGGCTAGTCCGGCAATGATGGCGGCTGACGAACCCCCGTATCGGGCAAGGCTTGGCAGTTGATCGACCCATACGGGAAGCGTTCCCGGCGCGATTTCCAGCGCGAGCGCAATGCCCATCATGGCCAGGCCGAGGATCAACACGCCCACGGCGGTCACCCGGTCGAGGTACGAATAAATCAGGCATGCTCCCACTCCGCAAAAGAATTCGAGAATCAACTTGCTCATCAGGAATGACGAGGGAAACGTTCCCTGGTGTAGCTCTACTCCAAAGCGATAGATGGCCAACGGCCAGAGCAAAAGCGCCGCCCGTGCGAGCGCTCTCGGCATGAGGATGAGCAGGCCGAAAAAGATATAGAACAAAACCTCGTAAAATAAGGTCCACGCAGGAACCACCAGCGGATAATCGACCGACGATCTCGGTATGAGAAGTAGATTCAGAACAGCGCTTTCTATACCCACCCGCTGATCGGACGGGTGTATGAACGCCCAGGCGATGGTCAGTAGGGTTGCTACCCAGTAGGGCGGATAGATCCTGAGGAACCGCTTGCGTGCATAGGCGCTGAACCGAATGGGTCTGCCGAAATCACGCAAGTGAGCGTTCGCAATGACGAACCCGCTGAGAGCGAAGAAAAAATCAACGCCGTGATAACCTATCTGGAAAAAGCCGGAGAACGGCTTGTGTTGGAGGATGCCGCTGCAATGGTACAGGACCACGGCAGCCGCGGCCAGCCACCGACCCGCATCCAGGGTCCCGAAGCGCTCATCCAAGCGCCCAGCGTTCAATGAGGCGCCGCCGGCTTCGCGCTCGTTGCACGGCCCCCGTTCCCGCTCTGCAGCCGGGACCACCCGTCCAGCTTCGGCTGTTGCGCTTGACGCCTGCAAGTCCCTCACGTTCGTTGCTGGGTCCATTCCGGGGTGCTGTCGCGACATGAAACAATCCCTGTTTGCGTCGGCCATCAGGCCCTGCAATCCGACGCAACGAAGCCAGCCATGGCACCCGTCGTCCGGACGAGGTGGGGGCCGATATTGCTGCCGGCCATAGGTGGCCTTCAGCGAGGCTCGGCCGTCTCCTGCTGTTCACCGTGGATTGAGGCCCAACAGTTCCGCGAAGGTTTGGCGGTAGCGTTGCAAACTACCTCGCTGGTCGAGGTGCTGCTCGGCGTAGGTTCGAGCACCGGTTCGCAATCGCGCCAAAGTTTCGGGTGACTGGGCAAGAAGGGTCAACCGCTCGACGAAGCCATTGATATCGGTGGGATCGCACAGGTAGCCATTCTCTCCATCGGCGATCAGTTCGGGAAGCGCTCCAACCCTCGAGGCCAGAACCGGCACGCCCATCGCGAGCGCTTCCAGCACCACGACGGGGCGCCCATCGTAGTGGGACGGGAGCACGAGGAGATCGTAGGAGCCGAGATAGGGTCCGATCTCCGGCACCTCCCCCACCAGGTTGAAGCGCTTCGGCGGGAAGTCGGCATCCGCGATGGCGTCCTCAATGGTCTTCCGCATCTGGCCCGCGCCCGTCATCACGAACCGGACCGGCAGGCGCGGGTCGAGCCGGCGCGCGATCTCCACGAAATCGAGCGGTCCCTTTTCCGCAGACCATCGGCCCGAAAAGCCCACGATGAGGTCGCCGCCTCGGGCTCCGAGCCTATCCAATACCGCGCGACACGGTGCTGTCGGCCGAAAGCGATCGAGGTCGACCCCGCTCGTCACCAGCTTGATCCTGTCTTCGGACTCTCCGTTCTGAACCAGCCAGCGGAACACCTCGCTGTTTTCGACGAGGTTGACGTTGATTGCGGCCGCATGTTTCCGATTGTTGGCAACATGGCCCACGGTGTTGAACAGGATGTCGGCCACTTTCAGTTGCGGACATTGCGCCTTCAGGCGCGGAAGCAGATCATAGAAATAGGCGCTGCCCACTATGCAAAGCAGGTCGACGCGCCGTGACGCGAAGACATATCGGATGAAGTCATCCCAACGCTCGTTTTCCAGGAAACGTGGCAGGTGAAAGATTTCGGTGGTGGCTTTCTCGAACCACGCCGTGGTGTCGCCATGTTCGGGACTGGTTGGAAGCGTGGTGACGATGACGACGCGCCAACCTTCCATCGCGAGGTCAGCCACCACGCCGCTCAACAGGCGCTCGGCTCCGCCGAGGATCGTAAAAGGCATAGCCAAGAGCAGGACCGGTTTTACGTTCTTGCTTCCGCTGCGGCCAACGAGATTGCGCAAAGGCTCCTCGGCGCGACGATCCGCTGCTGCCAGGTGGGCCGAGCGCTCGATGCTGGCACTATTGACGACATCCGCGTTCAACAACGCTATGTATTCTCGCTGGCGGTCCAGAGAATCTTCGAGCGAACTCTGGCTCGGGCCATGCTTGCGGTAGAGGAACAGAGCTTCGTCGGCGATGTTGTGAAAGCGCGCTCCCAGGGCCGCTACCCTCACCCAGAACATCCAATCCTCGTAGATATACCCGACGGTCTTGCGGTCTGTATCGCGGTAGCCACCAGCGTCCCACCAGAGGGACCTCCTGGCCAAGGCGCAGACCAGGACATGATTGCTTTTCAGAAGGTCGGCCAGATTCGGGTGACGCAGGATGCCAGTAAACTCGTCTTGGTCGCCGAAGAACTGCAGCGCGCAGGATACGACTTCGTATTGGTAGGTTTCGGCCAGGAAGACCGCTTTCTCGATATAGGTCGGTCGCAGCAGGTCATCCGCGTCCAGGCAGCAGATATATTTACCGCGTGCATGGCTGATGCCGAAATTGCGATTGGCCCCGACCGGATGGGGTTTGTCTTGGAAGAGCGTCCGGGTGCGTGGGCGCTCAAGATTGGCCACGACTTTTCGGGTCTCCGAGTCCGTGGAACCGCCCTCGACGACGATGATCTCCAGGTCCTTGAAGGTTTGTGCCAAAACCGAGTCGACGGCCTCGACGACGAAGCGCCCGTAATTGAAGCAGGGGATCACGACGCTGACCAGCGGGCAGTCGGTCGGCCACGGCTCTCCAGACTCCACGATGGGGGTGTCCGGAAACCACCTCGGCTCGAAAAGCCTGACCGCAGCACCACGCTGCCGCAGCACCTTGCGGCGGGCATCCTCGATCGATCGCTCGAAGCTCGCCGACCGCCGTTCGAACCGTTCGAGGGCTTCGCTGGCTTTCGCGAGCCGCTCCTCGGCGCGAAGTTCCGCGACAGCGGGCGCATCGAGCTTGGCACAGGCGAGTTGGAGCAGCATGGCACCGCGTTGGGCTTCCGCGAGTGCGCCATTCAATCGCTCGTTCAGACGCAAGTTTTCCGCCTTCGTCTTGTCGAAACCGTCCTGAACTCTCTTCAATGCGGTCTCGACGTCTGCCAGTTCGTGATAGGCGCGTTCGAGCAGCGGCGAACCGCGTTGGGCCTCCGCGAGTGCGCCATTCAATCGCTCGTTCAGCCGCAAGTCTTCCGCCTTCGTCTCGTCCAAACCGTCCTGAACTCTCGTCAATGCGGTCTCGACGGCGGCCCGTTCGTAATAGTCGTTCCCCCAAAGCTGGCTCAAACGTTTGAGCAAGGGCCGGTTGACGGCATTGAGGGGCAGGATGGCCAAATCGTCGATCAGGCTCTGCGAACACGTCGCGGCGTGGACGACGAGGAAAAGGAAGCGGGCTAGCCTTTCCTCCTCTGTTTTCACGACCCCGTCCGGATCGGCCAACCGGTCGAACGAAGGGAGGAAGCGTTCCGCAGCCTCCAGGTCCTTGAACACCACGCCGACATAGGTCGAGCCATAACCTTGGACGTGGACTTCGCCGCCGACCAGGTATCGCTGCAACGCGTCACGGACGAGGTACTCGATTGCCCGCTGCGAAGGATAGAAGATGTGCTCCAAGGAGCTTTCAAACCAGACCCTGTTGTCATGTATCGCGGACAGCAGCGGCACCTCGAATACCAGAATTCCGTCGTCCTTCAGCAGGTCGAGCGCGATCGCCATGCCCTGCCGTATGTCGGTCAGGTGTTCGAAAACCGCGATGGCCGTGACGACGTCGAAGTTGCTGGCGTGGTGTTCCTGGATCGCGGGGTCGAAAAGGTCTTGGCCCAGCACAGTCACGCCTGCTTGTCGGGCCCGCACCGCCATGACAGCATTGACCTCGATGCCAAACCGTTCGTACTCAGGCCCGAACTTCTTGAGGAGATGCCCGTCCACGCAGCCGATATCAAGGACGCGGCCACCTGGCTTGAGCAGAGGGACGAAGGCGGCCGCCCAGGCTGTTCCGTGTTCGGCCGTAAAGGAATAGTCGGTGTAGCCGACCCCTTCGACGTGCGCCTCGCTCCCGTAATAACCGTCCGCGTAGAAATCCCCCGTGTCCATCGGCATGGTCTCCACCACGCCCATGCCGCAACTCTCGCAACCGAGCACCCTGAGGCCGTCGCGACGCTTGCCGAGATCGGAGAAGCAATCGCTTTCGCAGACCGTGCAGCGTCGGTGCCGGAGCCCACCCATGTCGTCTCGGCAGGCGGAAGATTCCAGCCAGTCATCGCTCCGGTGACCGTCCTCAGGCATGTCCGGCGTGGCCAGCGAGGCCCTCCGACAAGAGCTTCTCGAAAAAAGGGATCGTGCGCTTCAACCCGTCTTCGAGCATCACCGAAGGAGCCCAGCCAAGGATGTCGCGCGCCCTGTCGATGTTGGGGCGCCTTTGCCTGGGGTCGTCTTGCGGGAGCGGCTGGTGGACGATCTTCGAACGCGAGCCTGTGAGGTCGACCACCTTCTTGGCCAATTCAATAATGGTGAACTCTCCGGGATTTCCCAGGTTGATCGGCCCGGTGACCTCGTCCGGGCTCGCCATCAGACGGATGAACGCTTCGATCATGTCGTCGACAAAGCAGAACGAGCGGGTTTGCCGCCCATTGCCGAAGACCGCGATGTCCCGGCCAGTCAAGGCCTGCATGATGAAGCTCGAAACGACACGCCCGTCATTGGGGTGCGTGCGCGGGCCGTAGGTGTTGAAGATGCGGGCAACCTTGATGGCCAGACGATGCTGCCGCCAGTAATCGAAGAACAGCGTTTCCGCACAACGCTTGCCCTCGTCATAACAGGAGCGTGGGCCGATTGGGTTGACGTTTCCCCAATACGTCTCAACCTGCGGATGAACGTCAGGGTCGCCGTAGACCTCGCTGGTCGACGCTTGCAAGATCTTAGCCCGCAGGCGCTTGGCTAGGCCGAGCATGTTGATGGCCCCGATCACGCTCGTTTTGGTGGTCTGCACTGGGTCTCTTTGATAATGGATGGGAGATGCGGGGCAGGCGAGGTTGAAGATCTGGTCAACTTCGACGAAAAGTGGATGCGTGATGTCGTGCCGTAAAAGCTCGAAGTGCTTGTGGTCGAGCAAGTGTTCGATGTTGCGGCGCATTCCGGTAAAGAAATTATCGACGCAAAGAACCTGACAGCCTGATTGAAGGAGGCGCTCACACAGGTGAGAGCCCAGAAAACCCGAGCCTCCGGATACGAGTACGCGACGTTCTAGATGCATCGACCCAACCTCGATTCTGACTGAAGCCCGACACGAAACCATCCTTACGCATGAAACGCGCAACGGGACATGCTCACCGCCCGCGCACGCCAGCGGGCAGGCGCTGTGGACAGCTTGCAAGGGAACTTTTTGGAGCATCAGGCTAGCGAGCGACTGGAGGCGGCATCTCCTTCGTCGGACCCTTCCCCGTGGGGCGAGGTTGCGCCCCCATCGGCCGGCTCACGCCCGGACCGCAGCGCCAAATCGAGGCGTCGAAGCGCTCCCGCAGCACGATGGCGCGCGCGGCCCACCAAATGAAACGCCGTGGACCGGAGTCGACCCTTGGGGGCGAACACCGTCTGGTCGTGTACGGGCTCGGTGTCGGCGCTCGCTAACCCCTCGATCGGTTCGCCGGTAGCAAGATCTGCACCGGCGAACGCGGCCTGGTCGAGCTGTTCAGAGAACCCGATCGTTTCGGCGAGTTGGGCGACCTCCGTAACTAATTCCTCGCGCTCGGCTCGGATCAGTTGGACGTCCACGAACAATCGATTCCGCTGGAGCTCGGCAGCGAGCAGACGCTCGCGCAGAGCGGCCGCCTCAGAGAGCGCGGCCTGTGCTTCGCTGGCAACGACCTTTCGCTGATATTCCGCCTCGGCCCATTTCGTCGAAAGCTCCATTGCGTGCTTCTTGGCGGCGGCACCTTGCGCTTCGGCCTTGCGTTTCGCCGAAAAATCTCGAGCCTGGGCTTCTTCCCTGTCGCGGCCCGCCTGCGCCTCGGCTTCGGATAGCGCGGTCTGAAGCTGAACGGTTTCGGCCTCGCTCGCCAAGAGAAGGGTCCGCAAGGTCTGGGCCATCCGGTAGAGCCGCCATCGCTCGGCTTTGAACGCGATCTCGGCAGCCGCCTGCTGTTGAGTCAGCTTACCGTGGAGGCCGCCGACGTGCTGCCACAGGTCGGTTTCGACTTGGCCGAAGGACTTTCTCGCCGCCTCTCGTTCCTCTCGTAAATTCGCGAGTTCATCCTCCAGCAGGTGCTGCGCTTCGGCCCGGGCCGCATCGACGGCCCTGATCTGCGAAACCTGCAGCGCGTCGATTTGCTCCCGGGCCCGAGCGAGTTCGCTCTCGAGCCGCCTCACGTCGTCCGTCGACATGGTCTCGTTCACGTATGCCGTTCCCAGCGGGCATCTTTCCGGTTCACGCGCATAGTACGACGCCGATCTCCCCGTGCTTCGCCCGTGGCTCGATGAGGACGATCCGCATGATCTTCGCCCACACGCTCAGGAACTGTGAGCCCGCGAGGAACGGAGACCCGGCCGGATCGGTACGCACATCGTGCCGCGTCTCACGCGGGACTCGGTGCCCGACCGCTGAAGCCTCGGTGGACGGCGGCCCAGCGCCATCCTCCGACAGCGTCGACCAGGCTTCGGCATCCAGCAATGTCGCGTAAACCTTGCCGTCCGGCTTCAGAATACGCTTGAATTCCAGAAGCCAAGCGCAAGCTTCGAGTGTGTTCGGCAAGGTCTCGATCGCGAATACGCCGTCGAATGAGGCGTTCGCGAAGGGGAGGTGTGGGAATGCTCCCGTTCTGAAAGCTTGCACGCGACCTTCGAATATGGCGTTCAAAACATGGACTTGGGCGGCGTTTGGGGCTCCGAAGAAGAGCCTGCCGCCCGGCAGATCGCGGGCGAGGTGACGCATGACGCGCCCGCAACCGGTTCGTTCAAGGCCGAGCACGGATTGCGCACTCGTGGTCAGGCCAAGCTCTCGCTGAACCGCCCGGGCATCGCGCAATCCCGAAAGCCAGTATTCGAGGTGTCGCTCGTTAGAATGGTTGTCGCGCGCTTCCGCTCGCGGCAGCGGAACCTTGTCGCCCAGCAGGGACAAGATGCCGGCGCGCTCCTCGAGCGGCGCAAGCAGACCGCCGTCCATGACAACGGTGCCAATGTAGTCGTCAGGCCTGCCGGGGAGGAGCGCGGAAGCGACTGCTGGGTCTTCGCACCAGCCTGTCATGAAGCGTCGTTCCCCGTCAGGTGGTGGCGCATGAGAAGCGGGATCATCGTGAGCTGTCGGCCGGCGTCATGTGAGACACGGGGGTCGCCGACCTGGACTTGATCGGGGGCGAATGGCGGTGAGGATCGGTCTCGTTTCCTATCCGGGCGTGAGCGGATGCGACTCCGAGCGACTCGCCTCGAATACGGATTGACAGAATCAGCATCGTCAGTCCGAGGACGCCATTACCCATTATGCCGCCGATCATGGTGCAATTCCAAAGTCCTTATCGCTGGAACGCCGATCCGAACCCATCACTGTTATCCTCTCAACCGGACGAACGTTCGACTGAGCCTGAACCTATCGGGCCAGGACAGGAGGGTCAAGAAGAGGAAGAAGAGGCCCAGGGCATCGAGTCCAGGTTAACGCGGGTGTGGGCTGATGATGGCCTTGAAGGTGTCGGTGTTCCATCCGGCCGCCTTTCGGGCTGTTTTGATGGATCGTTTTCCTTTTTCGGCCCGCACCATATCGAAGGCGAGGCGACGCAGGAGGCCATGTTTTGGGCTCCGTAACCGCGGCGCAGGCGGGACTGGTCTTCCTTGAAGACGACGTCCAGCACCCAATGGAGGCTTTCGATCCCCCAATGGGAGCGGATGGCCTCGGTGGCGCGCTCCGGGGTTAGAAGGGCCGAGGAAATGAAGTAGCGGGTCTCCTGGGTGGTCTTGCCGCCGCGCTCGATCCTTGTGACTGTCTTGACCAGGCTGCGGAGGGCGGGGAAGCGATGCTCGCCAGGATGGCGTCGGTCCCCGGTTAGCCAGCCGACGTCGTGGCTGACGGTGGTGGTGCGGGTCTCGATGCGGCCGTTGTCCTTGTCGAGAACCTCGATGGTGTTCAGCCCAGCCGTGGCGGGATCGGCGAGATAGGTGGCCACCTCGCCATGGACGGTTGGCTAGCCCGTCCTGTTCATCGCGGCCAGCGTTTTGGGCTTCTTTGAGGTTGGCCTGATTCTGGGCGTGCGCGCCGTCATCCAGGGCCTATGCCGTGCTGTCGATTGGAGATGGGGTGCGGCGCTTGAGGGACGGAGCGGGTGAACGAGGTGCGGGGATTCAACCCCGTCGTTCAGATGCGTCGCCGAAGGAGAG
>JAABUY010003380.1_pt1 | contig 17736 bp, 25 predicted proteins | sample 5560271 | NCBI WGS metagenome assembly JAABUY01 (sample SAMN10711886, study PRJNA513374) | rock metagenome | isolation source: Antarctica rocks | place: Antarctica: Victoria Land, University Valley
TTTTAGTCCACTGGCAGCTGCATTGGTGGCGCCTACACAGTTGTGGGTCACAGTAGCAGCCAAGCTGAATTACGACATTGTGAAGCTGAATACTGGCAATGATGGAAGGACATGACGCCTGAAAAGGGTGTAAAGGTAAATCGTGACTGTTACATGTACAAATGGAGATCATCAAGCCTCCTATACAAATAAGCCATTAAGATCACATGCTGTCATGAAGCATAGCAGAGCGGAGGTGACAGGCATAGTGCTAGCGTTTTAGGATGCTAAATCTCCTGCATTGTCATGTTCAGCCTCTATTAGAGTAAGAACTTCGGCATCAAGCAAAGCACCACACTCCCAAGATGACTCTGTGTAACAGTGTGCTCATATACAGATGTAATGAGCCTGCTTACAATGCTAGCTGTGGCCTTTTACCAACCCCGTTACACTTGGTTTCGGAGCTTGAGTTAAAAGGGGAGGGAATGTCACAGTGTGGCTCAAATATGGAGGAATGAGCCTGCTTACAACGTTAGCCGTGACCTTTTACCAACACCGTTACACTCTGCCGGGCTCAAGAGCAAAGAAGCAACTGCAGTATTTCTCCAAGCATCAAGAGACCTAAATCGACTTTGCCATTATTGACCTGCAAAGCTTTGTAGCCTAGAGCCCTGATCCCAAGCGACAAATTCCTGAAGCTAAAACGGAATATACCAGAGCAGAGGGATGAGTAGGGCTGTGCTATTTACATTACACACTTAATTTACTTTCATGTAATTACTGTAATTAATGTTAAATTAACATTGAGGCTCCGTAAGAAGTAAAATAAGTAATCTAAGCTTACACTAGTTTACAGCATGATGCTGCTGAAAGCAGGCAAAATATGCTATATACAAGGAGAATAAGCAAAGCTCTGATGCCAGTGCATAGGGTTTTCGAGGGGGAAATTCAGATTTTAGATTCTCAAAGCCCCTAAAAACACTGTTTTGGTAGCTAAAGGCTTGACACATTGGTTGGCTTTTTCTTCAACTTGCTACATGCAATCCTTTTGCACAGAGAAGCCGATTGCCGGCATCAAAACCAAAAACTGTGAAGTACAGTCACGTTGATCAAATTTGACGTGTTGTAAGGTAATCAAAGTAATTACATGTTAATTACAACATCGGACCCCGGTAATCGGTAATTAGCACAGCCCTAGGGATGAGGGCAGCGGCCATATCAAGATGCAAACTGCCTGTTACATCAAGTCGGGGTTGGCCCATGTGTACAGCAACAAATTTAAGCCTCACAAGTTCATGACCCAAAGCTACTGGTACTCTACAACAAAAGGAAATCTGAAGCGCACGCAACTCCAGAGGAATGTGCTTGATCTTGGGCTCAGGAAAACTGCGGTGGCATGTCCAATTCGTGCTAGTACGAAAGTGATTGGTCAGGAGGTGGAGATGTGTGCACAACACAACCCCATCCAGGTACACATTGCCACGGAGTGAGTAACAACTCTGATGTTTGCACCATCATGCTCGCAGACTGATGAACAGGTTCAGCATGTGACAGACGCCACAGACAGCAATATGTCAGGGTGTGCATTATTAACTCTGTTACATACATCAGAAACAGCAAGATCGCATATGTATAGGCAGATGTGTATATGTAAACATCTCTATGTCTGCTTGTACACTACGCAGTGTACATCACATATGCAAGTAGAATGTAATGAGCAGGTTGTACACACCTGCAGCCAAGTATCAAATCGTGCATTGGAACATTGTTCTGAACCCGAAGGTTCTTCAGATGAAAGGAACACTGGGACAATCAGGAGTGTCATCTTGGTGTCATGCGACATACATCTGTCAGGCTGATCGCCGACCATCTTCGACATTTCGAATGTCCAGTCGGCTCGCAGATTTCGGAGGGCGTCAACGTTGGGGATCCAATCGACGCCCTGCCAACCGATGCTCCTGGCTTATGCCTGCAGCATGTTCTCATCTTGCATTGCTGGCAGACAGCTCAATGTTCGTTGCGAGCTTTCTGCTTGCGTGACTAAACCGCACAAGTGAACACTGAGGGCCACAGGCTGCTTGAGCGGAACACAACCATTTCTACCGATATTAGGCTTGCCAGCTTGGAAGTCGATAGGTGTGTCGCACGTTGCATACACCTGGCTCCAGCCTCGTTAGCCGTGCGGTTACCCGCAGTGCCAAGCCGCTTGGCAGTGTCCGCCCGGCAGTGTGCACTTCCGTCAGGCGCAAATTGTGAGCACATGCGTGTCATGGTGGACACTCCCTACTCCGGACAGTCCCTCACCACACACGATAGGAAGCGAAGGCACGACGACCTCGTGCTTGAAAGCGATGTTAGACCGATGATTCAAGCCACGCTGCAGTCGTCTGAGTCTATGTCGACACCGTTTGGACAACAGGGTCCACACTCAAAGCGACAGCGTCTGCATGTAAGCTCACCCAGTATGATTGTTGTTGCTGGCTCCTTGTTTGCTTGTTCCCCTACCGCTGAGAATGATCGGATATTTGTAGAAGCGCACACGCCACTGAGTCACATTTTCTGCAGTGCCAGGAGGCTCAGTTGACGCAAATGCAGTCAGCTCTACCTGACAGGCACTCTTTGTCAGGTCAGGGATCCTATGTTGTGTCTTCCTCCCCTGCAGAGCATATGCTGAGCATAACCACGCAGACTTTGTCAGCTGTTTTGAAAGCTGTGCTTGATTCTTGGTATGCTTCCAAAAAGGAGCTAAACTTGCAGGCTCTTTGCACACTGGTCTGCCACTGGCACAACCTGAACTATACTGGACAGCGTCTGATGGTTATAGCACCAGCAACAGCGTCAGCCAACAAATTGTCATGATGGAGGACGATCAGCAGTCAATCACACCTCTGCATCAGCAGCACCAGCCAATGCCCCAAAGGACACATGGAATGAGCCACAGCAATTCAGCACCAGATTTGCGGCTGATGCTGGCCACACAGCTCCCTGAGAGCAAGCCATTATTTCTGCCAGCCCTTGGTTCCTATGCTGGCGTTATGGTGCCATATAAAGGCCCAGAGGTGAGGAGCTGCAGCACTTTACATGATCCTGCATACAACACTGCTGGGTTCAATCTGCATGCAATGCTGAGTGACCATGCAGGGCGACATGCTATATTGATCTGGAGGCGACATTGCACTTTTAGCACTATACCAACAGAGGCAAACCAAGCCTTAACCAATTTTGTCAAGACTCTGAGAGCATTGCTAGAAACGTTGAACTGTCACATCCCACATCATGTACTAGAGGCACAGATTGGATGGGCCAGGGCTTCAGCAGCGCACTTGCATGGTATGCACTCTTAGCAGCATTCTGCAGTTCTACATAAAAATGGCACATTCACTTGCCAAGTCCGTCAAGTTGACATTGAGCATTCCCTGGCGCTTGTCACTGATGTCTGCAGTGGTTTTGCAGCAAGTGATTGCAGAAGCCCATCAGCATGTGACGTCTGAGCTCATCTCTCGCCTGATAGATGAGTATCACTTGTCTCATTCCCCTCCAAACTCAGCAGATGATGACACCCACAATCAAGAGAATGCAATGCCTGAGACAATGGAAATTCCTGAAGATACATAGCTTGGCCTAGTCCAAAGCCAGCAGAACAGAATCTGGAACTACCAGACAGAGGCTGTTCTTATTAGTTGATACCTTCACAGCATTGGGAACCCTTTGGGTTAGCTTCTCTCATTGTACCTGTAATTTTGTCAAGGCTGCTGAATTTTGAGCAATAGGGGACTTGTAGAGCTTTTCAATACATCGTGTGTACTGGGTAGAATAGCCATTGTTAGCACTTGCAATAGTTGTGTATGCTGATGTGGCAATTGTGTTGAGCTTGAGACTTCCATTCACACATGAGTAGCATTTCTTGATTGTTGAGAGAAGTTTAGGTGTTTTCTGACGTTGTAGTTGGCTTCTGTTGATATCTTAGTTACGGCCAAACGAGAGTTGCTGTTCTGGGTTTTACTGCTGACACAGGATGATCTCTACAATGGATTTCATCCTGTGTGTTTGACAATATTCTCAACGTCAGACCATGTGAGCAAGCACTTATGCTGCAAACATTTTTGTGTAAGCATTTCATTGCTGTTCTTGCAGAGGACGTGGCGGTGCATCTGCTAGCTGCTATACCAATAAATTCCAGCTTGCACGTATTCTTCTTCTCACACTGAGTTTGAACTAGCAAAACTCGTCGGCAGGACGCAGCAATACCAATCCACTTTGTCTCAGCACATCAGAAAGCTTATCGTGCGCTCTGCCTGGGTGTTTGCCCTCAGTGCCTGCACTCAGGCATCGCAAGTTCGAGATCCCCTGACTGTGCTGATTGTTACCATGCACACACACTCAGGCACAGAGTCGTTAACGTTCAGAAAACCTGTATTCGACAGTCATCGCACAGCAGTGCAAAGCCCAGATGCTTCAGCTGCTTCACAGCAGCTGCAGCGCTCGTGCATAGGCCGAGTCAGGCATACTAGATGTAGCCGAGCATACGCCGCTGCCGCTTGTCGCACAGCCTACCACGGTCGCATTGTTTGCCGAGCGGCATCAACGCCACCCACGAAAGGGAAAAGCATATCCTTCACCATTCCCATTGACTACAGCCAGGTATTGCTGCAGCTGAGCTGCTCTGCAGTGATCACAGCTAGTTGGCAAGGCAGTTGTTCTTTCGTCAGCGCTTCACCCGGCTTTTTTATCACCAGCATTTCTTTTTGCTGTTACAGCTGCTAGGCTTGAAGGGACGCGAAGCCTACATGGAGCCGCAGATTGTTGCTGCCTTTGAGGACCTGGCAAGCACATCAGTTGAAGAGGGCTACAGCTCCAGAGTCCAAGATGGCAAGTTGAGAATGCTAGACCAGGCTGTTGAGCACGTCAGGAACTTGACTGGGGAAATAAGCGGCGATGAAGTCCAAGTGCAGTGGGATGACTTGCCAGGAGCCCTTGCTTTGTTGCAGGAGGTATGCAACGTCTTTGTCTTAACATCTCACTCTGGTATTGATGATGTATGCCTCTGCATTTAAGGCAATCATGCAGGGTTCACCCACGGCCAAAAAGAGGCTCAAGCATTCAAATCAGGTCTAATTTCTGCTGCTCAGGTGGGAGAATACGATCTGGTGCTTGCAATGGGTACAAAGCTGCTTGAGAAGTGGGAGTCTCGTGGCTTCAGGAGGGACATTCTCTTGTCTATGGCTCTGGCGCAATGCGGTCTTGCAACAGACACGTTTGCTGTGCAACAGGTGAACAATACATACACATAAAACCACTCGTCATTCCTCAGGTAGTCTGATTGCACACCGTGTTGCTGCTTGCAAGATAATTGCATGCCACACCTTTTGATGTTGTTTTGCACCAATTCCTGGCACACTGCGGTGCGTCATCAACGCCAGTGCATGTGCTACCAGCAGACTGTGCAAAGCACGCCTGAATGCAAGTCTGGCACAAGAAGCTGCGCTTGGTGTAATGCAGGCAGTGCTTTTGGTACAACGCATCAGCTACACCTGTACTCCCTGAGCAGATGCTTGCAAACAAGTCTGATCTTGTGAAATGAATGTTTAGCCCAATGTTGCTCACCAATGATGCCAAACATCCTCACAGCCCTAGGATGTAGCCATCATATGCTGCACCCAAATCTACATCACGTCATGATGCATGCATAAGGACATGTCCTCCATCAGGCACCTGTCACTCATAATATTACAGGTGTCTGCTGGGTGTGCCCGCATGGAGGAAGCATTGGTGTTGCTGAATGATGGTGGTGCGCCACCGTTGGCACTTGCTCTGCAGCAAGAGATCCATGACTCCTTACAGGATCTCAGACCCCAATGCATCTTGGACCACTTAAAGGTCATCTACTGATCGTCTGCAGAATAGTGTCCCTGGATCAGGACCTGCCTTGGTCATGATATATGCAGTTGGCATCTGTATGGAGGTCGCCATGGCTTTGCTGACATAAGTTGACTGGTGTCAACAACATAGTACGCACAGTAGCTCATGTGCTGATTCAGGGATACATCTGCGTTGCTGCTGATTGCTTCCGGGAGCACAGCTCGGCTTTCTGCAGATGTGCGGCAACTTGCCCATGACCCTGTTTTGAAAACAGCATGATTGCAGAGAGGATGTTGGACTGTCCTGCAGAGACTGTCCCCATCCACTCACTCAGGACCTGTTAACACACTCACTCTCTGCATGCTAAGAGTTGTCCTTTGAGTGCAGCTGTCACTGGCTCTAGAGCATACAGCGCAGCGCAAGCAGGCCTTGCATGCCCTCACAGACTTGCTCACGGGCGCAAGTGTCAAGGGTGCAGTGGACGCGCATTACTTGCAGCAAGCTCTGTTATGCCTGACGGCAACGGAGGTGATGCAGCTGTTGGACTGGCCAGAAGTTGCCAAGGCGCCCGTGAGCATCTCCTGGTGAGGCATTGGGTATAGATGATGATGTTTGCAGGAAGTGTATGGCGTACAGCATGAACAGCTGAGGCAAAAAAAGCTGGCATAGCTTTGCGCACCAGACATATAGCAAGCCTACACTGTGACTTGTATATCATGGGTGCTCTTGTCCTCACTTTCAATACATTCCTCTTCAGCAGGTGTGCCCTGCATTGCATGACAGCAAATTCAACCTCTAGCTGTGCATTCCATGAGCTGTGCATCCCACGTTATGGGCACAGCACTGATATGTTCTTCATGAACTGCTTCATTAAGATGACTATCACAGTCATGCTTACACCTGCAGGCAGACCCCTGCTGTCTATGAACAAGCAGCTACTGCCTACCTGGTGCTGGGCTTCCAGGAAAGGCAGCCAAGCCTTGTCCGAGCAGCAGAGTACATCCTTGGCCGGCTTCCCAAGGTAACACTCTTATAGTTGGCCCTGGGTTTGCTTGTGAAGATTGCTGCGCTAGCCCACAAGCAATTGTTTTGAACACGCCTGCAATGTGCATTGTCATACTTGTGCTGATCCACTTGATGTTCTGGCATATGATGCCACATGAACTATCGGTGGACCTGTGTCCATAATTGTGCACTTACTCAGTGAACAGTAACAGAAAAATGTCTTGCACAAGCCCCTCTAGGCTAGCAATCTCTCTGGACACTAGGGCAACTTGAAGTGCTTTCAATTGTGTGCACAGAGCAGTCGAGCCAGGCACACAATGTACCATGACAGAATGTGTCAGCAGAAGCTTAACGTCCAGCACTGTGGAAGGCTGTTTTGCATGGGGAAACAACAAGACTGCAATGGCTCAGACTTGCCTGCAGGACAGGATTGCAACAGTGGAGCGAGTAGTGTGTAAGGTGCTTTTGGGACAGCCTGAATCAGCCCTAGAGAGTTTGGGGCTGGCAGAAGGTGCAGCTGTTCCCAGGTGCAACATCATTGTGCTATTTCAGTGTATACGCCCCGCCTGCCTGTGCTACAGACCCAGCACTGAGTGTCTCTGCTGCTGCATATGTGGCTTTGTACCACACAACATTGTCTACACATAATCCACATACTGCTCCTCTGCATGTCTTCCAAGACTAAACCACCTTGCTGTCAGCTGCAATGAACTCTCTCCAACTGCTTCTAGTGCTGCAGGCAGACAGCTCACAGCAATCCAGGGTCTGTTTTGTCACAGCCGTCCGGTCAGACTACAAGCTCAGAGGCAGTTATGGGTCAAGCATTGGACACTTCCACAGGACCTTCTAGGGCAGAGGCTGCTGCCTTTGTGAGCAACCATTCCCCAGACCCCCAAGATCTGCTGCCGGGCCTGTGCCTGCTCACTGAGAGGTGGCTACATCGGGTGAGTGCAGTCAACAGAGTAGGCACATCAGCAGCTCACATCCACCTGCAGAAGCTGAATGTTATGACCTGTGCCCTTGCCATGTGTCTTTAGAATACTGTTTGGCCTGTGACTGCACTACAACCAGTGTGTTCGAGTGGGTGAACATTGATACCCCAGACAATCACTTGCTGCCCAGGTCAGAAAGCTATGGAATCTTGCATGGATGCACCAGCTGCCAGCTTTCTGCTTGAAAATAGAGCGTCTTTGTCAGTGGCAACAACTCATGTCTTCCCAGGCTCTCCCTGTGCAACTGGCTTTGAAACATGTGACAATATACAGCATTGCAAGGTTTAGCATGCCCACCTCATGGTGTATTGCCAACCCATGTTGCTGTGTGACAAACAAGCCTTGCAATAAACAAGTGGCCCTCGGCAATATGAGCCGCGGTGATGATTGTGCAAGGCCATAATCATGACCATTTCAGCCATGATGGATGACTTTGAGCATCAAACTTTTGCAAGCAAGTAGGTATGTATGCTCTGCAGGTGGCGTTCCCTGCTTTCAGGCAGGTTGAGCAGACCAGCAATGCATCTTTGGTGGACTACTTCCAGGTAACTAATGCACCAAGCAGATGATTGTCATCCCACAACACTGTCAGCGTTGAACGCGTTAGTGGCACAGTGACAGCAGTGCAGGTTGATACGCCTGAGTACCATGACAGTGCTGGCATGTACAGCCAAAATGTGCTCTTCTGGCTGTTGCATGTTGAAAATTCACTAGGCAGCTTGCCCAAATTGCTCATGTGACACCTGCCAGTCTACAATGAGCGCTATGGCAGCAGGCTTACAAGGCAGCTCGCAAGCACTGAGTAAGCACAGTGTCTGCAACAGCAGAGGATCTAAAGTTGGACAGTACAGCTCCTCCCAGTCTAGTAGGTTTCTGTGTAATGCAGGACAGTCGTGTGGAAACTTACCTCCAGTCCCATGAAATCAATGAAAGCGGCATCTGGAGTGGCATCAAAGGCTGGACCCATACTGTCGGTGCATCACTGCAGCAGCTGGCCCATCAGTCCCTGCCTGGAAGGCATGTCTCAGAAGATGTTGATGAAAGCGACTGGGTAAGCTTGCTGCTAGACATACAGTTGTGCCTGTGCCTGTCTCACACTATCCAATACAATACTACAACTTGTTCCTTGGCATCTCCTATGTACTGACTGTGCTTTGAAAATCTGTCAGAGTGTCTGGTGCTTGCTGTTGACTTGCAAGTGCCTGTCGGCCTTTGGGCTGTCTGCGCATGCTGTTTTGCAAGTGCTGCCTTGGCAGGCTCAACTTCCTACATATATCCTGAACAATATGTGATGTTGGGCTTGCACTGTTTGCAATCTGCTAGGCATGGTATGCTGCAACTTCAAGCCAGCTCCACTGTCTGGCAGAATGTCATGCATACAGCATCCACAGTAGTGCTGGCCTGTTGCAGCATCTTTGTTCTGTGTCGTACAGGAGTTGCAGCAGTCAAGGCAGCCACAGCTTCTGAATCCTCTTGCCTGGTCACCAGCCCTCCAGGGCTTGGGGGCGGCCAGCCTGATGCTTGTGGCAGCCTTGCTGTGGAGCAGCCTCAGGCGAACCTCCCTGCCCTCCCAGCGCCAGCATGCTGCTGTGTAAGCCCTGTCTCCCAGGCACTGCTGTGTCTCTCAGCTGCATGCAAAAGGCTGGTATTGTTGTTGCCTGAACTTCCTGCACATTAGCATAGTGCCGTTTTGCAGAAAATCTTGACCGGCCATTTGGCGTACCTTCCTATGTAAGCTTGTTGCTTTGATGTTGGCAGTAAGACTGACCTTGAAGCCTTTTTGTGTGCAGGCCAGCGCCAGGTGAGGTCTCAACATCACAGCAGGTGGATGCACAGGCAATGCACACAGCAACTGGGCCTCAGCACATGGAGCAGCAGCATCCAGTCACTCCAGCACAAGCTGAAAAGATAGTCCGCAGCTGGCAGGTTAGCAACTTGTGCACATTTGTTATAACACATCAGTCACTGAACACGTGTTGCAACTGCGCATGCTAAATAAACCTCACAATCTCGTGTCTTATGTCATGAGCCCCACTACATTGGCATCTCAGTACTGCCTTGCATTCTTTGCTTAACAAGATGTGGCTATTACAGACGACACCACCTTTCATGCCTGCTCAGGGCATCCGCACATGACACAGCATGCATGGTATATCGTACAGCCACTGCATGCAATGTGGTGGTAACTGGTGCAGAGTGCCAAGACAGCAGCTCTGGGGCCAAGGCGGGAGCTGGATGCCCTGCCTGACATCCTGACTGATCCCATGCTGTCACGCTTCCAGTCAGAGGCTGCACAGGCTGAGGAGACTGGCTGGTTCTGGAAGTACAAAGTCAGCTCTGTCAAGGTATGACCCTTTGCCTGAGTGAGCAACATGCGTATGATCCTGGTCACTTGACCCAACATTGCATCACTGAGTGGTCATCAGGCTGTCCTGGTATTGAGAAAGATGCCTCTAAGCCTATATGTCTTGGATGATGTTGAGCAGGTACATGATGTGAGCGCCGTTGATGGGGATGGGGCGGTCACAATCACAGCCACATTGAAAGAGAAAGCAGATTTGTATGGCGCCAATGGCAAGCATGCTGACAGCTACAACAACCCCTACACAGTGGAGTACACCATTGTGGAGGATGAGGGACAATGGAAGATCATTGATGCCCTGGTCCTGGGCACATCTACCTAGAAGTGCAGTGTCATTGTGGCTTCAATGACGCATGCTGCACCGCCTCAGACTAACAAGTGCTGGCATGGTTGACGTGACACGCTGTGAGCCTGATCTGCTTTTTATTGACACCCAATGTGTTGTGAGGACTGACATTGAGCGGCTGACAGTCCTTGACCTGTTTCTGATCCCTGTTGCGTGTGATACACCACACTCATGTATTGTGTGTACATGAGTGCAATGCTTGTTCTCTGATCATGCCATGTGTGTATTCTGGCTTGCCAAACCCAAAGCAGTCGGGCACATTCCTTGGTTTCAGAGCACTGACTCTTTGGCTTTGGCACATCAGTGACTTGCGATCAAAGATCAGCAATCAGCGTATGTTGTCATGCAATGTAGCGACCGCTGTGCTCTGCCTTTATCTACCCGCCTTTTTCGGTGGCTGAAAACTTCAGCCCGGCCAGTCAAAAGCTTGCATGCGGGCGGAGCCCGACGACAACGTGCCTGTGCGCATCTCAGCAAATACATAACAACGGGACATAATATAAGCAGCTCGCCGAAGCGGCGATTGCATGCATGTGCAGCTTTTCCAGCATGCACTGGTCAAGGAGTCTCACTACTTTTTTCAGCTAGCACAGCATACTGCGTGCCGTTTTTTGCCATGGTATGCCACTGTCAAGGTTGCAGTGGTTGCGCAGCTACAAATGTGCCAACATGACCAGCCTAGCTTGAATGTAACTGTCTGTACTGCAGATGTTATTTTTTCCCAACAAGCGGGCAACTGTAAGCATCATGCATTCCAACTGGATCTTTGTTCCCCTGTCAATCATGTACACTGCTTTGCTGATACAAAGCTGGACGCCCGAGACACTCCAAATGATCATGCCAGGAAGCCTGCAAGCAGGCTTAGCAGGTACACACAGACAGACTCAGCACTTATGTCACGGGTCTGATCATCCCAATTTGTGGTTGCGTCTGAAGAGCAGCCCCCATTGCAGTGATGCTTGCTGCAGGCAAGTTCAACCCACAGTTCTTTCCAAAGCTGGAAGGAATCCAATTTTTATTCTCTCAGACAAATACTGCTGCATCTCTTTGGGTGCACTTGTTGTCCATCAACCTATTTGCTGCTCGGACTGCCTACCTGCAAGGTAGATTATATACTCTGCCGCTCAGTGACACAATTACAGAGCGTTCTGCAGTGCCAGCAGGCTCTCTGAAGACTTTGAAAATGCTATACCTGCCCATGCAATATCTTTGTACCTTAACTGTGTATTTCTGGCTGTGAAAGCAACTGTGTGTGTGCGCTTGCATCCTTGATGGCATGCTGAGCAGTGGTGCATGCAGTGCCATGGCTGCATGCAAGGGTTGACATCTGCTGCGCTCTCTGCAGGTCTGCATGACCAGTTTGTCTCCTTCCATTCTGTCTTTTTGAGCATGTTCTTTGGGCCGCTAGGTCTGCTCAGCCACCTCATCACACAGGCAAGAGTCTTTTGTTCAACAGCAAACCCTTTGGTTGCAATTGAATGCACTGAAGGCACAGGTTTGTGGTTGTCACCCAGTCAACAGTGACGTCAATGGCTACAACTGCAGCCAGGTGTGCAGACTTGCCGTCGTTTTTCAGGCTGAGGTTGAACACAGTGTGTTGGTTTGCAGGCTGTATGTGCCAACAGGCGAAAAGCCGCTGTCAATCTTGATGCTGCTGTCAATGTCACTGCATGACAGACTAAGGATCAGGCCAATGCAGACTGTCCTGCTAACAGCTCAACTTGCAGCGGAGGCCCCCGGAGCAAAGCTCATCTCTCAAGCTCAATGTCAGCACATTGTCACATCATGGCTCATATTGGTCTGACCGCATGTAAAGCCTTTGCTTACAGTTCCAAGGTGCTTGCAGCACAACTGCTTGCAGCACTTGAAGCTAGCGTTGCAGTACATTCATAATTCAATGCTGTTGAAACAAAAATTTAATCGTCTTGTCATCAAGTCTTGTTCATTGCATTGTGAGACCACAATGTCTTGCTGCTGCTTGACATATATGCACTGCAATTTGCAGCCATTCACACTGCAGATTTCTAGAACATACTCAGATTGTTTATGAAACTGACAGAAGAGGTACAGTGTAAGATGCGCGCTAGACAATCCTTGACATGGCAGTGCCATACACGCTGTTGACAACCACCCACCTGAGGCACTGTAGCACACATCTGTACAGAACTCACAAAGACATTGTCTGCATGCAGCTGCAAAGCATTTTGCAGCTGGGGCCCAATATACAGGCTCACATACAGGACCAACATACGCATCAGACATATTCTGTACAAAAGCAGCCAGTTGCAGCTAACACCATCCTGCCAACCATTGACATTGCAGCGGACACACTGGCAAGATCAGCAATCCTTGCATTTAGCTGTGGTATTGCGGTGCTGTCAATGCTTCCCTGAGACCGTGAAACTTGGAATTGCATTGGAGCCTTGCCAATGTGCACCAGGCTTGCCATGCACGGCTCTGGCGGTAGTGCTGCAGTCCCATTGTCTTCATGCTGCTGTGCAGGCAGGAGACCACCAGAGAGGCTTGCGCTAAACAGCGCACAAGGCTGACTTGTCTGTCTCTGAACAGTGCATGTGTCTGTCATATTGCTGCTGCCGGCCTTTGCATTTAGCTGAACTTGCGTGCTGATGTGCCCATCCATTTCAGGCAGCTCTTGCATGCTGTCATGCTTGGATGTAGTCCGCGTGGGCCAAGATTTGACTGCACTCAGCTTGACCTGACATGTTCTGTTCCCAACCTGGACTTGATCCTGATCATTCACACTTTTGGACCCCTGGCAGGCACTATCACTTGGACAGAAACTGCCACCAGAGGTACAACAAATGGCATCAATCCTATCACTCAAGTGGCTGCTGCTGGCGTGCTGTTCTGTCTCACCTGGGCAAGACAAACATTTGCCTGAGTGCTTTCTGAGCGAAGTATGCAAAATCCCACAATTGTTTGAGCTTTGCACAATGAAAACGGGCTGTGACATGATGACTGCAGACACGTGCATAGATGGGTCAACACTACTGCTGCTGCTGCTGCTGCTGCTGCTATCATGTGTGACAGCCTGAGCAGATGCTTACCATTGAATGAAGCCAGGCCAGGAATGGTGCCAGTTATAGGGGTGCCAGAAGAAGCCCTGTTGCCCGTGAAGTGCATGGCAAACTGATTGCTCATGGACTGCTGTGGTCCTAACAGCGGTGCAAGGCTCTCAGCTGTCCATAGTACATCAGCTGGGCTGCTGCCCTGCTGAATGCCAGCTAAAACTTGTGGTGCAACTTCCTCCTGAAACGCACAGACCATGGGTCAGACTGCCTCTGTGGCTGCATCACACATGCAGCCTACTGCTGCATCCTGTTGGCTCAAGTCTTTGACTTGCTGCATGTGATTGCACTATTCTTTCAGATGACGCTAGTCAGCATTGCAGGAGCAGATGCAAGGCATCACTGGCAAGGTCCTGATAGGGCAGTATAACATACATATGCTTTGTGGCAGGGTGCTTATCACTCAGGCCTTGCACAAATGCCATGCAGTGCTAAAAGATGCATAGCTTGTATAGTACTTTTCAGTGCCACAGAGGTCACTCCTGCGCTGACTTGATCTGCATTGCTCTACAAATTGCTGTCTGACCTCTTGACTCATCCATAAGGCAGCAGGCGGTTCTTCAGCCCAAGCCTGGATAGCCCAGTCACGATCACCATCCATCCCTGCCCATCCATGGTCACGCCCCCAACTTCCCTGTGGCGACCCCTGGGGCACCCCCAGAGTGGAGGTGTGGACCCCATGCGCGGACGGCAGCATGTTGTCTGCTGCTTCACAAAAGCTGACAGGGTGGTGAACAGGCTGGTCTGTCCCTGTCAGCTTGTCTTGCAAAGGCACATCTTTAAGGCAGTAGTTGTAAGAAGGGGCCGCTTCTTGGGTTTGGCAGGGAGTTTGGGGTCCAATGGATGCTTGGGGTGGGGTGGGGTTAGTGTAGGCAGTGAGCCAGGGATGCCGGAGCAGCTGTGTTGCGCTTGGCCGCTGCTCTGAGGTCTTGATCAGAGCCTGCAATGCATGTGCTTTAAGAAGTGCCTTGCCTTGACAATAACGTAACAGCACTTGTTATGCAATTGTTGCAGACCGTGAGTTCAATTTCAGCAATACAGCACTCTTCTTCTGCATCTTCTGCTCATGAGCCTGACAAGTTTGTTCGTGATGTTCAGGATTGTAAAACGTTTCACACAACTTTCCATGTGCCTGCATGGCCTTCTGGGCAATGCCCTTCACTGCAGGCTCCTTCTGACTGAAGCCCAATGCAAATCAGCCCAATGGTCAATGCTGCCCACTTTGTCTGCATTTCATGTTGACCTGCTTGATGCAGTTGCCCGCCGGCTGTGCTGGTGTCCACTACTCTATGCTGGTGTCTACCACTTTATGCTGGTGTCGACTACTCTATACAAAGAGTCATTCAGCACCTCACAGAATGCTCGTGTGTGCAAAATTGCACGCATGATGAAACAAGCAGATGACAGTATGATTGCATCCTGAACCCATACCTGCTTGATGAAGCTGATGCAGTTGGCTGAACAGGCTATGGGGAAGTTCTCCACCTGGCCATGCATGATGAGGTCAGCAGTGCCTTGTGGATCTGACACCTCAAAGGGCGGCCGACCAGCCATGAGCTCATATGCCAATACCCCAACACCCCATACGTCCACTGCTTCGGTGTAGCCTGAGATGTCCTGCAGCCTCACTCTGCCCTCGGCCAGATCCTCAGGAGCTGGCATCGCCAACACCTGTGTTACAGGTGTGCTACGGGTGTGTCACAGGTGTGTTACAGATGTGTTACAGGTGTGTCATAGGGGTGTTACAGGTGGGCTACAGGTGTGTGACAAAGGAAGCATCAGCTCCTCTGGCATGCTGTGATCAGTGCTTAGGATGTATGACAGCAGGCATAGATGCTGACAGGCAACATTGTCTTTTGAGCTTGCTGGCCAACTGCAGGACAAAGGTAGAAAACAAGCTGGCAGAGCTTGGTACGTACAACACATGCTGCAACACATGCTGCTGACAATACTGTAGCTGCAGACATCTTGCTCATCCTGCATTGCCTGATGTAGTTCAAACCCTCTGACAAACTTCATGCTGAAAGCCCTGCTATCTCATGCACCGCCACTCAAATCAAGCCAGACACTGAATTTGCTGTCTGTACAAGTTCTTAGCTGCATTTGTGTTTGCAGGTCTGACCCACAGACATGCTAAACAACGCAATTGCCCTGCAGCATTTATGAGATCTTTCACAGTGTACAAAGGGCCCACCTCTGGTGCCATGTAGTCCAGGGTACCCACACGGGAATAGGCCTTCTCCTGCAGCTGGTTGATGGCCAGCCCCCAGTCTCCCAACCGCAGCACACCTGCCTGGGTCAGGAACAGGTTCTCCGGCTTGATGTCTCGGTGTATCACCCCTCGCTGATGCACACCTTCAAGCGTTTGCAGCAAAGGAGCTATCACCTGTTGCACAAAGAAGATGTGGTACTTGCGTCAAGCATTTGAGAGACTCTCTTCACAAGTCTTGAAGTGGGATGAATGGGTGCGATGTGGTGTTGATGTGATGACTGCCAGTGTTTTGTGCATGAGCCGTGATCTCAGTATATTGCTGGTTCACATTGCCAACTAAGAACCTGCGCTTGGGATTACTTTCTAGTCCAAGTCTCAAAGCACAGTCACCTTTGGAAGGTCCCAAACAAGCAAGTGGTGCTGCAGAGATCAGTGTGCAGTCAACAACTCATGCTGACATCAAGGGTATCAAGGGAAAAGCTATCAGCAGCGCATCTGATGCTTGCTGATATGCGTTGTATCTTGATGGCATTTCCACACAGCCCTTGATCCGCTGACTGACCTGGCAAGCTACCCATTGCTCAGACAGGCAGCCTCTGCATTTGTGCATTGCAGCAAATAGGTCCCCACATGAGCAGTGCTCCTGCACAATGTAGATTGCTTCCTTGTCTTCAAAGCTGCCCAGAAAGCCAACTATGCCACTGCACCTGCAGCTGTGTTCACTTGCGTCAATTGACTTGTATGCTTATGAGCGGCTGTGCTGTACAAGCATCTTGGTTGTGGCAGATGCTCCAAGATCTGCCTGTACTGTGTGTTGGCAACTGTGCATTCCCAAATGTCTATGCACCCAGGCAAATCCTTGCAACAGCATATAACTGATTCAAGCGTGTTTCAGATCATGGCACGACCAGCTGCCAGTGATGCCAGACTTCGATATTTTCTTCAGTGTCTTGGATTTCTTTTTGGATGCTACAGCATGTTTTGCTGTCTGAGCTGTGGAGGATTGCAGCAGCATGCTATCAGGCTTGCCCTAAGCCCTTAGGTGACACAGGCTGTGTGAGGCATTGTGCACACAAAATCTTAGCTGCTATATACCTGAGCTTGCACAATTCACCCAAGATATCGACCTCGCGGCGCACATTCTCCAAGTGGCGTGGGCGCATTTTTGATTTGAAGTATGCCTTGAGCACCACCTGTGATGTCGCCTCTTGCCAATTGCAAACCCATACCTTGCTGTACCTGTACAAAACAGGAAGAACCCTATTCAAGACAGGCAGAAATCCATACCAGACAGGTTGACACAATTGCACCTCCAACTTGCGTGCCACATGTGTGAGAACAGGCTGAGCTGGCCCCTGCACCCTGCATCTGCAAGGACATAGCTGCAACTATTACAGTAGCCAAATTTTGGACTGCTCAGGGCAGTTTGCATTGTGTGCAAGTTGTGCTTGGACATTTTTTTCCATGCAGGTCACCCTATATGACGTCTGGCTTCTTTCACCACTGCTGCAATGCATTGCACACCACCGGCTGTAGGCAGGTTGCATAATTGCTAGCAGCAGTAAGTGCAAAGAGGCTACATGCAACCTGGGTTTGAGCTGTTTGCAATACTTGCAGCTGTGCAGGCACAGAATGCAATGAAGCTGCTGACCTGCTATGATACAGCTCTATCTTATGCTTGAACTGAGCGGCTGCTGTGTAACGTTGTTGCTGCATCTTAGCAAACAACCTGATGAAGTCAATGCAATTCTGCCTGCTGTACGTCTTTTCGGCAGAAGACTGATGGTGGTTGGAGCGCCCGCCTGCAAGACGACGTCGTTGTCAACCTTGCAGATGCGACGCATCGTGCGACCAAACACATACATACGCCGCTCAAACAGTAGCCTGCAACG
>JAABUY010003382.1_pt1 | contig 17731 bp, 24 predicted proteins | sample 5560271 | NCBI WGS metagenome assembly JAABUY01 (sample SAMN10711886, study PRJNA513374) | rock metagenome | isolation source: Antarctica rocks | place: Antarctica: Victoria Land, University Valley
AGCGGCGCGCAGGATTCCGAGAGCAGCAGGAAGCGCTGGTTGCGCGGCTCCGCCAGCGCGGCCGCCATCATGTTCTTCACCGCCTGGCCGCGCGGCGCTTGCACTGTGTCACGAGCCTGCTTGGGGTAGGGTTGTGGCTCCGTGGCTCGTGGCTCCACAGCCTATGGCGCCATGGCCTATGCGTAGATCGCTCTGGCGCTCCGGCTCCATGGTGCTGGCGTGCCAACCCGCCGCCCAACGCCACGGAGGGCGGCGCGAAACGAGAACAGCACGGCGGCGGGGACCTGCGCTGCTGGTCGACGAGCGGGCGGGCTGAGCACATGCGTGCGCCGACCTTGGTCGCAAGGGCCGCGCGATGCAGGACCGGCACAGCCACGAGGAGCGGCGCGACCGCGGGGCGCTGCGCGGCGCCGGCGGGCGGGCGGGCCGCGCGCACCTGCACCAGCGAAAAGCCGCCCCAGCTCGTGGCCACGCGGTCGGCGATGACGTGCGGCCTGAACAGGCTCGTATCATCCTCCAGCTCCGCGCCCGGCGGCACGTGCACGTACACCGAGAACAGCTGCTGGCGCGCCACGAGCGCGCCGTCGCCTGCCGCGCATGAACACAGGGTGTTGCACAGGGTCCTGGGAGTCTCAAAGCGCGCGCGCCCCGCTGCTTGCCACACGTCGCCCAGGTGCGGTCACGGAGCCCGTCGCTTTTGCACAATTGTGCGTTGCCTCTTTGGTCTACTCCCTGTGCAGGCACGCGCGCACGCGCTGGCAACCCACTGCTCGCATTCCAGCGCCCGCTGCGCACGGGCGCGTGCTGCCGATGCAGACAGCCCCTCCGTGCCGTATCACAAGCGCTCGCCTCGCCCACTCTCCGTCCACCAGAAAGGGTTTGCCCCCTGGGCAAGGGTACGGCAAGGGGGACGCGCACCCTGCGCGCAGCTGCGCAGCAGGGCCTCCAGGGCGGCGCGGTGCGCGGCCGCGCCGCCGCGCGCGCCCGCGCCTGCGCCGCAAGCGGCCGCAGCCGCGCAGTCCGCCGGCAGCAGCCCCGCGGCCTGGCCCAGCCAGGCCGCCCACAACGCCGCATGCGGCAGCGGCCCCTTGGTCAGGAACATGAGCGCCACCTGGCCCAGGCGAGGCAGCGCACGGTCAGCCCCTCGTTCGCAGCGAGTGGGCGAAGCGGAGGGGAGGGCGTCTGTCCAGTCCTGGGATGACCCAGGGCGATGGCTGTAACTTAATGCCATGGGCGGATGGTTCAGGCCGCGCGCGGCCCGGGCACGCGCCTGCGGGACGCCCAGCGCGGCGCCGCACGCGCGCGCGGCCGCGGCCGCGGCCGCGCCGCGCGGCGCGGGGGCGGGCGCGCGGTGCGCGTCGGGGTCAGCGCTCGCGTCAGCCGGCCCGGGCGCCGCCGCGCCCGCCGCGCCCGGCGCCAGCGCCGCCGCGCCCAGGCCGTGCGCGAGACCCGCGCCAGGGTGCGCCCCCCCGGCCGCGAGCGCCGCCAGCGCGCCGCCGTTCCACGCGCACACCGGGAAGCTGGGCGCCTCGGCCAGGCTGCCGCCGGCCGGAAACCCTAACCCTGCCAGGCTCCAGTTCTGGGCGTCCCCGCACGACGCGCCGCTGGCCGGCGCGTCCGCCGCGTGCGCCCACTCCACGCCGGCGCCGCCGTGCTGCCAAGCGGCGGAGCCTGAATTGGCGCCCGCGCGCGCGCCGCGCGCCGGGAAGTGGATGCTGCCCAGGCGCGACGCGCGCCCGGCAAAGAAGCCGTACGGCAGCGGGCGCGAGGACGCCATAGCGAGCAGGCCCAGCGCCGCGAGCAGCGCGATCACCATCACGCCCAGCACCGCGCCGTGCGCGGGCAGCCAGGCGCGGCGCGGCCGCGGCGGCTCCTCCGCCGGGCTCGCGCCGCCGGGCGCCGCGTGCGCAAGGGACGCGCCCGCCGAGGCAGGCGCGCCGGTCGCCGCCTTGGCCGCGCCGGCCGCCGCCTTGGCCGCGCCGGCCGCCTTGGCCGCGACGGCCGCGCCGGACTTGACCAGCTCGCGCAGCGCGCTCGCGGACACGGAGCGCGGCAGCGCCGCCGCGGGCCGGCCGTCGCTGCGCGGCCGCCGCGAGGGCGAGTCGCGCCGCGAGCGCGGCGGGCTCGCGGACGGCGTGCTCGGCAGCGCCGGCGGCGTGCGCTGGCCGGGCGCGCCGCCGCCGTTGCGCTGCATCACGCTGCGCAGGTATCCGACCCTACTCTAACCCAGCGCGCCGCCTGTCTGGCGGCGCAGTGCGCTCCAGGCGAGGCGCTCGCCGCGCCGAGCGGCAACCACAGAGCGACCGCTGGCAGGGCTCGCGGGCCGCCTGATCCCCCACCCTCCCTGCCGCGGGCGCCTGCGGACGGCAGGAGCACCACTGGCGAAGCCTGGGCCGCCGCGCGGGGTCAGGTTCTTGCCGCGTTGCAGCCGCGACAGGTGGCCGGCAGCGCGCCGCCCTCTGGCAAATCAGAGGAGCGGGCTGGTCGTCCTTGTCTGCCAGCTGGATACCAGCAGTAGCAGGTGGCCACGGGCTCCCTGGAACCCCGCGCTGACAGAGTCACGGAAGTCACCTTGGTACACGGAATTGCGACGCAGTCCAGCTTGCACTGCTGCGCTGGCCGCCAGGCCCAGGCCAACGCGTGACACCGCGCCTTCACGAGCACGAGCAACACTTCCCGCCAGCTCTCTTCTTGTGGCACGCTGATTGCCAAGTACAGGCGAACCACGCGGAGCGTCCACTTCAGGTGGGGGGAGGCCTACACCTTGTGCTGCACTCGTTTGCCTCGGACGATGCAGCAACTTCTGGCTCGGGAACGCCGCGCCAATCAGGCTTACCAAACTTCTTGCCCCCCACGCATGCACGCCTGCAACGGTTGCGGTGAAGCGCTGCACTCACTGTTGCTGCCCGACTAGTGCTGTCGAGTATCTCGGCCACACCAGGGGCCTCCCTCCCTTTGCAGCGCGACTTGCATTATGGCAAATGCTGCTTCCTCAAAAAGATTATGCCCTGCCTCGCAATGCGCGCCAGGTGGAACCCCAGCTGGGGCGGGCCAGCATTTGCATCAACGCCAGTCAGGAAAGGGCACATGTGCATGCGCTGCGTGTTACTGCTTGCTGATTAGTGCTTGGTGTGGCTTGGGCAGCAGTGGTGTGCAGCCTATGCAGGCAGTGATGGCACACCAGTGCGGTGCGCGCCCAGGCCTGCTTGGACGTCACCTGCGCGACGCAACACTCCTGCTGTAGCTCCTCTGTTGTGAAGGTTGACGGCACCTGCCTGGCAACTGTGACCACGTGCGAGGTGAGTTGGCTCCGTGCATAAGTCCGGCATTCGGCCACAGCTGCAGACTGCTGCCTGAACGGCCAGGTTCTGCGGCATCCTCTTCTGGCAGCTGCCTGGCAAGCTGGGACGTGCGGCGGCGCGGTTGTGAGCAAGCACGGGCGCGTCCGCGCAGAGGTGTGCATCGTCAGCGCGGCGCGTACGCCCTTTGGGGGCTTCCAGGGCGCGCTGGCGGCGCTGCCGGCGACGCAACTGGGCGCGGCGGCCATCCAGGCGGCCCTGGCGCGCGCGGGCCTGGCGCCTGGCGCCGTGCAGGAGTGCATCATGGGCAACGTCTGCAGCGCGGGTCTGGGGCAGGTGAGAGCTGCAGGGCGCCACTGCCAAGCGCGTTGGATGCGCAGGCAGCCCTGGCGCGAGACAGCCGGGCGCCTGGGCGCCGTGCAGGGAGTGCTTGTGGGTCAACAGTCGGGTTGCGGGCCTGCGCACAGTGGTCTGTGCCTGACAGCAAGACCTGCTCTAGTGGCTCCGCTCCGTCAATACGCTCCGCTCTCCGCTCATTAGGAAAGGAAAGGTTCTTCTGGGTGGCACTTGACTCCAGCAGTGGACAGTGCGTGCACTGCGGGGTTTGTTTCTGCATGTACTTCTTCCTGAATTTGCACTGCTATGGCAAGCCTCCGTGCCAGGTGACACCAGCTTGCGGCCCTCCTACTCAACTTGTAGCCAAGCGCCGGGAGGACTCGGGCCATCTTCGTCCACAGGCGTGCGCTTGCAAAGCGAGCAGCGCCGCGGGCTAGCGTGCCTGTGCAATATGCGTGCTGGATCGCCGTCGCCTGATGAGGCGCCTGTTCTGGCGCAGGCGCCGACGAAGCAGGCGGCGCTCGCGGCCGGCCTGCCGCCGACGGTGGTCTGCACCACCGTCAACAAGGTCTGCTCCTCCGGGCTCAAGGCCGTCGCGCTGGCGGCGCAGAGCATCCGGCTGGGTGCGCGCGAGCCGCTTTCCCAGCGGGTGCAGTGGCCGAGGGTGTCATGGAAGCAGCGCGGCGAGGCCGGCGGTGCGCTCGCCCGACGTCACCGTCAGCGTCTGCGGGACAGCGCCCCGGGGGGTGCTAAGCCCGCGTTCGTCGCGCCGCTGCACATGCGCCATCACGACGATTGTGGCGGGGGGCCAAACAGCGCGCCGCGCCGCCAGCCGCCATAGCGCGCTGTCCCTGCGGCAGGACCCGCGGTCAAACCTCATGCCGTGCAGTGCAGCACGCCTGCAGAGGTTGGGACGGCCGCCTGTGCGGCTGCGCAGGCGCGGCCGAGGTGGTGGTCGCCGGCGGCATGGAGAGCATGTCGCGCGTGCCGTACTATGCCACGGGCGCGCGCGCCGGCCTGCGCATGGGCCACGCGCAGCTGCTGGACGGCATGCTGCTGGACGGCCTGTGGCGCGCGCCCTACCCTAAGCCTACCCTATGGCATTGAGTGGCCATGCTTGTCTGGGCCACGCGCAGCTGCTGGACGGCGTGCTGCTGGACGGCCTGTGGCGCGCGCCCGCGGCCTGCGGCATTTCGGCGCCATGTTTGTCGGGGCCTCACATTTGAGTACCTGTAGTGCTCGTCTTTGCTTGGGTGTAGCCGACACATGCGTGCCGCCAGTGCCCCGGCGCCTGCAGCGCTGCGAGCCAGCCTGCACGCATGTTACGCTCACACCGGAGTTGTGTACTCCGCCAGGAACCTGCATGCACTTTTGCACTCTTGATAGATGGGGCGGAGTGAATCAGACAAGGAGGAGCCCTGTCCGAGAGCGCCTGCCCCGCCCCTGGCAGGGACCCGACACACAACATACACATGGGCGAGTGCGCGGAGCGGTGCGCAGACGAGTTTGGCATCTCGCGCGCCGAGCAGGACGATCACGCGCTGGAGAGCCACAGGCGCGCCGGCGAGGCCGCCCGCGCGGGGCTCACTGCGGAGGTGTGCGCCGGCGGCGCTTGGGGGAACATGCTATGCTCTGCAGGCCCTGGCTGGGCAGCTGGCGGCACGTGAGCGCATGCCCCGCCCTAAATGCTACCCGCGCGCGGCGTCGCTATAGGGTTGGGGTAGGGTTTGGGTAAGCAGGCACAGCTGAGCAGGCCCGCCGACACTGCCCGCGCGGCGCGCAGGAGATCGCGCCGGTGGACGTGCCGGGCCGGCGCGGGCTGCCGCCGGTGCGCGTGGCGCTGGACGAGGCGCCCGCCAAGCTGGACGCGGGCCGGCTGCGCGGCCTGCGCCCGGCGTTCCGGCCGGGCGGCAGCGTGACCGCCGGCAACTCGTCGCCCGTCACCGACGGCGCCGCCGCGCTCGTGCTGGCCTCGCGCGGCGCGGCCGCCAGGCTGGGCCTGCCGGTGCGTGGCGCCTGGCCTGCAGCGCCACGCCAGGAGCCCTCATTGAGAGACTGCGCCATGTTCGCCGGTGGTCTGCCCAGGCGCCCGCTCCGGCCAGCTGGCGGTGGCTCACATCCAGGCAGTGCCGCCGCTGTGCGCTCTTGCGCTGTGCTCGCGCGGCCGAGCCTGTTCAGAGCACGTCACGGCTCACACAGGTTTGCGGGCCATTTGTCCGGCGCGTATCGAAACGACACACGCAGAAGAGCACATGGTTTAGCCTGTTGCACCATGCAGCGTGCGGCCCCAAACATACTGTGCGTGAGGCGGCAGACGGCGATGCGCCCGCATGCAATGCGGGCTGCAATGCGGGCTGAGAATTAGGAGACGGCGCTGCAGGTGCTGGCGCACGTGCGCGGATTTGCCGACGCGGAGCAGGACCCCGTGCACTTCACGACCGCGCCGGCCGCAGCCGTCCCGCGCGCGCTGGCGGCCGCGGGGCTCGCAGCAGGAGACGTGGACTTTTACGAGGCGCGCCCCAGCCAGGGCGCGGCCTCTCTGCGCTGCCGCCACTCGCCACTGAGCGCGGGGGCAGCCGGGCTGGGAACGGGATGAAGGTGCATGTTGTGACATGCGATCACCTTGCCTCTTACGTGAAGCAGAGCTGTGAAGCAGGAGCTCAGAGCTACAACTCGTGTTTTAACACTGTGCTGGTACTTGTCTTGCAGCACACAGCTAGCGTGAGTCACCTCACAGGATGTGGCAGGAGGGCTGGCGCCCAGGGCAGCAGGCAAGCAGGCACAGCCCGGTCATATAATAAGTATCCACGGGAGACGTGAAAAGAAAAACCCTGATACAACATTGGCGTTCAAGGGCATGCTCACAGCCCCAGACTTGGCCTCAGGGCTGGGCGCCCTCACGGCCCGCGCGCGCGCAGATCAACGAGGCCTTCAGCGTGGTGGACCTGGTCAACCGGCGGCTGCTGGGCCTGGACGCGGCGCGCGTCAACGCGCACGGCGGCGCCGTCGCGCTGGGGCACCCCATTGGCGCCAGCGGCGCGGCGCTCCTGGTGCGCCTGCTGGGCGTGCTGCGCGCGCGCGGCGGCCGCACCGGCGTGGCCGCCGTGTGCAACGGCGGCGGCGGCGCGTCGGCCATGGCCATCCAGCTGGCGGCGTAGCCTCGCCAGCCCTCCAGCTGGCGGCGTAGCCTCGCCAGCCCTAGGTTTTTCTGTTGGAGGCAGCTTTCTTGGGGAGGGAGAGGGGCGTGCGGCACTGCCTTCCTGCGCGTCCTGCGCCGATGCGGCGCCAGCAGTGCGCGCAGCCCTTGGCATGCAGACGCGCGTACCGTGTGCCTTGGCATGCCGTCTTTCAGCATGCTCGTGCCGGCATTGGGCTCTTTTCAGAGCAGCCCAGACCTTGCATGGCTGACACTGCAGACAGGCTCTTCACCGTGTCTGCAGCAATTCCCGCTGCTGGGCAAGTCCTGGCATTCTGGCTTGCAGCCATGGAGTGAGGTGGTCATGAAGCAGGCCTTTGGCTGCAATCTTTATACCAGGTTGCCAGCATGTGGTGTGCTACAAGCTGTGTGTGCTATAAGTGCTTGCTTTCAGATGATGCAAATGCAGCTGCTCCTCACGCTCATGCCCTGTCTTGATGTAGAACATGACAGGCTGGGAAAGCGATGCCAAGTTGCAGGATGGCGCTCCGGTTGTTACAAGCTGCTAGGTTACACAAGCAGAATGCTGCGCTGTGCATCAGCACATCAGCACACAGGTGCATGCACTCCGGCAGGGTACGAACAACCAGGTGGTGTTGCATGGAGCTTGCTTACACTTTACGCATGCACATGCACAGTGAAGAAGTCAAGACGCCACGTACGGGTGACTTGCTCAACCCTACCCTACCCTATGCAGCATTGCCAGGGCATCAATTCCTTTGGTTTCGTTCGGCGCTCGCTCCAGCAGCTCCGACCGGCCGGGGATCCCGCAATACACCGCCCGCTATCCCCAACCCAGCATGCGTGACCGCTCGACGCCGCATGCTTTGTCCAGCCATACTGTCAGCAGTGCACAAACTCAAACCGAATCTCCGGACGCCCGGCTGCCCGGGCGGCCTGCCTCAGATCATAGAGGCTATCCATTGTCCACCGCCCGCAGGGCCACAGATTCTCGGACTGGTGCGCCAGCGTGAGCCAGTGCAGGCATGGCGCGCACTGCGCAGTGCCGGCGGGCCATCAGCGTCAGGCGTGCAGACGGCCGCAGGCGCGGAGCGGCCCCTGGTGCAAAAGGGCGAGGCATGCGGCATGCGTATGCCCAAAAGGGATGCAAAGCACCCCACATGACCGGTCTGTGCATCTTGTACACTCCCAGAAAGTGCATGCTGGCATGAGTGCTGTAACACACACACAGCTCCACTGAGACTCGTCCAACCCTGAGGGAACTGCTGCAAAGAGGAGCTGCCTCGACAGCGCAGGCATGTGGCGGGCAGCCGAGCAGCTCGACCGCACCTGTGCCAGCGCCGCCAGGTTGGCCACTTGCGTAAAGGCCAGGTCCAAATGTGTCACATTATTGAGGTAGCTGCATGCGCACACGGTCGTGAGGCCCTGCAATACCTGCTGCGCCGCACTCCTTGCGGGCCTGTCCGGTGCGTTGTACTGGCGCAGCACTGACGGGGCGGGGTGGATCTCACCCCAGGAGCTCATCATCCACGGCTTCGCACCCGCGGAGCCTGAGCCCTTCGAGCTGCGGCCTGCGCCAGCCCGAACGTAAGACTCTGCTCAGAAGAGAGGAGCTGAAGCATGTGTAGCAGCGCGCTTGTGCCGCCGTGAGCACTTTGAACAAGCGTGGCGTGAGCGGCTTGCTTGCACCGCACCCGACGCGCGCGAGCGACCCAGCCTGCAGGTCGCAGCACCAGGACAGGTCGAGGCTGCGCAGCGCTGCAAAGTCCGCGAGCAGCGCGCTGCCAGAGCCCAGCCCGCGGCACGAGTCCAGGAACAGCGCCTGCGCAGGCAGGTGCGCGCGTGCAGCAGCGAGCAGGGCCTGTGGCTGTGCACGGCCGGAAGCACGGCCCTCGTGGGAGTCTCGTCAGACGCGCGGCGTGCTCTCTCGACCACTTCACAGCCAGCTGTGTGCCACCGGCGTGCTGGCGCGCGCCACGCAGGGCAGCCGCGCGGGGCCGGGAGGCCAGTCTGCTGCAGGCGGGGCGGTCACCCGCAGCTTTGGCAAGGCCGCGAGGCAGGCCACCTCCTCCTCGACGTTGCTGTGAGACAGAACAAGCACCTCCACCTGAGGGCAGCACTCCGCGAGTGTGGCGAAGAGCAGTCCGCTCTCGGGGCAGAAGCTGCGGCCACCGTTGCGCGTCAGTTCCCAGGTCCGTCCTGGCGGCGGCCGCAGCGCGGCGCGGCGGGCGCACTTTGCGTAGCTCATGTCGACCGTTCGCACTGACGTCAGCGCGCTGAAGAGGGCCTGGCCGGCGCAGGCGCACCGGCGTGAGGTGTGATAAGCGAGGGAGACCGCTTGAGCGAAAGATTGGTGGAGACACAAGCGGGCTTTGCCGCTCGCCTTGGTGAAGGGCAAGCCTTGCATAGGCCAGCGGCCTGGGCAACAGTGCCTGGAGACTGATGAAGTACGCGGTATGAGGGGCACTCTAAACCACGCCTGGCGCCCCGAGCTCGTCGAAGCCAAGGCCGCGCCCGTGTTCCTCAAGTCGGCGACAGCCAGCTGCCCCAGCACCTGGGCAGCAGTGGGACCTGGGACTGTTTGCACCAGCACAAGGGGGGTGACAACAGAGGCTGCGGCACACCTGCGTGCACGCGCAGCGAAAGGCGCGGTTTGTGTGCGATAAAAGCATGAGCTGGCACGGCGTGAGCTGCGCATATGTTACAATGCACGCAAGGACGTCCGGCGGGAGCCGTTCAAACACAGAGACACCATCGTTCATGTCATGCACCATCTGCCCACGGAGCAGTGCTTCCGCCTTTGCAGACACAGGCGCTGAGATATGCCCGTGAGCCACAGAGACAAGAGTGCGCTGCAGGTAAGAGTGATCCTTTTGTCTTTTAGAAGAGCACCTGGCATTCAGCGGTCGAGTATGTTATTATGGCGTTTGTGCACCCTCCGGCATGGCTCTCTCGTGAGGTTGGCCCGACCTCGAGTAACTGCTGCGCAGTCGGCTCTGGTGCTCACAAGGGCAGGGTGGTGTGCGCTTAACACTGCGGGGCGCGTAGCGCTTATGAATCTCTAATGTGCACTTCGCTCTTCCTCTGGGACTCGCACCCGGAGCTGGTGCTGCTCCTGCTGTTCAACAGGGACGAGTTCTTCCACCGGTGCGACCGCCAATGCGTCACCAGCTTTACGACTTTTGTGGGACTGTGCGCTGGCTTCACGCACCTGCTAAGCTGCTGAGAACAACGCCGAGGCGCTCTTGCTGTTCTCCAGTATGCCACCTTGGCGTCACCATCAAAAGCGTATATTGTCACTATGAGCTTGCACTGCGTGCACTGCTCCTTGCCAGTCAGAGCAAGGTCAGAGCAAGGCTCGCCAGCAGGGCTACCGCGGAGGCGCACTTCTGGCACGACTACCCGGAGGTGCTAGCGGGCCGCGACCTCGTCAACCACGGCACGTGGCTCGGCGTCACGCTGTCCGGCCGCTTTGCGCTGCTGACAAACTTCCGAGAGGCGCGCCTGGACTTTCGAATCCGCGCTAAAGAGCGAAGGTGTATGCGGCGCTGCGTGGCCGCCCTCCCAGGCCTGCTCGCTGCCCGCTCTTAGCACCGCGTCGCCTGCCGTACTGCACGCTTTGTCCTTGTACCCCACGAGAGCAGCAGTGCCGCTCTGCGTGCTGACGATATGCAAACGTTGCACGTTAAGGCATAAATACAGTGCAACCCGCGCAGCCGGGCTTCAACACCGTCGCGAACGCGCCCAGCCGCGGCGCGCTGACAGCAGACTTCCTCACAGGCACACAGTCGCCGCTGGCCTACCTGCAGGGCCTGCCGACTGAGGTGCGGACGCGCTTGTCTGCTTGTGACAGGCAGGTGGCATGTGACAGGCAGGTGGCACAGCATGCATGGGTGCCACACTCGAGAGCGCTTGCTTAAATCCCTCGTGGTCAGCTGCATGCTCAAGCTAGTGCTCCAACATCCGCATATTGGGAGGTTGCGACCAGCGCATTCTGTGCACTGCGGTCGGCATTGCTGCATTGGCCTCCACAGCTGCGCAGCAAGCCAGTTGACCTGCAACCTGCGCATGCGGCGCGCTGCACCCCAGCACTGTCCCCGCTGCATCTCGCCGACTGGAGCAGATCATCCTGACCATAAGTCTGGATGTTAGCATGGTACCGGGTGGCAGCAAGATGGCGTGCTGGGCCCGCGCAGCTGCACAACGGATTCAACCTGGTGGTCGGCGACCTGCGGCTGCGGCGCGCCGCGTATGTGACGAACCGCGGCCCGCCCGGCGCGGCGCGCGGGCCGCGCGAGCTGGCGCCCGGTCTGCACGCGCTCAGCAACGCCACGCTCGGCGAGCCCTGGCCGAAGGTGTGCCGCAGCCCCGGGTGTTAAAGACCTAGCAAGTGCAGTGCAGGGGGCCGCATGGAGGGGCCCGGGCGGTGCCTGCTGGATGGGACTGCATGCTGCGAGCCTGCTCATGCTGGGCGGGGTCTGGACCAGCGTACCCTGCCAGGCCAAGCTTTGAATGATACTTGGATGCGAGAGCCAACCCCTGGCCTGCATGCGTACAGCAGCGCCCCATTAGACGGGATCTGGCCCATAGGCCGCAGCAGAGCCTAGGTGTGGGGCGCGCGTTGCGCCCTGTGGCCGTGCGAGCGGCGCACGGCCATGCATGCGCCCGGTAATGCGGCTTCGGCTGAATGGTATGCAGCAGGATGCCATGCTGAGCAAGTTCTCCTCGCTCTCATGTCTTGATCCAGCCGAAACACAGCGAAAAAAAAATATCCCCCCTCAACCAATACTGTTCACAGGGTTTACTGCTCCTGGTGGGGCAGATCACCAAGGCGGTGCGCGCGTTTGAGGCGCTGGCTGAGGGCGAGGGGCTGGCGGCGGGCACTGATGCGGGGCTGCGCTGGGACGCGCTGCTGCACGGCGTGATGGGCGCCGCCGAGCTGGCGCCGAGGGCCGCGCTGCCGCGGACGGGCGTCAGCCCCGACGCGGAGCACAAGATGAGCGCCGTGTTTGTGGCGCCCTGGGACCACCCGGTGCGCACTGCTCTGGGGCGCTGAACATATGCAGCGCAGGAGTGTTTCACATGAGCGACGCCCTGGTAGGTGGCTTTCCTATGTGCGTTCCCTATCGCACACATCTCAACATCAGGGAGCATTTACTGCGGAGGATTGCTCAGCCGTAGTGCGTGACATGCTCCAAGCCGATCTGTGGCATGGTCAGCAGTGGAAGGGTTAGGGTCTGCCCATACTCGCACACCTCTCCGACGTGCGCTGAGCGGGGTAAGAACCTTAGTCTAATAGGCCCGCGAAGCGCACGCGAGGAACTTCAATCATTGTTCCTGTCAACAGGGCGGGAGGCAGGTGCAGGGCGGCCTGTACGGGACGCGCAGCCAAAGTGCGCTGGCGGCGTGGCGCGACGGGCGCGCGCAGCTGCATGAGCGCTACCGGCCTGCGGATGGCGTCTGGCGCAGTGTGCACCATACCTTTCGCGTGCAGGACATCGCTGCTGGCGGAGCAGCAGATGCAAATAGTGGGGCCGGCCAGGTTTAGGTTTCTTTGAAAATTTGAGTGTGCGGATATTATGTACCGCTGTAGGCACTGCGTCTGACACTATGACACAGCGGTCCTGTTGTTAGCTGCCATTGCTGCGACCGCCCTGCCGCATGCATGTGTTGGGTGCAGGGCGTATTGAGGGGTTTTCAGCAAGTAGTGGTCAGGGGCTTAACCTTTCACCTGTTCCAACACTGGTACATTGCCAGGCAGGAGGCGCACATCGCTGTGCGCTCACGCCTCCTGCGTGAGCGGCTCATGTTGAGGTGGTAGTGCACATGACAGTTTTGGTACCCAAAAGCACAGACAATTTTGTAGTTGGCTAGGCTGGGTCTGTTTATAAACTTACCTCAGATACTGGGCTGTGCCTGGAGAGTGTGTGAACATGTGTGAACCGTGGCGCCTGAACTCGATCAGCTGTCTCCACACCTGTACTGATTGTATTCTCAAACATGCGCGACGCATGCCAGTGAGCTGCGTGCACCATTCCACTCTTGCCCTCCCTGTAACAATGGTGGCATAAACATGAGTGCCCGACAGCCTGGCATATGTAGCCACTAGCTGTCATTAACCAGAAACATGGAGTGCCACCAACCAGCAGCAATATCGAGAACCTTTGGCCCATCCATCGGCACAGCCACAGCACGCCCAGTGCTCTCCGCGCACAAGCCCACTCTGCCCTGGGCAGACCACGGCCCTGCCGGCTCCCCTGGCCTTGCGGGTTCAGCACTGCCGTTCCCAGCAGGTGATGGCGCAGCACAGTCCACGCTATGCGCGGCATGACTGCTGTCGGCAGGCGGCGCGGCCGCAGGAGCCGCGCGGGCCGACAGGCCTGCGTCGCAGAGCCCAGCCACGCGGGCGGCCACGCAGCGGCTTGCGCGGTCGCCGCGGCCGACGCCCAGCTGGCCAAAACGGTTCCAGCCCGTGGCGAACGCGGCGCCGCGCTGCGTGAGCAGCAGCGTGTGGCGCGCGCCGCACGCGACCTGACAGCCACCCAGCCTTTGGTCGGGCCATCGGAAGCATGGTCATTGCAACCCTGAGCAGGTCCTTTGCCGCGGCGGCTGAGCCAGCGCCCTGGGCTACACAGCATTGTTCGGGTATCTATACATTGCACTGCTACACACGTCACAAAGGCCTTCCGGCATCTTGTGAGGCGGCATTGCGGGAAGCGCTAGAGGTCAGTGCCTGTGTCGGTGTCTAATCGCCCTGCAGCAGACTCCAATGCTCTCTCTAGCATGCAGTCCTGCCGCATGTCCAGGCTCGACCCGTGAGCAGAGTCAAGGCGTGACAATGCCGCACCTTGGTCACGTGCTCATCCGAGACTGCGCCGGCCTCAAGCAGCGCTGCGGCGTCCCGCGCCTGATCGTCGCACGTGCCCTGCCGCGCCGGCGCGACGCGCGGTGCTCGGACGCTGCCGAGCGCCTGCTGCCGAGCAGGACTTGCAGGCGCACAGCAAGCTCCCAGCGCCCGACACCATCCCAGCGCTAAGACGCATCATGAATAGTGTCGGCATGCTGCGCACTGGCGCGCACCAGCTGGCCGTCCGCGTTCCAGCCCCAGGCGTACGCGCCGCCCGCGTCGCAGCAGGCCGCCGTGTGCGCGAGCCCCGCCGCGACGTGCAGGATCCGCACGCCGCCCAGCGCGGACACGAGCGCCGGCGCGCGCACCGCCGCCGCGGCCGCGCCGCCGTCGTCTCGGCCTGTCAGCGAAGGAACTTGGGTGCCGGGGTTGCCTCAGTGCTCCCAGCAGCACATACGGTTGTGGTGTTGCTTGCTCACGCTGCGCAGCAACGCATGTCACCAAACACAAAGGTGCACCTAGACACCCACCTGGCTCCTTCACCTAGGAGCTAGGTGTGGGACCAACCACCCGGAATGCTTAGCGTGCTTGCCGCCGCACCGCTCGCGGCGTCGTGTGCGGGCGTGGCGGCGGCGCCACACTGCCCGTGCAGATTGGAGCCCCACGCGTACACGCGGCTGCTGGCGGTCAGGGCACACGTGTGGCGCCCGCCACAGGCCACCTGTCTGTCCGGGCACGTCATCAATATGAGTTGCTTCCGTGCACAGACGCCTCGCATGCATCATATGCACAGGCATGTATGAAGTAGATTGGTTGCACCGCGCACTTGGCATTCACAGCAAGTGTGTGTTTGATTTCACCTGCTCATGCCTGCAGCCCGCACTTGCCCGCATGTGGCAGCGCCGAGAAGGTGATGCAGCGCAAGCAGACACAGTTGTACGCAGCACATGCACCTGGCATGCTTCTGGCTTGTGCGCTGAGCAGCAGGACACAGCGCTGCCACCCTGGAAAAAACCCAGGCCATGGAAGGGCGAGCGCACACGCAGGGCTCCAGCAGGTCTCGACCGCTGCCAGCACTCACGGCCGCACGCGGGCCCAGCACAGGCGCGGGCGCGGCTGTGAGCCCGGCGCCCGCGGCGCCCGCGGTGCCTGTCTGGCCGTCTGCGGCGGCGCCCCAGCAGAAGACGGTGCCGTCGCTGCTCAGCGCGGCGCTGCCGCAGGCGCACACAGGCGCGTGCTGTAAGTCGTGCAGCAGGAACATGCACATTAATTAGGGCCCGCGTCCAGCATTCTGTTTAAACGTCTGCAACGTGCCCCAGCAGACATACTTTTCAATTAGCATGGAAGACGTATGGTGTGAGCATGCGCCAGTGACGACATTGCTGCCCAGCGCGGCGCTGCCGCAGGCGCACACAGGTGCGCGCTGTATGTAAGTGCAGCAGGCGCATGCACTTTGTTTATCGCGGAAGACGTATGGTGGAGTATGCAACAGCGACGCCGCTGGCAAGCGGCCAGCGCAGGTCATCGATAGGCTCTGCTCTGCGGCCAAGCGCAGTGCGGCTACACGTGCGAGCTCTCTCAACGCTTCCAGCTCTTGGAGGCGAGCACAAGCGACAGGCACGGCTTGCCCATAGGAAGGGGGCCTGGTGTGACAAGCAGCAAGCGACAGGCACGGCTTGCCCATAGGAAGGGGGCCTGGTGTGACAAGCAGCAAGGTTCAGGCGCTACCTGTGCTGCTCACCAGCGGAAACTGCGACCATCTTCGGCTCGCCCTCGCTGCTGCGGGGAACGGCCAGCGCTTGCCCGTAAGCGCTCCAGCCCGCCGCGTGCACAGCGCCGCTTCGCGTGCACGCCAGCAGGTGGTCCCAGCCAGCTGCTAAGGACGTGATGCTATCACCTGCGCCGCTGCCAACGTGAGCGCCGTCCTGGTTCCAGCGCACCGCAACACACGCCGAGGCATGGCTTGCTGCAAAGCACCTGTTTCAGGTGCAGGCAGCTCCAGGCTGTTCCTCCCCCAACACTGTACTCTGTCGTTCTCCGCCAGGGCACTGAAGCCCCAGCCGCCAGCCAGTAAAACGGGGCGAGCAGGCAGGTCCACATTGGCCGCATGCATGTCTGCTTTGCAGGGGTCCTCAGCGACATACCCGCAGCAGAACAGGCGCGGCATGGTACGGTGTACCACTGTGGTGTGGTGCACTCTTCCTTGCTGGACTGTGTCATGCACTCTTCCTTGCTGATGTTCAAAGTGCCAGGCGCATCACGGAATGTAACACCTCTGCCACCCCCCGAATGTCAGGCAGTCTGGCCCCCACACATTCGGCAGCAGTAGTAGAATGAAACCAACTTTTGTGCAAACATCAACGATGCAAGATCTGCGCGCACTGAGCCTGCCCTTACAGTGCTATTGTCCTATCAAGACGTATCACCAGGCTTGCCCGACTTCGCGTGCGAAGCTGATTGTATAGGCGTGCATCAGCCCAATGCTGGGATGAAGCAGGGAAATCGTGGGTCCAAGCCGCGCGCTAATGCCTCTGCCGCAGTCAGTGACCCCCAAGACACTGGCTACACCGCCTGTGAGCCCGACCGCTCCTACTTCCACGCCAGGAGAGCGCCTGCAAAGGCGCACGATGCCGGCAGCGCAGCGCTCACCGAGCTGCACATCAGCGCGCCCGACCTCGAGCACCCACGGCGCACGCTGGCCGGCCTGCGCGTCAAGCACGTCAACGAAAAGGCGGCGCTGCGCGCGGAGCTGGAGGCGTGCTTCCCCAGGTGGCACTTTCAGCTCAGGCGCGCGGCCCCCTGTGCAGCCCGCTGTGCTGCTGCAATAAGGCCATCTTGCTATATATGATGGGCTTTGCTGTGAGCAGGTCCCTTACCAGTATGTCGCACTGGCTCGGCGCTCGGTGTGGAGGCCATGTTCTGGAAGTGCAGTATGTGTCAGGTTGCCTCAGCCTGGTTCAGCGGTCCGGCCTGGTCTTGAATTCCCTCATACTGCGCGTGGAGCACTGCAGGGAGGGCTTCAGCCTGCTGCTGTACGGCTTTGGCAGCAAGCGCGGCCTGCTGGAGCGCTTTGCCTTGGAGGCGCTCTTGGACGGCGGCGTGCTGTCCGTGAACGGCCTCTGCCGCGGGCTGTCCGTGCGCGCGCTGCTGCTGCGCGTGGCCAGCGCGATGCGGCTGCCCAGGTGCCTCGGCCTGCCAGGGCGCCCCCAGCCGGAACTGTCCGTGCGCGCGCTGCTGCTGCGCGTGGCCAGCGCGATGCGGCTGCCCAGATCCCTTTCGGCCTGCCCGGCAGCCCCCAGACGGGGGCGGCAGGGGGCAGGGAAAGCGCGCGCGCGCGCTACCGCACCGCCTGCCGTGCAGTGCTGTACTAGGCATGCCACGGCTGAGCGCTGGGGCCCCGCTGCGGCAGGAGCGGCAGCAGCCAGGCCATCCTGCGCGCCGTCCGCACGCTGCCGCCCGAGCCGCCGATGTACATCATCATCCACAACATTGAGGGCTCCGGCGCGCCCGCACCCGCGCCCCGTCCTGTGCAGCTGGCTGTCCAGCTTGCGTCGCAGGCGGGGTACGCTTCAGCGGAAGCGGGGAGCCTGCATGCTTGGCCCGGCGTGGGCCGGCGCGAGTCGCCGCCTGCGGTCATCGTCGCGGGGTCGACACATGACTTGGCACCCCGGTCGCGCCTTCCGAGCGGCTTCCTGGGCGGCGCGCGCAGGGCTGCGCGCGGCGGGCGCGCAGGCGCTGCTCAGCGAGCTGGCCGCGTGCGCGTGCATCGGCCTGGTCGCGTCCGCGGACCACGTCAACGCGCCGCTGCTCTGGGACAAGCAGGCGCGCGCCGGCCCCCACGCTTTGCGTTTCGACCCCGGTGCACCCGCGGGCTGCTTTGGCGCGCGGTCGCGTTCGGGCCGGCAGGCGCGCTGCGGCCCCCTTTCCACACGCTCCTTGCCTGCTGCCGGGCCGCTGCGCGGGCACTGACTGCGCCGCAGCCGCAGCGAGGTCCGCGGGCCGCGGCGCGCGCGGACCGCCGCGCATGCCGGCCGGCGCCACAGCTACCGGCCGGCATGCGCTGAGCAGCGCGCGCCTTGGCACAGCCGTGCT
>JAABUY010003384.1_pt1 | contig 17724 bp, 23 predicted proteins | sample 5560271 | NCBI WGS metagenome assembly JAABUY01 (sample SAMN10711886, study PRJNA513374) | rock metagenome | isolation source: Antarctica rocks | place: Antarctica: Victoria Land, University Valley
CTGCTCTTGCCTGCTCCTCATGCTCTATGCTTTCCATGGCCTCTGTTGTGCTTAGCCAATTCTCTCTGACAGTGCCCCAATGCAAGATTTGCTGCTCGATCCAAGCCAGACAGTTAGACGCAATATCTCTCATGTGCTGCAGTTCAAAGGCGCAAGATCTCAGGGAACAGCTGATAATGTGGCAGACGCCCCCTGAGGGCACTTGGCAGGCTCGGCAGCAGCGCCTGGACTGGCTGGGTTTGGCCATGTCTGATGCCAAGGAGATGTTTCTGGGCCTAAGGCGCCACTGGAATCTGCTGGAGCACCAAAATCGTATCACTGAGGCAGTGGACATCATGAAGGTGTGGCATACTCTGAGTCTGATCACTAGAGCCTTTGTGGTTGACTGCTTCCTGTCACTGCAAATCTTTATGATACCATCAGGTGAGCAGTGCACACTTCAGTGTGGCATTGCCATCTTACTGCTCACATGCATGCTGGCACAGCTGACCTGACCGTACTCTGTTTGCAATGCTTTTCTGCATTTCCTTTGCACTTGCTCTCATGGCGTACATGCATCCTGGTTGCCAAACCAAACCTGTCCATCAGTGACCACACTGCAAACTGTGCCATGCTTCCTGCAGGATGTGACTCAGGAGTTGAGCGGCATGGCTACGCTCTGCTGTGATGCAGTTGCTGAGGGGCTGCGCACAGTGCCGCCCACATCATTAACAGACCTGAGGGAGGGCTTCAACATGCAGCGTACCATGCTGCACATGGTCCTGAAGCTGCACCACCGCATCACTACGGGGCTTGTCACCACCAATGGCCCTGCCCTAGGGCAGTCGCTGGGCCCACCTGCCCTGGAAGTGGTCATCGCTGGCTTTGAGGCTACCATGCGGTTACAGGAAGCTGTATTGTGCCCTGACGCTCTCGCCTGCGGCCTTGGTGAGTTCACGACTGTATGGTTTTGCACACATGGCAGAAATGGTCGTGAGCCAGTGTGACCCAGTCTATGACAATACCTTGACGTTCAGGAATAGAGCAAGAAGCTGTCCTGACAGCTTCCTGATCTGCGCACAACAGCTTTGTGCTTTTTGTACATGACAAACATGTATACAGCATGTGTGATGTATGACAGACATGCTGTTTCTGTGCTGTGTGTTTGACCAAGCCGTCTGATCCTCCCTGACTGCAGCACCTTTCCTGCTGCAGACCACACGAAGCAGCAGACAAGGCTGACTCCCATAAGATAGGACTGTTGCTGCATATAATCTGTATATAATCAGAGATACCGTGGATGGATGTGCTGATACGTCGAAAGCCAGAATCTTGAAGCACTTTTTTTCATTATACATACAGTAGTGTGCCTCCATTGACGACAAACACATGTGTCTGTAACAGTCCACAAGAAAACAGCTCGAACAGTTGAGACAGCATTGCTTGGCATGCATTGCACATCAACACAAACCATCAACCTCCTGCCAAGTAGAGTTGCTATTGTTACACGAAGTATACAATGATATCATATGGGCTTGGACAGACTGTGATTGGCAGGTGTGCTGGTGTCACAACTTGGGTTTCATGCCAGGCACCCACAACAAAAACAGAGAATGGCAGTGAGCGCCAAAATGACAGCTGCGTTCAAGGTAACAAAGCTGCACACATGCATGATTGATAAATCACTCTAGACCAAAGCCCTCAGCATTCATGATGGCAAGCTTCAATCTGTCTGTCAACTTCTCCTTGCTCTTATACGAGGGCAGCAACAGAGTATTGAAGCAGGTGTGCGAGGTTGGCAGCTTGTTGCTGTCGGTGCCGTCTCGCTGGATGATGCAGCGCAGGTTGCCCAGACCGCCGATGGGGGCTCTGTCACTGCCAGTGAAGAATTTGAGGAAGCGGCGTTTCTCTTCATCGTCCATCACTTCTCTGACAACCTCCCATAACCACTTCACGACCTGAATGAATATCCCCATGTGTGGGTGCAAGAAAGAAAGAAGACAAACCCCAAGGCACAGAGGTTGGCTAAGTTGTGTGGCAACACTGACTGTTGATTGGAGGTACTGTCTCAGTGCACAATTTTAGAGTTGCAGTTGCAGCAAAACCACTCTGAACTTAGCATGCGAGGCTAGGAACTGATGAACACAGCATGCATGCATCCACAAGGGACAATCAACAATGCTATCAACGAGAAGGCGCATGTTTGTACACAAAGCACAGCCAAGAAATTGGGGTTTCTGTGCTGGAGCAGAGACAACCACTTGCCAACATTCTGTTCCTGCTGTAAGCACAGGTCCAATTATCGCTCAGTGCCACAAGAGGGCCAAAACAACACTGCATCATGCTGACTGGCTGCAGGCGGGCTACCAATCTATGCTTGTAGCAAACCCTTATGTCCCATGTACCACAGTTCTGAGCCTGACTGTCAAGAGCCATGCAAAAGGGTATAGAAGCATCATCTGCACATACTTGAACACATGCATGGCCCCTGCATTTGCCTGGGCACAAGACACAAGGCATGCCCAGCAAGGAGGAGGTTGTGATGAGGACGCACCCTGTGCTCTGGGCTGTACCCCCCATCGTAACGAGCATTGGCTTGCATGGCGTCGAAGTCTAGAAGGGGGTTGCCACACACCAGCCGCTCCAGCTCTGTTGCGCTGAACAGGTGGATGGCAGGACCTCCACACAGCATCATGAACCCCCGAGCAAAGGCCTCAAACTGCACCAAAGACAGCAATCACTCAGTGCATGTGTCACATGGAGCTGCTCATGTGTTACAACATGTGCGCATGAGCTGAGAGGCCAAGGCAGATCAGGGAGGGGACAGACCATGCCAGCCATGGTCTGCTGTTATGGTGTGAGAGCAAGTGCGCTTTGCACAATAGGAACTGCCTGTACGAGAACTACTGCTCTTTGTACAATAGGAAGTGCCTATACGAGAACTGCACCAAAGGCCCATCACGCAAGGGTGACAGGCTAGTGATCCTTGGTCAGGAGGCGTTGAGGATGCAGCTGCGCTTGCCACACCACTGGTGTGAGGGAGCCTGGGACCCTGAGGCCATCCACTTTAATGTGCCATGTGAGCTAGCCAAGTTGTGGCTCAATGGGTTCGAGCGAATCACAGTGCGCTGAGCTGAGGCCTGCTGATGTTATTGCACACAGCGTGTACAAGGCACATAGCCTTCAGAATGCAAAGCGTCTTGCTTTGTGTTCATTCATCGTAAACGAATGGACACAAAGCATGCCATGATGAATGCTGCAGTCTTGGTTTGTGCCAGCTGCACCAGTGGCAGAGTGAGGCCACACCTGCTTGTGGATGGCTGCGTTGAGGTAGTAGTCTACATACAGGTCCACAAACTCTCTGCGGTTGTCCTCGGTGACCATGACATCCTCGCCATCGTCCTTGAGGGGCACAGTCAGCGTCTCCCCAATGCCCGGCACTCCAGCAGTGAAGTTCTGACAGAACACCTCCTCCACGTTTTCTGCACCTGCAGTGCACCCATCAAGCATGAGGGTCAGCTCACCAAGTTTCCTGAGAAAGGCTGTGGGACTCCTGCAGCAATGGCCATGACGCAGCAAGCAGGGTGGCTACACCACTGGATGCAACAGACACTAACAAGACTGCAAGATGCACGATCACAGGCTTTGAACTGTCCAGAGCAGTATGCGATCCGGTGATGGGGACAACGACACAAGCATGTGTTGATTCTCCTGTGATGTGGATAACAAGACAAAGATGTGATCACTGTCCTATGAGTTGCAACGACAAATATCACTGTCCTGTGATGGCAATGATGACACAGCAATGTGAGTACTGTCCTGCGACATGAGAGTAGCAACACAAAGAGCCAACCAGCAGGCTCATCTTTCGTTGTTTCATATCAACCAATCCACATCCTGCCATATACCACAGCTTGACTTTACTTCAGACATGCTGACCTTCGTACTGAAGGAGGGCCGTGAGGGATTTGCCGAGAGTGGGCTCCATGTCCTGCAGGTCCCTCAGGGTGCAGGACTGCCCAATGAGCTTGCGGTACAGCGCCAGCGGCAGGGGGAAGTCCAGCAGCACAGCATTGTAGATGGCCAGACCCAGCACCAGACCCACCAGCATGAACTCATCTTCGTCCTCCAAGCTGCTGGGGTTGAACCAGTACGTGCGTGTCTCCTGCAGTGCTCTCATAAGGAATGTCGGCATGCATGGCCTGCTTTGTGATGCCAGTTTGTGGGAAAGCAGCGGTATGATACGTCAGGTATGAGCTTGGTAGCAAGCAGGGAATAGAGGTGAAAGCTGTGCTCTTCCTACTGAAAGATTTGCAGGTTACGTAACTATGAGCTTTGATAGCCTGCGTCTGATGTCTGACCAGGTTACCTAAAGGAGATGTGCAATGACACACTTCCAATCCAAATAAGAAGCAGTGACGACAGTTGCTAAAAGGCCGGCAGAGAGCATACCGGCCAAAGACTGAATGCACCGCATTCCATGCACCACAAACAGCTGTGCACAAGCTGTCAAACAAAGGCATAGCGCATGCAAACAAGGGCATGGGGCAGAATGGACGAGAAGAGGGGAGGGAAGGGTAGGGGGGGCGAGGGGTGTGGGAGGAGGGGGAAGGGGGGCGCGGGGGAGGGGGGAGGAGGAGGAGGAGGTGCGCACCGGTTGGAAGATGAGCATGCCATAGTCAGGGCACAGCAGCTCAGTGACCAGCAGCTGGAAGAACTCCTTCTTCACGCCGCCAGCATCAATGCCGTCCTCCCCGATGAAGTGGACCCGCAAGGGCTTGAACACATCCCTGGGCTTCTGCCTGGCTATCTCATCCAAAGCGTCCTGCATCACCTCAACTAGTGTCAGTCACCTTGCCAACTACACACTTCTGCATCTCTGACGAGAAATGTGATAAGCAAGGCAGGCTGACAATTGTCATACAGATTTTCTTTGATGAAAATGCACGTTAAGCTGATCAGTGTTCACTCCAGGCATCAGGTCTGGCAGGTGGTGAAGTGCCAATCAGGCAAACACCATAAGTTACACCATAAGACACACAAGTTGTGACATCATTTGTACCAAGTCCCCAGAGGCAAGATGGCGTTTGCTTGGCTGCACGCCCAAGCACGAGAGCCCTCACCTCAACTAAGTGGTTCCTACGGATTCTGAGAATGCACATGTCAGGATGTGTAGCAGGCACGCCGCTGTCTTCAGGCTTGGGCAGATTCATGGAGCTGGCGCGCTGCAGCCCGATGTCATCAGCACCAAAGCTGCCAGACCCCGAGCCGCTGCTGCTGGTGTGGCGCAGGCCCACGGCAGCTGCGTGGGGCGGCGGGGGTAGCTGGTGCAGGGAGTTGGCAGGGCCCCCACTGGTGCTGGTGGTGGTGTTGCTGTGTAGCCGGCTGGCTGACACCTCCCTTGCTACCATCTGACGCTCATCAGCTGCCTACACATTCAAACATTATCACAGTCAGAAGGCGTAGATCAAAGACGCAATGATGAACAGATTCCCCGCTAAGAAGGAATCTATGACATCTGGAGTAAGATATTGGATGTGGATCTGGACTCAACGGCTGCATGCTGCCCAGCTGCGAAATGCAAGATGACCACTTGCAAAATGTGTCATGGCAATTCCTGTGGTGCAGGATCACTTGAGCGGGTTCCATGAGTCACAGGCAGGGAGTGCCCCAGGCAGTTAAGGAGAGACTGCACGTCATGCAAAGGGATGGGGAGTGACCTGCTGGAAGGCAGAGGTGCCGTCAGCTGGGGGTTCACCCTCCCCACCATTGCGCCACATGTTCTGCCACAGGTTGCGCAGGGCCCCAGCCCCAGACCTGGCCCCCTGCCTCCTGGGATCCCCTCGCCGCCCTCCAACAGCAGCGCTGCGCACATCCACCTGCAAAACAGAGCCAGAGTGGACTAATCTCTGAACAAACAGGTAACTGGGGCCTTCACAACTGGATCCTATTTGCAAATCTACATGTCCTTGCATGTCCTGAGGGAGTTAGCAGATATGTCTGTATATCTGTGCATGTCCAGAGGCAGGAACACAGTTTTTCGCATGTTGTTGCATGTTCTGAACGGACCAAAACTGCAATGGTGACTAGCTACCTGTAGCTCGGCGTCCTTCTCTTTGAGGGAGGCTTTGTGGTCGGGCAGAACCCGCTCCTCAGACATGGCCCGCCCACTGCCATTAGCCTGCTCTATGCGCGCCTGGTGCACAGTCTGCAGCATGACAAACCAGTACTGAAAATGCATCAAGCTGCAGTCATGCGCACTGGGCAGCCTGTAACACAGGTCTTCTAACCATTGCTACACATCACAGCAAACCATGCAGATGGCGTGGAGAGAGTGCCTTTCTCTTACAGCTGACACTGGCTGATAGCATCAGATAGGTCAACAAGCTGATGCTATCTGCAGAGAGACTGTTGTTAATAGTACCTCACCCTTGGGCTGTTCTGTAGTTAACGCCAGGAAGCATGGTGTGTTTTCCCTTTTCAGAGCTTAGAGAATACCATCTTCTATACATGCAAGGAGCATGCTGGAGCAGCCTGACATGCCGACAATGTGACGAGCTGCTACTCACAAACTCCTATTCTGTCCGCTGGAAAAGCACTGGGCAGCAATGGCGTTAAGCCAGCTGATCCATACAACCAAAGAAGCTTTAGCTGACGGGGACATTGTGAACGCTGCATGCCTCACATAAGCTTCCCGGTGCATTCAGCTGATCAGACCAGACCATCATGGCTCAAGACAAAGAAGACAGCCATGATGTGGTGAGGTGAGGTGAGGTGTGGTGTGGTGTGGTGAGGTGTGGTCTGGTGAAGCTTTTTTGCTGACAGGAGCATTGCAAGCACTGCATGCCTCACTTAAGTTTCCCCGTCCATTCAGCTGAACGGGCCAGAACATCATGCGTTTGAGACAAAGAAGACAGCCATGGTGTGGTGTGGTGAGGTGGTGACCTGAGTCATAAGGAAGCGTGCTTCAGTGTGCAGCAGCTTGCTCTTGGCGCGGGGGTTCAGCAGGAAGGGGTAGCTGCAGAAGGAGAAGGGCCCGTCCAGGCCAAACTGGTGCTGGGGCTGGTCGTGGGTCTGCCTCCAGGCCACATAGTGGTCCTCCACATCCAGCTTCTCACTGCATGACAAGGCAAGCAGTGTGGACATGCTGCAAAACAAACAACTGCAAATAGTGCTGGGGCTGGTTGTAGGCCTGACTCCAAGGGACATAACAGCCCTCCGCATGACAGGGCAAGGAGTGTGAATGTGCTGTGTGACACAACATGCTGTATGATGTGACACTCTCAACCCACCTAGCAGCCATGGTGGTGAAGCAGGGTAGTGATGAACGAACAGGAGATTAGCAGTGTGAACGCATGCATGCAGCAGTATGACCATAATTGTAGCAGACAGATACATTAGGCCTTGTGACAAAGACCCAGCAGGGCAGTCTGACTGTGACACAGCATGCATGCATGCTAAGGCAGCCTAAGCTCAAAGGTGCGTGCAGGTGTCATGCACGCTGCATACCTGAAAGTTTGCATACTAGCCAAACTCAGCACAAAAGTCAGATGCCGCATCTCAAGTCTTGTTGTCCAAAAGATGTTCACATCTGTCAGTTGATCAAACAAGCAGTTAGGATCCAACCTGATCAGCTCGTTGTAGAAGGCTTCCGGGGGCAGCTGCCTGCCCAACTGGTTGGCCTCCTCTACCTTAGCCAGCACCTTGATGACATTCATCACGCTCACTGTCAGCTTCTTGGTCACAAACAGCTCATCTGTGAGGTACTGCTGCAGGGGCACAACCACGCGCTCCTGAAGCAGGGGCCCTGGGTACTCTGCCCACCACTTCACCAGGCACTGCAGCGGTGGCCACACTCGTGACACGTGACATAACAGCAACACACAGCAGAGCTAGTGAGGTAGTGCATTGCATGGTGCACTTGTGAGGAAGAAACTCCTGAACGGCGTGCTGTTGCAAAAAGGTGCCTGCATTGTGCTTCAGCATGCCCACTGTTTTGTGAAAGCCACTGCGGCGATCCTCAGGCAACTTGTGTCGGGCTGTTGCTCAAGGCTGGTCTAGCTGCTTGTGACACAGATCTGACCTTTTGTTGTTCTGTGAAGGGTGAAGTGGTTTTGTGTCTGTTCATTGGCTGATCAGGGAGACCAGTCAGGTAGTCACTGGTCTCATGGCTTTGTAGGCCCATGTTTACACAAATGCACAAGTGGAGGCACGTTGTGTGTAACATGTGACAGGGCTAGTAATTGCAGTGTACAGAAGCAATACACTTTGCTGATGGGCCACATCCATTCCCAGAATCGCAAAGCTGGGATATAGCAGTCCCACAGGAATTGATCAAGTGTCTGACTATTGAAGATCAAGCATTGTGTACAAATTGCCAGGAGTTGCATGCGCCACAGACACAGACAAGCAACAAGACGCAGCATAAATCACACCGCCGTTGCCACGGCTTGTGACTGTGGTCTGTCAGCAGGTGACAAATTGCATGAAGGAGGCATGTCGAGACTTACATGTCTGCTGGAGGAGGGCGCTGTCAGAATGGAGTTGCAGAGGCGGGGAATGAGCACGCTGGCCAACTTCTTCTCAGCCAGCAGGGGACTCTGCGCAGCTGCCAGCAGAACCTGAGCCCTGTGCAGGGCAAACATACTGCATTGAGAGGCACAGCCTTACAAATGCTGCTCCAAACAAGGTGTACTTGTTTGTTGTCCCTTTCTGAATCAAGGGAGAAATCGTGCTACCATCAAGGCATACAATTGTGCAGCAGCGGGCGGAGTAGCTTGCGTCGTAATTGACAGACGCGGCTGAGGCTGCAGCTGCTTTGCCATCAGTCTTGCTATAGAGCTCACAGAAAGAGCAGAGATATTGTCCATGTGAGCTGGACAGGACTGTGCAGCTGCCAATGGTTCAGTTGCCTCCTCAATTCAGGCTGTGTGCTGTACACAGATGTTTGTAAATTTGGTGGGCCACAGACTGACACAAGCTGGGCTATATTGTCAGCCAACCCCTTTTCCCGGTTGTGAAAGGAGAAGTTCTCGATGGACAAAAGCTTAAGGACCACTTTTCTACAACTGCCTCTGAGCAGCAAAACATTCTGGACACGAGTGACTGTACCTTTCAGGAGTGCCAAGCAGACGCACATTGCGATGCAAGTCATCCAGCAGCTGGCCTGCAGCCTTGTACAGAGCAGACTGGATGCTGGCGCTGCACAAGCCGTTGATAGAGTCCTGGATGGCATCCAGGTTGGTCTGGCTGGCTGCTGTCTGGCTGGGCGTGGATGGGCTTCTGTACAAGCCCAGAATGGACTTCTGCATCTCATCCAGAAGCTCGACATCTATGCCTATTCTGTCCTGCACACAAGAAGCAAAAGACGTAAGGCTGCAAGACATGCAGAGTGCCTTGATCTGACACTGCACTACAGACGGCACAAAACAGGCACAGAGCAGCAAATCCTAGGTGGGGTCTATGAGTGCATTGATATGCAGTGGGGAGGTGACGGTGTGGGAGCAGTCTGATGCTCTCTGAGCTCAAAGGAAGTAGCAAAAAGAGGATATCAGCACTACACAGATGTGTCTTCAGAACTCAGCAGATGTGACAGCTTGAACACACTTACTCATGCAAAGACTAGGTACGCACAGTCACATGCCAGTTCTGGATCTTGTCTGAGAAGCCCAAACTAGGAGGGATTTGTGCTCCTGTCACAGAGATGCTGCAGGGGATACAAGCAATAAGGGAAGTTTGTGGGCAGTGCCTTGAAGCCAAAAGTAGCACTGAGGGCAGCAGCAGAGCCAAAAACCATCTCCACAGCCGTGACAATGGGCTTGAGGTGCTTGGCGCTGGGCCCCCGGTCCCTGTCTGAGGCTGTGCTACTGCTGCTGCTGTTGTGGCTGCTGCTGGCCTGATCAGCTGCAGACTGGATGGCCTCACGCAGCCTGCACACATTGTCACATGCAGTGTTAGGCATACATTGTAGTATCACATGCAGTACTGGGCGTCTCCCTGCATCTGCTGGTGCTGAATGAGATGCAGCTACACTGCAGGCCGGCCATTGAGTATTACACGCACTACTACGATTGCAAGATGCTTCTTGACACCATCTGCAAGGACAACTGGGTGCCAGTGAAACAGCAACAGCTAGCATGCATATCTGCAGCGCTGTCAATTCAGCATGGGGCTATGCATCACAAGACAGAACGCCCAGCCACTTGCAGCCAACACTGCTGTGATGACCAGCATTTTCATGACTGCTTTGGCAGCGGCAACCTGCAGCAGGTCATACAGCCAACATGCATCACAGGCAGCAGACAAAGGTCAACAGGAACAGGAACAGGTACCTGTCAGCAAGGCGGCTGTGGCGGTGGTCAGGGAGCTCATCAGGGGCTCTGGTCAACAGGGCACTGCAGTAACTGCCAGCCACCATAGAGGACACCACAGCAGACTTGTTGCCACGCTGCTGCTGCAGGAACTGCAGGTTCAGCTTTGTGGGCACCGTGACCTCATTGCGAGTCTGGTGTGAGGGCTCCCCATCCTGGTCCATGGAATGCGGCAAGGCAGGCTCGGTGCCGGCAGCGCCGGCTGTGAATTTGAGGTAAGGCAACTGGCCGTACTCTGTGGAGCCGCACCCATACACTGTCCCATCGCTGCGTTCACACCATGAAATGATGATACCAATGACAATGACAGAAATGATGGTGATGATGATGACATTGCACAAAGGCCATGCAGGGACCCGGACAGTTGCATATCCTGTTTCTCACAGGTATAAGCTTCTGCAGTATCTGGTCAGTGCACTGTTTGCACACTGAGGCTTCTGCAGTATCTGGTCAGAGTACTGCTTGCACACTGTGGCTTTATCCAGCATGGTGATCAGCGAGTAGATGCAAACACAAAGGGGTTGGGGCGGGGGTGATGGCAGCAGGGGTTGATGCTCCACATGGGCCCAGGCATGGTCTTGACACAACGGCTGATATGAGCAATATGCAGCCTGGCCAGAAAGGGGGGTTAGAGGGTCAGGGGAGGGGTTGTCATTGATGGGAGTGAGTTTTTGCCTGCGATAACTGGCAGCCTATGCATATTCATGACAGGAAGTATGAAAGGATCCCCTGCACTTCTGACTTTGCTGAGCCATTTCAGCAATTGATATTCGTTACATGCAAGACATGCCAATGGACAATGCCTATGATGGAGGATCAGATGAAAGTTGAGCCGTGATGTTTGTTTGCAAAGACACTCAGATGACAAGTGAGCAGTGCTGTTTACTTGCAAAGCATTTCGGATAAAAAGGGAGCAGTGATGGTTACTTGCAAAGACACTCAGTTGACAAGTGAGCAGTGTTGTTTACTAGCAAAGCAATCCAGATGAAAAGTGAGCAGTAAGGGTTACTTGCAAAGGAACAGTGTGTGGTGTGCGCCACAGGCCACGCTGGCCACACCAGCCTGTTCTAGCTCCTTAATGTCTGTGGGAGCTGCCTTGTCCTTGAAGGTGCGCGTGCCCAGCTGCCCACAATTGTTTGCACCCCAAGCGCACACTGTTGTGTCTGTCACAGCCACGGTGTGGTGCCCGCCAGCTGCCACACACCGTACATGCTGCACAGGAGCAGCTGGTTTGTCAGAGCACAGCGGGCTGGCAACTTGATCCCCAAGGTGCAATTTGTTCAAATGTTATGCATATTATAACACTGATAAAATATACTTTTGACATATATTCAATTGTGCTATAGCTTTGCATTCAGGTGTGCAGCTGACCCAGACCTGCCATCTGTCCCTCTTCTGAGCCAAGCCAGATGCCCTGCTAGAACTAATGTGCACGATGAGCTGAAGTCATGTATGCATCCTGTGACACATTGCAGACACATGGCAACAGGAAGCACACTGGACTACAGCCTCATTGTGCACATCAGTGCTAGCAAGGCGTTTTGGTTGGCTCAGAGGTGGGGCAGGCAGCCAGCATGTGATCACACAACTGAATTGGCAAGCTGAATACGGCCTTGTCGCCTGCGCAGACTCTGGTTGTGCATGTGCAGACACAAAGCACAGCAGACAGCTCAGCCAACATGCGACTTTGCTGACCTGCAAGGGGACTCTGCGTGGCAGAAGCACCCTAGTGTCCTCAGGATTTTGCTGTGCAGCCTCCACAGGAGTGTTGGGCTCGCTAGCCAGATGCTTCTCAAGCACATGGTCTGGCACACTGAACAGCCACTCAGTGGCAACCTCAACACCCACATTCCCGGTTTCAGACAGGGCCAGCTCTGCCTTCTCATTGGGGATGCCCATATCCATCATGGCAGTCAGAAAGCGCTGATTTACTTTGCGTCTGGCCTTGCGCTTCTCAGAAGCTGACCGCTGCAGCAGACATAGATACATATTGTTGACACTGTTGTGCCATGTGACGTGCGATGTCATGTGCGATGTCATATGCATACACATGCAGTTCATGGGACGGTCGCCAAAGTCTCAAGCGCTAAGCAAGTTTTGACATGACGCTTGAAATGCAGAGCTGCAATGCAAGGAACAGCGATGCTGTATTGATGGGCATTGCCTCGCAGGATGCAAGCATCAAAGCTAGAGATCAGCTGCTGAACAGCGAAGCTTAACAAAACATGTGATGGTATTATGCCATGAATCCATGAGCTGGAAGTATGATCCTGCTTGATCAGGAGCCATCAATCAGTTATGATGCAGACTGGATGCATATCTGCGCAATGATATCTGCTGTATGTGCTACAGGGTAGCAGAGTGCTCAAGCAGTTTTATGTATATGCGCATGCAGCCGAGCTACCAATGTACACATTGCATTGGAAGTCAGCAGACACAGGCGCAGGGGAGACGTACAGATGCTTGAGCGGCAACATCAGCAGCAGCAGGCAATCCCAGCTGCCCCTTCTCGTTGCTGCCCCACATGAACAGAAAGCCATTGCTTGTCAGCGCTGCACTGTGAGCATCACCTGCAGAGTACAACTACAACTCTGCTTTCCCATTTGCTAGATGCATGACGTGGGACCAAAGCAAACGCACTGGCAACAGGGAGAACGCCTGACTATCTTGATCACATCCATGTCTAGCTAGACAAGAGTATGCCCAAGCAGCATTGCTATCCTGCTGCCATGAGTAACATTGCACGAGCTTTTTGTGACAGTGGCATGCAGCCATGATGCTGACCTGCTGCCAGCTGCTGCACAGGTATGGCCCACAGAGCATCAACCACTGCTGGGGACTTGCGTACAAGCGCATCATTCAGCCCCAGCTGACCTGATGTGTTCAAGCCCCACGCAAAGACCTGTACACAGACGCTGCCTGTAGATGTCTACCTGGTCACAAGTGTGTCTCAAGCAAGGCATTTTGCTGTTTGCCAATCTGGCCTGGAAACGGTGGAGCTAGGACTACTGCTGTGACTTTTGCTGTGTAAACTTGTGTCAGTCTGACAATAGAGAAAGGCATGAGACATGCAAAGCAAGCAACACTGCTGGATGTTTGGAAGACTGTTTGCTGCAAATTGGCATCTTTATGATCCATATGGATGGAAGCAGGCAAGTCTGCTTCAGATTGTACCTGTGAGGTGGCTGTGACACACAAGGTATGGTACTTGCCACACACCACTTGCGAGACATACATGCCCTGAAGGGGCTTGATGCTGCGTGGCTTGACCCATAGGGTCTCAGCACGCTCCCCCTGGCCACATTGGCCTTCAGAGTTTGCACCCCAGGAAATGACATCCTCTGGAGTCAGAGCAACAGTGTGATGAGCACCACAGGCTAAAGCTCGGACATCCCAGCCTTTCAAGATTTCCATCTTGGTGGGCACATCCTTGTCATGGCCAACACTCTGCCCGACCTGACCAAGATCGTTTTTGCCCCAGGTGAATACCTCTCCTTCACCACTGACGCCAGCAGCATGACCTTCACCGAAGCTTATTGCTGCCCACTGACGAACCACCTACAGCAACTGTGCACGCTCAGCAACCAGCGATATGGAGAGAAAGGCTTTGTGGTTTAGAAACAATAGTAAAGCAATCCACCTGAAGTGTTGAAGGCTCGTGAACATCTGCAGTGCCTCCAACACCAAGCTGTCCGACACTGTTACGCCCTGCAGGTGCAATGCAGCAGTTTGATTGACACTGCTGGCAAGGCTTGTGCTTCAGATGTGCTAGTGTGTAGGTGTTGTCTTGGGGTGTCATCCTGTTGTTTCCAGCTAAGGTTCAACCTTAGTGACAGGCAGAACAGCAAGACCCAAAGCACACACAGCAGGGACTGGAGTTCCTGAACGGTTTCAGGACGGTGATACGAAAGGCAGCCTCACCACAGACCCAGCCATTCTCGTCTATAGCAGTGCTGAGAAGAGGAGTGGATGGAGAAACTTGGTACTCAGTGTCCTGCAGTGGTGCGGACCAGTTTTCGCAAATAGCTAGGTCGATGCAGCGTGAATCGGCACGTCGTACGCCCAGGCAAAACAGGACAGACGTCCCTCGAGCCCATGTTAGACTTCAGATGTACGTCACATGCAAGTGAAGGCAAATGACAAGCTGCGACGTGACAGAGCGACTCGTGCAAGTTTTTTGTGTGCAGCAACGGTGTCGCGAACCTTGACAGCTTCCAATGCCTTGATCTTGATTTTTGGAGGTACTCGAACGCCCGGGTTGCTGCCCGCGGCATTCTGTTTCTCCATCACACGTGCCTGCGAAGCGTCGAAACGCAACTGGCACCCATGCACTACACAGGACTTCGACCATGCTAGCGCAGTGGCCTTGAAAGCTATATGCGAGGAATGGTATGACTAACTTTAAGCCACGTGCGACTATCGAAACACCACTGTGAGTTGCTTTGTTGCGCATACGTTAAAAGAGCTGGGTGTTGTCCAGACTTAAGCTTGCATACAATCCAAGTTGCGCAAGACAATATACATCTTACGGTGCACTTGGCTTGGGTGCGCAGAGCGTGCCAGACTCTGGATCTAATACTGACACGATAACGACATGGTCAACGCTGAAGGTGTCCGTCGGCACTGGCAGGCTCGCGGTCGCGAGCCTGAAGCGCGTTCTGCCCGCGGGCTTGGGAAAACCGTTTGCAACACCTCAAACAGCTTGGCGGGCCGGTGAGACGTCAGCAACACGCCTGGAAGGCTTTTGTTTGCGGCAAACCGGAGCCATGGCAGGAGGGCACAAACGCAAGGAAAAAGACATGATAGAGAGCTCTGATAGCAAGAAACCCAAACCGGAACAAGCAGAGGCATCATCAAGCTCGGAAGAGGAGGCCGGCCCCAGCTCTGCAGCCTCCGAAGGAGGCATACATGTTCATCCTAAGCGGATACGCGAGCTGAAAGGCGGTGAAATCAAGAAAGGGCCTGTCATCTACTGGTGATGCTGCTCGTCTTTAGCAACCATGGCTGAGTGACTGCTCACAGGTTACTCATTTTGCAGTTCAGTGTCTGCCAGCTGCAGAGGAGCAAAGGCCTGTTGTTTGCTGCGACGCTGCAAGACGCCTTCTCTAACGATAATTTTCACGTTGCATTTCTGGGAATTGTTACCTACCACACCTCATGTGGATTTACCGTACAGCGGCTTCGCAACACTATTGCCTTGTTGCAGGATGTCAAGAGATCAGCGATCGAAAGACAACTGGGCACTGCTGTATGCCTGTGAAGTTGCCCAGCGCTCAGGATCCAACGTCGTGGTAGCGTTCAATTTGGTAAACCCCGCAAATGCTGTTACTACTCTTGTGTGTCTCGCGCATTCAATCTTCGCTGCAACTCAGCCTACATGATGGACTGGCTGCCCTCTCCCTGTCTTGCATGGTAAAGCTTTCAAAAATCATGTCACACTGCATCTTCAGGAGGGTACTATGTGCATATTCGGACCCTCATTTGCTTTTCTGGTATAAGTACTTTAAGTGAGAAGCATTTTGCGCTGCTCAGGTCACAGAGTTTCTTGGAGCTGGTGCTCGTCAGTGGGGCTTCTTAGTGCGTGGCCTACGCCAGGTGGAACCTAAGCTGAAAGAGCTGAACATCCCCTTCTACATGACGTATGGCAAGGCAGAGGACAACGTGCCAAAGCTGGTGGAGGATTTGGGAGCCGGCCTCTTGATTTGTGACTTTGTCCCAGTGCGCTCTGCCCGCGAGTGGCGAGAAAATGTGGGTCCTCTACCTGCATGCTCATTTTTTTACAGAATCTACCATAACCTTTTGTCTTGAGTTTCAGCTTCAGTGCATGCTATCAAATATACATTCTCACACACACAACTTCACATACACACACCTTCATATCGATTGACATGTCAGCCAGCCCACTTTTTGTGATCAAGGCTCCAAGTTGAAATTTGCAGATGACACAGGCTGGAGCACATCATGCACACCCACAGACTCTGATTGTGCTACAATGCATGACTGTGCTCAATTCATGCTGTCTGTCTGTTCATGCGTGCTTCTGGCTGTCACCAGGACTGCTCTTGCAGACGCGGGATGAGTTGTCCATACCAATGCATGAAGTGGACACACACAATGTGGTGCCCTTGTGGGAGGCTAGCGACAAAAAGGAGACCGCAGCCCGCACCATCAGGAAGAAGATTCATACAAAACTGCCAGTCTACCTTGAGGTGTTTTGTCCTGTTGTCACTTTTGTCCAGTAATGGTTACAGCAATCATCCAACTTTGACAGTACCACTAACAATGTAAGAGCTGCTGCTGTGCCATCAGTTGCAGCCCCAGCAACTGCTTGAGAAGCTCCCTGCCTTGACAGACAGCGTCAGCATTGAGTCATGCTGTCCTGCCTCTGTTTGTCTGCCTATGCTTGCTCATACTCTTGGCAAAGATGTTGCTAAGCTTACGATTGCTGGTCATACGCCAGTCTATGCTCCTAGCATGGTGATATAGCCAAGGTGCCTGCTCACAAGATTTCAAGCATGGCATGACACAGCATGGGTCCTGCCATGATGCTACACATCAACTGCATTGTATGACACACCAAACTAGAGGCAGGCGTGTATCAACTTCAGGTGTCATGTGCAGATGTTGCAGGGACTCAGACAATATGTCTGTTGCAGGACTTTCCTGAGATTCCCAAGCAAGCAGAATGGAAATGTAAACGCATGCCAGACAAGATTGACTGGGATGGCCTCATTGCTGATGTGCTTCAGCGTGGTACAGACGTGCCTGAAATACCCTGGTTCAAGCCTGGCGAAGATGCTGCTTATGACGTGAGCAAGATGCTGTTTGTCAGCAAACTCCAAAATCGAGGGCGTATGTCTCAGCATGCACAATTTATTGTTGCCACGTGCCTATGAAGATTGGCTGCTGTCCATGGTCTCAATGTGCAATCACTCATGCATCTCAACAGCAAATTCAAAAAGGCCCCACTCCCTGCTCATCTGCAAGACAGCATGTGCAGTGCTGAAGCAACATGTGCTGTGCTGTGCTGTGCTGTGCTGTGCTGTGCTGTGCTGTGCTGTGCTGTGCTGTGCTGTGCTGTGCTGCTACTTTTCAAGCTACCTACAAACACATGTCAGAATGTATGTGAAGCCACCTCATGCTGCATCAGCCTAGCCCGGACTCAGTCTAAGCTGCCTTTGCTGTGCAGGCTCTGTCTGGTAAGGAGGGCTTTCTGACACCAGAAAGGCTCAAGACTTACAATGACATGCGCAATGACCCTTGTTCCCCCAAGGCGGTATCTACCTTGTCGGCCTACCTACATTTTGGGCATATCAGTGGCCAGAGAGTGGCTTTAGAAGCTTCTAAACACAGGAAGAAATATAAGGTACCAACT
>JAABUY010003387.1_pt1 | contig 17707 bp, 13 predicted proteins | sample 5560271 | NCBI WGS metagenome assembly JAABUY01 (sample SAMN10711886, study PRJNA513374) | rock metagenome | isolation source: Antarctica rocks | place: Antarctica: Victoria Land, University Valley
GCACGACTGATTGCCAGGCCCATTCCCGTACCCTGCGTATCGGCGAGTTGATTGCGAGAGCGATAGAGCCGGTCGAAGATGAGACCCTGTTCTGCCGAATCGATCCCGATGCCGCGATCGGAGACGCTTGTCAGCACCATGCAGTCCTTCTGTTCGGCCGAAATCAGAATAGGCGACTCAGGCCTGGAATACTTCGCGGCATTCTCCAGCAAATTACAGAGCACCTTGCCGATCATCTCAGAATCGGCGGATACGAGGGGCAGACTAGGAAGACTTACAGCGACAGGATGCCTGTTCGACACCCAAGTGCAACTCTCCTGTGCTTTTTCGACTAGGTCTGACACGGCAACTGGAACGAAGTGCATGTGAACCTCTTGCGCCTCGATGTGGGCCATCTCCACCGCCTGCCCCACCAGTCGGTTCAGCCGGTCGGCTTCCTCATCTACGATGGTCAGGAGCTCACGGCGGTCTTCCGGGCCTACTTCCTCGTTGGTGAGCAGGGTACTTGCCGCGCCCTTGATGGAGGTGAGAGGTGTGCGCAGTTCATGCGTGATGGAGTCAAGAATCAACGTGCGCAGCCGTTCGCTTTCCTTGTTTGCTTCAGCTTTAGCAACACTCTCCAGAGCCTGCGCCCGGTCGAGCGCTATGGAGATCAGCCCCCCAATAGCCTGAAGCGTCTCGTCCGAGAGGCTCAGCTCAGCCAATATCAATAGTCCACGTGGCCGGACTCCCGTGCGTAAAGGAATACGAACCTCACCGTCCGGCCTAATCTCTGGACCGGGAAGTCCCAAGGCAAGCTGGCGCAGGTGGGAGACTTCCGATCCCGTAAGCTTGCTGATTCCCGTCTGATGAAGCCGGCCGCCTTCTAATAAGAACAACACGACCGAAGGCGATCGGGAGACTCGTCGGACGATCTCCGGCAGAGTGTTGACCAGTTCGGCGACATTCTCGGCCTGCAGGAGTTCACGACTCAACGTGAAAAGCAACTCCACCTCACGCTGCCGATTCCGTGCTTGCTCCGCTTCGTCGTGGGCCTGTTGAGATAGCCGGCTTCCGATGACACTGGTTGCAAGGAAGGCAAAGAGCGCCAGCCAGTTCTGTGGATCGGAGATGGTAAACGTCCCGAGCGGGGGGAGAAAATAGAAGTTGTAGCAGGCGGTGGCAGCCAGGGAGATCGCGACAGCGTAGCGCAAGCTCCATCGCGCTGCTAGCAGCAGAATGTAGAGAAGCAGCGTGAGAGCGACCGTCGTAGGGTTGACATGAAGCCAGGCGCGATATCCGATTACAATTCCGGCTAGAATACTTGCCGCGCTTACCCATCGGGTAGCTTCGACCAAACGCGGAGAGTTCATGGGAAGGATTGTACGGCGTGGCCGAGCAACGACAGAACACGCGTAAAACGCCGGAAGATTGGTTGCTCGCAACCGATAAGCAGGAAAGGCGTGGCCGTTTCAAGGTCTTTCTGGGCTACGCACCGGGAGTCGGCAAGACCTTCAGCATGTTGAGTGAGGGGATTCGCCGGCGCAACCGCGGCGAGGATGTCGTGGTTGGACTGGTAGAGACTCACAAACGCAGTGGAACGTCGGAGCTGGCCGACAAGCTGGAACAGGTACCTCGCCGCGAAGTGGAGTACAAGGGCACTCTGTTCTCGGAGATGGACGTGGACGCCGTTCTGGCTCGAGCCCCGCAGGTCGCGCTTATTGACGAACTGGCACATACGAACGTCGAAGGCAGCCGCCACCCGAAGCGCTACGAAGACGTACTCCTGCTGCTGGACAAACGGATTGACGTTCTGAGCACTATCAACATTCAGCATCTTGAAAGTCTTGGCCCTCGCGTTCAGGCGCTCACCGGAATTGAGGTTCGCGAGCAGGTGCCCGACTGGGTGCTCGACCGGGCCGACGAGATTGTAATCAGTGATCTGACGCCTGAGGCGCTGGTAACGCGGTTGCGCCGCGGGGACATTTACCCTCCCGACCGAGTCGAGCGTTCCCTTGGCAACTTTTTCCGTCGCGGTAATCTGATCGCGCTCCGAGAGATGGCGCTGCAGCGCGTGACGCGAGCTGTGGATCGGACGCTGGATGATTACGTAAAACGAAAGCACCTGGGCTCGCAGTGGACCGTTGCAGAGAAGGTGGCTGTGTGCATCAGCTCCAACGTACAGGCACAGGACCTGATCGCCCGGGGTGCCCGCCTTGCAGAGGCATTGGACGCAGAGCTCTACGTATTGCACGTAGCCAGACAGCAGGATGCGGAGGTGGAACGGAAGCGTGTACTGGATGCAAGCCTTCAGCTTGCGCGGAACCTTGGAGCTCAGATTGTTGGTTTGAGCGGTAAGGATACAGCACGGACAACAGCATCGTTTATTCGGGAGCATCGCGTGACACAAGCCATTGTGGGTCGCTCCGCCACGCACGGGCTGGGCTCTTATCTCTACTACTACGCCCTTCAAAAATTTATGGCTGAAGCTCCGCAGGTGGACCTGCACATCATCACTCAGGAGGCGCGTTGAAGCGCATACTGGTCGTTGATGATGAACACCAGATCACGCGCATGTTGCGTGCGTCGCTACGGAGCAGCGGATACTCCGTCATCATCGCGGACAATGGGTTGGTTGGGTATGCACGGTTCGAGGCCGAAGCTCCGGATCTGATCATCACCGATCTGGCCATGCCCGAGATGAACGGGCTGGAACTGACGAAAGCGGTGCGCCGCCTGGCACAGACGCCCATCATCATCCTGAGTGTGCGCGATACGGACGGGATGAAGGTAACTGCACTGGACGAGGGAGCGGACGATTACCTGACGAAGCCGTTTAGCATGCCGGAGTTGCTGGCGCGCGTCCGGGCACAGCTTCGCCGTACAGCGCAGCCGGAAGCACTGGAATCGCGTCTGAACGTTGGTGTTTTTGCGCTCAATGCCGATTCACACACAGCCAAGCTGGGTGAACATCCACTCCACCTCACCCCGAAAGAGTTTGACCTCCTTGAGATTCTTCTTCGGAACCCTGACCGGGTGATGACTCATAAGGTGCTGCTAAGAGCGGTGTGGGGACCCGCAGGCGAGGATCAACCCGAGTACCTGCGCGTCCTCGTGGGCCAACTCCGCAAAAAACTCGGCATTGACGGTGCTCGCTACATTCAGAGCGAACCCTGGGTGGGATACCGACTAACCCTGGAAGCAGACCGTTACGAGTAGCCCCCCAAAAACTTACTGCTTCTTACATGATTTCTACGGACTTTTTACGCTTCACGGCCTTGAAATAGGACTCGAGGCAAGTCATGAAGTTGCTAGTCCTGCTTGTTCCAAACCTCCTGCCGTTGTGCCCGGCGATAGTGCTTTCGGCGCAGACGCCGGCACCGCAGAGTGCGGCTAATAAATCCGAACGCGATGCCGAGATTCGCGAATTGCACCAGGAACTCGACTGAATTGCTGGGAGAGTTTCGGTGTTGGACGCCGAAGGGCACCACGTCGTGCCACGAGGAATGGCCCCGGACACGGCCGTTGTCTCTAGCCCGGCTACCACCGCTCCTGCGATCCCTTCTGATCTGTCTGCTTCGGCTAACCCGGCCAGAACTCTTTGCATCTTTACCCCGGCTGACGCGCCGACGCTCTCCCTTTTACGCGGCACGACGATTAGTGCCGGGAAGGATGGCCACTACGGTTATAATTTTGACGAGCCGGTCGGCCGCGTTAATGTGCTCCGCGACACGACGTGAGCTCCAATAGTTTCAGCCTGAATCAAGGTAGTGTGATCGTCGAACATGTGCCTTCCACGGAGAGCCGTGTCGACTGCAGTTCGGGCAGGCCACCGAAACGCTGCAGGGCTCTAGCGTGAAACAGCAGCGCCCACAGGTGTGGCGAAATCTGTTTCAGGCATACGGAAGCTACCTGGCACCCGTCGGCACGGGCCTCCACTTCGACTCTGGCAAGTGGTCCAGTTCTCTTCGCAACGAGGGTAGCTATACCAAGGATCAGATGGCCTACTCCCGTGCCTGCAGCTTCATTGTTTTCCCTTCTACTATATGGGCGTCCGCGCAAACTACAATCTAACTCCGGAGGTCAAGGTCGCTCACTGGCTCGTGAGGGCGCGAACGATACCGAGGACCTGAACGGCTTCAAGTCGCAGGCCTTTCTCTTCACCCTTATGCCGTCCTCCACCCTGAGCTGGAACGTGAACTACTGGTTCGGCGCAGAGGGTCGTGATGTAACGCCTACTCCCAATCCTGGCGTGCCTATCTCGCCCACCCAACCCGGTCTTCCTACGTCAACATTTCGCCCGCTCCAAATGGCCGCGAACACATCTTCGACGCCTATGCGACCTGGCAGGTCACGCCGAGGCTCGCCCTCATCGGGGAAGTCGATTACGTCCTGAACCGGACCTACGCCACGCAGCAACCGTCTCGAGTCGCCACCGGCGGGTTCACGGCGAAGTACGGCTTGCCACGCAACTGGAACCCCGGTGCCCGAGTGGAATATTGCGACGATCGTGGCCGTCTCTCTAGAGAGATGACGCAGGCGCTGAAGCAAGCGCCAGCGGTCCTCGACCACACCTTGGCCCCTGGCTTTCTTGCAGGCGCGGAGTATCGCCTTGACTGGTCGAATCAGCGCTTTTTTCTCTCGACACCGCTGGCGCACTCCAACCGGCCCAATCGACCACTACGCTCGGCCTCGTTTAGTGGTGTGGCACAAATATACCCGCTCATTCGCATCGAGAACGCCGGAGTTCGGAGAAAGGACCGATTCTTTACAGACTTTTTACAGGTTGATGAATTTGAATCCTAGGTGGCATTAGGGCATTTGCGCCCGCCAACGAGGACCCACAAATCGCATGACTGTTCCTGATCTTCTGTTCGGCAAGCCTTTAGCAACCAGCGATGCCGAACACGAACACATTGGTGTAGCTGCCGGCATTCCTATCTTCGGGCTGGACGGATTGACCAGCGCGGCGTACGGGCCGGAACAGGCCATGTCTCTCCTGATCCCGCTTGGGATGCTGGGCGTACAGCAGCATCTGATGCCGATCTTTACGGCGATCCTGGTCCTGCTCACCATTCTCTATTTCAGCTACCGCCAGACAATCGAGGCTTATCCCAACGGAGGTGGGTCGTTCACGGTCGCGAGCGAGAACCTGGGGGACAACGCGGGCCTTTTAGCAGCTGCGGCACTGATGATTGATTACATCCTCACGGCCGCTGTTGGGATCTCTGCCGGTGTCACAGCGCTGGTCAGCGCCGTGCCTTCGCTTCACCCTCACCAGCTTCCCCTTTGCCTGTTAATCCTGGCAATCATCGTAATCGTAAATCTCCGGGGCATCAAGGAATCGGGCTTCGTCTTCATGTTGCCCACTTTCCTGTTCGTCGGCACGCTGCTTGCGACAGTGGTGGTCGGCATTCTGCACACGGTAGCGGCGCATGGACATCCAGTGGCCGTATATGCACCACCCGCGCCGATTCCGGCTACGATGAAGTACCTGACCACTTGGCTCCTGCTCAAAGCCTTCGCGAGCGGCTGCGCAGCCATGACCGGCGTGGAAGCTGTCTCGAACGGCGTCACCGCTTTCAAGGAACCGAGGTCCAAAAATGCTGCCCGCGCGCTGACCGTCATCATTGCGATCCTGATCGTTCTCTTGGCGGGACTGTCGTATGTGGCTAAGGCGTACGGAGTCACCGCCATGGACTCCAACGACCCGGCTTACCAGAGCGTCCTGTCGATCCAGGTCGCGGCGGTCTTCGGTCGTGGATTCTTCTATTACTTCACCATGGGCAGCGTGCTCGCGGCCCTGAGCTTCAGCGCGAACACGGCCTTTGCCGATTTCCCGCGCATGGCACGGGCAATCGCTGTGAAGGACTACCTGCCGCATGTCTTTTTGCTACGCGGGCGCAGGCTGCTGTTTTCGCACGGCATCTACGCTCTGACCGGTTTCACAGCGCTCCTGCTCATCATTTTCGGGGGTGTCACGGATCGTCTGATCCCGCTCTATGCCATTGGTGCGTTCCTGGCCTTCACGTTAAGCCAGGCAGGAATGGTGAAGCACTGGCTGAAATCGAGGGACGAAAAGCACCGCGGCGTCAAGATGTTCCTCAACGGCTTGGGCGCTGGCGCAACCGGCATCACCTTGGTGGTCGTGCTCGTGGCGAAGTTCACCACCGGTGCATGGATTACGGCCATCCTCGTGCCGCTCATCATCTCCGTCATGTACGGCATCAAGCGTCACTACACGCGAGTGGCGCTTGAAACTGCGGACACATCACGGATAAGCCTTACTGGACTCGAGCAGCCGCTGGTCGTCATCCCCGTAGCACGCTGGGACAAGATCAGTGAAAAGGCTGTGCGCTTCGGATTGCTGATGAGCAAAGATATCAAGGTCGTCAACGTGCAGAACGACACTGAGCTTGGCTTTGGTCGTATCTGGGAGGAGATGGTGCTCGCGCCCATTCGCGAGAGCGGCATGCCGGTACCAGAGCTTGTGACCGTAGAGAGCACCTTTCGAACGATTCTCTCGCCTCTGATGGATTACATCTTGAAGCTCGAACATGATCACCCTGGCCGCAAGGTCGCGGTCCTTCTCCCCGAACTCGTGGTGCGCCACTGGTGGGAGAACCTACTGCACAACCAGCGGATCCAGGTGCTCAAACTGCTTTTACTACTCAGAGGGAACCAGCGGATCGTCGTGGTGAACATACCTTGGTATTTGTGAGCTTCGCCTGGACCTAAAAGCCTCGGTGACTCGAACTTTACAGATTCCTGCTGTTGAGGCTTGCCGCATGTCTCTTTCGTAGGGACCGCGGCAGGCCGGAGACTGCCGGTCGCTTCGAGGAACGCATGATCATCATTGATCCAAGGCGACCAGGGGGATATAGGCAGCTTTATGAGCTTCAGCTTGTTGCAGCTTTATTGCTGCTAGGTTTCATTCCCGTGGGACGTCTGGTGATAGGAAGTGGGGATCGCGTATGCTGATCCCATTTGCATCCGTTTATGGAGGCCTGCTCTTATTCGTTCAAGACAGAGCCATCAACTGGAAGTGCCCAGGTTGCGGGAAGCCCTTTTTGCGCAAGGGTGGAGATGGCATTGCCCTACTCTACAGGTCTGGATGCGGGAACTGCGGGCTGCCGCATGGAGCAGGGCGCAACCGCTACCAGCCACCTCAGTGATCGCTCATCTGCATCCAGCCCATCTGTCTCGCAATCCTAACTTCAAAATGGGCAGCGACACTTTGGCGTTGCAGAGCTACGACACTAGTCCTAATGGGCTATTTGACTCAACCCATCTCGTACGAGCCGACGTTCACCCCTGACGGTGAGACCGGAATTGATCTTCTCGAAGCAGCCGCAGCGGGAACTCAGTTTGATAAGAAGATCTGTAACACGTTCAGCCGTCATCAACACACCTTGCTCGACCCGTTGAACCAGTGCATCAGCGGTTCAGAACTGCTCCATCCCGACCTGATGAGCCTGCGCAATTAAATGTGGCACAGTCAAATCGCCGACATCACAACGACCGTGACCTTGAACGACATTATGCGAATGTCGATTACCAGCCGTTCGTGGCTCCGAGCGGACCCCGCACCGCACCTGAGAAGTAGGTGTCCCTCTAAATAAAGCAGGCCCCTTCGCAAGAAGGGGTTTGCTCTTTAGTGGTCCATGCGCTCGAGAACTGAATGGAGATTGGATCAGTGGTGGTGAGCAACGTGACTTGGTAGCATCTGGCCAGTCAGCCCAGAGTCTGCATCACAAAGGGACACGCTTAGGACGGCGAGCGTCGAATCCTTATCGAGCCCCGGAGGCCAAAGGTTCATAGCCATTACCATTTTCACGCTGAAGCGCTTGTGTTTTGCGGCATCGCGCAGGGCTTTTCGATGCCGCCTCATCATGCTTATAACCAACCAGAGAGATCATGGACGAGAAGGTGAACGGACGCGCGGTCAATCGTCTTCGGCTGGATTACAACCGGACCAATCTTCTCGGCGGCGCTTGCGCCGGTCGTTAGTTGGTTTGTTCATTGATGACCATGGGCAAAATAGGTACTCACCCCACTTGGACCTTCACCTGCCTGATGGGCGCTCTGGCTTTGGAATGACGGCATGGTCGCAGTCACAGCCGCCTCGATTTTCTTGCAGCCAGCCAGTGTCCGAGGATACGATTACGACCGAACGGCCGGCAGTCACCAACGCCAGCACCGCAGTTCCTTGCCACAGCCTGGAGTTTGATAACGGCTTCTTGGAGAGCACGATCCAGGGTCAACGCTCTTTTGATGTTCCTGAGATACTGATCAGGTTCGGCTTCACGAACACCACAGAATTCCGTATCACCCTACCCGACTACTACCAGAACGGCAACAGTGGAACCGGCTTCGGCACCGGGATTGGTGACGCTGCGCTCGGCGTGAAGCAGCAGATTGGCCCTTTGCAGGGTTTCGATCTTGCCCTTGTTTCATATGTGAGCCTGCCGAGCGGGGCGCCGGCCGTATCGAGTCACGCATATGATCCGGCTGTGCAAGCCTCGTGGTCGCGAAAGCTATCGACAAATTGGACAGCGGCAGGAATGTTCTCTACATATTGGCCGACGCAGAACGGCCGCCGCAACGTGACCGGACAAGGTACTTTGCTCTTTGATCGCCAGCACGCTAAGCTTTGGGACGCCTTCGCCGAATATGCAGGCTCCTTTCCTGAACGCGGCGGCTCTCAGCACATCTTGCACTTCGGAACCGCGTACAAACTATCCACTCACCAGCAGGTCGATGTCCACGGCGGAGTCGGTTTCGCTGGCTACCCTGCCGACCACATCATCGGTTTCGGTTATTCGTTCCGTTTTGACCTTCAAGGAGACCGAGCGGCGGTGAGGTAGCGGCCTACGCTTTCGCAATTCAAGGTGGGGATAGGCTTCAAGGTTTGGATGATGGGTCAATCAGGATGGGGTCAGTTTTGACGGCTTTTCCCCCGTCCGCCGGTGCTTCGAATGTATAGAAGCCGGGCTTTGATCGAAGAGCTTCAGGCAGCTTGAAATGTATCAAGCTTCCCTAATTAATTTTCTGAGCGGCTTTATTGATGGTTTGTAATCCTCTTGCCGATTCTGCCAGTCTGTCCAGAACTGAAGGCCGCCAGACGAGGTGGAGAGCTTCTCGAGATCCCATCCCGCTCGGGTTCGAGCTTTCGATCCTGAGAAATCGCGGTTCGCCAGCAATATGCTGAAGCACCGGACGTGTTTCGTTACCATTTGTCTGCGTAACTCCTCAGTTGCTGCCGATCTCACATCGTCATCGTTGTCTGCCACGATCACGATAGTACGGATGCCCGATGAATTCTCCAGGAGGGAGACGCCATGCAAGACTCCGGCGTATAGACTTCCTGGTAAACCACCGTAGTCTTCTGAGCTGGGATCCAGCGCCTGAATCGCGGTCTGTATTCCCGACGGTGTATCGGCTTCCGCGAGAAGTTTAGGCCGTTTGTCGGCCGCAACGATGGTAAATCTTGGGCGCTAATCGTGAATGGCCGCTGCAAGACTTGCGACCTAATTCAGCGATGTCTTCATATGGGTTCTCTGGTGAGTATCACTGTCCAGAACGAAGACGACGTGAAGTCGAGCAAGCGGTGGGGCCTCGACGCGAATAACATCTGATGGCATCTTCTTGAAGAAGAGTTTCGGCAAGTTCGAGTTCTGGCCAGTGTACTCAGCTCCGTTATCTCCGAAAGTTACGTTGACCGCGACCTCTGCCGGAGACAGTTGGGCACGTGCTGGTGCAATCAATGTGCAACCGAAGATGCAGAACCACAGATTTCGCATGATCGTCCTCATTGCACGGGTCGAATAGGTTCGTTTCTCAAACTTTCACGTGCATTGGCTGCAGGTGACTCGAAGCTCGATTAAGCACATCTTAGAACGAACAGCGCTTCACCTCTTTGCGTCCTCGCTGTTCTATACTGCTCGGCAGTGGAGATGTTTCTCAATCTCGTTTGGCTTTCTCTCTCCGTGTTTCTCGTCACCGGGTGCATACGGTCGTTGCGGAGAAGGGATTCGGGGTTTGACCTGACCACGGTGATAGCAGTCACTCTGCTCATCGTGCTGCTGTTCCCGGCGATCTCCATGACTGACGATCTGATGGCGATGAACTTACCTGCGGAAGTTCAGCACGATATGCTTCGCCATGAGTTAAGCCCGCTTCACCCGGTCCAAGCTACGTCTGTCTCTTTGCTCGGCGCTGTCCCGTTATTGGCTCTGGCTTTGTCAGCTCTCGCCTTTCTCGGCATCATCGCCGCTCGAATCTGGCCTTTCAGCTTTGCGGCCAGGGTCTTAGCGGGATCCGCTCGAGCCCTCGGCATACGTGGACCGTCCACCTTCGCTACCCTGTAGCACGTGGGCTGAGTTCGCCTTTGCGGCGGGATCTCTTCTCTTCCTCAAATCTCCCCTGCTTTAAATCCATCGAGATCGGCATGACCTCTATCAGTTCGGGTGTGCTCCGCGTCTTGCTCTTCGCCTGCGCCGTATCGGCCGCTGCGCAGACAACGACCGCCCCTTCGATTAGCGCGCCGATCACCACAGCAGGCAGCGCAGCGAGCCAGGCTTCGAATCCGACGCTGGCCGCAGAAAGGAGGCGTTGACAACAATGCATCAGAAGCTGCGTCGCGTTGTTCAACATCTAGGGTTTTATTTCCTATTTTGCAACCTGCTTATAACAGGCTGTAGCCACAAAGAGCTTGATCGCGAGGCCGGCGAGGCTCCCCCCGCAACGCCAATCGTCGTCCCCGGCGGCCAAAGCGACGCCATCCACGTCGATGACCCGCAGCGCTTCCCGCTCGCCGCCTCCGTCGTCCGCCAGTCCGCCGCCACCCTCAACGTCACCGGCTCCGTACAGCCAGACCCCTCCCGCGAGATCCCCATCGTTCCCCTGGCCAACGGCCGCGTCGTCGCCCTTCACGTCGGCCTCGGACAGGTTGTCCGCAAGGGCCAGCTCATCATGGAGGTCCAATCCCCCGACGTCAGCCAGGCCTTCGGAAATTACCTCAAGGCCGTCGCCGACGAGCACCTCACCGCCGTCGTTCTCAACCGCGATAAGCTCCTCTACGACAAGGGAGCCATCGCCCAAAGCCAGCTCGAAATCGCCCAGAACGGCGAAGACGACGCCCGCGCCGCGCTCACCGCCACCGAGCAGCAGCTCCGCATCCTCGGCGTCGACCGGAACCGCCCCAGCGACACCGTCCACGTCTTCTCCCCCGCAAGCGGCATCATCATCAGCCAGAACACCACTGCCGCTGGTGTCGCCGGCGTGACCTACGCTGGTACCGCGGGCTCGTTCCTCGTCGCCGATCTCTCCCACGTCTGGGTCGTCTGCGACGTCTACGAGAATGACCTCGCCACCGTCCATCTCCGAGAGCAGGCGCAGATCCGCCTCAACGCCTTTCCCGACAAAGTCCGCACCGGCACCATCTCCGACATTGGCGCCGTCCTCGACCCAACCATCCGCACCGCCAAAGTCCGCATCCAGGTCCCAAATCCCGACAACATCCTCCGCATCGGCCTTTTCGCCAGTGCCACCTTCCGCGCCCTGCGCCCAGAGCAGCGCATCGCCCTTCCCGCCACCGCTATCCTTCACCTCCAGGATCGCGAGTTCGTCTTTGAGCCCTCCAACACCGCCGGAAACTTCCGGCGCGTTCAGGTCAAGACCGGCTCCGTCCTTGATGGCAACTTCGTGGAAATCCTCTCTGGCCTCGGCGTCGGACAGCAGGTCGTCACCAACGCGCTGGAGCTGCAGAACACGGCGGCCCAGTAATGATCCGGCGGCTCGTCGACTTCGCCCTCAACAATCGCTTCATCATCCTCGCCGTCGCCGTCCTCCTCTTCGGCTGGGGCGTCATCTCCTTCCACAACCTCCCCGTCGAGGCCTACCCCGACGTCGCCAATAACTACGTCACCGTCATTACCCAGTGGCCAGGCCGCGCCGCCGAAGAGGTCGAGCAGCAAGTCACTATTCCCCTTGAGATCGGCATGGCGGGCATTCCCGACATGACCCACCTCCGCTCCAACTCCCTCGCCGGCCTCTCCAGCGTCACCATGATCTTCGACGACAACAGCGTCAACTACTGGAACCGCGAAAAGGTCCTCGAACGTCTCTCCCAGGTCACTCTCCCCACCGGCCTCCAGCCACAGATCGGCACTGACTGGAGCCCCGTCGGCCAGATCTTCTGGTACACCCTCCGCAGCTCCAACCCCCAGTACGACACCATGGCTCTCAAGAGCCTCGAAGACTGGACGCTCGAAAAACAGTTCCGCTCCGTGCCCGGCGTTGTCGACGTCTCCTCCTTCGGAGGCATCACGCGCGAGTACCAGATCATCCTCAATCCAGAAAAGCTCATCTCCTACGGCATAACCATCGCCCAGATCAAGCAGCAGATCGCCGCCAACAACATCAACTCCGGCGGCAGCTTCATCGAGCAAGGTGACCAACAGATTAACGTCCGCGAGGTCGGCCTGTTCACCGGTGTCCACGACATCGAAAACACCGTCCTCAAAACACAGAACGGAACCCCCCTCCGCGTCTCCGACATCGCCACCGTTCAGGAAGGCCCCAAGATCCGCCTCGGTCAGGTCGGCAAAACGTACCGCCGCCGCGACGGCAAGCTCGTCGACGACGACGACGTCGTCGAAGGCGTCGTCCTGCTCCAGAAAGGCGAGGACTCCGACAAAGTCCTCGATGGCATCCACGCCAAAATGAAGGAGCTCAATGAGCGCATCCTTCCCAAAGGTGTCACCGTCACCCCATTCCTCGATCGCAGCACCCTGCTCGAGCTCACCACCCACACCGTCCTTAGAAACCTCACAGAAGGCATCGCCCTCGTCGCCCTCATCCTCTTCCTCTTCCTTGGCAACATTCGCGGCGCTCTTATCGTCGCCATTACCATCCCCTTCTCCCTCCTCTTCGCCTCCATCTGCCTCGACCTCAGCCACATTCCCGCCAATCTCCTTTCCCTCGGCGCACTCGACTTCGGTATGGTCGTCGAAGGTGCGGTCGTCATGGTCGAAAATATCGTCCGCCATCTCAGCCACCACCGCGATGCCAAACAGACCGTGATGGAGCAGATCCGCCACGCCGCCCACGAAGTCCAGCGGCCCGTCTTCTACGCCATCACCATCATCATCACGGCTTACCTCCCTATCTTCACGCTGCAATCCGTCGAAGGTCGCCTCTTCAAGCCCATGGCCTGGACCGTCGCCTTCGCCCTCCTCGGCTCCCTTGTCTTCTCAATGCTCGTCGCCCCCGTCCTCGCAAGCTTCCTCTTTCCAAGGGGCGCGTCCGAGTGGGAAAACCCCCTCATGCGCTGGCTCACTCAGCGCTATCGCAAAGACGCCACCTGGGCCATCCAGCGCAAGATCGTCCCCCTCGGCGCAGCCGCCATCATGCTCGGCGTCGCCGCCTTCCTCCTCTTCAGCGGAGCTATCGGCTCCGAGTTCCTCCCTCATCTCGATGAAGGCGCTATCTGGGTGCGTGGCTCTCTCGCGCCCAGCACCGGTCCCACCCAAAGCCGCATCGTCGCCAATCACGCCCGCATCATCCTCTCTTCCTTCCCCGAGGTCACGCAGGTTGTCAGCCAGATCGGCCGGCCCGACGACGGCACCGACACGACCGGCTTCTTTAACACTGAGTTCTTCGTCGACCTCAAACCCAAAAAGGACTGGCGCGGCGTCTTCAACCAAAACAAGGAAGAGCTGATCAGCGCAATGGATCGCGAGCTCGTCAAAATGCCTGGGGCCGTGTGGAACTTCTCCCAGCCCATCTCCGACAACGTTGAAGAGGCCGTCAGCGGCGTTAAAGGCGAGCTCGCCGTCAAGCTCTACGGGACCGACCTCAAGCTGCTCGAGCAGAAGGGCGACCAGATCGTCCAGATCATGGGAACCGTCCCCGGAGTCGCCGACCTCGGTCTCTTCCGCGTTATCGGCCAACCAAATCTCAACTATGTTGTCGATCGCGCCGCCGCCGCTCGCTTCGGCATCAATGCCGCCGATATTCAGGACGCCGTCGAGTCAGCCGTCGGTGGCTCTGCCGTGACCGCCGTCCTTGATCGCGAAGCTCGCTACGACGTCACCGTCCGCTACTCGCCCCAATACCGCACCACACCGCAGGCCATCAGTAACATCCGCCTTGTCGCCCCTTCGGGCGAACGCGTCTCCATCGGCCAGCTCACCAAACTCCAGATCGCTGATGGCGCAGAGTCCATCGGCCGCGAAAACGGCATACGCTACGTCGCGATCAAGTACAGCGTGCGAAATCGCGACCTCGGCACCACAGTCCAGGAGGCCATCGACAAGGTGAACCGGCAGGTCTCGCTCCCGCCTGGCTACAGTCTCGATTGGGCCGGCGAGTACGAAAGCCAGAAGCGCAGCTCGCGACGGCTCGCCATCGTCTGCCCCATCACCGTTCTCATAATATTCATGATCCTCTACGGCATGTTTGGCTCCTTTAAATGGGCCATCCTCGTCATCGCCAACGTCGCCATCGCGCCCGTCGGCGGCCTCGTCGCCCTCTATCTCACCGGCAACCACCTCAGCGTCTCCTCCGGTGTCGGGTTCCTCGCCCTCTTCGGCGTCTCCGTCCAGACCGGCATCATCATGCTCGAGTGCATCAACCAGATGCGCGCCGCCGGCCTCCCCATCGAAGAGGCCGCAATCGAAGGCGCCGTCCTGCGCCTCCGCCCCATCATGATGACCATGATCGTCGCCACCCTCGGCCTTCTGCCCGCCGCCACCTCCCACGGCATCGGCTCTGACTCCCAACGGCCCTTCGCCATCGTCATCGTCGGTGGGCTCATCGGTGCCCTCCTCATCGGCGTCTTCCTCCTTCCCACCCTCTACGTCTGGATCGCCAGACCCAATAACGTCATCGCCACGCGCGGAACGGAGCTCTAAGATTGATCCGTCCCGCTCATATCCCGTCCCGCCCCAGGCTCCTCCTCGCGGCGTCTCTCCTCATCGCCGCCGCTGCAGCTCACGCCCAGGCCGGTAGCGGTTCCCCAGGATCTGTCGCCACCACCGCAATCACCGGCGCCGCCGCCCAGAGCGCTCCCGCCGCCCCCGCGTCCGCACCTGCCCCCATCCCGGCCAGCCTTGGAGCCCCCGCCCAGCAACCCCAGTCCACCCGCGCCGGCTACATCTCCTCTCCCGCCACAGACCCCCGCAAGCCCCCACCCGCCAAACCCGGCGCCCTTACCCTCCAGCAGGTCATCGACCTCGCCCGAACCAAGAACCCTACTGTCCTCGCCGCCGAACAAAATCTCCGCGCCGTCCGCGCCCAGGAGCTCCAGGCCGGCTTACGCACCAACCCATTCTTCGGCGTCAACGGCACCAATGTCACACTCCCCAAGAACGGCTCCGAAGGCAATCCCCCCGCCTACGCCTTTCAAGTCTCACGCCTTTTCGAGCGCGGCAACAAGCGCGGCTTCCGTCTCGACAACGCCCGCGCCACCACCGCTCAAACCCAGGCACAGCTCGACGACACCGTCCGTCAGACCACCTTGCAGATAAAGCTCGCCTTCGTCCGCATGCTTTTTGCGAAGGCCTCCCTCGACCTCGCCAACGCCAACCTGAACGACTTCCGCCACGAGATCGAGGTCGCCAACGACCGCTACAAAGCCGGCGACATTGGCAAGCTCGACTTCGAGCGCCTCGACCTCCAGCTCGGCAATCTCGAGTCCGACCAGGCCAATGCCGAGATCAACCTCCTCCAAGCCTCCGACCAGCTCCAGACCTTTATCGGCAACGACTCCCCCAAGCCCGGCTTCGACATCACCGGCACTATTCTCCCGACCATCCTCCCCCAGACCGAGCAGGCCCTCATTCAGCAGGCCCTCACTCGCCGTCCGGACCTCTCCGCCGCCCGCGCCGCTGTCACCGCCGCCGAAGCCAACGCCCACCTCGCCATCGCAAACGGCACCTCCGACCCCACTCTCGCGGGCGAGTTCGACAAGTCCGGCTACTACAACTCGTTCGGCTTCAACGTCAACATCCCCATTCGCATCTTCGATCGCAACCAGGGCAACAAGGAGACCGCGCTACTCCAGGCCGACTCCACCCGTTTCTCCGCCGTCGCCGCCCGCAACCAGGTCACGTCCGATGTTGACCAGGCCTGGATCGGCTATACCCGTGCCCGTGCCCTCTCCGACCGCTTCGGCCAGCACTACCTCGACGAATCCACCGACGTCCTCACCATCTCGCGCTTCGCATACGACCACGGCGGGCTTGCCCTAATCGACTATCTCGACGCCCTCCGCGAGGCCCGCACCACCACCGCCGTAGCCCTCAACGCCTACGCCACCACCTGGCAGGCCATCCATGCCCTCAGCGCTGCTACTGGCATGGAGCTGACCCCCTAACGTTCGGCCATAGAAATGTGCGGGCGAACGGACAAGGGGACCACAGCAACGAGCTGTGGTGCAGGTGCTCAATGCCATTCCGCCACGCTAAAGCGTCGGCACCCTGAAATGAGATATGGCTTTCGGTAGTCTATAGTGTCCCTTATCAGTGCTTTGCCGTGCACCTCACGATGCAGAACGCATGACTCGGGGCCGTGTGGTTTGCCATGCGTTCACTGATGGAACTCTCGCCCGCTACTTCTTGCCGGTCTCCCGGCGCACTAGCGTACTCTATTATTTGTTTTCTCACTGGACACAAGGAAAGCCGAGCTTGAGCAAATGCGCTGCACAGACATTCCCACACTTCAACCGCGATTGCCTCTCCGGTTTGCGGACGCGGCTACAGATCGAGACTCCGGACCCGACGCCCGGCAGCACAAGGCAGGTAAGCGGCCAAGGTTCCCGCGCGGGATTCACCATCGCTTGGAGCTATGAACTGGATTCAGAACTGTTGACGGTGCAGTGCATAGGATCGCCGTTCTTCGTGCCGTGTAGCGCGATCGAGCCGCAAATGCGGAACTGGGTGCTCGCCTGCTATCCCGCTTTCTCCAAGGATTCCGGATCAACCACCTAACGTCCGAGGTTGCGCTCCCGGGACACAGGGCAGCAGACACTACATCATGCCAAATCTGAGTTGAAGACGACGGACCATCCTATTACCTTAGCGACACATTCGAGCTCTAGGACGAATCTCGTGAGGTCCCTCCTTGGGAATCACTGAGCATAACGTTTCTCTCCAGATGCGCAATCCTGGCAAGTTCTCCCTCCGAGGGTATTCGAAAACTCAATTCGGTCGCGCAAGGGCCTGCGGTTTGGAGATTGCAGTCGTCACGAATAGCTTTCCTGGATGGCCATGTAATTGCACCTAAAGATCTCATAGGAGATCGTACGCGCTTATCGACAAGCTTTCTCGAGTGCATCTAGTTCCTGAACTTCTTGCAGCTCGGTACGCCAGCGTTCCGGTTGCCCACGTGGAAGCAGGGATCCGCTCTGGTAGGAACCTGGAACCCTTTCCCGAGGAAATCCACCGCAAGATGAGAGACGTGATGGCAGATTTGCACTTCGCAGCAACTCAAGAAAACCGCGAGACCCTGCTCGCTGAGGGCTGTAATCCAGGCACTATCTATGTCACAGGCAATCCTGGCATTGACGCGATGCACTTTGCTTCTGCACTTCCATTCAACATGGAAGCATCGTCGCTTAGCTGGCTGCCGACCGATGGTCGAAAGATGGTCCTTGTCACGATTCACCGTCGGGAGAGCCATGGTGCGCCTCTTAGAGCCATGTGCGAGGTTGGAGTGCCCGATC
>JAABUY010003389.1_pt1 | contig 17704 bp, 19 predicted proteins | sample 5560271 | NCBI WGS metagenome assembly JAABUY01 (sample SAMN10711886, study PRJNA513374) | rock metagenome | isolation source: Antarctica rocks | place: Antarctica: Victoria Land, University Valley
TCGTTGAGGCCCTCGTTGCCCACGCCGTTCTCTGGTCGCCGGTGAGCAACACGCTTTACAATCCTGTCCACATCGAGGCCACCGTTGCTTGAAGCATGACACGTTATGATCTGCTGACGAAGCCACGTGTCGCCCGGAGGCGGGCGAGAACCCGCTTTATAACTCCCGTCCAATCGCCTGACGAGCAGAATGGCGTTGGCAAGGGCACTGGTGCAGGGATATGGACGGTAGCTTGACGATGGCTGCAGGGCTACGTCCCTTGCGTGCCGTTCAAGCATACTGCCGCCCGTGACCCTCGCGTTCCGCGGGTCCGCTACCGTGTTACGGACTCGCCGACGTATGAGGCAGGGCTGTGGCGCGGTGGCCTCATGCCATGGCTGGACAAGGCGGCGCTGACCGGCTGGACCACACTGAAGCGGAGCAATCCCGGCGGGTCGCCGTTTTACTCCGACTTGGTCAACGGGCTCGTGCTGACGCTGTAGCTCGAGTACAATTGCTTGCGCCCTACGGCCCGGTGCGGGCGATCATGGCCATCGCCCACAAGTTGCTCATCGCTGCGTTCCAAATGCTGAGCACGGGTGAAGCCTTCCGCGACCTTGGCGAGAGCTACCTTGATCAGGTCGCCCGCAAGCGTTCCACGGCCAAGCTGGTTCAGTGCCTGAGCAAGGTGTGCTACGATGTCATGCTCGTCCCAAAGGCAGCGTAGCCCTCCAGCTTGCCTGTCCGGGAGTTGTTTCCTCGGCAGATCAACCGCGCGCGGGGCGCGCACCATCATAGCGAGGAAAACGGGCGCGCATGTTCTATCTCGCGGCATGTTCCATTCCTATTTCCGCAGCAGATCAACCGCGCGCGGGGCGCGCACCATCATGGGGAGGAAATAAGGCGTTAGCGTTCTACCATCGGTGACGCTCCGGCCCTATTTCCGTAGCAGATCAACCGCGCGCGCGGCGCGCACCATAATGGTGAGGAAATGGAACGCCTCATTGTCGGCTGGCGGGTGACGCTCCATCTTGGCTGCCGGTGGCCGTTCGGAGGCCGACGGATACTGGATGTTTCAACTCCGCGTAGCAGATCGGTCCGCGCTGTTTTCAGGCACCATTCTTTGTCGCCGCCAGTTCTGGCGAGCACGATCAGCAGTATCTGACTTGGCCTGCAGCGCAGCGGCCGCCACCCCCGTCCACTGATGACAGGTGCTGGCCATGGAGGTTGTTCTCGAACGTTGCGCCGGCCTGGATGTCCATCAGGCCAGCATCGTCTGCTGCGTCCTGATCGGCGCACCAGGACGCAAGCCGCAGAAGCTGCTGCGCAGCTTCGGCACGACCACACGCGAGCTGGAGGCGCTGCGAGCGTGGTTGGCCGAACATGGTGTCACCCACGTCGGCATGGAAAGCACCGGCGTCTACTGGAAGCCGGTGTATGCCGTGCTGGAGGGCCACTTTGACCTGATCGTCGGCAACGCGCACCACATCAAGAACGTGCCCGGCCGCAAGACCGACGTGAAGGACGCGGAGTGGATTGCGCAGCTGGTCCGCCACGGCTTGGTCGCCAGCAGCTTCGTGCCGCCGCCGGCCATCCGCGACCTGCGCGAGCTGGTGCGGCACCGGCGCACCCTGATCGAGACCCGGACGGCGGTGCGCAACCGCGTGCTGAAGCTGCTGGAAGGGGCCAACATCAAGCTGTCCGGTGTCGCCAGCGACATGTTCGGCGTGTCGGGCATGGCCATGCTGGAGGCGCTCGCCGCCGGCACGAACAACGCGTCCGAGATGGCGGGCCTGGCGCGCGGGCGGATGCGGCGCAAGCACGCAGCACTCGAGGCCGCACTCGATGGGCGCATGCGCGAGCACCAGTGCTTCCTGCTCGGCATGCAGCTGCGCAATCTTGAGGCGATCGATCAGGACCTGGAAGCACTTGATGCCCGCATCGAAAGTCAGCTTGAGCCGTATCAGGCGCAGCACCGGTTGCTGATGCAGATACCGGGCGTGGACTGGGTGACGGCGGCCGCGATCATCGCCGAGATCGGCACCGACATGGACGTGTTCGCCACCGCGCGCCGGCTGGCCGCATGGGCCGGAGTTGCGCCAGGCAACTACGAAAGCGCCGGCAAGCCGAAGGGGGCTGGGACGCGCAGAGGCAACGTGTTCCTCAAATCCGCGCTGTTCGCTGCTGCTTCTGCCGCGGTTCGAACCAAGGGCAGCTACTACCGCGATAAGTACAACCGCTTGCGTGCCCGGCGTGGCCCGGTGCGGGCGATCATGGCCATCGCGCACAAGTTGCTCATCGCCGCGTTCCACATGCTGAGCACGGGTGAGGCCTTCCGCGACCTCGGCGAAAGCTACCTTGATCAGGTCGCACGCAAGCGTTCCACGGCCAAGCTGGTCCAGCGCCTGAGCAACCTGGGATACGATGTCATGCTCGTCCCAAAGGCAGCGTAGCTTTCCTGCCTACCCGTCCGAGGTCTATTTCCTTAACAGATCAACCGCGCGCGGGCCGCGCACCATCATGGCGAGGAAATAAGGCGTTAGCGTTCTACCATCGGTGACGCTCTGGCCCTATTTCCGTAGCAGATCAACCGCGCGCGGGGCGCGCACCATCATGGCGAGGAAATGGTACGTCGGATTGACGGCTAGCAGGTGACGCTCCGGTCTATTTCCTCAGCAGTGTCCTAAATCCGAATTGGGCAGAAGCGCGTCGTCCCTGCCCATCGGGCTCGGCATTGCCGCTGCCGTGACCGCAAAGGGGGGACACTGCGGTGCGGCAATGCCATCGGGAAGCGTTTGACAGGATCGCGGGGCAGCGGCATTGAATGGCTGGTGACGATGCCCTCTCGACAGCCGCGTCCCCTTGCTCCCGCAAGCACGACCTTCCCCGAAACAGCCACGCCGCCCTGCGGTGACTGAAGCGCTGCTTTTCGGGTCCGTTGGCCACGTAAGCTGGTGGCAGGAATGCGATCGGGCGATCGTGGTGTTCATCTACGGCCTGGCCATTGTGCGGCTCGCTGGCAGGCGCGTGTTCGGCAAGTGGGCGGCGCTCGACATCGTCGTCTCCGTCATCGTCGGTTCCAACCTTAGCCGGGCACTCACGGGACAGGCGTCGTTGGGCGGCACGCTCGCCGCGACCACCGTGCTCATGGTGCTGCATTGGGTCCTGGCCCAGACTGCCGCAAGGTCGACGTGGTTGGCCGATATCCTGGAGGGAACGCCGATCGAGCTAGGGCGCGGCGGCTCGGTCGACCGTGCGACCCTCCGTCGCCACTCCGTCAGCCAGCGCGACGTCGACGAGGCGCTACGCCAATCGAGTGTCGACGAGGTCGAAAGGACGCGCCGCATCGTCCTGGAACCCAGCGGGAAGATCAACGTGCTCAAGAGTTGACGGGAGCCGCTAGGCGAGCAGGTCGATCGCCAGCAGGTACTTGGTCGCAGCAATGAACAGGCGCGTCATCCCAGGTCCGCCGAACGCGCAGTTGGAGCAGACGGAAGGGGCAGGGATGTAGCCGAGCGGGGTGCGGTCCGGCCCGATGACGTGGATGCCGTCTTCGGCCGTGGTCCACACCCAGCCACGCGCATCGACGGCGAACCCGTCGGGGTAGCCGTGATCGGTGTGGCAGAAGAAGCGCCGGCCGGACAGGGTGCCATCAGCGGCCACGTCGAATGCCAGGATTTCGTGCGTGCTGCCGGTCTGCGGCCCGGGGATCTCGTTCAGTGACAGCGCGGTGTCCGACACGTAGAGCGTCCGGCCATCGGGCGAGAAGAACAGGCCGTTGGGCTGCTCGAAATTGGCCATCCGGCGCAGTCCGCCGCTGGCCGGGTCGAACCGGTACACGCTGCGGTGGTCGAGTTCGGGTTCGGCGAGGCTGCCCTGGTTCGGCATCAGCAGCCCAAAGGTCGGATCGGTAAACCAGATGGCGCCATCCGCCGCCACCGTGACGTCGTTGGGCGAGTTGAGTCGCTTGCCCTCGAAATGGGTGACGATCGGCTCGACGCTGCCGCCGGCATTGGAGCGGCTGATGCAGCGCCGGCCATGTTCGCAATGGACGAGCCGGCCGTCCGCACCCAGGGCGTTGCCGTTCATGAAATAGGTGCCATCGATGGCGACGGTCACACGCCCGTCCCCAGGGTGCCACTTCAGCAATCGGCGGTTCGGCACGTCCGACCAGTAAAGGCAGCCCTCCGCCGTGTGCCAGACCGGGCCCTCGCCGTGCAGGGTCCCCTCGTAAAGGCGGAGCAGCGGCGCGTCCGGGGATAGGACCTCGGCTAGCCGCGGGTCGTCGATTTGCACGCCCTGGAACTTCTCCACAGGCTCGGGGGGGCCGGCCCTGCGCAGCAGGCATCCTGGAAGCAACGAGGTTTCTTCGGTCATGCTGGTGCTCCGATCGGTTGGACAGGGGGTGTCGCAAGCCCTATCGGTGGACCTGCTGGAGGTGGCCATCCGGGTCGCGGATGAGCGTCGCTTCCAAGCCGCCCCATAGGATGCGCGTGGCCGCGACATCGTTTGCCTGCAACACCGGACCTCGGGTGCCGTTCGGGACCCGGTAGCCGAGCAGCTCCAGATGCGGTGTTCCCTGGGTCGGGATCATTGGGACGACGGCGACCTCGACCTCGGCGAGATCGTCGAGGCGCTGTTGCTCCGAACCCTTGTTGAGCGTGCGGTCACCGACGCCCAAGCCGAGCGCGCGGTAGAACGCGGCGCTCGCGTCGGCGTTGGCGACGCTGATGGCCGAATGGTCGATGCCGAGGCCGATCTGCCCGCTCAGCGGCCGATCGGCTCTCCAGGCCTCCGGTGTCTTGTCACGCGGAAACTGCAGGAATTCGAGCGGATGGCCATCGGGATCGCGGAACTTGAAGGCCTGCACGCCTCCGGACGAGCATGGCAATTGCTGCGGGCCGCTCCGCGAGATCGGGACGATTTCGCGCAACCGGACAAATGCCTCGCCCATTTCGCATACCACCAAAGCGAGGTGTTGGAACCACAACGACGCGGCGTCGCCTTCCGCGGGGCAGGGCCGGCCGGCCGGCTCGAACTGGTCGATCGACATGATCTGCCGGCCGAGGCTCATCACCTGCCGACGGCCGGCGCCGGACAAGCCGAGCAACGCCATCTCGGCCTGGCTAATCGGCCTCTCCTCCCCGTCCGCCGCGAAGCCCAGCACGTCACGGTAGAAACGAACGAGGCGGGGCAGGTCGACCGTTACCACGCCGAAGCCGGTGATCATGCTCAGCGTCTGCCTGCTCATTCGAGCTACTCCCGGAACGGTTCGAGGCAAGCTGCAGGGCTCAGCGGATATGGCAGGGCTCATGGCGCGGGTCGACATGCAGCTGCACCGTCATCAACACCGCAGGCTGGTCGCCGATGGTGCCCGAGCGGTGCCCTTTCCGGCCCTCCACGCTCTCTTTGCAGCCCTGGTCCTCGCCCAAGGAGAACTCGCCAGGTCCCTGTTCGATGCGGGTGCCGTCCATGCTCTCGATCCACCAACGGCCGGACAGCACGACGATCCACTGCGGCGCCGGGTTCTCGTGCCAGTCGCCGACCCAGCCGACGGGCTGCACCGTGACGACGACCGTCGTTGGGACTTTCTCGTGCTTGTTGTTCCATTGCGGGTCCGCCCCGCCGACGCCCTTCAGCTCGAACCCTGTGAGCGCGCATTCCTTTTGATGGCTGACGCCGTTCTCGTCGGTCCAGAGATGCCAATAGGAGACGCGCGGCTTCGGTCCGCTCTTGCCGTCGCTCCCCGCCTGTCCGCGCTCGGTGCCGCCGGATGCCATCATCGCGATCGGGTTGCGCATCTTCGGTCTCCTGTGTCAGTGCAGCGGCGCGGATGCCGCATACGGGTGGGAGGACGCCAGAGGGTCATTCACGAAGGCATGCCAGTCATGGCCGTCGAGGCCGACCGTTATGAGCAGGAAGCCGGACGCCAGCGAGAAGTTCTTCAGGAAGTCCCAAAACAGCTCGCGGCCTTTGCTCTCACCGGCTTTCCAGAAATCTCCGGGTTCCCAGAACCGTTTGAACAGAACCGCGGTCACGGCGCAGTAACCGGCCATGATGAAAGCCGCGAGCCGGTCGGCCACCCCGGTCAATATGCCAACCGGCATGACGAGTTCGACGAACACCCCAGCCAGGATCAGCGCCGCGGCCACGCGGTGCGACGAGAACACCTGCAAAGCCTGCTTCACCGCGCCGTGGAAGTTCAGGATCTTGTCGAGCGCGCTTGCCGGGAAGAACAACACGACGAGACCATACCGCACTGCCAATATGACGAAATCGGACGTGGTCATCTACGCGCTGCTCCCGTCTGCGTCATGTCGGCGTCCCGGCGGACCATGCCGGCGGCCCCGGTTACCTCGACCGTCGGTCTGGCGGGCGTCATTCGATCACCACCTCAATGCCGTCGCTTGCTGTCACCGCAGCTGCGGCTCTGTCGCCCTGGCGCGTGAACCGAAGCGAGGCAGTGCCGCCGGCCACTCGCAGCCCGTGAAGCGACAGCGCGTCCACCCCGTCGGGCAGCAGCGGGCGGCGGACGTGAAGACGTTTGCCGAAGCCGTCAGCGTGCAGGCCGAGCAGTTCGGCGACCATGAACGGCACCGTGGCGGCCGACCACGCCTGCATCGGGTCGGCGCGTGGAGTGTGTGTTGGCCCGTCGCCGGACTGGCGCTGCACACCGGCGATGAACTCGGGCAACCGCTCCTGGCGGAAGCCATGCGCGGCATCCAGCGTTGCCGCAACGATGCGCAGGGCCGCCGCGTCCTCGTCATAACGGCGCAGGCCGGAGACGATCAGCGAGTTGTCGAACGGCCAGACGCTGCCCTGCTGGTAGGCGAGTGGGTCGAAGGCGGCGTGGCTGGCCGAGAGCGTGCGCACGCCCCAGCCGGAGAACATGTCCGGCCGCATGATCCGTGCCGCCACCTCCGCCGCATGGTCGGGGCTGGCAATGCCGGTCCAGAGAACCTGGGCGGCGTTGGAGGTGACGGACGCCACCTGCTGGCCGCCCTGCTCCAGTGCCAGGCAGTAGCAGTCTTCCGCGTGCATCCAGAAGTCGCGCCCGAACCGCTTTTGCAGGTCGGCCGCCGTCGCCTCCAGCCGCTCTCCGCGCCCAGACTCGCCGGTGTGACGGAGCAAGCTCCCAACAAGGCTCATGGCCTGGAAGGCGTAGCCCTGCACCTCGACCAGGGCGAGCGGGGGGACGGGGTAGCTGCCATCGTCCCGAAGCACGCCGGTGCCAGAATCACGCCAGCTTTGGTTGACCGGCTGCTTGCCCTCCGCGAGCCCATCGTAGGTAACGTAGCCATGGCCTTCGGACAGCTTACGATCGAGCCAGCCCAGGGCGGCGTCGACGTTGGGCTTCAGCTCCTCAAAGAGGGTGAGGTCGCCGGTCCAGGTCACGTGCCGTGCGATGGCAATCAGGAACAGCAGCGTGGAGTCCACCGCGGCGTAGCTTGGCGTCTGCGAGACCTCGTGCAGGTGCGCGAGTTCGCCGACCCGCAGCTCGTGCAGGATTTTGCCCGGCTGCTCGCGGGTCTTCGCGTCGTCCTTCCGCCCCTGCCAATGCGCAAGCGAGCGGGTGGTGCGGGCGCCGAGGTCGGGGTTGAAGGCGAGGCGCTGGATGGCCGGCAGCAGGCTGTCGCGGCCGAACAGGCCGACGAACCAGGGCACCCCGGCCGCCGTGAAGCGGTGCTCGCCGCGCCGGACCTCCAGCAGCGCCAGGTCGGATAGCGAGCGCGCCAGCGTCCCGCTCAAGCCTTTGCTCGGCGTCTCCACGTGCGCATAGCCATCCAGCAAACGTCCGGCCGCCTGCTCCTTGGCCTCGTGCATGGCCTCGGCGCTGCGGGGCGCGCGGGCTGAAGCCGGCGGGGTTTCGCCGACGGACCGCTCGTCCACGCGGCAGGTCACGATCAGGTCCTGGCTGGCCCGCGGCGCGAGCGACAGCGCAAAGTGTGCCACAGTCTGCTCGGTCGTGCGCGGAGCCACGACCGGCGGCAGCGAGAAATCGACCAGTAAGCTGCGCCGCACGCCGTCGGCGCCTTCATAGCAGAACCGCAGCGCCGTATCGTCCCAAACCGGCGCCAGCAACCGGCCGCGCTGGCCTGGCGGCGCGCCACGCAGGACGAACATGCTTTCGAACGTCGTGCAGAACTCCAGCGAGACCGGCAGCACGACGGTCCTGTCCCCGAAGTTTCGCAAGCTGAGCGTGTCGATGAACATCGGCCCGTCGTCCAGCAGCAGCAGGGTGCGGCGTAGGCTCAGCTTGTGGTCGGGGATGCCCTCCCCGTTCGTCGCCCGCAGCTTGCTGTTGGTGAGCTCGATCTGCGCGGCCATGCCCTCGACGTCGGATGCCATCAGCAACAGCGGATCGGTGTCGTGCAGGCGAAGGGTGTACGCGCCGAGATAGCAGGTGTCGCGGTAGAACAGCCCGAAACCTGGGATTTCGAGCGGGACGTTGCCGTCCTCGCGCGTCAGCAGCACCAGGTCGTTGGTCTTCATCAGCAACGGGTTGCGTATGTCGATCGAGAGTGGGCGGTCCGCCATGATCCGCTATCCCATGGACCCGGCGCCCAAGGGGCGGCTCTCGGCGATAAGGTGAAAGAATCGGCCGCTGAACGGCTTGAGCACCTCTAAGGTCGCCTCGTGCGCCTCCGTCTTGATAGCGGAGGCGAGCGAGGCATGGATCGAACCAAGGTCGAGGAAATCCATTTCCAGCACCATCACGATCGGGATGGATCCGGGATCGGCCTCCTTGGTCCGCAGCACGCGAACATCCTGGACTTGCGGGAAGCGTCGCCAAATCGGCTCCAGCCGCTCACGGACTTGGTCGAAGAAGGCGTCCTCCCCGCCCGCCTCGATGGCCCCCTCGAAAATTGCGACGCGTGTCAGCATGACGGTCAGTCCTCTGTCCGAGCTCAGACTTCAAGCCGGCCGGCGATGTGGCCGGCGACGCGCAGCGCGTTGGCGATGATGGTCAGAGTCGGGTTCACCGCCCCGATGGAAGGAAAGAAGCTCGCGTCGGTGACGTAAAGGTTGTCCACCTCGTGGGCGCGGCAGTCCAGGTTCAGCACCGATGAAGCCGGATCGGTGCCGAAGCGGCAGGTGCCGGCCTGGTGCGCGGTGCCGTTGATCGGAATGTCCTTGCCAAGATAGAGGCGCCGTTCGAACAGGTGCTTGTGCGCTCCCATTGGCTCCAGCAGGCTTTCCAGCTTGTCCTTCAGCCGCCGCGCCGCCTCCTCGTTACCCTCGGTGATGTCGAGGACGACCTTGTCACCGTCGTAGAAGATGCGGTTTTCGGGCCGCGGCAAATCCTCGCTTTGCAACCAGAAGCTGATCGAGTGCTGGGCCATCTTCTCGAACGGCCATTCCGGCGTCCAGGACAGCCAAGACGGCAGCGACTCGCCGCGGATTTGCTCGCCGTGCGACGTGGCGCACATTTGGATCAGCCCCATCGGATACTCCCAATCCGGCGAGCCGAAATAGTAGTCGCTGACCGCCAGCGTCTTCTGGAACACGGTGTCGTTCGGGTCGCGCAGCAGCGCCATGAGAACGGACATGTTGTGGCGCATGTAGTTGCGCCCGACTTGGTCCGACCCGTTCGCCAGACCGCTCGGGTGCGCATCGCTGGCCGAGCGGAGCAGCAGCAGGGCGGAGCTGAGCGCGCCGCAGGCCACGACGACGATGTCGGCGGAGTACTGCTCCTCCCGACCGTCCCGGGTCACGTGGACCCGGCTGACGGTCCTCCCGGAGGGATCGGTTTCAAGCTTCGACACGAAAGCGCCGGTGAGCAGGGTGAAGTTGGGGTGGGCCGCAAGCGTCGGGTCGACGCAGATCACCTGGGCATCGGCCTTGGCGTTGATGGCGCACGGGAACCCGTCGAACGTGTCGCACCGGATGCACGGGCTGGTCGGCGTCGGCTTGCCGTCGCGCTCGTCGAGCAGGATGCCCAGCGGCAGGTGGAACGGGTGCAGCCCCTGGCCGGCCAGCCGGTCGCTGAGTTGCTGGATGCGCGGCTCGTGGCTGACCGGCGGATAGGCGTACGGCTTGCTCGACCAGGGCTCGTTGGGATCCTCGCCCCGCTGGCCATGGACGTGGAACAGCGCCTCGGCATCGCAGTAGTACGGCTCGAACGCGTCGTAGCCGAGCGGCCACGCGGGCGAGATGCCGCCCTTGTGGCGGAGTTCGCCGAAATCCTGCTCCCGCAAGCGGAACAGCGCCGACCCGTACACCTTGGAGTTGCCGCCCACATAGTAGTGCAGGCCGGGATGGAACGTTTCGCCGTTCTTGCCGTGCCATGTTTCGGGCGCCTGGTAGGCGCCGTCCACGAACACGGTTTTCGCGTCCCAGTTGGCGCGCGAGCGGGGCAGGTAGGAGCCGCGCTCCAGCATCAGGATGCGCCTGCCCGTGGGAGCCAGCCGATGCGCGAGCGAGCCGCCTCCGGGGCCGCTGCCGATGACGACGATGTCGTAGTGGTCGGTCGGGGCCATGCTGTCCGCACCTCTCAGGAAAGCCGGTTGAAGGCTGGGCGGGACCACGGCAGCCCCGACCACGGTAGCCCGTCGATTTCAGTGCCTTGTGGCGGCCGCGTGGAGGTCGGCCACGGCTGACAGGAACGAGCCGTGCACCAGGCCGAGGGGGATGTTGCCCAGCATCTCGCCGCTTTCGGGGTCGATCTCCTCCGGGAAGAACCCCAGGTCGTTGGCGTAGGCCAGGCCGCGTTCAAGCTGCTCCGTCGCGCGGGACAGGTCACCGCGCTTGGTCCAGTAGTGCGCGACCCAGAACGTGCCGGCTAGGAAGGCGCCCTCCTTCCAGACCACCTTGCTGTTCTGCATGTGCCGGTGCAGCAGCCCGCCGCCGACGCTGTACTGGTGCTGCAAGGCGTCGATCGTCGCGGCCATGCCAGGCTCGCCGGCCTCCACGTAGTCCCAAACGGGGAACAGGGCCGTGGACATGTCGACAAAGGTGCTGCCGGGTGTCACGCCGAACACGCCGTCCGCGGTTTGGCAGTATGCCGAAACGAAATGCCGTATGTCGGCGGCGGCGCTGCGCCAGCCCTCGGCCTGGGAGCCCGACGCCGCGTGCACGGTGAGGCGCTCCAGCGCGCAGGCCGAGAACACCAGGCCGGCGGTGTAATGCCGCTTCTGGACCTCCTCCCAGATGCCGTGGGCGGGGCGCCGCCAGTGCGCCTGCAGGAAGTCCGCCGTGGCGGATGCCGCACCCCACCCGTCGCGTCCGCCGCAATGGGCGTAGACCTCGCTGGCGGCCAGGACGAAGTTCGCCAGCGAGCCGAGCTGGAGCTGCCGGGCGGCCTTGTTGCCGGACAGGCTCGGGCGCCCGTCCCGGTATCCGGCCACGGCGAGCTTGCGCTGCCGGGGTACGCGTCCGCCGCACACGGCCGCCACCGGGTCGAGCGGGTCCTGGTAGCCGGTGTTGAGCAGGCTGCCCACGTAGCGGAGGTAGTGCCGTGCCGCGACGCCTTCCGGCTCGAAGCGGATGAGCGCGCGGACGATTATGCCGCTGTCACGCAGCCAGGAGTAGCGATAGTCGTAGTTGCGCTTGCCGCCGACGATCTCGGGCAGGGACGTGGTGACGGAGGCGGCAATCGCCCCGGTCTCGGCATAGGTGAGCAGGCGCAGGGCGCGTAGGGAAGCGTGCACGTTCTCGGCGAACGGGCCGTCATAGGATGAGCGGGCCGCCAGGGTGCGCCAGCTTTCCTCCGCCGCGGCCTGCCAAGCGGCGATCGTGTTCCCGTCCGCCTCGAGCGTTGCGCAGTCTTCAACCAGCACGGCCCAGGACGGCTCGCCAGCCGGAACGTGGATGACGACCGCGCCGGCGTGGACCGTGGCGAGGTGGGATGCCTGCAAACGGAAGCGCCCGTCGATCACGGCCGCCGTTTCGCCGTCGGTGCGCAGGTATGGGAGGCGCCGGCCGAGACCGCCGGGCCGGGGTGTCAGGACCATCGCAAACCCGGCGGGCGCTGCGGCAATCCGGCGGCAGATCGCGCCCCGCGGCCCTCCGCCCTCCCCGAGTGGCATCCAGTCCGTGATCGACAGCGTGCCGGCCGGATGGTCCAGCGTGGTTTCCAGCACGCCGCTGTGCCCGACATAGCTCCGGCCGGCCGGGGTGGCCCCGTCCAGCTCGATGCGCCACGCCCCGCCCACGTCCGGGTCGAGCAGCGAGCCGAGCAGGCTCGGCCCGTCGAACCGGCCCGGACAGAACCAGGCGATCTCCCCGGCGCGGGTGACAACCGCGGCGGTGCGCCGATCCCCGATCAGGCCGAGGTCGGCGATCAGCGGCGAGGACCGGGCCAAGCGCTCCAAGCCTGTCCTACGGAGCACACGACTGGCCTTTTGGTGCAGTGTTCGTTGCAGGGCAAGCCATGCCTCAACCATGAACCGTCCAATCAGGCATGCCCCGGTCTTGATGTGGCAACCGCGACGGTGACGTCCTGACCGCCGCATGCAGTCGCTTGGCGGCAGGGGTCAGCATCAAACGTCCAAACGTTTTGCAAGCTGATGCACGCCGGCGATGAGGGCGACGGCTGCGGCCGCCCAGAAGGCCGTGCGATGCCGGTCAGTGAACATCTCCCAACTGCCGGTTCTCGAGCGTGCATCGAACCGTCCATGCGCGCCGTAATCACCCGGCACCGGCTCGTACAAGTTGGCCGGCGCATCCTCGCCAAGCTTCTCGTGCGTGAGCTGCCCGGAGTAGCCCGCCTTGGCCAGATACCTGTCGATCAGCCCAGGGGCGATGCGGTTGGCGAGGACCGCCTTCACAGTCGGGAAGCCGACCCAGACCTGCCGGCGGCGGTGCGTGGCGGCGAAGAAGATCGCGCGCGCCGGCACTTCCGGCTGGTAGATCGGGGGAACAGGCTGAGCCTTGTCGCCCATCTTGTTCAAGGCCCAATCGAACTGCGGCGTGTTCACGGCCGGCAGATCGACCATGGTCAGGTGCACGTTGAGCTTGTCGTGGATGATCTCCGAGCGCAGGGAGTCAGTGAAGCCGCGGATGGCAAACTTGGCGCCGCAGTAGATCGACTGCAACGGCACCGAGCGGTAGGCGAGCGCCGACCCGACATTGACGATGGTGCCCCGGTTGCGCGTGCGCATCCGCTTGAGAGCGGACATCGTGCCGTGCACCTGGCCGAGATAGGTGACGCGCGTGCCGCGCTCGAACTCCTGGGCGGTGAGCTTGCTGACCGGCGCAAACACCGTTGCCATAGCCACGTTGACCCAAACGTCGATCAGGCCGAGTTCCTCCTCCACTTTTGCTGCGGCAGCATCCACGGCATCGGCGTCGGCCACGTCGGTCGGGATCGGCAAGGCCCGGACGCCATGCCGGCGGATTTGGGCCGCCGCCCGCTCCAGCCTGTCCTTGTCGCGCGACAGCAGCGCCACATCGTAGCCCTGCCGAGCGAACTCCTCGACTGTCGCCCGGCCCACCCCGGCGCCAGCCCCGGTGACTACGACGATCTTTGGCATGGCACGTCTCCTGTTCGCGGGAGGTCAGGAAGCCGACCTGGCCCGCAGCGTCTCAGTAAGCGAGTTGACTCAAGCGTTGGTGGGTAACGAGTACGCCGTTCAGACTGGCGTCAATCGGAGTGACCCTGGCAAGCCCGCCAGGAATTCTGACAAAGCCCTAGGCCGTGTGACGTTGCGTTGGAAAACCGAGTCCTTCTCGTGTCTACAAGGCGCCCAAGCGATCCGTAGTGGAGGCGCCAATGGAAACAGCGCAGCGCAGAACGGTGGAAGGAACCCTGTTTCTGCGTGCCGCCTCCCTGCACCGGGGTTGGCAACGTTGCTAGGTTCTGCCGATCACAAATCCGGTCGCGCCGGCCAGCAGCAAAGCGACAAGCGGCCGTGACCGCACGAGTCTGGCAAAATCCTCGGCAGCTCTCGTAGGCGGATCAATGATTGGGCCGTAGCGGTCGTCCACGGCTGCCGCGGCCTCGTCAAGGTTGCTTTCCACCGCCGTCCTGGCTGCTTCGGCAGCGATGTCGCCGATCTTCTCTTTCATTGAGTCGGCGATGCGTCCTGCAACACCGTTCCGAGCTCCGTCCTGCATCACCGGGTTCATGCTGGCCTCCTTTCCACATCAGGCTGATGACGAATGCTTCCGCATTCAGTCGATTGTTCGGCACCTCGGGCTGATCCCTGTTGCCAGGGTCCTGACGGACCCGTGACAAGATCGGTTGGTATCCAAGAGTGTTCCAAAAGGCCTCCTAGCCGCACGTCCCCGCAAGCAGTGGCAGGTCCTGCGGACCGCAATGGCATACGCGCGTCCAGGGTCGGAATGCCGTATCGGACGCGCCGGGCTTGCAGGCCACCATCTACCCCACGGTGAGACATCCCGCCGAACGCCACGGCCATGCCGGCCATGTGCATCCGCCAGATACGGCAGTGCTCGATCCCAATCACCCCGATAGCCTGCTCGCGCCGCGCGTCCAGCCGCCGCAGTAGGGCCAACAGCATAGCGGGGAAAGCGGCTGAAAATCCTCAAAGCCCACATCTCCAACTCGGTTCTTGACGCGGCGTGCATATCTTCGAGACGTGCAGTAGCTCGCGGCCGGGGAGCACGAAGTGGTCGACGACCTTGCCGTCGCATGGCTCTTCCGCCTGGCCATTTGGACGCCAGCGCCGATGCCGCCAAAGTGGCGCGCAAGATGGCGACACCGACGTGTTCGCACACTCCGATGCGAGCCGGAGCGTGAGGAGCGGTAACGCCAGGCCAAAGTCGAACGCCGTCCAGTCCCGAAGCCCCAGCCGCAGTGGCAGGTCGTGCCCGGCCCAGCGGCGCAGCGGGTCGATCAAGCGGTCGCGCAGCCGTGCCATGATCAGGGCGCACCGTGGTGTCGGCGCTGGCCCATCACGTTTCCTGCGCCGACTGTGTCGTCGTGGAGCACGTCCTCAACGTACAGCATCCGCACGGCGGTCATTCCGACCGCGGCGAGCGGGGCGCCAACGGCGACGCCGAGCAAGCCGAACAGGGCGCCTGCCACCGTCATCGACATCAACATCAGCGCGGGCGGCAGCTCAACCATGCGCCGCTGGACGTTGGGCGCGATCAGGTAGCCCTCGACGCAGTGGCACAACGTGTACACCCCCAACGCCCAAAGAGCAGTAGGCCAGCTGACCATGAGGGCCAGCAAGGTCGCCGGCACGGCGGCCAGGACCGCGCCGACATAAGGAATGAATGTCAGCAGCGCGGACAACACGCCCAGGGCGAAGGGAACCGGCACGCCCAGGACCCACAACCCGATCCCTGCCAGGACGCCGACGGCCAGCATGTCCACGAGCTGGCCAAGCACCCACAACCGCAGCACCTGGCCGGTGCGCGCCAGCACCTCCCGGACCCGCGGCCGCATCGGGAACGGCACCAGGTGCAACACGCCGCCCACATGCAGCTCGGGCGACGCAGCCAGGTAAACGGCGGTCACCACAACCACAACACAGCCGGTCATCATGCCCAGCGACGAACCGAACACCGTCTCGATTGGGGCTGCCAGCCTGCCTTGCAGGGCGCCCAGGGCAGGCAGCGGCCCATTGCCATTCCCGGGAACTATCAGCGGCTCGACCTGCGGGCGCAGGAGTTGCCATTCCTGGGACAGGCGCCCCACCAACTCATACCCTTCATGCGCCAGCTTCGGCACCATCCACCAGCCGATGCCCGTCGTCGCCAGGGCGACGACAAGCACGACCGCCGCCAAGGCGAACCCGTCGCGTACGCCGGTGCGGGCGGCCAGATACTCGGCGCTACCACGAAGGACGCACGCGAGCAGCACGGCGAGAAACAGCACGAGAACGACGTCGGACAAGGCCCAGACTGCCGCGATGGCCGCGAAAGCCCCCACGGTCCGCACGATGATGTCGGACACACCAATCCGTGCCGGACCGGGCACGAAATGGCAGCTGCCCAGGTTGCCCGGGGCGTTCACGTCCGGTCGACCCTGAGCCGTCCGCGCGCCGCATGCTCCTGCCGGTGGCGCCGGGCAACCAGCGGAACGGCCAGCACGGCAAGCGCGAACAGGACGTAACCGCAAAAGAGGCTCGACACGTCCACGCGCTCGGGCTGCGCCAGCAAGGGGCCGAGCCCGGTGCCAATACTGGCAAACACCATGGTCGGGAAGATCACTCCTCCAAACTTTCGTGCATACCCGCAATGAAAAGAGCATGTTGTTGGTTGAACAGCGCGAGGGGGCAGCACTCGGTATGGAAGCGCATCACGTCGAACCGGCCTGCGCGTTTGCACGCCGTGTCCACGAGCAGCCTATGCGGTGCGATCAGGCCGCACATCGAGGGAGCGAGCCGCAGCGCGCGATGGCAGACCGCGACGAGTTCAGCGGCGGTTTCGGAGGCTCCAGTTGCGAGCAGGGTCAAATCATACCTTTGGTTCGTCTGAATGGGAGATCGAACATCTCTCGGCACGGACCGGCCCGCCTCTGTGCCGGTGCCGGTATGCCGTGACGAACATGGCGAGCGCTGCCTGACGACGGAAGCGCGATCTCCGCACGCCCGAGTGCAGGAATGCAACGCACGGCTGGAACCGGGGACGTGTACTATAGTCCTTGGTTCCAATTCTGTTCGCTTTGCGATCCAGATGGCGGCGACGACATCAATCCACGTTGTCGGTTGCGGGGTGTGAGGGCGCAGCTTGTAGACGCTCATCTTGCGCTGGGCCCCGCGCGGCACTTGCCTGCCGCGAAAGTTTGCCACGCGCTCCTCCAAAATCTCGTCCAGCACCTCGTCATGCAGGGCGAGCCTGTCTTGAGGGGAAAAGCCGCAAGCAGTGGCAGCTTGCGCCGGACCACGCGCACAGCATGCAGGAACGACAGCCGACCCGCGCCGAGCGTTGCGGGCGTATCCAGGTCCTCGTCGGCCCGCAGCGCCGCCTCATGCATGAACCCGCGCACGGCGAAGTGCGCCAGAGCCAAGCCCCAGAACTCCTGGCGCACCAAGTCCGGGGTCAGGCTCACGCACCACGCCTCGCCCCCCGAAGCCGCTCTTGCCCCGACCTTGACCGTGTCCGTGCCCCACAGCCAGCGCAGGCCCTCCAACAGACAGCGCAGCACCTCGCGGGTGCTGGACCCATATAGAGCGCCATCGCGGTGGCATAGTAGACCATCACCTAGGCCGGCAGGTCGCGCTCGCTCGCCTTGCCGGTTTCGGCCAGGGCCTGTTGGACCCAGCGAAATCGTGAAATCGCGCAAATCCTGTGGATTTCGCTGCTTTGCGCGAGGTCGGGCGAGAATGCCTGGGCGATCACGCCGAGGCTGAGGTGATCGCTGGCACGAACGGCGGTCGGAAGGCCGGCAGGAACACTCGCCATCGCTGTCGATCCCAGAAAACCCGACCGGCGATATAGGGTTCGGACGCTCAAACGCACCGTATTGCGGCTAAGCTGCATGACTGTCGATGTCCAAACATATGGTTCTCCCGCACTTTGCGTGGAGCTGATCCTCCAAACCGAAACGCTAACCAACTGAGCTTGCTGTGGAATTAGTCAACTATCCCGCCAGTTCGGCACGACACGCTGACCAAAGCCTTGCAAGCCAAAATTTCCCCGCGACCTCAAAGTTTTACCTGATTACGCACCATCCTCAGCCAAACCCACCGTAAGCGGGGCAAAACCCCGGGCACGCAGGTGCAGCATTGGCGCTGGTCCGGAACGAAAGGCGCGAACCTCCGCCAGTTCCCAACGTCGCACCCCGGATTGATCCCATTTCGGTCTAAAT
>JAABUY010003390.1_pt1 | contig 17701 bp, 23 predicted proteins | sample 5560271 | NCBI WGS metagenome assembly JAABUY01 (sample SAMN10711886, study PRJNA513374) | rock metagenome | isolation source: Antarctica rocks | place: Antarctica: Victoria Land, University Valley
GCGGCGCCGCTGTGAGCGGCGCGGGCGGGGCGGGCGACGGCGCAGCGGCCGGCGGCCCTGACCCGGGCCAGGCCGACCGCGGGGTCATGGGCGCCATGCAGGCGCCCACGGCGGTGGGCGGCGCGGGCGCCGCGGCCGACTCGCTGCGCGCGGGCGGGGACGCAGCAGCAGGCGCTGAGGCAGGCGCTGCGGCCGCAGGGGCGGGCCCAGAGGGCCCCGAGCTGGCTGGGCCGCTGCTGGGAAACCTGGGCGCCCACCTGCGCGCCGCTGCCGGCCTGCTCTGCTCGCAGCCCGGGCTCTGCGGCGGCGGCGGCGGCGGCCTCCTCTTCGAGCCTGCTGCGGCTGGCGCAGGCGGGCCAGAGTGTGGCGCAGGGTCAGGCGCAGGGTGCCAGGGTGAGGGGCTGGAGGGAGGCCCGGCGCCGTGGCGCGGGCCTGCACAAGGGCTGCCGCTGGCCGTCGCGCTGCGCGGGGTAGCATTCCTGCAGGCTGCCGGCCGCGCGCTGGGCTGCTACCAATTCATGGCACCGCCAGCGGACGCGGCGTGCCTGGCGAGAGCACGCCGCAGGGGCTCCGCGCCTGCTGCACAGCACGCCTTGGGCACGCCTGTCGAGCGAGGAGAGCAGCTCGCGGCGGCCGCGCGCGGCGCTGGGCTGGAGCTCGGCGCAGACGGGCCGGCCGCGCCCGCGCGCGGCGCATTTGGGGCGCTGCTCGCGCTGCATTTGCACCTGCTGCGCGTCCTTGTGCCGCCGCCCCCGGTGCGCGCCCTGTCCCGCACGCGCCGTGCTTCGCGTGCTCGGGCACTCGCCAGGCAGCCGCGCCCTTGGTGGAGAAACTCATGCGCCGCGCGGGCATCTCAGGAGGACGCAAAGTGACACGCAATGTGACGGCCACAGTGGCCTGCGTGGCATGCTGCCGCTCCAGCGAGCTATCACCTATGCGTGCACGCGGCCAGGCCCCCGCGCTGTGAGGAGATGTAGAAGAGGGTGTTGCTATCCCCTCAGGGCGGTCAGGGCTCTACAGCACGGCAGGCGCACTTGCCGTCCTCTTCCTGAGGCAGCAGCGCAAGAGTGTGATGTCTCTGGCGCTGGCGACCATCCCTTAAGGCGGGCGCATCATGCGTGGTACACGGCTCACCCAACGTCACCGCCGCCCGCAGGCCCCCGCGCCCAACCGGCACGCGGCCGCGCTGGCGATGGGCGTGCCCAGTCTGGCGGCCGGCGCGCGCAACCCCGCGCGCGCGCGCGCCGGGCACCGGCTGCGCGCCGCGCTGCTGCTGTCCGCGCGCGCGCTGCTCGGCGCGTCGCCCGCCGGCCTGGACGCGTGGCTGGCCGCAGCACCGGCCGCGCTGGCCGGCGCAGGCAGCCTGCCGGCCGCGCTGCCTGCGCTGGAGGCGCGCGCTCCGCTAGCCCCGGGTTCTGTCTGTGGCAGCTGGCTGAGGCCAAGGCACGGGCGGCAGCTGCATGCGAATGCTGCCCCTCCGCGCGCTGTGCAACGCATGCATGCGCTGGTGCCGGCGCTGGGGGCCTGCTGGCGGCGTGCCGCCCCTCTTAACGAATGCCTTGGACGAGAAAGCGCGGTGCGGCCCGCCTGCGCTGCACGGCCGGCGCACGACCGCGAACGGATCGCGGCGTTGCCCGCAACTCGCGGGGCTACAGGGTGTAGGTTAGGGTAGGGTAGATTAGGGTAGGTGCGACTTGGTCGAGCTGCCGGCGCCTGCTGCGCGCCAGGTGCTGCTGGTGGCGCTCGAGGCCGCGCCGGGCGGCCTGCGCGCCGCAGCGCGCCACAGCGCCGACCTTGCCGCCGCGCTCGTGCGCCTGCTGGAGCGCGCTGCGGCGCCCCCGCCGTGCGCGCTGGGTCAGGACCTGGGTCTAGGGCCGGGTGCCGCTGCCGCCGCCGCCGTCAGTCCGGAGACGCCGCGCGGCGGCAGCCCAGCGGACGCCGGGTCGGCGGCCGGGGCGGCGTGCGGCGCGGCCGCGGCGGCGGTGTGCGCGGCGCTGCGCGGGCTGGAAGCGCTGGCGGCGCATGACGCGGCGCTGCCGCTGCCGGCGGCCGCAGTGGCCGGCGCGCTGCACTGCCCCGCGCTGCTGTTCGCCGGCGGCGGCGCCGCCTGGCGGGGCGGGAGCACGTGCGCCGGCCCGGGGCCGCGTGGTGCCTGCCGTGGCGGCGGGGATGCGAGTGGTGCCGCAGGCTTCGGCCTGGGCGCAGTCGGGCAGATGGGTGCCTGATGGACCGAAGCTCCTGGACCCTGGCAGGGGCGGGCGCCCGCGCCGACACGCCGCCTGGCGACCACTCGCCATTAGCCTGCATCTGACGCGCAGCCACCCCCTGGTGCACAACTTTCCGGGTGCGGCCTGCGGCGCGCGTCGCCCCATGCCGGCGCCCGCCGCAGGCGCCCGGACCCCGAGGCGGAGGCGGGCGCGCTGGCGGGCGGCGCGGCGCTGCTGGCGGCGGCGCTGCGGCGCCGGCCCGCGCCCGCGCGCCGCCTGATGGCGCTCGCGGCCGCGTCCGCGCGCGCGCTGCTGGCCGCGCTGGCGGCCTGGGGGCCGCGCGCGGACGTGCGCCTGGCGGCCGCGTGCGCCGAGGAGCTCGCGCGCGTGTATGCGGCCGTGGCCGAGCGCCAGGCGCGCGGCCGCGCCGACCGCCTCGCTCCTGGAATAGGGTACAGGGTGTCGTCTGGCGCCTCTGCAGGCTGGCAGGGCACGCAGGGCGTGTGGTGGGGAGGCCGTCGCCGGCCGGCGCCAAAGCGCCTGCCACCGCATGCTGCAGCGGGCGGCGCCAGGCCTGCCTGCGGTGCGGGCGCACGGCAGAGCAGCGGTCGGGCTGGCAGCTGAGATGTGTGGCGGCCCCGGGGCGTCTGCACCGTACTAGCTGTGCCAAAAGGACTCTGATGATGGCGCTGCGGGCAGGAGACGCTGGGCCTGTACTGCCCCCACCTGCTCGCAGACTACATCACGCTGGCGGCCGCGCCGTCGTCGCCCGCCGGCAGCGCCGACGGCGGCGGCGGCGCCAGCCTGGCGCCGGCAGCCGCGGCCGCGCTGCGCCAGGGCGCGTACGAGCTCTACGGCGCCTGCAGCCCTGCCGAGGCGCGCCCGCCGTGCTCGGGGCGTGCGGGCCGCTCATGCGGGCGCCAGAGCTGCTGTTCCGGCCGTCTGCGGCGCCCAACGCCCTGCGGCGCTGGCACGTCTGTCCAGTGTCTGTGTTGTGGTGCGCGACAGGCTCGCTCTCTCAAGCCCATGCCCCTGTGCAACGCAGGCCAGCCGCTGTCCGACACCGCCAGCCGGTTGGGCAGTCTTGCCCAAACTTGAGCTGTGCATACTGCTTGCGGCTGCAGGTGCAGCACGTGTTTACGGTACTCGGCACGAGCGGCGGCGGCTCGCGCCGCGCCGCGCTGGCCGACCTGCGCCGGGACTACGAGCGCCACCACAAGCACGGCGGCAAGGTCTGAGAGGGAGGGCGCCGAGCGGCGCATGTGAGAATAATCGTCGCTTGAGAGCGCGTCGATGACGGCCTGCTTAGTGTGCTATCGTGAAGCAAACGCACATAGCGCGTGCGCAGGATGAGTGGGGAGAGTGAGTGTGTTTACATGGTGAGCTCCAGGACGTACGCTAGGCAGGTAGTGCATGCATCAACAGTGCGCGAGGCGTGGGGTGAATGCGAGAAGGCCGCTGAGGACCACAGAGGTGCCTCGGCCACAGCACTGGCTACACCAGTGTCACTCGCTGGAGCAGGGCCTTAGGGCGCTGCTTTGGCCTGCGTTCGCTTCGGCCGGCCCCTGCCCCGCGCCGCCGGCGCGGCCGCGCCGGCCGCCACCCCGGGCTCCCGCTCTCGCCCGGCGGCGGCGCCGCGCCGGGCGCCGGCGCCGTCCGCCAAGCCGGCGGCCGGGGCGTTACCGCGGGCGGCCTCCGCCTCGCTGCGCGCGCGCAGAACGCGCCCAGCTGCGGGGCCCCCCGCGCTCGGCTGCTGCGCAGCTCCCGCACCTTCCCGAGCCTCATCAGCCGCCTGGTCGCGCAGAGCGGCTGCAGCGGCGGCCGCGCCGCCGCCGGCGGGAGCCGGCAGCGGGCCGCTCTCCCGTCCCGCCCCCACAGACAGCACCACCAGGCTCACCCCGGCCGTCCGCTCCACGGCCGCTACAGCCTCCTCCACCGCCCGCTCCTCGTCCAGCAGCAAGGCGGGGCCGCCCGGCTGGCCGTCCCCGTCGCCCTCCGCGGCGCCCGCCTCCGCCGCGCTGGCGCTCGCCTCGGCGCCCGGCGGCGCCAGCGCCGCACCTGCATCGCGCCATTCGCTGTTGGCCTACACAGGGTCGCCTCCAGGCAGCCAGACCTAAAGTAAACTTATCAGGCACGCCTGTCAGACACACCAAAGCGGATGGCATATGACATGGCACGTGCTGGGGCAGGGGCGCACTGCTCTCCGCGGTGAGGCGCAGGCCCAGGCCCCAGGCGGCGATCAGCATCGCCTCCGCGCGCCCGTGGTCCTTCTTGCGCCTGCCGCCAGGGACGCCCGTTCTGGGGGTTGGCCCTATCCAGGGCAGCACATTGGTGCTGCACACTGGCGCAGTAGTGGTATGCAGCAGTACAGGGGTGCCGGTGCTGGCGTGCCCTGTCCAGCGCTGCAGGGGCCCCAGCGAGCGGCTGGCCGCGCCGCAGGCGGGCCGGGCGCACATGCGCCGCGCTGCGGACAGCGTGCGGGCGCACCGGAGCAGCGGCGCGGCCGCAGGGAACAGCGCATTGGCAAGCGCGCGGCTGCCCTCCTTGCCCGTGCCGTTCAGGTGCAGGTCGCTCTTCCACTGCCCCGCGCGCACGGTCTCCATCTGCGCGGCGCCGCCCCCGAGTCTCTGAGCGCTGGGCAGCATGGGCACGATGGGGCCGCAGGCTTGTGACACCCTATCCCTCTGTGGGCATGTATCTTGTGTTTCATCCCGTGACACACACACCACAAACACTCCTAGCGGAAGAGCCTACAGCAGTGGTGCGCTGCGGGCCGCCTCAGCGCGCCACTACAAGAGCCGCATGCTCAGGTCGCGCCCTCCTCTGCCCCATGTGCGCTGGCCTGCAGCACGGCAACAAGGACCGCCAGGCATCAACGCCCGCATGTCGGCGGCTGCGCGGGCAGGGCAGCGCGCCGGCACGCCGTGCGAGCGCAGCGCGCCGCTCCACACGCCGAACGCAAAGCCGCAGCCGAACCAGCTGAACTTGCCGTTGAGCGCGTTGGGCGCCGGCGCCTCCAGCACCGCGCGCACGCCGCCGGCGCCGTGCCGCAGCACCAGCGCCGCCACGAGCTCCGCCACCGCGCGCGCGTCCAGCCACCTGGCGCTGCATCTGTTTTCTAATCCGAACAAGCAAATCGTTGCCGTGTGATTGATTGACCCGCTCGCCATGTGAGCGGCCGGCAGAGCGAGCTGCACTGCCTGACGGGCCCGTGGCTGGCACGCGCTGGGGCATGGCACGTGCGCCGCTCTGGCATGCGGGGTCCCAGGAGAGACACACAGGCTACCAGTTGCAATGCGCTTGGCATGGGCGGTCCACCTGGTATCGTCAGGTGATGCCAGGCGTTGTGGACCCGAGCACGCAAGCAGTGCTCGACAGGCTTACGGATGAGCCAGTGCCTGGAGCTCGGGCGTCCTTTCATGTCGTGCGGAGCCCAGAGGATGGCGGGTGGGCTGGCGCTGCACCTGCGGAGCGTCCGCCCCATGGGCCTGCGCTCGAGCGGCATGTCGTGCACCTCGAGCGGGGCCGCGCTCACCGGCGCGGCGCCAGCGCTGACAGGCCCGACCTGGGGCAGCGCCGCGCTCCAAGTTTGCTCTCAGCGCCCAGCTATGCGGACGGCGTTGCACACCCAAGCTCAGCAGAAGAACAGCAGACAGTTGGCAGGCATGTCAAGCTCCATGCCTGCACTGGGAAAGCCTTGCGGTATCTAGGCTGCAGTACACTCTAGAGTCATATGGGCCGCCGGAAGGGCAGTCGGCGCACCTCAAAGACCGCCAGCGCGCCGGACAGGTCCGGGTCAATCCCCAGCAGCACTGGCCGCAGCGGCGCTTCGATGTATCTTGCGGTCTGCATTCTGTCGTCCGCTGCAGATTCGTTCGGGCCCGCTTCATGGAGGAGCGGTGCTGCTGTCGAGCCTAGCGCATGTGCTGTTACTTCAGAGCGCTCATAGTTTGTATAGTGAGCAGGGAGTGCTGCAAGCTGCTTACCTGTGGACGCCTCAGCCTGCAGACATGCAAGCGAGCTCTGCGCGGGTCTCGTGCAAGCGCTGCTTGCCTGCTTGCAGCAATATCGTCCTGCGCAGAAAGCCAGTTTGCAACCTCCCGTTTCTCTAGTACGAGTGCTGAGCACGTATCACGACGCGTGTGCCCGCGCCTGCTGTGCCAGCGTCAGCGCGGCCGATCCACTGCCGCAGGCCGCGCATGCGCGGACAGCTGCCTGGAACGCAGGGCGACTGGCAGCGTAGCATACACCGCCAACTGCTGCTTCACTGTGCTGGGGCATGCCTGGGCAGGCCGTCTCCTATCATGCGGCAGCAAAGACTCTGTTGCCAATTTTCCCGCAGTAAGTGTGCTACAGAGATGATAGTGCTCAAAGGTTTCTCCCAGCTTTCGCAATACTGTTTACACTAATTGATCGACTGTGTGGGTCTACACTCACCCAACTACGAGAAAAAGACGTCAGCCTGTAACCCTAGAGTGTGCTGTAACGTCGAACAGAGCAATGCTTTCTGGCAGTGGCTGCACAAACAGAGCACAAACAGAGCACAAAGCGCGCATTGCGAAGGAAGCCAAGGTCAATTCAGGCACCGCGCTGCTGCAACCGCAGTTTCGCTCGCTCCCATCATAGGCTCGCCTTCCCACACACGCCATCAGTGCGCACACACAGAGTGCACCGCTGCGTGGGTTGCTAGCAAGACACGCAGCTCAAGCGCAACTTACTTGGCCTCAGGCGCCTCCTCATCAGCAGCGCACAGCCGCACGCGGATCGGCCCCTTGGCAGTGGCCACGTCCGCGACCTCGCCTTTCTGTGTGACCTCCACCAGTCCCGATGCGACCAGCCGTGCTGCAGCCTCGCGTGTGGCAGCCATCAGCGGGCGCCATTCCTGTGGCCTGACTCGCCGTGGGGCCTGCCGCTCCGCAGCACATCCCTCCCCCCCTCAGTGTCACACCAGACGCGCACCCTGCCCGACAGCACAGGCTACCGGCCGCTGTCATGTGCAGCAAGGGCTGACTGTTGCCTGGAGGTGCTGCTCGATAGGTAGCACAGGCCAGCATTAGTACAGGAGCACCTCCGACGGTCAGCAGGTTGCGCCGGGCTTGCGGCCTCACAATATGTTCAATAGGGCGTCCTCCAGCTCCTGGCCCAGCCCGTCGCCAGAAGCGCGCTCAGCATCAGGGCCGGCCGCGGCTGCGGGGGGCTGCCTGCGCTTGCCCGAGCGCGCAGGCGCTGCTGGGCGCTTGCGCTTGGCCGCCATGTGCGCCCCTTGCCAGGAGGCCTGGGCTGGCACAACTGTGAGCGCTTACAACAGAGCTACAACGCTCATTCGAGCTCAACTCTATTCTCCCGAGTTGAACTCCAGGCAGGTTCGGGCCGGCAACCCTCTCCAGTGCTTCTGGCCCAGGTGCCACGCAGGATTCCGGAGGCAATCAATAGGCTCTGTGTGAGGCTGTCACAGGGCAGTTTGTGACAGTGAGGCCCACTCGCGCTGGCTCCGACTCGCGCTGCAATAAGCCGCATACTTACTGCCCAAGCGGCGCCGCTCATGTCCTTCTTCACGCCGAAACACTTTGAAGATGCATCTCGTGTGTTGCGGGGCCTTGCGCTCGTGGCAGCGAGGGCCGCCGCGGACAGGCGCGCTGGATCGTGTTGCTCAAAACAGCTTCTGAGGCATCATCACAGTCGTAACAACCGTGCACAGCTGTGTGAGGGGCTTGCTCTGTGTGTGCTCTTGCTTTCTGCAGTGCAACGTACGCCTCGCTTTCTGCAGGCGAGCATGCTCAGCACATCTTGCTCACTGGTCGTTGTATGTCTGCTCTGCAGCTCCGTGCTCCGCAATGCTGGCAAGGCCGACCCCGGCAAGGCGCTGCGGGACGCCGTTGCAGCAGCCAGCCGACAGGGCGCCCAGGTAAGCACCGCCGGCCTGTGCCACCGCCAACAGGCGCTTGTCCCGCCCGCCAGCGTGCTGCGCGGCCAGGCCAAGGACCTGGTCTGTGGTCACCGGGCGTCAAGTTCAGCACTGCCGGCCTGTGCCGAATGCAAGCAGGCTCCCACCAGCGCGCAGCGCTGCGCAGACGAGCCGCAAAGGTCTGCGCCGCGCGAGGGAGCCGCGTGTTGGGTCGCCGTGGCGCGTCGGGCGGCGCTACGGGCACCTCGCGGTCGTGCTGAGAGCGCGTCGCATGCCTGCAGGTCGCCCAGGCGCTGCAGGGGATGGCGCGCGAGCGCGGCGTGAGCGCGGCCGGGCCAGCTGCGGGGGCGCCGGGGCGGGGCCCGGCGGCCGCGCTGGATGCGGCTGCGCGCGCCGCCGAGGGCCTGCGCGGTGCGTGCGCCCTCGTCACGCCGCTCGGCCGGGCAACGCGCAGTCTGCGGTCTGGCACATAGAAGGCTACTTATTTTGTCTGCTAGCTGCAGCGTCGAGCGGAGCAGCAGGCTGCATGTCCTGGCCAGCCTGAGCAAGCACGACATGCTGTGCGAGCAGCCGGCTGGCGCTGAGGCGGGCGCGGCGCGCCGCAGGCGGAGCGGCGGCGGCCGAGCGGGCGCTGGGCGGCGTGGTGTCTGGCGGCGCGCGGCCGCCGCACGGGGACGCGCAGGGCGGCAGCGCGCCTGCTCCCGGGGCTGCCCCGGTCGCCGGGGGGCGGCCGGGCCACCGGGCGCTCGTCTTTTCGGCGCGGCGCGGCGGCGCCGCCGCGAGCGCGGGCCCGCAGCTGGGCTCTCCGCAGATGATGGCCGGCAGCGGTGGGGCCGTGGGCCAACCTCCGCCTGTCGGGGTCGGCGCGGGAGGGCTGGCGGTAGGTGCAAGCCCTGCCGCAGGATCAAGGTCGCCCGCACGCGCGACGGCGGCGCCGCTGGCAGCGGCAGCGGCGGCGGCGGCGCAGAGCGCAGCAGGCGCCCTGGAGCGGGGCGCGCAGGGCCTGTCGCAGGGCCTGCAGGCTGCTGCCGCGCCGCCAGCTGCGCCAGGCTCGCGGCCTGACGTGCTCGCAGCGCCCAGCCCAGGCGCTATCGCTGCGCCTGCCCCTGACCCAGCTGCAGGCGCCGGCATGGGGCTGGAGGCCTTGGCCGGCGCGGGCGCCTCGCGCGGCAGCGGCGGGATGGCCGCGCCCGGCGCGCCGGCGAGCGCGCCCGCCGGCGGCGCCTTGAGCCTGGGTGGGCCGGCGGGGGCGGAGATGCTGCGCGACGAAGACGCCAAGTTTGGCGTGGCGTCTGCTTTTGCAGCGGCACGCGCGGTGGATGGCGCGGGCGCGGGGCCGGGCGCGGGCGCTGCGCCTGCGGCGAGCGCGCCCGCCGGCGGCGCCTCGAGCCTGGCTGGTTCGGCGGGGGCGGAGATGCTGCGTGACGAAGACGCCAAGTTTGGCGTGGCGTCCGCTTTTGCTGCGGCGCGCGGTGTGGACCGCGCGGGCGCGGGGTTGGGCGCGGGCGCCGTGCCTGCGGCGAGCGCCCGGCAGCTAGAGCAGGTTTCCCACTCGCTGCCCTGCAACATTAGCACTGGCGGCGGCAGCTCTGGCAGCAGCTAGCTACTCTCTGAGCAGGCTGGTGCTAGGTTTGGCAGAGAAGCCTGCGCGCTCTGTCGTGGGCAGCTTGCCACGTGATGTTATTGTTTGAGCTGACGTCGCAGCACTTTATGTCGCGGGGTCTTTGGCGCTGCCAGCCAAGGATCAGAAGTGCGCACGAAAGCCTTGTTTGCCATACTGGATTCGCCCAAGCTTCGCTCCTCGCAAGCGTGGGAGTGGGCAAGGCGGACGTGCGCCTTACTGTGAGAGCTGTAAGAGCCGATCGGGCGTTCAGGTGCACGCTTGACTTCATGTGCATGACCCCCCGCACGGCGCCCTGCGCAGGCCGACGCAGCCATGGCGGAGCGCAAGGAGGAGGTGCGCCGCAAGCTGCGCGAGCGCGCGGTGCCGGCGAGCGCATTCGGGCGCGCGGCCGGCTTCGCGCGCCTGGGCGCCAGCCTGGTCTATGGCACCATGTCGGACAGCGTGTCGCGCTACTTCCGCGGCCCGCCGCCGGGCGAGGCGCCGCCGGCGGACGGCGTCGCGCCCAACCGGTGCGCGCCGCTCGGGCGCCGGAGCCGCGCGCGCGAGGGGGCTGCCGCAAGGAAGCGCCCAGACCTGCTGCCGTGCAGGAGGTGTCTGGTGTTTAGTAGGTCTGTGATCGGCAGGCTTTTCGAGTCCGCTGTCCACTGTGACGAGCGGCGAGTGATGCGCCGGGCCTGCATGCGCAGCGCTGCAGCACTGACGCAGGTGCAAAAGGCAGCCAAGGCGACATGGCAGCGCGCTGGCTTGGCGGCTGGCAGGGTGCGCAGTCGCCAGGCCGGGGTTGGAAGGCGATGATGAGCAACAGTCATGAGGCAGGCAGGGGCGGGCGCGCGTGTGCAGGTACCTGACCGAGGCCAACGCGGAGCGGCTGGCGGACGCGCTGTGCCGCATGCGCGGCGCCGCGCTCAAGCTCGGCCAGATGCTCAGCATCCAGGACGAGAATGTGCTGCCGCCGCAGGTGGGCCGCGCGCGCGCCTGGCCGCGCCATGGCCCCGGCCTCCCGCTTAGCGCCCGCGGTCTCGTGTCGAGCACCTGTGGGTGGCCTGCTGTGTTAGGTAGGCATGGTTGGTGCAGACCCTTGACAGGATTATTGTGCGGCCATGCACAGGCGCGCGCTGCTGAAAGGCTGCTCGCGCGTACTGACGAGCCGCGCCGGCGCCGCGGCAGCTCACTGCGGCGCTGGAGCGCGTGCGCGCGGGCGCCGATGTCATGCCGCGCCGGCAGCTGGAGAAGGTGCTATCGGACGAGCTGGGCGCCGACTGGCGCGCCAAGGTGGCCGCGTTCGAGGACGAGCCGCTGGCCGCCGCGTCCATCGGCCAGGCGCGCGCCTTGCCTGCGCGCCGCCTGAGCCGGGGCTGCCGCCGCGCCCGGGCGCCTCGCCGCTCGTCGGGGCGGGGAGGCACTCTTGCTCAAGCGAGGATGAAAGTGACACGCATGGTGCTGGTGTCGCAGCTGTTGATTTGCATGCGGTAACTGCCGGAGGCTTGCGGCGCATGCGCATGCCGCAAACACCACGGCTAGGCATTAAACTCGGCGGGTGGGCGCAGGTCATCAGTGCGCACTTCGCCCAGCCGCAAGCCGCGTCAGGGTGCCTGGCCCGCGGCAGGTGCCCCACGTGACGCTGCAAGCGCTAATTAGCGCGCAGTTGCTCGCCCAGCCGCAACCCGCGTCAGGGCGCTGGGCGCGCGGCAGGTGCACGGCGCGACGCTGCATGACGGGCGGCGCGTGGCGATGAAGATCCAGTACCCGGGCGTCGCGCGCAGCATCGGCAGCGACGTGGACAACCTGCTGCGCGTCATCGCGCTCGCCAACGTGCTGCCCAAGGGGCTCTACGTGGAGGCGGCCGCCAAGGTGCGGCCGGCGCCGCCGCGTGCCGAGCCCATAGGATCTGTAGATAGATGGAGGAAGGGGGCACTGGTCGGAGTTGAAAGCACCAAAATTGTATGTCTCCCCTTTGATCTGTGAGAGTCAAAGGAATATTGGTGTCACTTACTTGTAATCGCACCACCGCCGCATGGTGCCGCGTTGCGCAGCGCGTCCGCGCGGCCAGGCCGCTGCCTCGCAGCTGGTGCGACGCCGAGCGCCGCAGGCGCTGTCGGGCATGCGTGGTGCCGCAGCTGCGAGCGCCAGCAAAGCCTGAAACCTGCGCAGGTCGCGAAGAAGGAGCTCGCGCTGGAGTGCGACTACGGCCACGAGGCGCGCAGCCAGGCGCGCTTCCGGCAGCTCATCGACGCGGACGCGGGCTTCGCCGGCGCGGTCAACGTGCCGGCCGTCGTCTGGCCGCTGTGCAGCGAGCGCGTGATCACGACCGAGTTCGTGCCGGGCGTGCCCATCGACAAGGCGCGCGCGCGGCCGCCGGGGTGTGTATGGCGCCGCACGGGGCGCAGCCGAGCGCGGCTCCTCTTTGACGGGTTGCTCCCTGTGCCTGACCGGCACTGCCGACACTGCGTGAACACCATGCTCAGGATTCATTCCACCGGCGAGAGGTGGCAGCCGACGGCACGGGATGCAGCCGACAGCTGTGCAGCTGCTGGCGCCGCTGCTGCTGCGCGCGCTGGCTGTCTCGCCTCACCGCGCGGCTTCCTGCCCCCTCGCAGGTGGCGACCATGGGGCAGGACGTGCGCGACGCGGTGGGCACCACGCTGCTGGAGCTGACGCTGCGCGAGCTGTTCGCCTGGCGCTTCATGCAGACCGACCCCAACTGGGGCAACTTCCTGTTCGACGCGCCGTCCGGCCGCCTGCACCTCATTGACTTTGGTGCGGCGCCCCGCCGGCCGCAGGCCCGCGCCGCCCCGCCGCGGCGGCAGTGTGCCTTTACGCCGTGGCCACCGGTGCGGCGTCGGGCAGTGGACACGTCTGCATTGGTGCGGTGTCGCTGCGCGCATGTGCGGTGCAGGCGGGGGTGCAGCGGCGGCGAGCTTCCCGTCTTGTCGCGCTCGCCTGCCGTCGCGTGCTGCTGCGTCGAGATTTATCATCTAAAGTCAGCAGGTGGGAGCAGGTCGGAGAGGCGGCCAGCTCCCAGCTCTATACATGCGGCCACCATGCGCCATCCCAGGGAGGCCGGGCCCGACTGATGGCGGCGGCGGCGGCCGGGCGCGGCAGGCGCCGCGCGCGGGTTCCCCAAGCCCTTTGTGGACGGCCACCTGCGCATGGTCTTCTTACGCGGCCCCATGCCTCACCCAGGACAGGCAGGGGCTGACGGCGGCCGCGCGCGGCAGGCGCCGCGCGCGCGTTCCCCAAGCCCTTTGTGGTCGGCCACCTGCGCATGGGCTTCTTACGCGGCCCCATGCCTCACCCAGGACAGGCAGGGGCTGACGGCGGCCGGGCGCGGCAGGCGCCGCGCGCGCGTTCCCCAAGCCCTTTGTGGACGACTACCTGCGCATGGTGCGCGCGTGCGCGGAGAAGGACCGCGACGAGGTCATCCTGCGCTCCACGCGCCTGGGCTTCCTCACCGGTGCGCGCCGGCCGGAGGGGGGCTGCGGCTGCGGGCGCGGCCGCCGCCGTGCGCGCCGTCACAGCATCCCTGCCTCACCCTTCCTTGCTGGATTGTACCGAAGCCGGCGTCAGGGCTGTGGGGTCGAGGCGGCATGCGGGGTTGCGCACTGCAGTGAAAACAGTTGAGCATCGGGCGTGTGCGCGCTGGTAGCAGAGAAGATTTTCTTGCTTCAGGTGAGTCTGTGCTGGAGCCTGCAAGCGCGTCTGCAGGGCGCCTGACGCGCGCGGGCGGGCGCCGCGGCAGGCGATGAGTCGCGCGTCATGCTGGACGCGCACTCGGAGGCGGGCTTTGCGGTCGGCACGCCGTTCGCGGGCGAGGGCGCGTACGACTTTGCGCTGCACGGGCACCTGACGCGCCGCGTGTCCGCGCTGGGCGCCGTCATGCTGCGGCACCGCCTGACCGCCCCGCCGGAGGAGGTGCGCGCCAGCGCGATGCTTGAATGGCGTTTGCATTGCAATATATTTGCTGCATAGCACACGGCATCAAACACACTTGCCCTGGCGCCCCGCCACAGCCGGAGCTTCAGCCTGTGCAGAACGGGTGAGGACTGAACAACACCTGCACTCCAACGATGCAGTTGCAACGATGCGCGGCACAGTTGCAAGGCACCATGTGCCCTCTGTGCTGGGATGACAGCAAGCCTATCAAAGGCCGGAGATGCTCAGCTAGCTGGCGGATCTAGCGCATGGCAGACGCGTCCTCCCCATCGGCCCGCACACATGCCTGCTCCCCGACAGTGGTGCTAGGCTGCCACGCGCAGCTGCGCATGCCGACTGACGGCTGCGCATGCTGACTGAGCAACCATATGCGGCGCCGGTCCACGACCGCAATTCCGGGCGCTCCAGGGAAGGACAGCCTGACGCGTGTGCATGCAGCGCCATCCACGCGTGTGCGGCTCTCCAAACGTGCTGGAGGCCAGGCGCCGCGCGCCGCTCGCATGAGTCCTGCGCATGCTACACGCGGCACAAGTTCTCAGGCAGCCGCGGGCGGCCGCGCGCAGGCGTACTCCCTGCACCGCAAGCTGAGCGGCGCGTTCCTGGCGTGCATCAAGCTGCGCGCGCGCGTGCCCTGCCGCGAGCTCTTCTACCGCGTGTACGACCGCTACGACTTTGGCGACGCTGCCGCGGAGGCGCCTGCCAGTGCCGCCGCGGCCTAGCGTGAGCTGCATGGTGTATCAGCGTGTCAGGGAATGCCTTGGGTTGAGCTGACTTCAGGCGCAAGCGTGTGGGCTGCGCTTCTCAGGACGTGTCTGTGTCAGCGATCACTTCGTCCGCGTATTGCAGCTGGGATGTGCGTGTTCCAGACTGCCGTGGGGCAGTCTGGGAACAGAAGGCAGTATAAAAGCTTCGTGTTGCTGCCTCTCTGCAGGCAGGTTGAAGGCAGAGGCCATGCTTCGCGGACGGGCTGTCTGGTTGAAGCAGGGGGAGTCGCAGGCACGGGTCGTTAGCAAGTTAGCGTGTAACTCGTGCAACCCCGGAGGGTCTAACAGAGTCACAACCTGCAGGTTGCCAGAACAGTGATCCTGCTCGGCACACAGGGGAGCACACGGCGCGCTGTGGCCCTGGCTGCGTCTTTGACAGCGCAGCGCGGCGTGATCCTGCGTACAGGCAGCCGAGCGGCGTGCGGATTTGCTGGCGCGGGGGGGCAGGCATGAAGCGCGGCCACCCGGGCGGCGACGGCGGTCCGGCCAAGCGGCCTGCCAGGTGCGCGCGCGGCCGCGGGCCGCGGCGCTGCGCGGCGTGCCTGATTTGCGGGGCGCCGAATCTGACTGGCTGCGTGGCTGCCGCAGTGGCCCTGCCTCGAGCCAGGCCGGGCCCGGGGCGCGGCTGACGACCAATGATGCGCTGTCGTACCTGCGCGACGTCAAGGTTCGCTTCCAGGACAACAAGGAGACCTACGACACGTTCCTCGAGATTATGAAGGAGTTTAAGGCGCAGCGGTGCGCACCCGTGCCAATCTGCCGCCCTGCGCGGCCTCGGGCAAGGCCTTGCGGGGCGCGCGGGCCACATGGTAGTATGCTTTGCGCGGCGCGGGCTGCGCGCTTGGGTCCCGGGCGGGGTACGGCAGGGCCTGGCGCGTGTCGTCAAAGTCCTCCGACGCCGCCGCCCCGGCCGCGCGTCCCGGCGGCCGGCCGGCCCGGCTGCGCTGCCGGCCGGGCCGGCTGGCGGACGAGATGCGGCCGCTGATGTCGACCATGGCGGCGCAGGATTAACACCGAGGGTGTCATCGAGCGCGTCAAGAAGCTGTTCCACGGCAACCGCGAGCTCATCCTGGGCTTCAACGCCTTCCTGCCAAAGGCGCGCAGCAGACATGGCCTGGGGCCTGGCGCGTGGCGCCTGCGCGCCGTCTGGCCCGCCGCTGCCGGGCGGTGGGGCTCACAGGGCGCCTGCTGTGCCCGCAGGGCTACGAGATACAGATGCCGCTGGAGGAGGAGAAGGAGGTGCGCCGTCCGGCCTGCTCTGTGCTCTGATCAGGGTGTGTGGGTGTGTGCCAGCTGCTGGGGCGTTGGGTATGGCGATTTGGGCAGTGTGTCCTCTGGAAGCCTGCCCAGGCCGTCCCACCCTGCCTGGCCGGTGCTAACTCTGCTCCTGTACACCCAGCCCAAGCAGGCGGTGGAGTTCGACCAGGCGATCAACTACGTCAACAAAATCAAGGTGCGAACATGCCCGGCCGCGCCAGGCCCTATCAGACCCTTGTTACGCACTGGCGCTGTGCTCGTCCCCGGGCCGGCCTCGGCCTCTGCCCGGCCGGGGGAGGGTGCCGGGGCGACATTTGCCGGCACTCACGCCGCCGGCCCGGCTGCCGAGGGCGGCTGCTGACTCGGCCGGCGTGCGGGGCCCAGACCCGCTTTGCGACGGACGAGCGCGTGTACAAGGCCTTCCTGGAGATCCTGAACATGTACCGCAAGGGCCAGAAGACCATCAGCAACGTCTACGAAGAGGTCCGCCATCGCCCCTGGCTGGCTGTGCTGCCCTTAGGGCTTTGTTCTTCAGAGTTCAAAATTCGGTCTGCATGCTGCTTGTTATCTTGTACACATCCACATGTGCAGCCGCCCCTACCATGCAGCGGCAACCTTGCTGCATGCGGCGCAGGTTGCGCTGCTGTTCCGGGCGCACCGGGACCTGCTGGAAGAGTTCACGTACTTCCTGCCCGACTCGTCGCCGCCGCAGCAGCCGCAGCAGGTCCGTCCCCAGTCCCACCCTTGTGGGTCCGCTGCTGGGCGGATGTGCACCTGCGGGCCGTCTGTGCTGCCTTGTGTGTGCGACGCCGCGTAGCGCGCACTGAAGACGTGCGCACCAGCGTCTGGCTGGGCCCCGCTCCTGACCAGGGCGCTGGGGTGCTCTGGCAGGCGCCCATGGTCCCGCGCATGCGCGGCACGGGCGGCCGCGGCAAGCCGGGCCGGATGGGCATGCCGGCCGGCGGCCAGCCGGACGCGGGCGCCGTGCGCGGCTTCCACAAGCGCAAGTCCGCGCGTAAGGTCGATGGGCGCTACGGCGCGCCCTCCCTGCCCCGCGCTGTGCTCCAGCCGTGGTGAGCCCTTTCCATAGTATACGTTGCATGGGTGGAGGAGGCCGCCTGGCGGGTCCATACGCAGGCTGTGCATGCAGATTTGGGCTGCCTGGCATGCTGGAGACCCAGGAAGGTTTGATGGTGGGCGAGGAGCGCCCTGCCGGCAAGCAGGGTGTGTCTGGGCGGAGCCAGCCGGGAGCGCAGCTCGAGGTCCGTACACGTGAGTTTTGCGTGAGTTTAGCGCAGCTGGGGACGCCAGACCATAGCGGGGCATGCGAGGGTCCGGCCGACAGCATGCAGCCGCGCGTCTGGGGCCCCGCGGGCCCGCGAGCGCGCGCCAGCGCAGCGAGCGTGCTGAGCGCCGGCCGCCCGCGTGCCTGTTCAGCGGCGGCTGAGGCGCGCGGCTCGCGCGCCGCGCAGACGACGACGACAACAGCTCCATCCTGGCGACGCAGCTCAACTTCTTCGAGAAGGTCAAGCACCGGTGCGCGGCCCGGGCCTGCGCCCAACGCGGTCCTGAGCCGCATGCGTGCAGGCCCAGCAGCCTGTCAACGCGTTTGCCGTACCCTGGCTAATAGGTGTGCTGCTCGTGGCATGGCCCAGCGGCGATCGTTCGCGCTGCTTGCTGGAAGGCTACACAGCGCCAGTGACTGCTTGACAGCAGTTTAACCGCATGTGCCTGCTTATGTGCGACCGAGGGGCTGTTGAGTGGTTTTTGGGCGCTGCGGCTGCTCGAGGCTGGCGAGTGGGTGCGACTGCTGTAGGCGCATGCGCCCCTGTGACTGCTCGGGAGCTGCCAGCCGCCTGTGTCGGAAGCATGTCGGCGCGTCTGCGCTGGACGGCACCAACACCCTGAGCTGACAGGCGCGCCGGGCGCGCCGCTGGGCACTGCGGTGGGGCGCTGACGCCAGGGGCGCGCGCGCGCGGCGCAGGGTGCGCAGCCGCGAGGCGTACCAGGA
>JAABUY010003391.1_pt1 | contig 17694 bp, 30 predicted proteins | sample 5560271 | NCBI WGS metagenome assembly JAABUY01 (sample SAMN10711886, study PRJNA513374) | rock metagenome | isolation source: Antarctica rocks | place: Antarctica: Victoria Land, University Valley
CCGTGTCTCGTCTTCCAAACATCACGTCTCGATCTCTGCAGTGGCGCAAAAGGTGAATCTCGGCAATCTTGGGGTTCGGAACGCAAGGAGGCCGAAAGAACGCGCGTTGCCGTTTTTGGGCGTCCTGTGATGTGCGACTCTCGGCGATAGTTGGCGAAAACGTGGTTTTGCCGTCGTTGTTCGATATGCGATCGTGACAGACTCCATGTTCACGGGAATATCAGCTCAGGCTCGAAGTACAAAGCCACGTCACGCATCGGTGCCTGAGGAATTTTGCCGAGTCACGCGAACGATAAGGGTAATCCATGGCCACTGTTTTGAGCTGTAGTTCCCCCTCGACCCCTCGACAGCAAGCTTACCGAGCGTGCATGAACTCTCTGCGAGTGACTTTTCAGCCTCTGCGAGCTGGATCTCTCCTCTCGACATGGTCCTTTCAACGACTCGGCTTTCACGGCTCACTCGGCGAAATCTTTGCTTACTCCCGAAAGCCTCACCATCCTTTCGCCGGACCTATGTCGTCGCTGCCCCAGCTGTCGGCTCGTATCCGCCAGTAGATGGCGAGCCGACCCTTAACTCTCCGTCCGAGCTGGCCCGACGGATATCTGCGAAGGTGCTGCCGAAGCTCGAGAAGTCTGATGTCAAGAAGGTGCTCGTCGTCGGGTCAGGCGGTCTCAGTATTGGTCAAGCAGGAGAGTTTGACTACTCGGGTACGAACGTTCGCATGATGATGCTGATGAGAGCTTACGGTGTGACCTAGGGTCGCAGGCGATCAAAGCTCTTCGTGAGAGCAATATCACTACGATCCTCATCAATCCGAACATAGCTACCATCCAGACATCCCATCACCTTGCCAACGAGATCTATTTCCTCCCAATCACGGCCGACTTCGTTGCCTATGTTCTTGAGAAAGAACGGCCCGATGGTATACTTTTGACTTTTGGCGGGCAGTCGGCACTGAATGTGGGGATTCAGCTGGATAAGATGGGTGTGCTGGAACGATTAGGGGTGAAGGTGCTGGGAACGCCTATTCGGACGCTGGAGGTGTCGGAGGATCGGGATCTTTTCGTTCAAGCGCTAAACGGTAAGGGCTCGTTCTGGGGTAGATGATGAGCTGATGTGGAGCAGAGATCGATATCCCGGCTGCGCAATCCACAGCTGTCTCGACTATCCAGGGCGCCCTGGATGCCGCCAAAGTCATCGGTTATCCCATCATCCTTCGCTCCGCTTTCTCTCTCGGTGGGCTCGGTTCCGGGTTTGCCCACGACGAGGAGGAACTACGGAACCTCTCGGCTAGATCACTATCACTCAGTCCTCAGGTGCTCATTGAGAAAAGCTTGAAAGGGTGGAAGGAGGTCGAATACGAGGTCGTGCGGGATGCTGCAGATGTATGTCGCCGTCATCAAACAGGCGGAAGGAGCTGACGTTGGAAATAGAACACCATCATCTGCTGCAACATGGAGAACTTTGATCCCCTTGGAACGCATACGGGCGATTCGATCGTCGTAGCGCCGTCCCAGACATTATCGGATGACGAGTACCACATGCTCCGTTCGGCGGCAATCAAGATCGTAAGGCATGTCGGAGTAGTCGGGGAATGTAATGTGAGCTGGAAGCCTTGTTTTGAGGACGCTTTGCTGAATTGGTGCAGGTACAGTACGCGTTAGATCCAAACAGCCGGGATTACCGGGTTATCGAGATGAATGCCCGACTGAGTCGGTCAAGGTCAGTTATTCGTCGTCGATGACTTATGTGTGCCTCGCTAACTCTTCACAGTGCCCTCGCATCGAAAGCCACTGGTTATCCGCTCGCCTACACCGCCGCCAAGATCGCTCTAGGCCATACTCTGCCGGAACTCCCCAATGCCGTCACCAAATCCACTACCGCCTGCTTCGAGCCTTCCCTAGACTACATTGTCACGAAGATCCCGAAATGGGATCTAGCCAAATTCCAGCATGTCGAGCGGAATGTGGGATCCGCTATGAAATCCGTAGGCGAGGTCATGGCTATTGGTCGGACATTCGAGGAATCGCTCCAAAAGGCTATCCGACAGGTCGACCCGAACTTCGCTGGATTCGACGCATACTGGAAACCCGGTGACATGACAACCGCACTCACTGAAAACAATGATCGACGATTATTCGCTATCGCTCACGCGATGCTCAACTTGGATTACTCGGTCGATGCGCTGCATGACTTGACCAAAATCGACAGATGGTTCCTGTACAAGCTCGAAAATATTGTCGAGGTATACAAGCGAATACAGCGGACGCCATTCGAACAATTAGACGACGACATCATCAGGACCGCGAAGCGAACAGGGTTCTCTGACCTCCACATCGCTCAACTGGTCAAAAAGACGGAAGATGAGGTGAGTCTACAACCTTCAATCCCGCTGATAGATAGGTCCGCGCATTACGAAAATCTCTCGGCGTCACCCCCTTTGTGAAACGAATTGACACTCTCGCTGCGGAATTTCCTGCATACACCAATTACCTGTACACGACATATAACGCCTCCACACACGATTTAGACTTTGACGAGCATGGCACGATGGTTTTGGGGTCTGGAGTCTACCGGATTGGGTCCTCGGTAGAATTCGATTGGTGCGCGGTGACTTGTTCCCGCGCGATCCGGTCGATGGGAAAGAAGACGATAATGATCAACTATAATCCGGAGACGGTATCTACGGACTTTGACGAGGCTGATCGGTTGTATTTCGAGGAGCTGGGTTGGGAACGGGTCATGGATATCTACGAGTTGGAAGGGGCGGAGGGAGTGGTGGTGAGCGTAGGCGGTGAGTTGAATCAGAATTCCGTGGAGGGGATGCTGACGGAGATATCAGGGCAATTGCCTCAGAACATCGCATTGCGGTTGAAGCAGACCGGCGTGAATGTGCTTGGAACCGATCCTGGGCAGATCGACAATGCTGAAGACCGGCATAAATTCTCATCCATTCTTGACAGCGTCGGCGTCGACCAGCCTGCGTGGACCGAGGCGACCAGTCTCGAATCTGCCATGGAGTTTGCGAACAAAGTCGGGTGAGCAGAGGGTCATACTCCACCCGCCGTATCCATCTGATGACACTCTCAGCTATCCCGTCCTGATCCGTCCCTCTTATGTACTCTCCGGCGCCGCGATGAACGTCGTCTTCTCCGAATCCGATCTCTCCCACAACCTTTCCGCTGCAGCCAACGTCTCCCCCCTTCATCCCGTCGTCATCTCCCAGTTCATCGACCACGCTCAAGAAATCGATGTCGATGCCGTAGCCCATCAGGGTCGACTTCTCGTCCATGTTGTCTCAGAGCACGTCGAGAACGCCGGTGTCCATTCCGGTGATGCGACACTCGTCCTGCCCCCCTTCTCCCTCCCCGAGCGAGACCTCGACCGATTGAAGGAGATTGCTCAAAAGGTCGCAAAAGCTTTGGAGATCTCTGGACCGTACAACATGCAGGTCATCCGGAAACCACCGAAAGGCGAGGAAGATGCCGAACTGAAGGTCATTGAGTGCAATCTCCGGGCATCGCGGTCGTTCCCCTTCGTCTCGAAGGTTCTGGGAACCAACTTGATCGATGTCGCTTCGGCTGCTATCATGGGAGTGGACGTCCCGGAACCGGTGGATCTGATGAAGGAGAAGAGGGACTATGTCGCGGTCAAGGTGCCGCAGTTCTCTTTTACTCGGTTGGCTGGAGCGGATCCATTCCTTGGTGTCGGTGAGTGGTGACTCAATGGTGTCCACAGGAGCACGCTTACCCTGTATTCGCAGAGATGGCTTCGACCGGCGAGATCGCAGCGTTCGGCAAGAACGTTCCAGAAGCATACTGGAACGCCTACCTCTCGACGAACTCCTTCAAGCCTCCCAAAGCCGGATCAGGCGTGCTCATCGGTGGTGACATCACTCGACCCGAACTCGGCGTTGTCGCGAAGGGTCTCATCGATCTCGGATTCAGTCTGTATACGAGCAGTCAGCAGGCGACGGACGCGCTTAACTCGATTTCTTACGTTGTGAGTCATGCCGTACCAGTATGACGTTAAAAAGTGGGCTTACGCGTGGGGGAGTGTAGACGGCGAAAAAGATCGTCTTCCCGGTGAAGGACAAGCGGAAATTGCGGGAAGTCTTCGATGATGCGAAGTGAGCGGGTCTCTTTGAGTTTCGCATGACTCAAGCTGATGGCCTGGGATAGCATCCAGATGGTCATCAATCTCGCTCGACAACGGGGGGCGGACGTGCTGGATCAGGATTACGTCGCACGTCGGTGAGTCCGGCGACACTCCCTCCTGCTTCTTCCTGAACACAATCACATCTCAAAATCCCCGGAGACTCGCATTGCCCCGACGACTTCAGGCTGATGCCATTGATACAGCAACGCCGTTGACTTTGGTCTGCCCCTGATCAATAATGCCAAACTCGCCGTGTTATGGGTAGAGACGCTCCGGCAGAAGATGCCACTTGGGGCGTTGGAACCGTACTCCGAGGGTCAAATACCGGCAGACGTGAAGAGCTGGAGAGAGTGGGTGCCTCATGCATAGTCTCCTCTTAGACTACCTAGAGTGTGTTTGCACTTTTCAATATTGCATCCTCAGCTTGGGTATCCCAAGGATCACGCTCTGTAGCGGTAGGTCTGATCCCGGGGATCTGCCACAAACGAAATGCCGCTCCGGATATGAGACGAAATTGCAAGCTTGTTGAGGCATGACGAGGCTGACGTTTTGTGGTATCGACCACAAGCCAAGCGGGCGATCTTGAGAAGGAACGGAGTAGAAAAGTGCTTCAGCATAGGTGAGTCTGGACCGCCTCGGCTCAAACCTCTCACCTCCCGTATCCACAGCGACATCAGGAAAGAGCTGACTCTAGTCTTTCCCTTGTCATCTCCCTCGCGAAACCCCTCACTCTCCCTCTTGATCAACTCCCGGCAATCTTGGTGCACTGGTGGACAGCGCACAAGAGCGACAAGAGGTCCGACCACGATGTCGGTCGCCTCCAAAAACCCATTCGACCTCCTCGGTGGTGCGCTTCATCTCTCCTAAACCGTCCCATCAAACTGACCCTATCCTGCCTTCCCCTCTCCCTTCACTCATTATCGTCCATGTCCACTGAGTAGACGACGGTGACGATTCCCCCTCTCCCGCTCCCGTCAAAACCGTGCCTAGACCCGAGCCCCCAGTCCCAGCGCGCAACGTCCCAGGCTCCGGTGGTCCTGGTGCTGGCGCTGGCGCACCCAACAAGCCCGCCCGAGGTGGTCGTTACCCTTCGCGCGGGGCGCCGAGGAACGTCTACAGGGGCGATGGCGAGGAGAGGGGTCCGAGGAATACGGGGCCTGTTCCCGAGAGTGGGGATGCCGAGGGGATGGAGAGTCCGGGGGGTTTGGATGGGGAGAGAGTGGGTGAGTGGGTCGGTTCCGGGCTTGGTTTCCAATGGCACGGCTGGCTTTGGGTAGTCTCAAGGGTGCTGGACGCCTCGCTGGCGCTGGTAGACTGCCTGGTTGTGCATAGTCTCTGGACCGGAATGGCCTCGCTGATGCTCGGCTTAGCTCCCGCGAAACGCGCCCATCATGGACCCGACCAGCACACCAAGCCCCCCGGCGGTACCGTCCTCACCTCCGGCGGTCACAGGTCGCGTGGGTCCGGCCATGTTCGAGGTGCCAAGACTCCTGCGTTCGGGGCGGAGAGGAGGCAGTTTGAGAGAAGGAGTGGGGGAATTCCGGATAGTCAGAAGAAGGTTGATCAAGGTTGGGGTCCGAATCAGGGTGAGGCGGAATTGACCGGTGAGTACGGCACACCGGCTTTCTTCGGCGCTCTGTTTTGTTGTTGGTGCTTTGGGAGCGAGGCTGATGGTACGTAGCGGAGGTGGAAGGTGAGGGCGACGCCGTCGCCGAGGAGAATACCCCGCAGACTCCCGCTGTGGAAGCCGATAACGGAGGTTGGGACACGCCCGTCGTCTCTGCGACCGACACAAGTGTCCCGACCACCGCGGTACCCGAATCGGAAGTGCAGGCTGAGCCGGAGGAGGTGCAGAAGAGCTATGACGAGTTCTTGGCGGAGAGGGCACAGGCGGCTTTGGCTATGGGTCTGGGCAAGAAGGAGGGGAGGGTAGTCAACGCGGAGACTTTGGAGGGGAAGGCGTTCAGGCGTGAGGCCGCGGAAGATGTCTTCTTCGCCGGAAAGGTGAGTCCGATTGACTTTGTTTTTGAGTCAGAGCTGATCAGTTGGGTGGTGTAGGAGAGATCTACGGGCAAGGCCAAAGCGCCGAAGAAGGAGAAGGTATTCATCGAAGTCGACGGGCAGTTCGCGAGTCCCCCAGGCGCCGGCCGACCGACTCGAGGAGGAGATCGCGGTGAACGTGGCAGGGACCGTGGGGGCGGGGGCGATGGACGTGGTGGGGATCGTGGTGGTCGTGGTGGAGAGCGTGGTGGACGAGGGAGGGCTGCGCCGAGGGGAACATATGGTGGGGGAGTTGGCAGGGGGGGAGGGAAAAACACTCCGACCATCGCGGCGGATGACAAGACGGCTTTCCCGGCGCTGGGAGCTTAGCTGTAGGAGTATCCCACACATTGGAAAGAAAAAGTAGTCTCTGCATCCTGTGCATGCCTTCGTCCCCATAACCTTCAGCACCTTACCGCACATCTTCATGCGTCGTTGATCTAGACTGTAATCTACCGAAATACAAATTGGGCGGTTCAGCTACACCGCCACGGGAAAAACCTTATATGATACCCTCCGCAGGACCACCCCGTCGCCAGATTCGTTGACCTTTGTACATTGACATCCTTTCTGCAAGCTCGGTTACCCATAGGTTCAACTGGTCACTAGGATATCCAGCCACCATTCGAGGTCGAAGAAATCGACTAGGACCGATCAGCGTCTATCACACGTGACTTTCTCCGCTTCTAACTCATCTCGGTCTATCCCGCGCCCTCGACATTCGACTTTTGAGAATCGTTAGTCGACGTGTGAACAATGGCCTCTGAGGAGATTCCGGTCAAGGCGGTGCAGGTCAAGCTTGTGTTGCTCGGTGAGTCGTAGATCTGCACTTCCTTGTGAGATTCTTCATTCCACGGGACTCGTGCCCACCCCTGGACTTGTCGGTATCATCCGACACTGCCATGGGGCTTAAGGTACAACGGTTTCGCGTAGTGTGAAAGATATCGGTCTGGGGTACTCTGATGAAGATTATGGGGACTGAATATGGGTATTCCTGCCTACTCTACTATCGATACCGTCAACATCGCCACCACGACCTCGATCTCGTCGTCTGCCCACTCTCTTCATTGAACAAATCCCTTGATCCGACCTTCCGGCCCTCCATCCCTGTCCTACCGACCACAGGCGAAGCGGCCGTGGGCAAATCCTCGCTAGTCCTCCGATTCGTCCAAAACGACTTCAACGAGAACACCTCGCCCACAATCGGCGCCGCTTTCCTCACACAAAGTGCGTAGGAGTCACTCTCCCATCTCAAGCCCCTGCTCAAAGCTCGAGAGCTCTGACTTTGGATGTGCTTAGAGCGACGAGCTGATTGTGTGCAGAATGTCGGTTGGAGAATCGGATCGTCAAGTTTGAGATCTGGTATGTTCTCCTTCTTTCCCTCATACGGATAAATGCTGATCCCTTGAAGGGATACTGCTGGTCAAGGTCAGTGACCATTCCACCGCCCTGTCCTCCCGGAAAAATGACATGGAGTCTTGCTGACGCTGCACGCCTCACTTCTTGCAGAGCGAGTGAGTCTTCCATTCGTGTGATCTGGGTATCTACCGACAAGCGCAGTTCCACTCCCTCGCACCGATGTATTACCGGAACGCCGCGGCCGCCGTGGTAGTATACGACATCACCAAAGCTGTTCGTCTCCCTTGCTAGCATGTCCAAGCATTTCTGAAAGGGAGCAGGCTTCACTAGAGAAGGCGAAGACCTGGGTGAAGGAGCTTCAGCGCCAGGCGAATTCGAATATCATCATTGCGCTTGTCGGTAACAAGGTGAGCTTGCACGTATTTACAGGTCATCGACCCTTACGGTCAATGTTTGGCATCCGTGTTTGGAGCTGACGACGCGCAGCTCGACCTCGTCTCATATCTCCCAGCAAAGCAAAGCGCAGCATCCGAGCCGGAGGAGCCAACTCCTCCGACCGAGGATGAGGACGCAGAGGAAGAAGACCCAGTTGACGAGGACGACGTGACTCCCCCTCCCTCATCCACCTCACCCCGCTCGACCGGGAACGACGACCCGCGCCAAGTGTCTACGGCCGAAGCAGAGGCTTACGCAAAGGAGTGTCATCTCCTCTTCTTCGAGGCTTCCGCCAAGGTGGGTCCGGCTTACACGCCCAATACAATCGAAGCAGGGTCTCAGCTGATAGGGCTTCGATAGACGGGCGTGAATGTTGGCGAGGTATTTACGGAGATCGCCAAAGCTATTCCGCTGGAGACGATTGCGCCGAAGCCGGCTGCGGGGGCTGCGGGTGGACGACGGGCGCAAGGAACGCAGGAGCAGAATAGGGTGGAGTTGGGGCAGGAGGGAGGGGCGAAGAAGGGGGGTTGCTGTTAGGCTGGACGGGTGGGTGGGACCGAGAAGGGGTGGAGGGGGATGTCTGGGTGGGAAGATTGGGAGGGTGGTCTAGATTGGCGCAGAGGTGTTTGGATGATGTCTTGTACGATGGCGTGGTGTGTGGTATGATGGACCGATAGCTAGAGTTGCTCCGATCAGGATGTCCGAGAAGCACTGGCCGAACACTGCGTCGCTAGCACAGCTCGGCTCAGCACAACTTAAGACTCCCTAGTCCGGTATAGGCTCGGTGCCTGCAGTACATGATGCATATGATCTCTCGGTCTATTGTCTACAAATTCCCTCGCCGCTTCCTTCAGCCAACAACAGCGCCGCTGAGACCTCGTCCTCCGCCCCAGAGAGTTCAACTCCTTCGCTCGCTTAGAACCTAAATTCCTCCGTAGTGCTCTTCACCAGATTCACAATTACCGTATTATTCATCGGCAGATACTGATTCGTGACGAGCTTGATGACCTCCTGCGCAACGATCCCGCCTAAGAACGCAGCTGTCGTCGGGAGAGTGAAGAATCCTCCGCGGGTCCTGTGACAATATATCAGCTGATCACGCCGGGGCACCATCGTGGTACACGATGACGCTTGGAGGATAAAAAGCTTACACCTCGGCGATGCTGTCTACCACCTCTTCTGGCAGATCTTCTGTCTCCATGATCCCACTGATGGTGGTCTCCAGCTCGGCAGTGTCCTCCGCTACCTCGGAGGCGCTTCCGGGCCATCGGGAATGCGTCGCGAAGAATCGTTCGGACGCGAGAATGGCGAGGTGGCAGCCTAGTGGTAGGGGCTTGAGGTACTCGTCCGCATCCGGCCCGAAACACGCCGCTGAGTGGATATCAGATTTTGCTCATTCGTGGCACCCGAGACGCACCGATCATTGACCGTAACGCCTCATTGCCCTCCCTTCCCTTCCTGAGCGAGTTGCCCTTGACGATCGCCACCGATCCCGTCCCTCTCACGAAACTCTCCACCTCCTCGTCAGGAATTGCATCACCAGGTAGACAGATTCCCTCAAGCACACCTTCAAGCAATCCGCGGAATTCGGCGAGATCGGAGAGGTGTTGAGCTTTGAAGAGGTTTTGCAATGCAATATATGAGGTGTTGGATGAATGCATGTCGGGTAAGGTCGGGGATAGCGGTGGGAGAGGATGGATAGTGAGATATCGACGAAGGGTGTGGAGGAGGATATGGAGGTTCTTGGACTGACTCCCATATCAGCCTGGTTCAGACACCAACTTTCGGGAAACTTACGCGTTGCGAAAGTCTCACGACGCTCTCGTCATCGAGAAGGGTTTGCAAATCTGGAGGTACCTGAATCATATGAGCATGGGTTACTATTCAGGTTCCGACCCCACCTCTGAAGGGTTCCAGAACCGATAAGCCTGTCCAACCGCCTCCTCGTAATTCTCCTCATCCGCCTTCCGCCGTCCCGCCTTGAGGCTCTCCTTGAACTGATTCTTTTCCTTCCCATGGTCTTCATCGCTATCGCTAGGTAACGTTCCTCTATGCTGCCGAAAATGAACTTCATTCAAACTGTGATACCAGACTTACTGCATCCTTCCACTCGCACCCAGCTCGGACCAGGAGAACCACCCATGGGACGTGAGAATGCTCCATCGAGTCCATGTTATTGAGATCCAGCTCTCGGGCGTACCTTTCGAGGGCGGCGAATGTTTGATCGATACGGAGGGTGTGAGTGGTGTCCGGATGGGTGTCCACGACTGTTCGTGCATCAGCTTCACTGTTAATTCGGTCAGAGGAGCACATACCGCAGTGTTCCCGTTGCTGGACCTGGACCCGTCCGATAAAACCTGAATTTCGGATGGAAATGAGGGGGATATCGGGGCCTCCCGTGGCTGAGGAAGCTATGATGGACGTAAGCTCGCAAGTCCGCCTTCTCGGAATCTCGCGAGAGATAGGGAAGGCCTTGATGCGAGCTTACTTTCCCAAAGAAGGTCCGCTAGTTGTAGCTCCAGCGATGGCTCAACATTGCCGGCGATGATCAGTGTGAACGAAGTGAAGAAGGCGGGGTCGGACATGAGGAGCTCGGCTGAGTCCTGAATCCTAACCGTCAGCCTCAGAAACCTCGTCCGGGGCTACGAGGGGGACCGACGTCGACTCGAGCGGCTCCCTCGACTGCGGGATTGAGCTCTTTGAGGTATCTACAAGACTGATTAGCTCCCTTGCGCGTCCCCCGAGACTAATAAGCCTACTTGACAGCCTCCTCAGCAATCGAAAGTCCCAGGCCGTCGGGATGTAGAAAGAAGTTTGCAGCAACGTCTTGAGGCATCGTAAGGAGAGGCGAGAGGATAGTGAAGTGCGATATGCCTGAGAACAGACTTATGGTCAGAATTACCGGGCATCACCAGAGCTGATAAGCTGCTGAGACAGAGAACTACTGACCAGGAAGTACGAGGTTCTTCAGGGCCTGACAGCCTGTAGCGTCGCAGCCCACTAGCAGGACTCTGGCTTGTTCAAGCGAGCGTTGACCAGCTGAAGCCCATAGGCTATGAGGCCCACCAGCAAGCATGACAGGAGCAGAGAAGAAGCGAGAGAGCAGCTGCCGTCAGCCGTCGAACGATGGTAGTGGGGACCAAGCTGACCGGAGTTGTCGATCATATCGCCGAGCCTTGGCGTCCGGGCGATATCTGCTCGATCAGCATCTGTCCCGCTAAGAGACCGCTCTGGAAAGTCTGGCTGGAAGTAGGATGAGATGGTCACGATGGTATACTACTGCTCCCGGTAGTGGCCGATACCACGTCGATCGAATCCTCCATCTTGGCTATTTTTGTTGGACGGTTGTTGAGGTTGGGCGAAGAAGGGGAGGAGCGGAGCATTGACGCGGCGCTCGAAGAGAAGCCAAAGCAGGAGTACGACTGCGAGGCTAGATTCAGGGGAAGGAAGGGATGTGATGGGGGACAAAGGAGTAGGTAAATTCTTGGCTGGAATGGGAGGAAGATGACTGAAAGTAGTCATGGGATAGTGTGACGGGGTGGAGGTATGAGCGTTCCCACGTGCCGTTGGATTCTGGGAGTCCCCATGTATACCTCTAACGACGCCTTGCTCTCCCCTTCTACCACCCTAAGAACCCACATCCCTTCTTCTCCCCTTCAGCTCGGCTAACCCCCACGGCATTCCTCAACAACCCCGGTACGACCCTCCCCTTCAATATCGTCTCCTCCACGACCCTCGGGATCTCCTGCGGCGTCAATCGCCCATAGCTAAGATGCGCTCCACTCGGGAAGAAGATCTGAACCCCACTTTATCAGTGTTTTTTCCTATGGAATGCCTGGGACCACTTACGAGCATGACGCCGGCATATCGATGTCCACCAAGATGATTGATATTGAACACCCCCACCTCACCTCCATCCCCTCCCTCGATACTCTCGATACTGGATATCCGGTGGGCAATCTCAGCTTGCCGCTCGGCCTCGCTGCCGGAGAGTGTTTCGAGGGGCGGCTCGGTGAGGTGGGATAGGGAAGAACCAGTCTCGTCGATGGAGATGGAGTGCGCGGAGAGGCAGGTGTGTAGGGCGGAGCGGAGGAGGGGGGCGGCGATGTGGCATCGATTGTCGCGGCGTTTGTGGGAGCCTATCCTAGAGGAGCGAGCGGGGCGAGCGAGGCAACGGGCGACGGCGGAGGTCGAAAATGGAATTTCATGTTTGTGATGGTATAGAGAAGGTATAGTCACGCGAATCCGGTATGAGCGGATGAGAAAAGGTGGCGGAGACGAACAAGACAAGAAGGAGTGAAGTTGTCAGCGATTTTTTTCCCGAGTGCTGTGTGGACGTACAAAGCAGCACCACCGCCCGATACGGCAACACCCAACTCCTCCTCCTCCCCACACCATCCTGCCCCTCGGCCTTCCCACCCACCACCCTCCCCGCCCGTCCCAATCCCCCCTCCAAACTCCCCTCATAGAGTCCCCTCGCGCCCTCCCGCGAGTTCTCAACCTCATGAACGACCTTCCAATCGGGAAAGACGAGCACCGTCTGATCGGACGGATTGTCGCTTTGACTAATGAGACTCGACGAATACAAGCTCGGCGACTCTCTAATCTGCCCCGAAGATGTGGGCGTGGAAGGTGGAGGAAGGGAAGCGGGGAGGATGAATGCTGAGATGGGTTGTGGTCGGGGATCGTACGGTTCCTTCTCGGGTCTCGCGAACGTGCCGGGCGGGAGGGATTGGATGTGTTTGTATAGCTGATGGGCGAATCCGTCTTTCTCGTCCTGCCCCATATCAGCCTCATCTCGCAGTCTCACGGAAGGAGGAAGGCTCACCGTGTGATCGCGTTCCCAGTCCGATTTTCCGGTGGAGATGACTACCACCCGTCCCGTCCCCCCCGTCGCCGAACCAGCAAGTTCACTCTCCCAATCCGTATCGATCCCCTCTGGCAGACTTCCAAGCTCACCATACCGATCCAGCACATACTCCTCATAGCTTCTCCCGCCCCAAATGACTTCCGGTCCCGTCCCTGCATCCGAATCAGGCGGACAGGGGAGATCGCAAGTCGCGCAATCGGATTGATCGACCGGGACACCAGCTTCTGACAGCCTGGACGCCAGGTCCACATATCGTACTGCTCGAGACGGAGCATGATGCGATGCTGGAAGGGGAGGCGCAGGTGTGGAGGAGCGAGTGGTGATTATTGAGGAGATTTTACCGAACATGATGATGGTGGGAAGGAGATGGTGAAGGTCAAACAAGACTATTTTCTTTATGCGATTGGGTCGGCTGCCGGATTCCGGGTCCGAGAGAGGTCACGGGCTTATTTAGGTCCCCCGGTAAAAACCCGGGTGGAGGGACCGAGCGCCGTCGAAGAAGATGAGATTGAGCATTTCCTTCATGTCCAGCGACAAATACGGCATCAATCCACTAAGGCTTCGTCATCGATCGCTCTATCCACTGTCTCTCACAATGTACTCAGACCAGTGCCACGTGTGATCCCTCGTCTTTCGAGATGGAAGCAATAGCCACGTTTGTCCATCCCAGCCGTCATCTTCTACCTTGTCTGATGGCTTCTCACAGTCCGCCATGCCCACCTCCTCCGATCCCTTCGATATCGACGACGACCTTTTCGCCAACCCCGACGCGCTCGACTCTCTTGAAGCGCACGCTCTCCAATCCACCCAAACCCCCGCCCCCGCCCCGAATCCCGGTCCATCTCAACCCCGCAAACGTACCACGCAACCCTACCACCACCAGATCGCCCGTCCATCGCAGACCTTCTCAGGCCGGAAAGAGCCTGCACCACTCAATACCGAGCCTCGAGCGGGGAATAGCGGGTTCGGATGGGAGTTTGGCGGAAAGAGGTCGATTGATGGGAATGTCGAGAGGCATATAGCGGCTATTGGGGAGAGGGCGGCGTATTGGAGTCATGGGAAAGAACGTCGAGAGGAAGAGGAGTATCCGGATGTGGTGGTTGGGAAGAATGGGAAGTATGAGTTTGGGCAGGACATGGAGGATGAGGGAGAGGAGGTGGTGGATAATCATGCGAGGATGGGGATGGGGTTGGGGACGAGTCAGAGTCAGGTCAGGGATCCGAGAGGCGCCGCGGCGAGGAGGGAGGCGATTGCTGCTGCTTCGGCTTCGGCTGGACAGACTACAACGATATTTGTACGACCGCCTTTGTCGAGGTCGAACTCGGCGTCCTCGTCGCCAAATATCACTCGACAGGCGGCAGCGGGTCCTAGAAATCCGCCTCCTCCACCACAGCCGCCCCAGAAGTTCGCTCAACGCTCTCTGTCCCGCTCCGTTTCGGCTGGATCTCATCCGGTTTCTCGTCCGCCTTCTCGCATCAACCCTCTCCCGCCTATCGCCTCGCAATCCTCGCAGTCTTCCCAAGGCTCCGCAACACGACGTGTAGCCATCGAGCTGGAAGAGGAACGGCGGAAGCGAGAGGCGACTGAAGCACAGCTTAAAGCCCTGCAGAACCAGCTTCTGGTCGAGAAGAACCGGATCCAGGAGAGTCGGAAAGAAAGGGAGACCGAGAGCTTAGGAGACGATCCGGAGAATTGGATGAAGGAGCTGCAAGCGGAACTATATAAGGCAAAAGGAGAGGCTGAGACGATGCGGCGGGCTCAGAAAGATGTGAGTTTCGGAAGATGACAGTGGTAGACTGGTTCTGATGGGTGGGTAGGAGCAGGCTCGACTCGCGGCGGAAGCCGACAAGCTGCGAGCGAGGATCAGTAATATGGAGGTCGAATTGCAGGCACGGAAAAGGGATTCGGCGAGGGTAGTGGAGAGTGTCAAGACGCAGGCAATCTTTAACGTCCGTCCTCAGCACAGTCACTGGTCGTGAGCTGATGAGAGTGGCACTGGCAGAACCATGCGGTCCACAACTCGGCAGCTCGAGCTCGAGCATCCTCTCAGCGCCCAGGACCATCATCACAAGCCCGACCCGCTCCGACACCGATGCGGAACGGCTCGCCTCAGGGAAAGGGTGTGTTTGGGGATGGCGAGGGTATGCGGACTAGAAGCGTCAAGGGGAAAGGTGGGTTTCGCAATCGCTTTCGACCGCGCTGAGCAGGATTTAGGCAAAGAGGTCCCTCCCGCACTAAAATTCAATCACCTCAACAATGCGTTCCAGACGCCAATTACCGTTTCGCGGGTCAAGCGGGCTCGGACAGAGGCGATGTCACCAGCACGATCTCCCGGACCATCGCCGACCAAGGCGAGGGTACAGGCCGCTCCGCGGAGCTGGCCTGTCGCGGAGGTCTTCGAGGAACCGGTGGAAGGGGTTATGGATGTCCAGTGGTTTCCTGGTCTGGAGGGGGATGAGGTGATGCCGCTCGAGGAGGTAGAGGAGGTTGATCATAAAGCGGAGGTACGCCTTCATACACCTTGAAGGGCGATTGCTGACGAGCAATCTGTGTTGGCAGCTACTATATCACCTGTTCAACCACGTCCCGCTATCACCCCTGCAATACGCGCTAGACCCACAGTTGGTAGCGCAACCCACGATATACCGGATGCTCAACTACAGACCACCGCCACATCTCGATGCGACGAGCTCGTATGCCAAGGCATGTGGAGACCTCTTACGAGCATTCGGAGATGCCGATCTGGGATACGAGGGTTTGTCAGACATTCTCGCTCGGACCGGGATTACTTTGCTCGAAATTCTCGTTCCCTCGTTAGCTCAGGTTGAGGCGATCACTCCATCCGACGTGACTAACATCGAAATTGCTCTGCGCGTAGCTGATGATTTGCAGGTCGCCGCGCTCATCAACGTCCTCACCCTCCTCTCGACTGCTGCGTGGCTCTTCCCACCCCTGATCATCCCATTCACCAACCTCGATCTCGACATCGGCGGCCTCCTCAAGTTTACCGTCAACCGCGTCTTTGCAGACCAAGCAACCCTCGAGCGCTTGAAGGAGAAGATCTCGATGCCGGACTGGCCCAGGGAACTAGCGGAGCGAGTGGCGGATCTCGCAGGGGCGATCTGCTGGTTCGGGGATGGCTCGCTCTGGTTCGTGATGCCGGTTGTATTCAGGAGAGGATGGTTAGGTTGACGGGTTGACAGGAAAGGGGACGGGCTGGTCGACCTCATCCTTGGGCTTACGGCGACTCACCTCGATGTGCGGACTGTCAGGAAAGGGATGGAAGTGGCTTGGAGCGCTGCTTGCTGTACATTCTCCCAGCTACGAGATTTGAGATACCGCTGAGAATGGTTTCGCAGACAAATCAAACTTCCGGGCCGTACTCGGTTCATCCGAGAGGTGGCCGGGTGATCAACCGGTTCTGGAGAGGATCGGGCGGTATCTCATCAGCCCGCACCCCGGAGCAGATGAGAAGGAGGTGCGAGCGACCCTCCATGAGCGACACCAAAGCTGATGAAACCCTTCCTTGGTGTTCACTTCAGACGCTACGGCATACCACCACCCTAATCCGCGCCATCTCAATGCTCTCGATAGCCAGCCCCGAAGCCGTCATCCTGGTGGCCGAGCGCTCGCTGGTTGTACCTGCCCTCATCTTGGTGCTACAGCGGGAAAGTACGAAGGTTTGGGGTGTGCATGCGGATCTGGAGGATCCTGTTTCGTATGTCGAGCCTTCTCATCGTTGCCCTCCTTCTTCTTTCCCTCTGTTTAAGTTTTCACTTCCTTCCCCATATTCTCTTACTTCGAGCTCGACGGCCGCATCAAATTTCGCTGACTCGACGGCCGCATCAAATTTCGCTGACTCGAGATCAGCGCACTAAACATCGCTGACTCGAGATCAGCGCATTAAACATCATCCACCCTGCCCTCGCCCTTCTCCACCACCTCGTCTACCCCATGCCCCTCTCCAAGATATCCACTGCCTCCAGCCAAACCGCAAAGCAGCTAGGTCCGGATCCCGAACCCGACCCGATCGACGGCATCAATCTAGCCGCCCGACTGCAGTCCGCGACGATGCAGAAGGAGTTCAACGGCCTAGCTCACGTCTTTGTGAGCTGCCTCGGGGCTATGGCTTATGCGCATCCCGACTTGGCACCAGAGGTGGAGAAGGAGAGTGGGCGGTGGGGTGGAGGGGATATCACGAGTCTACAGTGTGAGTTACAGCTCAATGTGCTGCCGCGTGGGAATCATTGAGGTGGGATTTTGGATGTGGCTGATGTGTTATGTCTGGGTAGATCTGGCGCAGGATCTATTGGAGAGTGTCGTAGAGGGACCGGAGGGAGACGCGATCTTTGAGATATACGAGGAGGTCGAGGAGCCGCTCGCCGAGGCTGCTACAGGGAAAGGAAAGGGAAGAGGACAGGGAAAGGCGGATGCAGGGGCCGAGGTGGCTGATGAGGATATGCTGGAGGCGATGGCCATGGAGATCGGGGATGATTTTATGGAATGATCGAGTACGAGTATCCGCCATGGTGGATGGGGCCTCTTAGCCCATGGCCCAACAGCTCACTGATTGACGCCGGAGGTGATTATCGCAGCCCTGTCAAAGCCAAGTCGAGACTGATTCAGTGCTGACTGATGCCGCATGCTGGACTGAGTCGGTGCTGGCTGATGTTGCATGCTGTGACCTGAGTATTCCGGAATGAGGTACGCTCCGCGTATCCTGTTATCCACACCGCAGCCGCACTAGGTGACGTATCCAAATTCCCACGACTGTGGAGACCATCCTGATCGACATCGACGATGATCCACCAGCTTCCCTCCCCCCGTTCTCT
>JAABUY010003392.1_pt1 | contig 17692 bp, 16 predicted proteins | sample 5560271 | NCBI WGS metagenome assembly JAABUY01 (sample SAMN10711886, study PRJNA513374) | rock metagenome | isolation source: Antarctica rocks | place: Antarctica: Victoria Land, University Valley
TTCGCCTTCAACATCCTCAAGGCCAACCAGACGGACACGCTCAGTCAGGACCGCTACCGCGCCGGTCTCGCAGGCATCAAAGAACTCCTCAAAATGCTCGCTGTCTCACAGCGTTGAACAGCCCTGATCAGCAAGGGCGTCCGCGGGGCGGCCTGCGCAAAGGCCAGGGCCGGCAACAGTGTTAGCACGGCGGACAGCAGGCGGGACGTCAGCAGGCGGGATGTCAGCAGGCGGGGCGTCATGGCCAGAAGTCCTTCAGGCTGAGGTTCGCGCCGAGGTCGCCGGCCTGAACCCGCGCCTGCAGGTTTTGCCGCAGCGCCTCGCGCGCCGCCGCTACGTCCGCGCCGCCGCGGACGGCGTCCCGGTAGTGCCGTGCTGCCTGGCGCGGATCGGGCCGAGGAATGGGACCGCCCGGCTGAAACAGGACGGGATCATAAAGCCGGCCCAACACCGCGGCGGCGGCGGGGTCGGCACGGTCGGCCGCAGCCTCCAGCAGCAGCAAGCCATCGTCGCGGCGGTCCGACCGCAGGCGTCGTTCGCCCTCCGCTGAAATAGCGGCGGGGTTCGGCGCACGGACCAGCACGTCCGGCACCGACAGGCCGCCAAGCTCGACCGCCGACGAAGCCGCCGGCGTGGCCGAGGCGTCAGGCGCGGGCGTGGCAGCAGGCGGCGTCTCTGCCAACGCTGTCCGGTCCGGCCCGCGGCTGAGCCAATAGTAGGTGCCAGCACCCAAGAGCAGGAGCAAAACGAAGCTGGACGGCGCAATCACCGACTTGGGACGGCGTGGCCCAGACGGGGGTGGGCCGGGCCGCGGACTGGCTGATGCTATGCTTGCCACCAGGATCGACGCTGCCGCCAATGTCGGGGACGAGGGCAGCGTCTTGACCGCAATCACCGGCTGCTCAACGGGCGGATCGGGCAGGCGGCTCATTCCGCCATGCTGCGGCACGATGTCCGGCCAGGACAGGCCGACCTGCGCCAGGCCAGCTCCGGGTACCGACAGCTCATAAACCCCGGCCTCCAGATGCTGGCACACGCTCCATCCCACATGCAGCACGAGGTCGGACCCGCTGGCCTCCGCAGCGTCGGGTTGCAGCAGCACGTCGCTGCTCTGCCAGCCGCCTGAGCCCAGCGTGTCGTCGCCCCAGCCAGCGTCGCGCTGCATGCGAAAGCCCGGCGCACCCCTCGCCGCCGCAGCGCCCGCCACCCGGATCAGCGCGTGCCCGGCGGCATGCGCGGGATCGGCCTCCGCCCGCGCCGTCATGCCGCGTCCAACTGGCGCAGGATGCCGCCCAGCGCCTCATTCGCTGGGATGTCGAGCCCGGAGGCCGACGGGTCCTGCACGTTGTCCTCGAACAGCCGGGCCATGGCGAAGATCCAGTCGACGTGGAACGTGTAATCGTAGGCGGCCGGCGCTTCTCCCAGCACCGGCTGGCCCTGTATGGGCGGGCGCGGCGTGAACACCGCCCGGTCGCTGCCCGTCGGCCTTGGGCGGCGGTCGAGCGGCACGCGGTCGAAGTCCAGCATGTGGACGAAGCCGTTGATCCCGGCTTCAACCAGCATGATCGGCTTCTGCGCGGCGCCGGGGTTGCGGTGCTGGAAGCTGGCGCGCAGCCGCAGGTCCTGCGCGATGCGGTCGCGCAGCTCCAGCCGGCGGGCAGCGGTCATAATCTCGTTCACCAAGTTGGCGGCCTGTTCGCGCGGCAGATGGAACACGCTGTGCGTCGCCGGGTCGTCGGCGAGCGCCAGCAACTGCCGGCTCCACTCCGCCAGCGCGAGATCGGCAAACCGGTCGAAGCGGTCGCGGGCCTGGAGCTTTGGCGCCGCCGGTTCATCGTCCAGCAAGCCGCCGAGCGCGCTCAGGTAGTCATTCCGGGAGCCTACGGTGCCGATCGGCACCGGCGCATCGTCGGCCTTCGACTGCAGTTCCCAATACACCGAGCTGATCAGGTCCTGGGTCACCTGCATTTGCCGGATCAGCGGACCGAACATCTGCGCCTGCGCGCAGGCCAGCAGCGCCCGGGCCACGCCTCGTGCGTCCCGCTTTGCCCGGGCCAGCTCCGCCGCCAGGTCCCCGGTATGGAAGTATGGGCGCAGCCGGTGCGCCATGTCGGCGGCCAGCTCCTCGATGCGGCCGGCGACCTGGTCCGCCTTGGTCTGCGGGTCGCAAACCGGGCGCAGCGCCTCGGCCAGGTAGCCGATCCCGCCGTCCCCTGGAGCAAGCGCCGCGTCCCATGCCCGGGCCGGATCGGTGAAATGCGCCCGGATCAGGCTGTTGCCAAGATAGGCCGTCCGCCGCCTCAGCACATCCGCCGCGGAGCGGGGCGCGACGCCGGTCTCGACGCCGTCCGCATAGTCCATGACCGCCGCGAACCCGATGGCGGTGCTGCGCAGCCAGAACGTGTTGCTGAATGCCTGTCCCGGCGTCCAGGCGCGCGGCCAGCTATGCGCCTTGCCGAGGAAATCCAGCAGAGAGGCCTGTATCCGCGCCGTCCAGCGCTGGCCGCTGGCGACGTCCTCGCCCGCCTTTTCCTCGAACTCGCCGTCGAACTTGGTCAGTATCAAAAACAGGCTGTTGCGCTGCCGGGCCCGCGCCTCCGGGGTCGCGCCGATCGTCTGGCCGATCCAATCGTCGATCATGTTGGGCAGCGTCTGCACGTCCTGGGTCGACGGGCCGACGCAGAGCAGCATCGCCGCGATCTCCTGCTCGGCGTTGTAGCGCTGAAACAGGTACGCAACCTTGCCGCGCAGGAACACCCGGCCCAGCCGGCCCGCCTGCGCCAGGAAGCTCTCGGGGTCGGTAATCTCCTCGCGGGTCCGCGCGCCGGGGAAGTCCAGCAGGTCGGTATGTTCAAAGAAGTCCCACGGACGTTCGGTGAGCGGCACCGTGATCTCGGCGATCAGCGCTGCCGCCACGGACCGGTCAATCAGCGCCGACGCTCCCGTCGCGGACACGACGCGCAGCGTGCCGCGCCCGGCGTCGCCCAGGCCGAACACCATGTCGGCGTCCAGCACGCTCGTTTCACGCGGCATCAGCGCGTCGAGGCCGCAGAACGCCGTATCTGGGAAGCCGAGCGACGCCAGCGCGGCGGTCAGTTGCCGGGCGACCCGGGTGAAGGCCTCGGTCCCATTCCACAGCGGTGCATAGGCCGCGGCCCGCGCTTCGGGCGGCAGCCGCGGGATCACCTCGGCGGCGTGCGCCCAATAGGCGGGGCCGAGTGCCTGCAGCATCGGATGGCCGCCGAAATGCAGGTCGAAATACTCCCGCAGTTCCTCGATATCATCGATGGCAAGGCCGCCCTGCGCCGCCTGGCCTGCTTGCTGCGCCAGTCCGGCAAACAGCGCGGCGATCGCGGCCGGTTCGGGCGGACGTGGGTCACGTATCTTGAAATCCTCCAGGAAGGCATTGGCCAAGATTTTCACGATATCGGTCTGCGACATCAGCCGCACCGGCACGGGGGCGGACGCCGGGGCGGCCACGCCGACGATCGTGAAGCGGGAAACCAGCCCCGTGCTTTCTTTTCCACCCTGCGGGTTAAGATCCTGTAAAAAATTCAGCCGTTTGTCGCCGTATGCCGCCACGAGCGGCTTGCCCGGCGCGGTGGCGAGCGACGAAACCAGATAGCTCTTTCCCGCCTGCGACGCGCCGAACACCGCGACGCACATCGGCCGCTCGGCAGCAATGCGCAGCCGGGCGGCGCGCCGGCCGAAGCGCCGGAAATCGCGGGTGAGCGCCGTGGGGTCCTGCTTCAGCCGGGTGCGGTTCGCCTCCAGCCAAGCTGCGCCGTCCCGCGCGACTTCGGCGACCTCAGCCGCACGCTGCATGATTATTGAGCCGGGTATCGAGCCGGGCGTTCTCATGGGATCACCAGCCGGCCGGTGTCGCGCCAATAGCCGTCCTGGTCGTCGATCGTCTGCAGGCGCAGCCGCACGTCGCCGTTGCGCTGCGTGGCGCCGGAGGCATCCACGACCTCGTCCACCATAAAGGTCTCCCGCAGCATCTCGGCCTCGGCCGCGTCGGGATCGATTTCGTGCCGGGCGACGGTGACGGTCAGCGGCAGGTCCATGCGGTGCGCGTCGTCGGGATTGGCGAACTCCATTAGATACAGCGGCGTCGCGGTCCAGCGCGCGATCGGCAGCTGGCGGAATCCCAGCTGCGTCACGGTCTGGAAGGCGATCTTGAACGCGAGATCCTGCACCGGCGGCCCATCCAGGTCGAGGTTGCGCAGCACTACATTCTCCTCCCGGATTTGGCCGTTATTGTCCATTTTGCCGATGTAACGGGCGGTGGACCGCATCGACAGCTTCGCCGTCCCGCATCATGAAATTCCGCAGCCGGCCCTCCGCCTGCATGCACAGCGCAGCACCCACGGCGGCCGTCGTCTTCGGGTCGTCGATCCGGTTGGCGGCATCCCGGAAAGGATACTTCTCGCCGACCCGGTAGCGGTGCATGCCGATGATCCGGTGCGGGGCCACCGGCGCCTTCGCCAGCACCATGTCGCCGATTACCCGCAGCCGCGACGGCCGTCCCGACAGCAGCAGCACGTCGCAATCATAGGCCCACACGATCTCGCACAAATCGGCCAGCACGGGGCCCAGCACCGCCGTCACCACCGGCTCGACCTGTTGCGTGCCCACCGTGATGACCACGTCCGCCACCCGGAACGCTGGAGCGCCGGCAGCCTCGGCCGCGCGTTCCAAGTAGCGCATCGCGCGGCCGGACCGGTCGAGGTCATCCCCCATGATCTCGCTCCCCATGACTTCGCCGACCGTGCGGCGCAGCACCTCGCCCGTCGCCCGGCCCTCGATGGCCTCATAGGCGCGCAGGATCGCGATCCCCACGGGTTCGAGCACCATGGACACGAACAGCCGCCGCTGATGCCGCTCCGGTTCGGACTGGCCGCCTTGGTCCTGGCCGAGCGTACGGCTCAGCAGGGCGCGCGGATCGGCCACGCCGGCCTCGCGCAGCGCCGCGGCGAATGCCGGCAGCGCTACAGTGGTGATGATACGCTCCAGCACGTCGTCGCCGGCGATCTTGAAGCTTTCGCGGAACTCCTGCCGCGGCAGAATCGCCTCGCCGCCCTGCACGACGTAGGTGCTGACCATCAGGTCCGTCGTGCCGCCGCCGATGTCGATGCTGGCGACGCGCAGGCTTGGGGTGGCCGCGATCTCAGGGTGCATCCGCCCGACCAGGTCCATCAGCGCGTCGGCGTCGCCCTGCAGGCGCTCCGTTACCTCGTTATGCAGCCAAACGATCTGCGTCGCCGTCGCCTCGTCGAGGTTCGCCAGCACCCGCGGCCGGTTAATTTTGCCATTCCATCCGAGCATGTTCCAGGCCAGAGTTACGGCGCTGTCGGCGCGGGCGCGCAGGATATGCTGCTCCGCCACCGGCATGCCGGGCGGCATCGTCAGCAACAGGCTGCGCAGGTGCCGCGGCTTGTCCGCGTCGCGCCGCTGCGCGCGGGTGCCGGGCGCGTTCATCTGGCCCAGCGCTTGGAGCAAAATTTCCGTCAGCATGAAGGTGAACACGCTGCTGCGGCTGAACCGCGCGCGCACCGCAGGCTGGCCACGTCCCGGCCGCAGCACGCTGCCGTCCTCGGCCACCAGCGCCATGAACGGCCCGCTCACCGGCGGGTCCGTCGTCACGCCGTCATTGGCACGGCCGTTGAACCGCCAGCCCTGCGTCGCCGGGCGGCTGTCCCACAAGTACCGCTTGGGCGACGACAGCCCGGTCGAGCCCTCGTTGCCGAGCCGCGCCCCGGCCAGCCGCATCGCCTCCGGCCCCACCCGGACCGGACTGGGCCAGGTGAACGCCGACGCACGGCCGGACCGCCTGCTGACGGCATCGCGCCCGAAGCTCGCGCGGGAGAATTCGACCCGGCTGTCGAACGGGCGCTCGTACAGGCATTCGGGCCGCGACAGGTCACGCAGCGCCAGTGGGTAACTATCGGACAGGTTCATGCCCTGGCCCGGGTGCTCCTCGATCAATATACCGCAAGTCCGGGCGTTGCCGAGATCAAGCACTAGGTCCACCGCGACCGGCAAGTAGCTGGAGTTGTTCGATGCAATGTCCAACAGCCGCACCCGTGGCAGCGCGTCTGCCGTCGCGAGCAGGGCCAGCATAACCTGGTAGCGCGCATAATGCTCGCAGCCGCGCCGCAGGTCGTCCGGACGCAGCGGCCGGCCGCCGCGGGCCGCGGTGAGCATCTCAATCAGCATCTCCCGCAGCCAGTCGCCTACCCAGGTCTCGTTCAGGAACCAGGCGTTTGCGGCGGGATCGGCGACGAGGACGAACTCCTGCTGGCGGGCACTGTCGCCGGGCGTCGGCGCGACATACGGCCCGGCGTCTTGCGGCAGCAGCACGGTATCGAAGGCGAGCGTCAGCCGGTGGGTTCGGCCCGGCGCCGCATTCGGATGCAGCGCCAGCCGGCCGCGCGCCCAGTTGCTCGGACCCCGCTCATGCGCCTCCTGTCCGGTGGCGCTGCGGGACAGCAGCATGAAGTAGGGCAGCGGCATCCAGCGGCCGAGGTGCATCTCGATCGCCTGCCGGGCGCTGACCGGATAGGTTTCCTCGGCCGGCGGGGCATCGCCACTCAGGGAGTCGACGGGTTGGCCGGTCTCGGGGTCCTGCTGCAGTTCGTGCAGCCTCGCTTGGACGAAGCCGTTCGCGTCCGGCGGGCCGCCCAGCGGCTCCTCCCAGAAATTGCGGGCCTGGCGGGGCAGGGCGTCCACATCCAGGTCCACGTCCCAGAACTGGATGCCGCTATTGGGGATCAGGGTGATCAGTGGCGGCATGGAGCAGCTTTCTTTATTATAGCGAGACGTTGCGTCATCGCCGGAACCGACTCGCATACGAACTTCCAGCGAAGGCACCATCAAGGTTGTCAACCTCACAGGCCGCCTCGGAGTCATTCAGTCGCTGACAGAGCATCCCGGCACGGACCATTTCCAAGGCTGGACTGATGCACGGAGCGGGATGGGTCACACGCAAAAAGCCTTCTCCTGCAAATCCTGCACTCAGCGGCCCCTGGCATCCTCGACCGTCCTCAAGCGTAACGGTTTGTTGTCCGGTGCCATGATTATTGAAGCACATACGCCAACTTTGTACTTTCGAACTTTGGGTCCTCGTTGCGTTCGATACTACGACTGGCGTGTAGAGACTCCAGCAGCCGCTGAGTACGCCTAAGTCGTGTTGGTCCCAACGATTTTGCGGTAGGGCGGCCGGAGGCGACGGAATAGATGCAGGTGCTGGGGACGGCAGTGGCCGCAGCACGACGATAGGACACAGCAGTTGCGCACGGCCAACCTCCTCGGTCAGCGTCGCCAGCAGGGTGCGCAGTTCCTGGCCGCGGCCGTCCAGCTCCATTTGCCCGCGCAGGGCTTCGAGCTGGCCGGGCACGATCGCGCATGCGGCTGGCTCATTCACAAGCCAACGCGGCGCCAGCGGCAGCAGCAGCCCGGCCGCAAGGGCAAACCCGGCCAGCACGCCCAACGCCGCGCCATACCGGCCCCAAGGCGGCCGCGGTGCCGCACGCCACGGTACGCCATCGTCGAGCCGCGCCAGCCGTCCCCCTGCACCGCCCGCATGGCCCCACGCCGCCAGCACCGGCCTGCCGTCGACGGCGAACACGTGGCCCATGTCGGGAACCTCGAAGATCGCCGGCCACGCCTCCTGCACGGCCGAGGCCACGCCGCTCTCGGCCAGGCGGCGGACATCGGAAAGGATGGCGCCGATCGCCGCGTCCAGCGCACGACGCCCCTCGGCCGGCAGGTCGGCATAGCGGCTCCGAACCGAGCCCCCCGCCAGCCATGTTATACCGCCGGCGGTCGGTTCCGGCCGGGCCAGGATCTGCGCATGCGCTGGCGACAGATGCTGCCCGATCTCCCCGCACAGCGCGGCGTGCCATGCGGCGGCGTCCCGGCCCGGCGGCAGCAGCGAACGCAGCGTCCCAAATGCGGTTTCGACCAGGCGGATCATGGCGCCGCCACCGCGAACTCGCTCGCGACCTGGTTGCGGCGGCCGTTCTGTGCCGTGCCCGTCACTACGGCGTCCGGCTGGCCGTCCCGCCGGATCGTCACCCGGAACGGCGACGCGGCACGCTCCCGCATGCCATAGGAGTCCACCACGACCCGGTAACGGCCCGGCTGCGGCTGGTCGAAAAAGACATTCTCGACCGGCGTCGGCGTCAGGTGATGTACGTCGCCGTTCGCGTCCACGTCCAGCGTCCCGCCGCACGCCTGGCGGCGGATGAAGTTGATATCGACGCCATCCGGGCACACCACGTGCAAGTCCAGGTCGTTGCGGTCGTCCCACGCCAGGATGACCTGCAGCTTGCTGCCCTGGGCACCCTGGCGCTGGGCACGCTCAGCGTCCTGGGACGGCAGCGCCGCCGCTCGGGCTGCCTGGACGGGCGGACACAGCAGCCGGCGCTGCCCGGCGTCCGCGGTCAGCCGCGCCAGCTCCGCCCGCAGCACGCCCTCGCGGGCCATGCCGTCGTCCAACCCCTGCGCCAGGCCGAGCTGGCCGGTCTCGAGCCGACACTGCGGCACGTCGATCGCGAACCAGCCGAACGGATCCCGCCAAACCAGCGCCAAAGCCAGCAGCGACGCGCCCAACACGGCCCACAGCCACCTGCGTGGCGGCGGTGCGGCGGCATAGGGGGACGGCGGCGGCGGCAGAATCGCAGGTTGCGGTGCCGCGGGCGGCAGGGCAGGGCCGGTGAGGACCACGGTGCCGCCGCGCCCGCCGCTGCGCACATGGCCCCAGCCCGCCAGCACTGGCTGCCCGCCACGCACATACACGCCGGCCGGGCTTGGCATGGTCAGCGCCAAGCCCAGCAGCGAGCGTCTTGATCTCGCCGACCAGTTCATCCTGCCGTGCCGCCGCTGCCGTGCGTGCAGGCTCCGGCAGGTCCCGCAGCGGGACGGCGGGACCGTCGCCCTCGGCATACCAATCGACCTCGTCACGCGCTTGGTTCGCGACCGGCTCCGCCAGCAGGGCGGCGTGGATGGGCGATAATTTCTGCCGCAGCAGCGCATGCAGCGCGCGCCAGGCCTCGATCGCGGTCTGTCCGGCCGCCGACAACGGCTGCAGATCCTGCGAGCGGGTCGTCAAAATAAGCAGGGTGGCCATGCCGGACGCTGACCGTAATCAGCGCGGCGCTGCGGGCGCGGCGGCTGGAACGATCGGCGGGGCGGGCGCAGCCGCCGGCGCACCCGGCGTGCAGGGCTCCGTCAGGTCCGAAACATTGGCGCCGTTCTGCCGAAGGAACGCCACGATGCCGTCGGACTTCTGCGCGTAGTTGGCGTGGACGACCTGCTCGCGGTTCGCCGTGATGAAGGTGTTGATCCCCAGCACCCGGCCGCACGCATCCGCCAACGGCCCGCCGCTGTTGCCACCCGAAACGGCGGCGCTATGCGGCATTACCTTCATGCCGCTCGCCGCCGACTGGATCGCACTGATGCGCCCGTCGGTCAGGATAACCTGCGGCACGGCCGACGCGTCCCCGCCGAGCAGCCGGGCGAATGCCTCGTCCGACTGCATCAGCAGGCCGGGGAAGCCGGCCGCGATGACCTGGTCCAACGGCGCGGCGGCCGTGCTGAAGGCCAGCGGCTGGATGCCTGAGACGCCTTCGACGCGCAGCAAGGCGATGTCGGGGCTGCCGATCTCGGAGTCGGGCGTCTGCGCCACAATCCGCGCCCGGGTGGTGCGGCCCAGCTTCTTGCTGGTCACCACGATCTCGGCTGGGTCGGCGCCCTCGATGACGTGCCGGTTGGTGGCGATCAGGTCCGGGGCGACGAAAAACCCGCTGCCGCTCGATGCGCCGCCGTCCGGCCCGCTGCTGGGCGCGATGATGAGCACCACGGCCTGGGTCAGCAGCTCGGCCAGCGAGCCCTGGAACGCCTGGCTGCCCGGCGGCGGCGGCACCGCGCCGGGCGGGACGGCAGCGGCGCGGTCCGGGCCCAGCCGGGGCAACTGCGCCGGGTCGGCCGTGCAAACGTCGACGCCGAGCAGGCGCCGGCGCGACTCGATTTCCCGCTCGAGGCCGGCATTCTGCTCCCGCTGGCGATCCGTGGCCTCGCGCGTCGCCTGTTCGTTCAGCAGGGCGACGGAGTTGGGCCGCTCGGCGACGCGGGCCGCCACCATGCGGGCCCCGGCATACAGGCCGATACCCAGGAACAGCGCCGCGATCACGACGGCCGCCGGGATCAGCGCCCAATCCCAGGCCGGCCGCATCGCTCCCGCGGGCGGCACAGCAGAAACGCGAACGGGCACGGCGGGCGTGGGGTCCGGCAGCGGCGCGACATGCGCCGCCGGCGCCAATGCGCCTGCATACGCCTCAATCCACGCCGAGGCGCGGATCGCGACCTCCTCTTCCGATCCCGTGCCGTCCGCAGCGAGGCCCCACTCGACCAACACCGGCGTGCCGCCAACCGCCAGCAGGCCGTTTCCGCTGCCGAGCGCCAAGGCGCGGCGCAGCAAGGGTCCAAGTTCCGGATCGGCCAGCAGCGGGCCGAATTGGCGCAGTATGTCCCAAAGCCGCCGTTCTGCCGGGGCGCGGCGCTCGGCGGAAAGGGCGGCGAACGGCTCGCCGTCGCCCGACGCGTCGGCATACCAGGAAACGCTGCCGGGATTGCCTAGGTCCGGCCAGGTCACCACCGGTTCTGCGAACAGTGCGGCGGCATTTGGCCCAAGGCGGGCGTGCAGCATGTCGCGCAGGCGGGCGTGCGATCCCAGCACGGGCTGCCCGCCCAACTGCACCAGGTGCAACTGGGCGAGCGACGTCTTGCCGATGAAGCGTGGAGCCATCGCCGTCTGCAACCCTACATTATCACCGATCCCATCATTATGGCGGTTAACAAACGATTTTGCAAGGCCAGTGTCGGCGAAGTTTAGCTTGCCGTCACAGGCTTATGCTTGCACGATACCGCAAAATTCCGAAGAGGGGCGTCGATATGGCGCGTTTAAACGTTTTAAGCCTCGCGGCGATTGCCTTGATTGGCGGGATGGGCATGCCTGCCCGGGCGCAGAAGAACTCAGGGCCCTTGCTGCCAATAAACCCCCAGTATGCGTCGCCGCCGCAATACACGGCGCCGCCCTCCAGGCCCTCGCTGTATGCCGCGCCGCCCTACACGTCACCGCCACCCCGGCCGTCGCTCGCACGGACCGGCAATCCCGACGCGGAGCGGCTCGCCCAATCGCTGCCGCTCGACCCGCTGACCCGGGAGCTGCGCGACCAGATGCCAGCCGACCCGCGCGGCACCGAGCGCCGGCTCGGCCTGCGTGAGCCGCGCGGGCCCGCCACCGACCTGCGCGGCCGTGCGCCGAGCTCAAGGGAGATCGTCGATGCGCTCGCACCCCGTTAGGCTGCTCCGCCTGGTTCCAATGCTGGCGCTGCTCGGTGGCCTCGCCGGCTGCGTCGCGGCGCCGGGTCCGATGGCCTACGAGGCCGGCCCGATGTTCGAGCGGCGGATCGTGAGCGCCGTCAGCTTCGACTTCGACAGCTACCGGATACGCGGCGACGGCTATACGCTGCTCGACAATGCCGCCATTGCGCTGAACGATCCGCAGCTTGCCGGTTTGCGGTTCGAGATCAACGGCCACACCGACATCACGGGCCGCCTCGGCTACAACATCGCCCTGTCTATGCTGCGCGCCACCGCCGTCGCGGACTATCTTGCGGCCCGCGGTGTGCCCCGGGAACGGATGCGGGCCCAAGGCTTTGGCCCGCTGCAGCCGTTCGACGCTTATAACCCGCGCAGCCCGGCCAATCGGCGCGTCGAGATCGTGGCGCTGCGCTGAGGCTGAAACAGCGTTGCCATCGCCGGCCCAGACATACGGCCTACGCAGCCGAGGCGCTTCTAGCACAGGAAAAAGCAGGTTAGGCTTGCAGGTATGACATCCATCATGGTCACCGGCGGCGCCGGGCAGCTAGCAACGGCGATGGTGCAGGAGGGCGGCGCCGTCGTCCGTTGCGTTGGCCGCCCGGTGTTCGACTTCGACCGGCCGGCGTCGATCGCCGAGGCCGTCCAGGCCATACGTCCGGCGTTCCTGGTCAACGCCGCCGCCTGGACCGCGGTCGATGCGGCCGAGGCCGATCCCGACGCGGCGGGCCGCGCCAACCGGGACGGACCGGCGGCGCTCGCTGCGTTATGCGCCGACGCGGATATCCCGCTTATCCACATATCGACCGACTACGTGTTCGACGGCAGCAAGGGCGCGCCCTATACCGAGACCGACCCGACCAGCCCAGCCGGCGTCTATGGCGCGACCAAGCTAGAGGGGGAGCATGCGGTGCTGGCGGCGTATCCGCGCGCGATCGTGCTGCGGACGTCGTGGGTCTATTCGGCGACGGGCAAGAATTTCGTCCGCACCATGCTGGGCGCTGCGCAAAAGACCGACCGGCTGCGCGTGGTGGCGGACCAGCAGGGCTGCCCGACGGCGGCGCGCGATCTCGCGGTGGCGATCCTCGCCATCGTCGCACGGCTGCGCGAGGGCTGGCAGGACCGCTATGCCGGCATATTCCACGCGGCGGGCGCGGGATCGACCACCTGGCACGGCTTCGCCGAGGCTTTGTTCCAGGATGCGGCCCAATATGGCCATCCGATCCCCACGGTGGAGCCGATCGCCACCGCCGATTGGCCCACGCCGGCAAAGCGTCCGGCGGACAGCCGGCTCGACTGCGCCAAACTGTCCCAGGTGTTCGACATACGTTTGCCGGAATGGCGGTCCGGCTTGTCGCGCACGGTCGCCGAACTGCTGGCCGCGACGCCGCCGGGTCGATGATTGGCCGCCGTGCGGGCACTCGTTCATTCCAGCCTGGCCCAGCCGCCGAAGCGGGTCGCGATCCTGCTTTCCACCTATAACGGGGCACAATTCCTCAGCGATCAGCTGGACAGCCTGTTGCGGCAGACCTTCGCGGATTGGGTGCTGTACTGGCGGGACGATGGGTCGACCGACGAGACCGCCGCCATGATGCAGCGCTTTATGGCCGGACCCGGCGCGGGCCGCTGCCATGCGGTCACCAGTCCGCCAGGCCGGCTGGGGCCGACCGGCAGCTTCATGGCGCTGCTGCGGGTTGCGGTGCTGGCGGAGGCGGATGTCGGGGCGGTGGCCTTCGCCGACCAGGACGATGTCTGGCTGCCGGCGAAGCTGGAGCTGGCGGTCGCGGCGCTGCGTCCCGACCCGCGGCCGACGCTGTATTGCAGCCGGCAGATCCTGGTGGACCAGGCCCTGCACCGGATCGGCCTGTCGGCAACGCCGCGCCGTCCGCTGCAGTTCCCCGCGGCGCTGACGCAGAACGTCGCGACCGGCTGTACGGTCGTGCTGAACCCGGCGGCCGCGCGGCTGGTGGCCGGCAGCCATCCGCCCGCCGCCACGCTGCACGACTGGTGGAGCTATCTGGTCGTGTCGGCCAACGGGGGGCGGCTGGTGGCGGACGATACCCCCACGGTGCTGTATCGCCAGCATGGCGGCAATGTGGTGGGCGCGCCGGCCTCCATGCGCCGGCGTGCGGTCGCGGCGCTGCGCCGGGGACCCAGCGTGTTTATGAACGTGCTGCGCTGCCATGTGGCGGCGCTGCGCGACCATCCGGACCTGCTGTCACCGGACGCGGCTGCGGCGTTGGACGTGGTCGAGGCCGGGCTGCAAGGCGGGCTGGCGCAGCGTTTGGCCGCCCTGAAGCGTTGCACGCTGTCGCGCCAAACGTGGCAAGAGACGCTGCTGTTCCGCTGCTGGTTCCTGGTCGGCTAGAGCGTCGCCCAATCGAACTGCTTCGATCGGACAAAGCTCTAAGTCTCGGCTTTCCAGCCGCAGGCGAGCAGCGCTTCATGCATGTGGGAAGGGGGCGGGGCTATGGCGCTCACTGGCGGCTCGAGCGGCAGCGCAATGGCGCGTGCCAGCAGCTGCATCGGACCGTCGCCGCGTCCGTAGATGGGGTCGCCAAGGATCGGATGGCCCAGCACGGCGCAATGCACTCGGATTTGGTGGGTTCGCCCGGTGAACGGGTGCAACTCCAGCCAGGCGAAATCGCCGGTTTGACCCATCCGGCGCCAAGCGGTGCGGGCGGGCAAGCCTTCTGGCGCCGGCTCCATGCGCCATCCGGTGCGTAGGTTGTGCTTCTGCAGGTTGCTGGCGACCTCGCCGGCTTCCGTAGCCGGGACGCCGTGCACCACGGCCCAATAGGTTTTTCGTACCGTGCCCGCGTGGAACGCGGCCTGCGCCGCCAGCAGCGCCTGTTTCCTTAACGCCACGACCAGACAGCCGGCGGTGTCGGCATCCAGGCGATGCGCGAGCCAAGGGCCGTCCTTGCGGCGGGACAGCATTGGAAACGCGTCCTCGACGCTCGGGCCGCCGCCGGGTCCTGCATGTACGGGCAGCCCGGCCGGCTTGTTCAACACCACGAAGTGTGGACTCTGGAACAGGATCGGGATCATGCAGCGACGCCTCTCAGCAGTGCGCGCTTCGTTGTCGTAATTCTCCGTATTCGCAATGCAGGTTAGACCTGGCTTTCGTCATGCGGCGCTCGATCCAGCGTCATCCACTTGCGGTCCGCCACGCTTGGGCGGAAGCCGAACTGAGCATAGAGCCCATGCGCATCTGCCGTCTTCAGCGTCCAATTGCAGACAGTCGCGAGTTCGGGATGCGCCAGAATGGTCGTGATCAATGCCCTGCCAAGGCCGAGTCCGCGCGAAGCCGGATGGATAAAGACGTCGCCGAGATGGGCGCGAAAGGCGTAGTCGGTAAGCAGCCGGCCGAAACCGACCTGCACGCCATCCGGAGCGTAAACACCGAGGCACAGGCAGTTGGCCCAGCTACGCTCCGTCAGCGCACGCGGCCGGCCGACGGCCCAGTATGCGCCAGCCAGCGAGTCATGGACAAACCCCATGTCGAGGCGCGCGGTCGTCGCTGATCGCGTATCCATTCGGGAGGCTGGCTGCGTAAACCATCAAAGCGGCATTACCGTGACTGAACACTCAACATGCGTCCTACCAACCATACCGGCAGGTTGACAGCGGCGCAGGCACAGCGGAAGCACCCTCATGCCCGATGACCGGATCTGCGGCCTGAACGCCGTCACCGCCCTGTTCGCCCGCCGCCCCGACGATGTGATCCGCCTGTTCTACAACGAGGAGAACAAGTCGAGAGTCGGCCCGCTCTGCGCCGAGCTGGCCCGGGTGCGCCGGCCCTATCGCCTGCTGCCGCCAGACGAGCTGGAGCGTGCCGCGGGAACTCCGCACCATGGCGGCGTGGTGGCGATCGCGACGCCGCGGCCGCTGGGCATGATGGACTTCGTGCGCCCGCCGCGCTTTCCGCTGTTGCTGATCCTGGACAGCGTGGGCAACCCGCATAACCTGGGGGCGATCGCCCGCAGCGCCGCGTTCTTCGGGGTGCGCGCCATGGTGCTGCATAAGACGCCGCTGCAGGCGATGCCGTCGGACGCCGCCTACCGTGTCGCGGAGGGCGGGCTGGAGTACCTTGAGGTGTCCAAGACCCGCAACCTGCGCAAGGCGCTGCTGGCGCTCGATCCGTATTACCGAACGGTGGCCGCGACGCTCACGGACGACGCGGTGCCGGTGTCGTCGCTGCCGCGGGACCGCCCGGTGGCGCTGGTGCTGGGCAACGAGGAGCGCGGCGTCGGGTTCGACGCGCTGGAAACCTGCCGCCGCCGCATCCGCATCCCAGGCAGCGGCGCGGTGCAGAGCCTGAATGTCGCGCAGGCCGCCGCCGTGCTGCTGCACACTTTGACCAGTCAGATTGCGACCAGCCAGATCGCTTAATTCCCGAGGCACCCATGCGCATCCACGTCCAAACCCTGCCCGAAGATCCTCAATTCGCGATCACGCCTGCCCTGTGGGCCGAGGCTGCCGCCCGTGCGCCGGACGTTTCGGCCGGCCACTCCGTCAGCTTCGGCGAGACGGCCGAGCAATTCCAGGCCGCGGTGCAGGACGTCGAGGCATTGGTGGCGCAGACCGGCGCCGTCCGTGCCCTGTTCCCGGCACCGGCGCCTCGGCTTCGGCTGATCTTCTGCACCTCCGCCGGTCTCGACAGCTTGGCGCCGTTCGACTGGCTGCCGCCGGGCGTGCAGCTGCTGAACAACCGCGGCACGCACGCGAACAAGGCCGGCGAGTATGGGATCATGGCGCTGCTGATGCTGGCGAACCGCATGCCTGGGTTCGCGACGGCGCAGCGGGCCGGGCAGTGGACGCCGCGGCACGGGGCCGTGCTGGCCGGGCGGCATGTGGTCGTCGTCGGGCTCGGCTCGCTAGGCGGAGCGGTCGCGGAGCAGGCGGCGCGATTTGGCATGCGCGTCACCGGCGTCCGCAGCCGTGTCGAGCCGCATCCGGCTTGCGAGCGGGTGATAACGCTGCGCGATCTGGACACGGAGCTGCCGAATGCGGAGTTCCTGGTGCTGGCGCCGCCGTTGACGGACGCGACGCGCGGCCTGCTGGACGGCCGCCGCATCGGATTGCTGCCCCCCGGCAGCGGCGTGGTGAACATCGGCCGCGGCGCGCTGCTGGATCAGGACGCGCTGTGCGATGCGCTGGACGGCGGCCGCCTATCCGGCGCGATCCTAGACGTGTTCGTGCCGGAGCCGGTGCCGCCGGGCCACCGGCTGTGGACGACGCCGAACCTGGTCATGACGCCGCACGTCTCGGCCGACGACCCGGCCACCTACATCCCGCTCAGCCTCGACATCTTCTTCCGCAATCTGCGGGCGCTGCGCGACGGGGCGATGCTGCCGAACCGGTTCGACACGGTGCACGGTTATTGAGCCAGACTTATGGCCCGCCTTGGGCTAAGGGCCGCCATTGATGGTCAGCACGGTGCCGTTCGTATAGGAGGACCGCGGGCTGGCCAGGAAGGCGACTGCGGCGGCGATTTCCTCGGGCTGCGCAGGGCGGCCATAGGGCATGCCCTTGCACAGCTCGAGCCACCGGTCAGCGTCGCCCAGCTCGGTGCCGGCCCGATGCCGCAGCAGACGCTCCAGCCGAGCGGTGGCGACCGGGCCGGGATTGATGGCGACCGCGCGCATGCCGTCCTTATGGGCGCCACGGCCCAATGCGCGGGTGAACGCCATCAGCGCGGCGTTGCCCGCGACGCCCGCGATATAGCTGGGATCGAACGTCTCCCCCGCCGCGCCGATCACGTTCACGACGACGCCCCGGCGGGATTGCAGCGTGGGATACAGCGCGCGACACAGGCTGATGAAGCCGAACACCTTGAGGTCCCAAGCGGCGCGCAGCGTGGCGTCGTCCACCGCGAGCAGGTGGCCCGGCGGAATGGCGCCGGCGTTGTTCACCAGGATGTCGACCGCGCCGGCTGCGGCGGCGACGCGCTCCACCTCCGTCTGTTGGGATAGGTCGGCGGCGATGACCTCGACGCGCACCTGGCGGCGGGCGCGCACCGTGGCGGCGGCCTCATCCAGCACAGCCGGATCGCGGGCGACCAGCACGACGTTGCAGCCCTCCTCGGCGAGGAGTTCAGCGCTGGCGCGGCCGATGCCCTTCGAGCCGCCGGTCACCAATGCGCGCTTGCCGGCAAGATGCAGGTCCATGGCTAAGTCCAATACCGTTCATTTAGGCTTGTAGGCGCCCTATATTGCCGGTCGGGTTTTCTAGGATCGACAGCGATGGCGCGTGTTCCTGCCGGCCTTCCAGCCGGCGTTCGTGTCAGCGACCACATCAGCCT
>JAABUY010003393.1_pt1 | contig 17677 bp, 13 predicted proteins | sample 5560271 | NCBI WGS metagenome assembly JAABUY01 (sample SAMN10711886, study PRJNA513374) | rock metagenome | isolation source: Antarctica rocks | place: Antarctica: Victoria Land, University Valley
ATCATCACGCGACCGCGGCCGTGACGCTGTGGTCTCAGACCGCCTACGACGCCGTGGCGTGGCCGGCGGCCAACGGGCTGACGGCCCTACATGCGACGCAGGCGTGGGCGCGCCACGGGCTCCACGGACTCGCCCCCACGATCCGCACAACGCCGTGGGCCTTCTGGATGCGCCACGGCGCGGCCTGGCGCTACGCCACCCTCCAGAGTCCCAGCGGGGCGCCCGTGCGCGCGGCGATCCCCCTCGAACTGGGCGGCGCGCTCGGGCTCCTGGCCCTGTGCGTCGTCGTCATCCTCATTGGCCACAGAAAGCGCGGTCTGGACCCCACGCGGGCCAACACCTACGGCGGCGCGCGCTGGCAGACCTGGGACGAGCTGCGGCGGCGGCGCGCCAGGCCCGGCGATCTCGTGCTGGGCACCGCGCGGCGCGGGCTCAAAAAGATCACCGTCGGCATCCCTCAATCGCTGCTCGTGGAGGGCGTCGCGATCTGCGCGCCCAACGGCCTGGGCAAATCAAACGCCATCTACAAGGGGCAGTTGCTCGAAGCGGACCCGGATGTGGATTACGTCGCCACCGACCCCAAGGGCGAGCACTGGGCGCAGACGGCCGCGGCCATGAGCCGCACGCACGACGTGTTCCGCCTGGACATGCAGACGCCGGCCGACAGCGTGACGTGGGCGCCGCTCTCCCTGGAGCGCACCCAGGCGCAGGCCGAGGCGTGGGCCGCCGCCTGGCTGCGCAACACCACGCCGGCGGGCAGCGCCCCGGCCGTGGCCTACTTCGAGCAGGCGTTGATCCTGCTCATCGCCGCCGGCGTCGCCCACGTCCACGCCATCGCCCACGACGCCGGCCGCGCGACGGGCACGCTCGGCGAGCTGATCGACCTGCTGCTCCTGCCGACCATCGAGAAGATCGAGGCCCGCTTGCAGCGGACGCCGGGCGGCATCCCGCCGGCGGCGGGCCAGTTCCTCGGGCTCATCAAGGAGCACAAGGACCTGCGCACCTCGATCCCCTCGGGCCTGGCCCCGCGCCTCTCCACGCTTACCGACGCGGCCGTGCGCGCCGTCGTCGGCGGCGCCGGCACGCTCGACCTGGACCGCCTGGGGCGGCGCGGGCGGCGGCCGATCGCGCTCTACATCGTGACGCCCGTGGGCGACCGCACGCTGCGCCCGCTCGTGGGCGGCCTGTTCACCACGCTGTTCCGCGTCCTCATGGACCGCGCGCGCACGCTGCCGGGCGGGGCGTTGGAGCGCGAGGTGCGCCTGCTCCTCGATGAGTTCGGGACGATGGGCGCGGTCCCGGACGCCCCCGATCGCTTCAACGTGCTGCGCCAGGTGCGCGTCTCGCGCGTCCTCTCGTTCCAGATGCGCTCGCAACTGATCGAGGACTACGACGAGACCGGGGCGGAGGCCCTCGTGGAGTCGTGCAACGCGCTGGCCTGGCTGGGCGGGACGCGCGGCAAGGATGCGCAGTGGGCCAGCGAGACGCTCGGCAAGCGCACGGTGCTGGCCTCCAGCGCGGGCGACTCAGCCGCGCCGGGGGGCCTGTTCGGGCGCACGCCCGAGCGCGACAGCCGCTCAGTGAGCGAGGCGGGCGTGCCCCTGTTGTTCCCGGAGGACCTGCACGCCTCCTCCCGTCGGCGCATCATCGTGAGCGTGCGCGAGGCGCGGCCCATGGACCTGCGCACGCGGCCCTTCTACACCGTCCGCGCACTCCGACGCCTCTCGAAACTGCCGGCCCCGCCCGCCTGCGTCGAACGCGCGGACCCCGCGCCGGTCGCCGCCACGGTGGTCGCCGCCGCAGCCACACAGACACCCGCGCGCGCGGACGCACCGGTGGTCTCCGTGCCCGTGCCTCCCCCAACGCGGGGAGCGACGCCGGTCACGGTTCCCAGCGCGCCCGTGCGTGTGACGGCAACGGCGCCCGCGGCGACGGCGCCCGCAGCTCCACCCCCCGCGCTCGCGGCGGCGACAGCCACGACACCGACAGCGGCGCCGGCGGCATCTGGCCCGCCTCGGCTGCTGACGGCGCCCGTGAAACACGGCACGGCCTACGAGTGGACAGGGCTCCCATGACCGCACAGACAACGCGCCGGACAGCGCCTGTAGGGGCGAGACAGGGCGTGCGCCCGCGCGCCGCCTTTACGCCAGGGGAGGGTGTGGGCTACAATGCTCATCATGGAGAAGCCTGCTATGTAGCATGGATGCGTGGCTGTAGCAGCCACAATGCAAGAGGCCCACCGGCGGGAACCGATGAGCCTCTTGCATGCCTGGACTACTTTAATAGTGACCGGCGCTGGTGTTGAAGCCGTCGAAAGCGATCACCAGAGCCACCAAAACGGAGGCCGCGGCCCCGAGGAGTTCCAAGGCTCCTGAACCGGGTAGCGGACCTGCATAGGAGGCGTTTATGCTTCAAAGCACACCCATGCTCTCCCGACAGGATAGCAATGACGCGCTGCTCTGTCAAAGGGCTACCGCACGTCCTGTGTGGACACACATGGGGATGGTCGAGACGGAGCCCATCATCGCGGCCGTCGCCCACGCCTATAACGCCCTGTACGACCTCGCGGACGAGGTGACCCCCGCCGCGATCCTCGGCCCGCGCCGACTGCCCGACGTGGCGCGCGCGCGCCACCTGTGCGCGTACCTGCTCGTCGAGGACTACCACCTCACCGCCACGGCGGCGGGGCAGGCCCTCGGCCGGCGCGATCACACCACGATCCTGAACTCCAAGGCGCGGATCACCGCGGCCCTCGCTGGCCACGACAGCACGCTTGCCACGGCGCTAGCGCACGCGCGGGCCACGCTCGCCGGCGAGGAGCCGGCGCTCCGGGCGCGCAGCGAGCGGGACAGGGATCGCGCGCACAGCTTCGCGGCGGCGACGCCGACGGAGCTGGCCGAGTACCGCTACTGGCGGCTGCGCTCGCTGCGCGCGGGGAGCGCCTGGTGAGCGTCCGCGCCCGCGCCACCCCCGCGATCGAGCCGCAGGACCGGCCCGCCCCAGCGCCGCGCGCGGGCTGGACGCAGATCCCGCGCCCGTTCCTGGACGCGGCGCCGCTGGACAACGACCGGCTGGCCCATGTGCTGCTCATCTCCTACGCCTGGGACGAGGACACCTGCCACCCGTACCAGGGCGACCTCGCCGCCGAATTGGGCTGCTCAACGCGTACGGTGAAGCGGCGGACGGCCGACCTGCGCCGGGCCGCGCTCATCACGGTGAAACGGGGTGGCCGCGGACACGCCAACATCTACCACGTCGCCGCCGCGCCGGCGCGGGACGACGAGACCGGCTACGCGACGGTTCCCAACGCCGTGCTCGGCGACGCGGACCTCTCGCAGGGGGCGAAGCGGGCCTACGTCATGGTGGCGCACCACAGCAACACGCAGGGGCGCTGCATCCGCACGGTAGCGCGGATCGCCGGCTACGTCGGCGGGTGCTATAAGTCGGCCTACAATTACCTACGCGAGTTGGAGGAGGCCGGCTACGTGCGCAGCACGCCCCAGGGGCGGGGCTTGCCCAACATCTACGATGTGGGGACGCCGCAGATGCGCCGGCGCGCGGCGAAGAAGGGGACGGCGCCGGTCATGACCGTGCTCGACCGCGAGGAGGACGTGGCCGCGGAGGATCGCCGCTGGCGGGCCGTCTACCGCGAGCTGATGGGCGCGGAGCCGGCTGACCGGCTGCACAAGCAACTCCATAGCCTGGCCGTCGATCCCGCCGTCGGCGAGGACCTGCTGATCGAGGCGCTGCGCGGCGCGGCTGACTTCCGCACCATCACCATCAACACGGTGCGCGTCGAACTGGACAAGATCGCGCGTGAGCGCCCCGTCGAGGAGGAGCCGCCCCCTCCGGTCGACTACTTCAGCGGGAAGTATGGGCACCTGATCGAGTGCGCGGGGTGTGGCCGGCGCAAGGCGGACTGCACCTGCGCGGAGAGGGATGGGCCGGTGGCGACGGGACCGCCCGTTGCCCCCCGTCCCCCCGTCCCTGTAGCTAGGGCCTCGCCCGCGCCCATCGCACGCTGCGGTCACTGTCTCTTTGCGCCCTGTCGCTGCCCCCGGAAGGAACGGCGGGCGCGGGCGCGGGTGGCCGGGAGGGGGACGCCATGAGCGCGGCGCAGAGGCGGGCGTCATCGTCGCCGCGCGCCACGTCCACGCCGCCCCTATCGACGCCCGCGATGCGCGGTAGGATGGGAGCCCCCTGGGTACGAGAGGAGTCATCAAATGGGCGACCGTGAGTGGGTAGCGCGCATCCCTGTGGCGACAGATGAGGAGATGGCGGCCCTTGTCGTTGCGTGTCGCCTGGGACAGCAGCGCTGCCCGGCGACCTGCCGCCTGCACAAAGGGGCGGATGGCGCCTGGTCCCCGCCCGCGGGGTGGGGCGCGCGCGACCGTTACGGGTGGTACTGCCCCGCGCACACTCCATGACGCCCCACGGCAACGGACCCACGGCAACGGACCCACGGCGCTGGAGAGGCTACGCGGGCGACACAAGATCCCCGACGCGCGCCGCGCGTGCGATGCGGACGCCTGCGTCGGCGTGACGGGTCTCGTGCCCCCGTCGCTCCCGTCACCGGGCGATCCGGTGGTGTCGTGTAGCCTTGGGAAGGCGGCGCGGCCGCGTCGCCAGACGACGGGTGAGAGAGGACGGAGAGGGGACCATGACGCCACAGGAGCAACAACGGCACGAGCCCAAGGTGCGCGCCCAGCCGAGCGGCTGGGAGCGGCGTCTGTTCGCGGGGTACGAGCGGGCCGAGAGCCTCATCATGTCGATCGTCGCGCTGGTGCTGATCGCCCTGGCGGTGATCGCGCTGGTGGACACGGTGGTGCAGATCGCGACGCCGCTGCTCGCGCGCGAGCGCGACTACACCGAGGGATCGACGCGGCGTTCCTGGTGATCATCCTGACCGAGCTGCTGCACACGACGCTCTCGCGGGGGCCGATCAGCGAGCAGTTGCAGGAGTTCCTGGTGATCGGGATCACGGCGGCGGTGCGGCACAGCCTGGAGTTGGCGGCGGGCAAGGGGAACTCGCGGGAGGTGGTGCTCGACCTGACCATCAACGCGGTGGGCGCGGTGGTCCTGGTGGGTGGCCTGTGGCTGGTGCGGCAGCAGTTGCGCGCGGACGCACGCGTGGCCCGAGGCGACGCGGGGGACCATGACCGTTAGGCGTGGCCCCGACACGAGGGAAAGCGGAGTACACCCATGACAACACTTCTGCCGACGATCGGCGTGCTCGACGTGGATGGCCTGCACCTGCCTGGGCAGCCCCTCGTCCCCATTACGGGGGCGATCCGGCACGTCGGCGATCTGTATAACGGGGCGCGGCGGCACCGACTGACCCAAATCTGGCTCACCGACGCGTGGGTGCGCGCGGCCGGGCTCCCCGACGAACTCGCCGTGGCGGGCCAATTCCGCGAGGTGCGCCATGCGTTCGTGTCGGACGGCCTGGACGATCTGCACGCCTTCCCGACCGCGCTCACGCCCTGGCTCGACCTGCGCAAGAAAGGCGAGGCCGGCTCGGGCGTGTCGATCGTGTTCCCGCTCTACGACGAGCACGCGGTGTGGGGCCTCGACACCGACGGCGCGACGCTCCTGACGGCACTCCTGGCCTACGCGCGGGCCGTGGGGACGCCCTACTATCGCTCGCCGGGGCGCACGGGGATAGACCTGCTGCAGGAGCTGGGCAAGCGGGGGGCCGACAGCAAGCGAGAGTATCCCGAGCGGCTGCCGGCACCGGCGGGCCAGGCCGACACGGTGACGGAGTTGAGCTGGATGCGCACGCTCGCGCCGGCCGAGCGGGGCAAGGCGTACCTGCATAGCTACGACAAGAACGCGCAATGGTTGAGCGCCGCCGGCGTCGTAGAGTTGGGCCTGACGGGCATCGAGGAGCGGCGCGATCAGGCTGGAAAGCTGCCCTTCGACAAGCGGCTGCCGGGGTACTGGCTGGCCCGGATCGCCGGCGGTGAGGAGCGGTGGGCCTGCACGCCGACGGTGGCGTGGGCCATCGAGCGCGGCCAGGCCGTGGCGATCACCGAGGCGCACGTCTGGACGCAGCACAGCCGGGCGATGGAAACGTGGTACGAGCGGCTGCGCGGGGCGCGGACGGCGCTCTACGCGGACGCGACACCGGCGGGGCGGCTGGCCCTCGGCGCGCTCAAATACACCTACAGCCTGACGATCAGCGGCTTCAACAGCGCGTGGCAGCGCGACAGGAAGAGCCCCCTCTACCGGCCGGACTGGCGGCACCTCATCATCGCGCAGGCCAACGCCAACCTCTCGCGGGCGCTGCACAAGATGGATGCGGCCGGCTATACGCCCGTCGCCGTCCACAAGGACGCGGTGTACCTGGTGAGCGACGAGCCGGACCCGGTGGCGGCATGCCCGCCCTCGGTCACGCTGGGCGACGGGCTGGGGCACTTCAAGGTGCAGGACGCGGCGATCCCCGTAGAGACCGTGCTGCCGGCGTTCGACGGGACGCGTGGCGGGATCGGGACGCTGCTCAAGCTCCTAAAGCCGCTCCGCGAGCGCTCGGATACGGCGGCGGACCAGGGGGCGGCGTAGCGTGTCCGACCTGGGCGCGGACCTGGCGCGGGCCTACGAGGCGCGGGTAGCCGCGACCGACGTGGAACTGACACCGGCGGCGATCCGCGCCGTGGTGCGCGAGCTGGGCGGGGGCGAGGGGCGGGCGCAGGTGGCCGCGGGCAACAAGGAACTGGCCGGCCAACTCGGGGTGAGCGTCAGGACAGTGCAGCGGTGGCAGAAGGAGGGCGGGGAGGCGCGCAGCGTCGCGCGTTCGACGCCGGGGTTGTGGATCAGCGTGCAGGGCATCGCCACGGCGCAGCAGCGGGCCGCCAACGCGCGGACGTTCCGGGAGCGGGTGCAGGAGCAGGGGCTGGACGTGGCGCCGTGCCGGGTGATGGTGAAGGTCTATAACGAGGACCGGGCACGGCCGCGTAGCATCGGCGCGCAGCACATCGGGGGGGGACGAGCTAACCGCGGCGCTGGACGCGCTGGAAGAGGGCGACGCGGCGGAGGCAGCCGACGCGTTCGGGCGCGTGTGGTTAGAAACCTACGGGATGGACGTGGATGCCGAGGTGACGGACGTGGTGGGGACGTTGGTCGTAAGCTTATGACTATCAACAAGCTGACGCTATCCCTGTATGCCATCGAACCTATCCACATCCCCTACAATTAATTACGAGTTAGAGATGAGGGGGCCTTAGTGGTTCAATGGCTGCATAACGTTGTGCCCGTCTTGACGGCTACAACTTTGGGATGGCATTGGGACGTCGTTGCCTTTGCGTTGGGCTGTTTTGGTGCTTTCGTCCCGTATGTCGTCACTATAGTCAGGAACAACGGTAAGTTTGACCCCGACAATCCCAGGATGTTTGTCCTAGCCTTTTTGATTATGGTCCCATGCGCGGGTTTTTTCACAACGCAAGTTATACAGCCGCCCGACTCATTTAGTGCCTTTTACGCCGGCTTATCCTTCCCAATAGTAATCTCTAGCCTCTTTGGTAAAGGATGATCATGAGTTTACCGGGATGGAGGGAACCGAATCAGCCGGGAGATGACCTGGATCAACTGGTTAGGCGTGCCCAAGAAGAGGATCACCAGGCCATCGAGCAGCTATTAGGGGTTATTAGTCCGGTCCTATACAAGGTTGCGCGCTCCGTCGTCAAGTTTGACAACGTTGAGGACGTCGTGCAGGACGTGCGCGTGTATCTCTTAGAGCGGATTGGCCAATACGAACCCACCGGCCATTTCTTGGGATGGGTTGCTGTCATCGCCCGTCACGCTGCCATCGACTCTATACGGCGGGAGCGGACACGCCTCCGTAGACACATCCCCTTTGAAGACGATGAGAACCAAGTCGCTTTCGAGGAGGTTATCGCCGCGCCTCAAGCCGATTTCGACCCCGACGCACGAATGGCTCTGGAAGAAATCCTCATGCGGCTCTCGCCAAGGGAACGCGAGATGGTGATAATGCATTACTTGTCCGGGTACAGCTACCGCGAGATCGCCCAGATCAAAAATCTGTCCGAAAAGACTGTGGGGAATTTGCTGGCCCGCGCACGCTCTAAGATAAGGGACTATCTCAGCAGGTAGTAGACCGATCAACGGGAAAGGGGGGCTAGTATGGCCACCACGTACGGCCCTAAAGGCCTCCAGCAGCCGGTCCGGCCCAAAAAGAAGAGGGCAGGACGTTTGCACTCTTTTACGGGTGGTGCAAGCGTCTTGGCACGTCCGGGGATTCAACGGCAAGCGCAACCGAGCGACGCGCGCGTGGTCGAGACAATCCAGCAGCCTTCATCTCGAGCCAGGGTGCTAACCCGTGGAGATGTTGCCGCCGATGTGGATTACGCCCTGTATACGGCGCTGAGTTCCCCTGAGTTTTTGACTCCGAGGCTTGAGGCTTCTATCGATCGAGCATTGGAGGAGCGCAAGGTGCTCGGCTTGCGCGAGTTCCTCGGATTGCTTACGCGTTAGGGTGTTCTCAAAGGCCGCCCCTTCAAAGCCTTAGAGGGGTGGCCTTTGACATTTGCGAAAAATCCTTGTACACTGGCGTTATGATGCGTCCTTAGGACGCATCATAACGCCGAGTGGCAAATACCTTTCGGCCTCCTTAGCCATTCACCAAAATGCATTCGCCCTGAGGCAAGAACCCTTTGCTGCCCTGCAATGCAGACCCTCTGTGGATAAGTAGTTGATACGCTTTAAGATATTCACTATGCTCTGGGCGCGAGGCCGTCCTTAGGACGGCCTCGCGCCCAGAGGGCACTAAAAATGCCAAAGAAAACCCCCGATTTAGCAATCTTGGAGCAGCTCTCTTCCGAAAAACGTCGTGCTGTCTCGGCCTCATCCGCTTTGATACTGCTCCACCGGGCGACGCTCAATATTCCATCTGATGAGCGGTCCTGGCCATCGTGGGCGACATGGGACCAATGGTTCAAGGCTGTTTCATCTCTATTAAATAGGATGGTAAAACGCGGGCAGCTTGTGCTTTTGGATAGAATCGATAATGTTTACAAAGTAGCGCCGCCCTATGCGTCCGAGGATGAGCTAACAAAATGCGAAATCCTAACAGCCGCGAACCCTTTTGCCGCAATCAGCCACCTTTCAGCCTTAATTCATCACCGCTTAACTGACGTTCGAACAAGGCAACAAACTGTGATAGTTCCGCCCCTCCGGGCATTTTTTCTAACTGACCCTTCGATAAAGGAGCAAGCCGCGATAATTTCCTCCGTGTACGATAGCAATCCCTTCCTTGACAATCCGGCACCGTCCGAGGTACAAGATATTTCGTTCGTTGCCGTAGGGCTGGAGCCGAAGGCGATCTTAGAGTGGCGCATGCAGTGGATACATGTGCGCCCGGAACGCTATTTCGGCTTCCAAGAACAAATGGTAGACAACTGCCTGGTGCGAGTTACAACGCTAGAACGCACCCTTATCGACTGTTTGCAAGAGCCGATTTGGGGAGGTGGGATAGAGAATGTCCTGCGCGCTTGGGCGCTCTCCCATAATAGCATTAATCTCGATGCCCTTGTCGATGTCGTGAATCGGTTCGATATAGGGGTGCTACGCCAACGGGTTGGGTTCATCCTAGATGAGCTAGAGCTAGTACATCCATCAGTTGAAGCATGGCGTTCTTTGTATGCACAACGCGGTGGATCGAGTAAATTACTCGCTTCCGCCCCTTATGCACCAACCTATAGCGAACGGTGGAGCTTGTCGATCAACGCCCCCACCACGGCTCTAAAGGGATAGAATCTACGTCCTCCATCGGACTCGCGAAGAAATACTAGACGGAAGGGATGCTGCCCCGGTCAGCGCGGCCGCGAACTATGTCCAGTCGTGCCCAGGCGACGAGCGAAGGCCACTGGTAAACCTGTTGCCTCCTGCACAGTTGGGCGCCTATCGCCCGCCCTCGCCCTCAATCACCCGCTGGTAGGCCAGGCGCGATTGCGCGTCGGCCCCCTCGTTCCGCTCGCGCTCGATCCAGTCGATAGCGAAGGAGGAGAAGGCGGCGGCGCAGCTCCTCCAGCAGCGGCTTGAGTTCGGGCTTGCGGCACTTGTACGTACCCTTGACGTGGTTCACGACGAGCTGGCTATCGCCGAGGAGGGCGACGGGGCCGGCGTAGCCGAGCGCCATCAGGGCCGCGAGCGCGTCGAGGGCGGCGTGGTACTCGGCCACGTTGTTCGTCGCGCCCGGCCCCTTGACGTAGAACCGGCCGTGTGCGAGGCCCCGCGCGAGGCCGGGATGGGGATGCGGCTCAATGACCCAGCCGCCGCAGGCGTACCCGCCGGGGTTGACCGGGTAGCAGAGGCCGTCGAAGTACGCGCGCACGTGCTCGGACGAGGGATCGTTCCCGGAGGCTCATGAGGCCGCGAGACCGGGTAACATGCCTGGATCGAGGGTGCCAGCACGTTCGAGGTTGAGGGCGAGGAGCCGGCCCAGGATGTCCTCGTCGCTCAGGTCGTGCGGCCAACCGTAAGCGTCGAGCACGGCGTCGTCGAGCCGATCGTGGGCGAGGGCGAGCCAGGTGGGGCGAGCGTTATAGAGGTTCGTGAGGGTGCGCTTCTTCAGTTCACCCTCGTCTAAACCAGGAGGGTTGAGCCATTGGTCGCGTCTGTCCACAAGTTCGCAGGCAGCCCTCGCGATAGCCTGCATCAACGCGTCATCCGTCGGCTCCTGCCCTACCGTCCACGGGAAGGGAAAAGTCTCGAAGGTTGACGACGGCGTGTAGCGGGGACGGTCCTCCAGCGCCGTGCCCATGCGCAACGCCCATAACCCATGCACTTTGGAGTGTAAGATGCCGAAAGCGTAATCGTCGTCGCGCGCGAACACGACCACTTGATGGTCGGCCAGGATGGTGCTATCAAGCCACACGAACACGCGGTGCTTGGACACGGTTGGGCTGGCGATGTAGCGCCGCTGCGCCCGCACGATCTCACGGTAGCGCGGCGAGGGGCGGGCGTGCAGCCACCAGAAGCCTCTCTGACGCTGTTCACTCCGTCCTTGCCGCTCAGGATACACGACCCGCTTGACGTACTCAAACGGAGCCTCGTACAAGGATGCTTCCGCGAGCGGCATGTTCACCCCGAAGTCGATCACCCATGTCTCGCCGGTCCGTCGGAGGATTTGCTGACCATTCACAGACGGCTTCACAACGTCGGCATTGTCTCGCCCAAAGGCGTTAGGCTGTGCCAGGAGCGCATGGGCCTCAGCTGGCGTAATGTCGAAGGAGCCCTTCTGCTGCGACCCATAGACGCAGAGGTCCCGATTCTCCGCGAGCCGCTGCGCGTTGGTGAGGTCGATTGTCGCCGAGAGGTCCGGGTAGATGGCAGCGACCGGTAGACCGTCGAACGAGCGTTCCTGCTCCCCGCCCCCATCGAACCCGATCATTGACACACGGACCGCCGCCCCATTGAGGACCCACGGACGATCGCTCCAGGCCATGAAAATCTGGCCGGCCTGCGCGATGCGCTCGAGGACGCGCCGATTGACACCTCCCCTGATGGAATTCGTGGCGAGCAAGCCGACTCGTCGCGCGCGCCCCGTTTCTACAAGGGCGCGCGCACGCTCAAACCAGTAGCATACGAAATCGGCAAACGCGGGGACACGCCCCTGGTACAACCGGAACAGATCGTCGACGTACGTATCACCCAACTCCTGGCGCACCTTATTGCCGCCGACGAAGGGCGGGTTGCCGACAATCACATCGGCCTCCGGCCAAGCCGGCTCTATCGGGCGGCCGGCCTGGTCATAGGCGAGCACGGCGTCCATGTGCCGGATGTTGTGCAACGGCTTGAGGATGGGGCTGTCGGGAATGCCGAAGCCATTGTCGTGGAGCCATTGGATGTAGCCGATCCAGACCACCACCGAGGCCAGCTCGTGGGCGTACACGTTCAGCTCGATGCCGTGGAGTTGCTGCGGGCCAACAGCGTCGGGGAGCAGCCCCGCCGCGCCGTTGTCGGCCGCGAAGGTGCTGACCTCCTTCCAAAGGTCGAGCAGGCGCTTGAGGGCCACGTACAAGAAGTTTCCCGACCCGCATGCGGGGTCGAGCACGCGGACGGCAGCGATCTCGTCGGTGAAGGCGAGCAGCAGGCGTCCGAGGGCCTGCTGCTGCCGCGTCCGTGCCCCTCCGCTGGCCGCGTCGCGCTTCCCGATCAGCTCGCACGCCTCCTCCTGCACCACGATCCAGCGTCGGCGCAGCGGGGCCATCAGGACCGGCTCGACGATGAGGAGGATGTCGTCGCGGCTGGTGTAGTGGGCGCCGAGTTGGGAGCGTTTGGTGGGGTCGAGGCTACGCTCGAAGAGGGTGCCGAAGATGGCCGGCTCGATGCTGGCCCAGTCGAGGGCGGCCGCGCGCGCCAGGGTGGCCAGGTCGTCGCCGGCGAGGGCGAGGACTGTGGCATCAGCGAACAGGCCGCCGTTGAAGTGGGCGATGTCATCGGCACCGAAGCTGCCGCCGGTGGCCATGGCCGCGAACAACAGGCCCAGGCGCGCGGCGAAGTCAGCCGGGCGGGTGCGGGTGCGCTCGATGAGCGTGGTGAACAGGCGCGCGGGGAGCAGCCCGATGTCCTCGGCGAACAGGCAGAACAGCAGGCGCATCAGGAAGTGGGCGGTGGCCTCGGGGTCCTCGCTGCGGCGGCGCAGACTCTCGGCTAGGGCGGCGAACTCCCGCGCGGCGTCCTCGGTAACGCTGGCCGTCGTCCGATGGGGGCGGAGCACGTCCGGGTGTGTGAAGGCGGCGCGCAGGACCTCCAGCGGCGGCAGGGCGCACGTCGGCGTCGGCTCGTTGCGGGCGAGGGCGGCTAGGTCGAAGGCGTAGACCGCTTTCACGGTGTTGGTGAAGTTGGTGTGGACCTCGCAGCGGTCGAGGTCGCAGACGACGAGGAGGGGTGGGTTCTCCAGGTCCTCGCGGTACTGCTGTATCTGCCGGTAAGCCGCCTTGAGGTCCTTGTGTTTGCCCTTGTACTCCCAGGCGAAGTGGCGGCGCAGCCAGACGTCGGCCCAGCCGCCCGCGCCGCTCGTCTTGCGCGCGCCTTTCTCGAAGGTGTAGTGCGTGCCGTCGGGGTCGGCGGCCGCCGGCGTGGGCTGGCCGAGGACGGCGCAGAGGTCGAGGAAGTGCTGCTGGGCGGCGCTGCGTTCGGTGAGCGTGCTGCGTTGCCACTTGGCGATGAATGTCGGTAGGTCGATCGGCGACGGCATGGAGCCTCCTCTTGTGCCATTGTAGCGACACGGGCGGCTAACGACACGCTGCACGAGGAGGATGCAGAGGAAAGGAGAGGAATAGCCCGAGCGAGGCGCGGCCGGTACCGATCCAGCTCTACCGCGGTGCCCCGTTCCACGCTAGCGCCGGACTGGAAGGGCGAGCCCCGCTCGGGTACATCTCTAGCATCGCATCCGCTCATGAAGGGCGCATGAGAGGGGCGTGAAGAGTGTGTGAAGGTCAATGCACGAACAGCGCCGCTACACGAGAAGGGCGTCGCCCGGAGCTGCGCGGGCACGGGCTGTGTCCCGGTGTGGCCAGGCGATGCGCGGGAGAGCCGTCGGCGAGTGTGCTGGCTTGTGCGCGGCTGCTGGCGGCCCTGTCGGCGCCACCCCGCGAGCGGGAGAGGGCAGGCATAAGGGGTGGCCACGCCGGCGTCCCCATAACGGCGTGTCCACCCCCTACTGACCACCAGGATAGCGGCGGTGACAGGGCGCGCGCATGATGTGAAACTCACCTTCTACACTCAACGAGCGAAAGCGGTGCATGAAGGGCCTGTAGGGGGCTGACGTGGCCGTAGTGTAAGATCCCATAGTTTTTGAGCCAGGTGTGAGTGCGGGCGGCAGTGCAAATCCCACAATTTCTGCGCCAGAAGTCCCAGAGTTTGTGAGCGACCCTGCAGAAAATCCCAGAGTTCCTGCGCCGATCCGCATGCTGGGCCCCGTGCAGAGGACGCTTTTCACACATGATGAGGGGACATCTGCAGGGTCGCTCACAAACTCTGGGATTTCTGGCGCAGGAACTGTGGGACAGGGCGCAGAAACTATGGGATCTTACAAACGTGGGCAGGTCGAGACGTGGTGACATGATACTGTTGGTACATGCGTTTTTGGCCCGCCTTGTCTGCTGAGCCTACGCTTGACTCCGTGTCGGCTATCCGCTGGAATAGGCCCCCCGAAAGGATTTACCAACAGTATCATGACATGAGGCCTCCTCCTACAGCAGTGTAGCAACACGGCGCAGGGACGTTGAGAGGCTCCAGGAGGCGCACCCCACTCTATCAAACCGTCCCACCTAAACGGCGTGTCATTGGCCATGTCTTTTCGCCGACCGGCGCACGCGGCGCACGCGGCGCACGTGTCTCGCCCTCCTCTCCTTGGTCAGTCGTCTTCGGCGCTACGCGCGGTCGAGCGGACAGGTGAAGGGCCGTGGCCGGTGTCCGGCTCGGGCGCCCTGGCGGGGGCTGGCGCCGTGGAATCCCGGCGCTCGTTCGGATGCCGGATCTTGTCGACCGCAAGGCGGAGTGCGGGGAAGCCCGGGTCGGCCCACGCTCTCGGCAGCGGGATAGTGCCCGCCACGCGGGCGGTCACGGTCACGATGACCACGCTGCCAACCACATCGAGCGTGTGATGCGCGCCGATGCCGAGCCGACCAATCATCACGAGCGCCGTTCCCAGGGCGAAGGCCGGCATCCAGCGACGATCGATCCACCACAGGCTGGCCGTGAGCGCCGCGGCGAGCAGCACGTGATCGGAGGGGAACCCGTTGTCCCGCGCCGTCGGCAGGAGGGGGCGGGTATGCGCGACCAGGTACGGCCGCGGATCGCCGACGAGGCCGGTGAGCAGTTTGGATGATAGGTAGGCCAGGATACCCAGGGCGACGATACGCGCCGCCGTGGCCAGGGTGAACTGGTCTCGCCGACGCCCGGCAATCGACATCCACAGCGCCCCAAGCAGGTAGACCATGGCGGCTGCGGACACGATAACGACCGCGCGCGCGACCGCATCGCGCAGGGCCAGTGTCTGTATGCCTTGTTGGATCGTATCACGCATGCTGTCGTCCTTGCTCCGTCCCCTGTTGCCTATGCATCATCGATCATTCATCAGGCGTCCGCGCGTCCGCGCGTCCGTGCGTCCGTGCGTTCGCCGGTCCGGGCCGGTCTGGGCCGCTCGATCTCCGTACCGGGGGTGGGGGCGAGCGGCAACAGGACGGTAAAGGTCGAGCCCACTCCGACGGCGCTCTCCGCCTGCACGCGGCCGTGATGGCCCTGCACGATCCCCTGAGCGATGGCGAGGCCCAGGCCGCTCCCGTCCGCCCGCGTCCCCGCCCCCGGCGCGCGGTGGAAGCGGGCGAACAGGCGCGGCACCTCGGCCGGCGGGATGCCCGGCCCCGTGTCGCGCACCGCCAGGACGGCCTGCCCGCCGTCCCGCCGCAGCGTCACCTCGACCGCGCCGCCCGCGTCGTTGTACTTGACGGCGTTGTCCAGCAAGATGAGCAGCACCTGCTCCAGGCGGCCCGCATCGCCGCGCACGATCAGCGGGGCCACGTCCCCCCGCCGCACCGCGATGTCCCGGCGCGCGGCCAGGTGCGCTATCTGGCGCGTCGTCGTCTCGACGAGGGCGGCGAGGGCGACCGGCTCGCGCGCCAGCGGAAGCGCGCCCGCGTCGAGGCGGGTCAGCACGAGCAGGTCACCGATCAGGCGTCCCATGTGCCCCGCCTCGGCGACGACGTCCTCCAGGAGCGCGCGATCCTCGAGGTCTGGGATAGCCCCGGCCCCCGCCTCGAGCAGCACTTCGACGTTGGTGCGCATCAGGGTGAGCGGCGTGCGCAACTCGTGCGACGCGTCGGCCACGAAGGCGCGCTGCGCGGCGAAGGCCGCGTTGATGGGGCGCATGGCCTGCCGGGTGAGCAGCACGCCGCCGCACGCGGCGATGGCGACCGCCCCGGCGCCGAGGGCGAGCAGCAGATACAGGAGCCGGCGCTGCGCGTCGACGAGCGGGGCGCGCGGCTGCCCCGCCTGTAGCAAGGCGGCGATCCGCCCCTGCTTCTTGAGGACGGCCGTGTAGAGGCGGTAGTCGCCCGCGTCGGAGGTCGCGAGGGTGCTGAACACGCCGTGCCCCTGGCGCACCGCCGCTCGCACGGCCGTCTCGTCGGGCAAGCCGGCGTGCTGCACCCCGGCGGTATTATCCTGCACCTTCCCGTCCCGGGTGAGCAGCAGGTAGAAGTTGTCGCTGTTGGCCAGCGGGGCCGGGGCCGTGAAGTAGGGATTGATGCCCAGTCGCACGTCGCTCGGCACGTAGGCGAGGAGGGCCTGCCGCTGGGCGGCCAGGCGCAGCGTCGCGTCGGACGCGTCGGCCAACTGGGCCGCGAACGTGAGATAGAGCCCCGGGCCGAGCAGCAGCAGGCTGGCCGCGAAGATCGCCGCGTAGGAGAGGGCGAGGCGGCGGCGCACGCTCGTGAACATGGCCTCCCCCCTGCTATCCCGTCCCTACTCCGCGCGCAGCACGTAGCCGACGCCGCGCACCGTGCGCACCAGGCGCGTCGCGGCGCCGGCGTCGACCTTCTCGCGCAGGTAGTGGATATAGGTGTCGACGATGGTGTCCAGCCCCTCGAAATCGTAACGCCACACCTGCTCGACGATCTGCTGGCGCGTCAGGACCTGGCCGGCGTGGCGCAGTAGGAACTCGAGCAAGGCGAACTCTTTGGCCGAGAGGTCGATGGCGCGGTCGCCGCGCCGCGCCCGGCGCCCCGCGAGGTCGAGCGTCAGGTCGGCCAGGCGCAGCGCGCGGTCGTCGTGTACGGGAGGGGGGCGGCGGGCGAGCGTGCGCACGCGCGCGAGCAACTCGGAGAGCGCGAAGGGCTTGGCGAGGTAGTCGTCGGCCCCGGCATCCAGGCCGCCGACGCGGTCCTCGACCTCGTCGCGCGCCGTGAGCATGAGGATGGGGGTCGCGACCCCGGCGGCGCGCAGGCGGCGGCAGACCTCCAATCCGTCCATGTCCGGCAGTCCCAGATCGAGGATGACGACGTCGTAGGCCCGGTCCTGTGCCACGGCGAGGCCGGCCATCCCCTCGGTCACCACGTCCACGACGTGCGCGTTCGCCTCCAGCGCGCGGCGCAGCAGGCGGCCCAGCCGCACCTCGTCCTCGACGATCAGGATGTGCATCCAAACGTCCCCCTCACTCCTTCCTCGATACTGTAGCAGCCGTAGATGGGAGTTCCATGGGAAATAAGCTGGCCACGCAGCCTTTTCCCCTGTCCACCCCCTGGTGGTCCCATGGTGGTCCCATGGCCGGCGTGTACGCTGGAGGGAGGGGGGGCCTCGTCGACGGCCTCGTACAAGGCTAACATAGGACCATGTGGACATGAGACATCTATCGCTACGCGCCCTCCATCTCCCCGGTCGCGCACCGCGCGCCGCACGTGAGCAGGGCGGGCCGGCCGGCCCGCTCGTCCTGATTGTGGGCGACGGCGCGGCCGCGCTGGCCGCGCTGACCGCGCGCGTGGAAGCCGCGGGCTACGCCGTTGCCCGCGCAGATAGCGCCGACGCCTCGACGTCTATCGCCCGCCTGCGGCCGGCCGTCGTTGTCCTCGATGCGGGGCACCTCACCGGCGCCCGAGCCCTCGCCCAGGTCGACGCGCTCCGGGCGGTCGTGCCCTGTCCCCTGGTCGTGGTCCTGGCC
>JAABUY010003395.1_pt1 | contig 17667 bp, 17 predicted proteins | sample 5560271 | NCBI WGS metagenome assembly JAABUY01 (sample SAMN10711886, study PRJNA513374) | rock metagenome | isolation source: Antarctica rocks | place: Antarctica: Victoria Land, University Valley
TGCGCGGCAGGCGCCGGCCGAGCGCCTCGGACGACAGGAACGCCCCCTCCTGGCGCAGGAAGGCGGCCGCGCGCGCGGTCCAGCTGCCGCCGTGCGGCGTCGTGGCCTCCTCCTCGCCGCCGCGCGGTGCCACCGCGGTCGGCGGCAGCACCAGGCGCCTGCGCGAGGTGCGTGTGTCGACGGCGCGGTCCGCGGGTGAGTGGTGCACACCATGCGATGCACCGCGCGCAGTGCAATTCAGTGCCGCAGGGCGCGGTGCTCCACCTGCAGCGCGGCCGGCAGGGCGAACCTACTTGTCGGCCTGCAGTCGCACGGCATAAACCTTTCCCCTGGCAAGCCGTGACTACACCCCGCTTGCCACCACACCCCCGCGCACGCGCACACACCCGTGCGCACTCGCGCTGGTGCAACCGGCCCCTGCTGCCGGCAATGCCCCGCCCCTGCACCCACCACAGGCTGCAAGGGCGAGCGCGGAGGGCATGCCCGTGCGCGCCGAAGCGGCACACGTCGGCTTCCTGCACGTCCACATCTGGCGCGAGCCGCCGCCGCCGTGGGCCGCGCCGGCCGTCGCCGGCGCTGTCGCCGTCGTCGCCGCCCGCCATGCCCAGCGCGCCCAGCAGTGAGCCCAGGCTGGCCGTGCGCTTGTGGCGCGGGGGCTTGCGCGGCTGCGACCGGCTGGCCTCACGCCCTGCACAAACCAGAGTGCGAGCTTACAGTCTGGCACCCCGCGCACCAAGCACGGCTGGGTGCAGGCCCTGCGCAGCGCGCTGCCCAGCATGCAGCTTGGCACAAGCACCCATGGTCGACGGTGCTGCGCGGTTTTTGCTTCTGCAGCTTCTGGGACTGGGCGTGGGCACTCTTACAAGCACAGGCACACCGCCTGCCCATGACACCGGTTGGCTCCATGAGACGCGCTGCGCGCTGCAGGGCAGGCCGATGCGGAATGAGGGTGCCTACCTAAGTCATTCCCGTCGGTATCAGTGCGCTGTGCGGCGGCCCCTTGCGGGCCGGCGCTGTCATGTCCGTCGCCCTCCTCCCTGCGCCGCGCCAGCACCGGCTTCAGCGCCGCAAAGCGCACCCACGCTTGCATGCTGGGCGCACACCACAACAGCATGCTGGATGTGAGGCGCCGCCGCACGCCCAAGCGGCGTCCGCGACCGCCCGCGCTCGGCGCGCTATGCAGGCCGGCGTGCGCAGCCCCGTCGCCAGCCCGGGGGATGCAGAGACAGACGCGGCGCGCGCACACCTGTCGGCGGCCGCCGGCGCGGCGTGCGCGGCGTGGAAGCACTGAACGTGCGTGGCGGCGTCGCCGCAGCCGGCGCACTCCCACACGGGCTCGCGCGCAAACAGGTCCGCATCGCACGGCGCGCGACAGTACAGGCACGTGGACGCGCCGCGCGGCGGGCCGGCCTCCTCCTGCGCGCGGTTTAGGGGATAGGCTTAGGGTACAGACACAGTAAAGGCACGTGGACGCGGCGCGCGGCAGGCCGGCCTCCTCCTGCGCGTGGGCGGGGGCGGTGCCGGCGCTGACGGGGCGCCCGCGGCAGGGGCCCGCGCATGCATGCGCACAGACGGCCCCGGCACAACGGCCCGGCCGCGTGTTTCTGCCAGTGCTGCGTCCAGGGCGCTCACTTGACGGCAGGGACCAACGCCTGCATTGGCACAGGCAACGACACACGACAGCCCAGCCGCGTCAAGCGCACGACAAAGGGAAAAATCTCACTGATACTGCCGCTGACAGCGCTCGGCGCCCACGCCGCGGTCCGCCGTGGTCCGCCACGGTCTCGCTCACAGCCTGGTTTGCATGTGACGCATGGTGCACGGGGGCCGCGCGTGCGCCGGCGCAAGGGGAGGTGGGCCGCACGTCGCTCTCGTAGTGCACGACCCCGGCCGGCAGCCAGTGGTGCGCCGGCGCGGCCGCGGCGGCCGCCACGGGCCGGCAGTCGGGCAGTGCCTTGCGCGCGCAGCCGTCGTGCGCCACCTCGCCGCACACCTCGCACGCCTACACGTGCACCCCCGCGCGTTGAGGCGCGAAGCCGGCAGTTTGCGCACGGTCCGCGACGGGACGCGATAGGGGCAGCATGTGAGGAGCGGTCTGCGCGGCAGTGGCACCCCTAAGGCTTGCCTCGGCCTCGCCTGGCGCAGAGAGGAGCTGCACCCTGCTGCAGCAAACCCTACAAGCGGACCTTGAGGTCGCTGCCGAGGCGCGTGCGCCGGAAGCACACGGCGCACAGCAGCGGCGGCGCGAGCTCCTCGCGCGGCGGCAGCGGCGCCCACTCGTGCGCGGTCTGCGGGTACTGGTCCGGGCGCGCACGGCGCAGCTCCGCCAGCTGCGCGGCCGCCTCCGCCACGTTTGCGCTGCGGCGGTGGCCGATGCGCCACCTGCGCCCGCAGGCCGCCGTGGGTGCAGGCAGGCAGGCGCCTTCCAAGCGGGCAGGCGACTTCCAGGCGCGCCAGCAGCTGCATACCGCCTGCTGCTCGGGCTGTCTCTTTTGGAGTCCTAGCAGAGCATATGAGCAAGACAGTGAGCACTGCGCTGCGGAGGACGAGGGCGCACCAGCGCAGCGGGCGGAGCGCGCTGATGACCGCGCATGCGAGCACGACCAGCACGGTGAGCACGCTGGTGCCTATCGCCAGCGGCGTCCACTCTCTGCAAAGGTCCGCGGCCGTCGCCGGCGTCGCGCAGGTCACGCCGGGCAGCGCGCACGCCGCGGCGTGCGCGCGGTCAGTGAAGCGCGTCCACGCGACCAGCACTGGCGCATCGCACGGCAGCGGCACTGCCCACGCACCGCTGCGCAGCATTGAGTGCAGCGAGGGGCGCGTCAGGCGCGAGGGACATTGACGGGAGCCGCGCGAGAGGGACAAGAGATGCCGGGCGGCGACCAGAGGCACCGCTGCATCAGCTGCACAGGTAACCAACCCCCCTGCTGCGGATCAGGCGTTCTTTGGGTTGTCCAACAAAGGCTTCACGGCTTGACTAAACGAGGCGTGTTAGGTTAAACTGCCCTAGCAGGCTGCCCTGACGAAACCGAATCGAGGCGATCCTGTGCTTGCATGTAGATCACGCACATAGGGCACTTAGGACAGGCGCGCAGCGCGTTTATAGAGGTGCGTGCGCAGGGAGGCTGGTAGACTGCCAGGCAGGGCCTGAGTCTCAGGTGCTGCAGCGCGCATCAGTTACATTTTTCGGCCACTGCGGGGTACCATGGCTGTAGGCGAGGGCAAGGGCGCACTTGCGGTACAGGGCGTGCGCGCCCGTGCAGGCTGTCCGTGTCGCTGCTTGCTACCGAGCGCGCCCGTTGCAGGAGCTGAGCGCCAGCTCGCGCGGGCGCAGGCTGGTCCCGTCAATGTAGACAAGCTCATTCAGAAGGCGTACATCGGTGCGCTCGGCACAGCAGTAGTGGGGTCGATGCTCTGTGAGTCGTGCCAATGCATGACTGCCGACTGAGGTCACACGCGCAGGCGTCATCCCGCTGCTATTCTTCCTCGCCACGCTCACGTACATAGACCGGAGGTGCACGCCCTGGCCGCGGCTGAGCTCGCAGTAGCATGGTGCGCGTGATGAGTCGTGACGATATCGCGTGCCCGCGCCCCGCAGCAACGTCGCCTTCGCCGCCCTGCAGTTCGTGGACGACCTGCACCTGTCGACCAAGGTGCGCGCCCGCTGGGCCGCCGCCGGCGCCCGGCCTCATGAGGTCGGGTTGGGGCAGGCGCTGACACGGCACGGTGTCTCAGGACTATGGCCTGGGCGCCGGCATCTTCTACATCGGATACTGCGCCGCGCAAATCCCGAGCCAGCTGGCCATCACGCGCCTGGGCGCCCCAGTCTGGCTGGCCTTCCTCATCTTCTGCTGGTGCGCCCGCGCGCGCGGCGCGCCGCCTGCGCCGCGCGTCGCCCGCGCTGAAAGCTGAGGGGCTCTTGCGTGCGGCCCTGCTCAACCTCCCTTTGCGAGCGCAGGGGCACTGTGGCAGCGTGCAGCTCCGCAATGAACAGCCGGAACACATACATCGGCGTGCGCTTCCTGCTCGGTGCGGCGCGGCCGCTCGACCCCAGCCTGCTGAAACTCTCCACCGCTGCCAAGCAGCGGCGCTCACGCCGCGCCGGTCCTGCTCCGCAGGCGTGTTTGAGGCGGGCTGCTTCCCCGGCTGCTGGTACGAGCTGTCGGTCTTCTTCACGTCGCTCGAGGCGCGCCCGCGCGCGGCCCCGCCGCCGCGCGGCTGCCTGCACCCCCTGCCTGCGGCTTGCGCATGCAAGCCCAGCAGCTCGAGCGAGGCATGGCGGGCAGCGCTGTCTTGGCGACCTGTCGTTGATGGCTAGCGTGACAGAGACAGCGTTGTGACGCTGAGGCCGGCGGCGCGCGCCGCGCAGCTGGGCTTTGCGTACGCGTGCGTGTCCTCCAGCACCGCGCTCAGCAACGTGCGCCCCCCCGCCGCTTCCAACCCACAGTGCTTGCGCAAGGAGGGCAGCTTTGTTGCGTGCAAAGCGCCCGGCAGAGGTGGCGGCCTGTTGTTGTGCAATTACATTTTGGCAGCTGACACCTCCCGCTCGCCGGGTGCCGGCTGCAGATCATCGGCGCGCCGCTGGCGGCGGGGCTGCTGTACCTGAACGGGAAGGGCGGGCTGCGCGGGTGGCAGTGGATCTTCATCGGTGCGCCGGGGCGCTCGGCGTCGCGAGCAGCCGGGCTGTCCTGGCGCACAGGCAGTGCCGTGCGAAGCTGGGCAGCAGGGCTGCCGCCTCCCCAGACTTGTGAAGCGGCTGTGCTGCCCGCCCCGCGTGCCTGATCTGCTGTCCGCAGCGTCTGCCGAGGGTTGGGGCTGAGGTGTGTCGCCGCGGCGCAGTGGAGGGCTGCCTGACGGTCGCGTACGCCTTTGTCATCCTGGTAAGACCCTGCCCGTGAAGCCCTGCGCAACCGCTCTGCCGCGCCTGCGCACGTCGTTGGTACACCGCGCTCCCGCACGGCCGAAGCGTGTGCAGCGCAGCGCGCACCGCCTGACGCGATGGGGCCTCGCAGGCCCTGCTGCCGCGCAAGCCGGCGACGGCGCGCTGCCTGAACGCGGACGAGCGCGTGTGGCTGCAGAACCGCCAGGACACGCTTGACGCCAAGGCGCACGCGCGCGACGCGCGCGCCGGCAAGTGGTGGGTGCGTGCCGCCCCGCGCCCCGCGCGCGCTTCGGCGAGCGGCGCGCGCTTCCCGCCGGCGTCCCGTGCGTAGTGAGCGTGATGCGGGCGGACTGTGTTGTCGGGGGACTCTGTTGGCATCCACTTCAGCAGTGCGCGTGCCAGTGCTTTGGTGTGTCTGATGCACGACGCACGAGTGCGCCCCGGATGCAGCCCAAGCACGGACCAAGGCTGCAGGGGGATCGGTCCTGCTGTGGTGACCGACAAAATGCATGGCGTGGCACTCTGCGCACGCCCGGCGCCAGGATGCCAGGCGGCGACGCCGGTGCGCAGGGCTGCATGGTCAAGTGGGAGCTCTGGTACCTGAGCGTCTGCTACGCGCTGGTGCAGTGGAGCATCACGGCGGTGGTGTACTTCAACCCTGTAAGCCCCTCCAGCTTTAGTCTGTTTGCACACAGCCATAGTTGGGTGCTGTACTTGGGTGCCATGAACATACATGGGTGCCATTGGCAACATCTCCGCATATTAGGTAGCATGCACCATGCAACATGTCACTTGCAAACTTGGCTGCCAGTCGCAACATCTCAGCATGTTAGGTTGCAACGAGCGGCCTGCTGGTTTGCTGGAGCGATGATGCATGCACCGTGCTTGAGCGCCGGCTTTGTCTGTGGCCTGCAGCACTGACCCTGCCCGCGCGCGCGCGCAGCTGCTGGTCGAGACGATCCTGGTCGGGAACGGGTTCGGGGCGCCGCTGCCCAAGGTCGCGCCCGCGGACAAGCCCTGGCACACGGCCAAGATCGCGCTGATCTCGGCCGTGCTGTGGGTGCCCACCGGCATCGTCATGATGGCGCGCCCCGCGCCCGCGGCATCCGCGCCCGGGGCCGCCACAGGGGTGCATGTCCGCAGGCCCGCCGCAGGCGTGCCCAGGGTTGCGGAAGGGGCGCCCGGTCAGGCAGCGGGCTCCTGGGCTGCCGCAGGGATGCATGCGCGCGCCTGTGCCCAGGGCGCGCTCGCGTGCCTGACTCCTGGGGCCAGCCTCTGCGGGGCGCCGCTGTCGCGTGCGCGCCGAGCCTGTGCTGCGCGCGCGGGTGGGTCCCGTGCGGCGCGCCGCGCGCGCTGAGGCGGCAGGGGAGCGCCGCAGGTCGTGGCCTGGAGCAGCAAGAAGTATCACGAGCGCAACCTCCACACAGCCATCCCGGTGTTCATCGCGGGCGCCTGCTTCATGTGCGCCGCGCTCCCGCCCCGCGCTCGCGCGCTGCGCCGCAGCGTCAGTGTGCAGCACAGCGTGCGAGGCTGGGCGCAATGCCAGTAGCAAGCGGCTTGGGTGTGATGCACCTTCCCGGCAAGTTGCCGGCGGCGAAGGAGTGCGCTCCCTGCCTGAGACTGGAAGAGGTTAGGGTATAGGGCACGAGCGTGCTCTGCGCAGATGTGTTTTGCAAGCCTTCAGAAAGCCTTCTGTGCATGCCGCCCGTCTGCTGATGCGGCGGTGTTTTGCACATGCACCCAGCGGGGGCGTGTGTATGGCGGGTCGGTGTAGGGCACCTGTGGAGCGGGTATGGGATCGGTGGCGGCCAGTCTTACAGGCTATGCGGCGCCTGTGCAGGGCTGTGCCCGCGACCGCGGCCGTGAACCCCATCGGCGGCTACGTCATTCTCATCATCGCTGCCACGGGCGTGTGGGCAGTGCACGGGCCCATGTGCGCGCCCGCGGCTCAGCACACCTGGCTGTCCGTGCTACAGAGTCATGTCGATTGATGTTGATAGCGCTGCGCATGTCATTCCCCGTCTAAACCTTCAAAACCAGGGTTGCAGGTTCCGCAGCTCGCTGAAGTTGTATGTCACAGGCTCCAGCTGCTTCTGTCGGTGCACCGGCGGGTCCTCTCGTGCGTGTCAGCAGCGGCAAGCGCGCACTGCGCGGGCTGGCTCAGTGCGCGCATGGCAGGGTTTCAGCAACATTCATCGATAAACGCGTGCGTCCCTGCAGGTGGAGCTGGCCCAAGACCTTCCTGCACGGGGAGGTGCGGCGCCTGTGATATCCTGCCTCGACCTTTTACTTACTGGTTGGGTGTTATCACAGTCATCACAATGATAAGGTGTTACGAGGCACTTATCGGCTCATGCAGTCTCTGTGCACCTGTGGCGCCCTGCGCTGGGAGGACGCGCCTGCAAGGCCGCGCGGCAGCGTGCGCGGACTAACGACCGCCCTGTGCCCTCCTCCGACCAGGGCGCAGCCGTGGGCATTGCGATTTTCAACAGCGTTGGCGCACTGGGCGGCTTCTGCGGTGCGCAGCCCTTTGTCGGAAGGGCTTGAAGGTCTGCAAGACCACATTACAGCCAAGCCAGCCTTACCCTCACTGTGAGAGTGTTGCGCGCCTCACTGTTGCCGCGTGCGAGGCTCTTGCAGTACGCTCAGCGCAGCACCGCATGATCACACATGACGGGTGCCTGCCCTGCAGGGCCGTACGTCACGGGCGCGCTGTTCGACCTGCACGGCGGCAAGCAGACGGCGATGATCGTGCTGGGCGCCATCCAGTTTGCGCTGGGCGTCCTCATCCTGTTCTTCCGCCCCAAGCAGCAGGCGCAGCCCCGCAGAGCTCACCCGTCCGCCCGTATCAGTGCAGCTCCATGACCTTGCACTGCAGAGACGGTGTAGTTTGAAAGCATGTCCCAACTTGGATCAACTGAGGCAGCAACCTATGCATCAATGCGTTGATGCCCAGAGATGACTGAAGCAAGCGTCTTTGCCCCAACACGCGTGCCAAGCGTCCCTTCGCAGCGTTGCAAGTCGCGTCGCTCGACCAGCGTGCGGGGGCCTCACATTTTGGCGCGTCTGCAGGACGAGCACGTGAGCACGCAGACGGAGACGAACGCCGCGCACACGGCCGCCGCTGCGCCTATCTACCCACTAACAGGGCCGCCGACCTTCGGCGGCGCCGACGAGCATGGCAGTGTGAAGGCTGTGTGAGGCGGGGCGCCGCGCTGCGTGGCCCCGCGCGGCGGCGTCGCGGGCAGGCGCGCCAGGCGCCGGGTTGCGTTGCAGGGCGCCGCCTTGGTCCTGGGCGGCTGGCAACCGCGCCAGGCGCGCTGTGGGGAGCGAGAGAGGCCCCTGGTCGGGCAGCGCAGGCGGGCGCCTAAGAAGCGCCAGCCGGCGCATAGGGCAGCGCTGGCCCAGCGCCGGCTGGGGCGCGGGGCCGCCCGCGTCATAAGGCAGAGCCCAAGTGACACGGCGAGGCTGTGTTTTTTTTGGAGTGCGGCTGACGGGCAAAGCCGGTTGATTTTGCAGTGAGGCGGGGGGCGCGGCAGCCCCGCTCGGGACGCTGGTGTGGCAGGCTGGCCTTGGATTTTGTGACGAGCTCCAGCATGAGAGCGTCCCGCGGGGAGGTTTTGCGTGTTGTGAGGTGTGCTGTACAGTTGCCGCGAGGACTTGGTGGGTCTGCTGCCCTGCCAGGGCAGTGTAGCAGGCAGCATGGCGCCAAAGCTCTGTGCCAGCACGTTGTAGGGCCGCGCTGCAGTGATGCACCACATGACATCCAGGTCACAGGTTCCTCATTTTTCTCGGCAGGGCCTCCTGCGCTCGAGGACAGATATCTTGGTGAGACTTGGAAGGGCTGAAGAGCTTGTTGGGTAATATGCGCTCTTTTAGGGCCTGAAGTATGATGATCTGCAGCGCCTACAATACTTACATGCTGCTGCGAGCGTTGTCTAGATGGCGCTGCATTGCGGCTGCTCGCGCAGGCTGCGCAGCACTAATAATCGGATGCGCAGCGCACCATGCGCTGATCTCATTGTCATAATGTCTAACCAGCTATGGTCCTTGCTCGGTGACGGGGTGCACTCCAACGAAGTCGGTACTGGACGGGGCTGCTTTCTGCATCACCACTGCGATGGCACTGGCCCTGTGTTTTTTGTTGATAGGCAGCTGTCATTGCCACTGCACTGGCCACTTTGGGGCTGGACGGACGGTCTGCAACCCTCCTGACATGTCCGTGCGCTTGCATGTCTATGGCAATGCGCTGGTCGGCATGTGTGTCATGCGGGAGCCCATACTGGTAGTGTGTGTGGTGCCATCTGTCTACCAAGGATGGGCAGAGGCGCTCTGGGGCCCTGCATACCCATGCTGGCCACGGGGACTGGTATGAATGTGTATGTCCGAGCGGACAGGGGGCAGGCACGCCCTTGCCTCCTGGCCACGGCATATGGCGCGTGGCTGTACTGATGCTGTGATGTTTGCCGGGAAGAATCCGATCTGCATGACAGTGTGAAATACTCCCCACGCGTTCATTTAACAGGCGTTCTGTTGTCGATCGCCCGTGTCCATCCTACTCATGCGCTCCTGACACTCCTGCGAGCGTCCAAAGGCTGGCTGGCAGGGAGCTGCTTGGGCGGCCAGCTCAGGCACCGGGTCGCACAGCAGTGTGCTTCCAGGCCGGGCAAGGCAGGCCTCCGGCTGCCCTCATGCGGTCGCGCAGGTCGGCACGACCGGCCTCACCCTGGAGCGCCCCCACTTGTCAGTCCGACCACTCCGCTGCCGCAGACGCCGCCGCCGCGGCTGCGGCTGTGCCCCGGCCCTGCGCGGCGCCGCGACCGCGGCCGGGGCTCGCGCCGCGGCCTGAGGCCCCGCGCCCGCGCTTTGCCCTGCCGCCGCGTCCCCCTCGCCGCCCTGCCGCCTGCTCGCGCGGCCGCTTTGCAAGCGGCCTGGCGCCCCTGCTGGGGGCGGCGCTGGCGCCGGCCGCGGGCCGGGGCTCTTCGTGTGCCGGGGACGGCCGTGCCGCTGGGGGTTGCGCGCTGGCTCCAGACTCGGCTGCGGAGCGCCCAGGGTCCACAGCTGCTGCCGCCTGCGCAGGCAATGGAGTGTGAGTTGTCCATGCTCTGGGACACATCAGGCGGGCAAGACAGCCTATCAATGCAGGCACCAGTGGGTTGAACGAGCTTGAGGCGCACGACAGAGATCCTGCATCAGGTGCACCGCCATGCCATGGCACAGCTCACAGCCGCACCAATGTGCCCACGCAAGCATGCTCGCTGCAGCCTGACACAGCATGGCTACAACAAAGACACGCCTGGATGGCACAAGGCTCAGTCGTCACCGGCGGTGCAGCGGGCGCAGACAGCGGCGCCGGCGCGGAACGCTCCGCAGCTCCAGAAGCGGGCAAGCTCTGGGCAGCAGCTGCCGCAGCCGCCGCAGCCGCCGCCGCCGCGCCCGCCGCCGCCGCTTGCGCAGGCACAGGCGCAGCAGCGCCTGGCTGCTGCTGCGCCGGCGCCGGCGGCGGCGCCGCTCCGGCGCTGCGCTGCGGCGCCCTCGCCGCCGCCGGCGCGCCGCCGCACGCGGGCGCGCCGGGCCGCAGGCTGCGCAGCCAGGCCACATTCACGCCCGCGGCGGCGTCGCGGCGCGCAATGTGCGGGTACACATGCGTCGCCTGCGCGCGCGCGCCGCGCGGTTCGGGGCGCCGGGGGCAGTGTGTCGGATGCGCCTAGGTTTGGGAGGGCGAGCTCGCGACAAGGCTACTGGCGCGCCACTGGACAGGCCGCCATTTGCTGCAGGCTGCCGCGCGAGCAGATGTGGCTGGCGCTGCACAGCAATCTGACAACCAGCACTGCAAAGTAACACGGGGGCGCCCTCGCATGCTCAGGTTGGCGCAGGGCCCACAAACACGCCGCTCGAGCGCTGCCGGTCCGGCACCGACTCCCTGTCTGACGTGAAATGAAGCAGGCAAGGCCGCTGCCCTGTGGCCCCACACACATCACAACAGAGTTGCTCCGAGGGGCGGCGAGCACGCGCCTTGAAGGCCTCGGCCGCGACGCCGAGCGCGCCGGCGCGCGCGATGTTCGCGCGGCCATCCGCGCCCCAGCGCGCGTTGTAGCTGTCGAAGATGCACTCGTCCAGGAATAGGCCCAGCTCGGGCGCGAGTGGCGTGGGCACGGGCGCCGGCGCGGCCAGCGCGGCCGTAATGAAGCCCGGCGGCGCGGCGCCGCGGCACACGGCGACCGCCGCGCCGACCATCTTGCGGATCTGGTGCATCACGAAGCTCTGGCCCAGCACCACCAGGCGCACCCAGTGCCGCCCCTGCCCGCGCGCGCCCAGGTGTCAGCGCCCTGGGCCGCCAGCCCGGCCCGTGCGGCTCCGCACGTCTGCCGCAGCGCGGCGGCGCGGCACGCCCGCAAGCAGCGCGGTGCGGCGCGGGGCAGCCCAGCGCACCCCCGGCTCAGGCTCGGCATGCTAGTCGCACAGGAGCAGCTCTGCGCGCACGCCCGCAGCGATGCGGAGCAGGTCTGCACGCGGGAGCCTGGTCAAACAGGACACTGCCGTTGACCAGCCGCATCGCAGCAGCCCGCCCAGTCCACCACGCTGTGCCGCCAGCGCTACCCCAGGTGACGCCACTCGCTGCCCCGGTTCCGCGCCGGGCCGGGGCCCGGGCCGGGGCGCGCCTGCAGCGTCAGCGCGCCGGCCACGCGGAAGCTGAGGATGAAGCGCTTGGCGGCGGCGTCGCCCGCGGCCATGCGCACGGTGAAGTTGTGAAAGCTGTGCGTGCCCTCGTAGCGCGCCAGCTCCGCGTCCACGGCCGCGACCTCGGCCTCGCTCAGCGGCGCCTCCAGCGCCGCCCGCCCCGCGTCTGAGCCCGGGGCTTCTGGCGCTAAACCTAGGCTTGCGTGCGCCGCGCCCGCTGCGTTGCTGCCCGCCGCATGCGCAGCAGGCGCCGCCGCGGCGCACGCCCGAGGCGGCCCGTTGCTCGGCGTGGCAGCGCCGCCGCCCTCGGCCGGGCCAAGGTCGCACGGCAGCGCCCCGCCTCCAGCCTGGGGCGCCGCGCCGTCCTGCGCTGCCGCGGGCGGCTGCGCTGCGGCGGCGAGCGGACCAGCGCTGTCCCGCGCCGCGCCTGCCTCCGCGGCCACATGCGCTGGGTCGCCCGCTGCAGCAACCCCGGCGCATGTCCTTGGGCCTCGACTCTCGGGCGGCGCTCCCCCAGCCGCTTCTGCGCATGCACTATCACCGTTCGCGGCGTTTGCGGGCGCGTCAGCGCCGCCGCTGTCGCCTGCGACGCCGCCAACCCGTGCGGCGCCTGGCGCGCCGGGCGCAACAGCAGGCTTCGCAGCAGGGTCGCGCCGAAAGGCGGCCGCAGGCAGGATGTACTCGTAGCGCCGCCGGTCGCACTGCAGGCGCGCGTCGAAGCCCTTGGTCACGCGCTCGAAGCCCAGCACACGCACCTGCATGGGCAGGCATGCCCCGTGTTTGTCCTGTAAGCCTCTGTACGAGGCACGCAGCAATTCCTTGGTGACATGATGAACGCGCGCGGCATCGGCCCTGCCCCCGCCTGCCCCCCCCCACTGCAAGCATGCATGCACGCTCAACGCGAGTGGGTGCAGGTTTGTTCTCATGTAGCGCCAGCTCCTGGCGACCGCCGGGGCTGGCGGCGCGGAGCGCGCGCCTGCGGCGGCAGCGCCGCGTTGATGCGCTGCAGGAGGTCGGGCGCGCCGATGAGCATTTTTAGCGACACCACGTTGCCGACCGCGCTCACGCCCTTGTCGGTGCGCGCCGCACGCGACCAGTGCACCTGGCCCACGCCAGCGCGCCGCCTCGCACGCGAGGTGTGGCAGAGGACGGCTGCGAATGCTGGCTCAGCGCTCGCACCCCGCCACCGCCAGCCTCCACAGGGCTCGCCACAGCAACTGCACCAAACAGCGGGCAGAGCTGGCCTTGCTGCCGCACGCGTCTGCTCTGTGCGTCAGCACAATGGCCCGAGCGAGTCGGTGCGTTGAATTTGCGGAGCGCCTTGGCGTACAGCGTCAGCGCCCAGGGCCCCACCTTGTCGTACTTGCCAGCGTTGACGGGCGCGACGGCGCCCGCCTTTGCCAGCGCGCCCATGACCTCGTCCTCGATGCTGCGCGTGCCCGGGTTGTGCTGCATGCCCTGCGCGGCGGCGGCTGTGCGTGTGAGCAGGCTCCAGCCCGTCGCTCGCCCTGAGAGAGGCAGAGTTGGAAGAATGGGGCGGCGGCGGCCAGGCGGTGGCCGAGCGGGCCGGGACATGCCTGGTACCCGTCGCCCACGTACGCTAGGAACAGGGCCACCCGGCGAGCCTTGCCCGAGCGCGGCGCGGCGGCCGGGTCGTCTGCAGGCGCGCAGGCCCCCTGCGGCGGCGGCGCCGCGGCGGCGGTCCCCAGCTGCGGCCGGGCGGCGGCCTCCTGCGGCGGCAGCGCGGCGGCCTGGCCGCCCCCGTTAGCGGCTGCGCCACCCTCACTCACTGTGGTACCCACATGGGCAGCTCCCGCGCTGCCAGTGTCTTTCAAGCTCCCCATATTGGACTACTGGACGGCGCCCAGGCACAGGACCTTCCTATACGCTGGCCAATTGCTTGCCGAGGTTGCAAGCCCGCCACACAGGGAAACGCTGCCAACACTCCAGCGTCAGGTGCACACAGACGCAGCGTTTGCGGGCTGCTGCGGAGCGAGCACAAGATTGTTTGCACGCAGCTAGCTTTGCCTCACAGAGCAGGCCTGCCAAAAGACCTACCGTGCGCCGGCAATCATTGTGGTTGCACAGCTTGCTGTACTTGTTATGGCAGAGCAAACCCCCGCAGTGCTGCCGGGTTTTCTCTTCTGGCAGTTCGGTGTTGTACGACGTACTCTCCGGACGCGGCCCGCGGGCTGTCAGTGCTTGACAGGCAAGCGAATACAGTTGCCCGGTCGCACATGCACAGTGAAGATGTGCGCTTGCATGTGGCGAGCATCAAGAATTTGGGCAACACTTGCTTTGTCAACAGCATCCTGCAGGTGCGTCGCGTCCATGTATCTTTTGAGCGCCGCTCTCACTGGGCTCTGGAGCTTGCTTCCACAACAGACTGGCAGGTCCAGTGCGCTGCGCTCTGTGCGCGGGCCACTGTTGGCTCTTTGTGTCACGCAAGCTGGCTGCGGGATCTTCTGCCTCTGCAGCAGCCTGTCAGGGGCCTGGCGAGCGCGCAGGCCCTCGCGAGCGCCCCGGCCATGCTCGCGCACCTGCAGGGCGCGGAGGCGGCCGTGGCGCAGGCGCGGCAAGCGCGGCGGGGCTTCGACGAACCCCCGCAGACCCCGCTGCTGGCGGAGCTGCGTGCTGTCCTGCAGGCGCTCGCGCCGCAGCCCGGGCCGCGGCCGCGCGCCGTGCGGCCCGCCGCCCTGCTGTTCGCCCTCAGGTGCGGCCCGAGCGCGCCGTGTGGCCCGCCGCCGTGCTGCTTGCCCTCAGGTGCAGCCCGAGCGCGCCGCGCGGCCCGCCGCCCAGCTGCAAGCCCTCAGGTGCGGCCCGAGCGCTGCGCCGCCGTGTCCCAGGCCGCCCGGCGCTCGCTGCCCTGTTGCTGGGCGACCGGGGGGGCATGCCGCAGCGCATCTATGAGCTGCCCGGCCGTTGCCGGCCTCGCGCTTGCGGCGCCATGTCCGGCCTGCAGGCGCTGCCTGGCACAGCGGGCAAGCTGTGAACCTGTCGACTGCCGGCCAGCGCAGCCAATGCTTTATAGTCTTCAAGAGTGGCAACGACCTCCAGTTGCACGGCATCCTGGGCACTGTTGCAGAGCGGCTGCTGCCGAAAGCTGCTGCCCCCGCCCATGCCGACCATGCAAGTGCGTGCCCTGCACCGACCCCGCGTGCTGCATGGGTGCGGTCACAGCCAGATCGCCTGAAAGCCGGAGTGGCCAGTCCTCGTATGCGCGCCCCCACGTCCTGCGCGAGTGGCAGTGCACGCCCACTTGCGCGGTGGGCTGGCGGCGCAGGGCGCATGCGCCGGTGGGCCTGCTGCAGGACGGACAGCAGGAGGACGCTGCGGAGGCGCTGGCGCTGCTGCTGGGCGCGCTGACGGCCGAGGTGTGCGCCGCCGTGCCGCGCCCGCCGCACGCCACAGACGCCCAGGCGCGCCGTCCGTACGCGAGCATGCTCAGGTCTGGCGCTGATGCCGACGCGTGTCCAGCCAGTCTCCGTGGTGCCCTGAAGCAGACAGACTATTCTGGCACATGCTTGGCAGCGTGATGCTGCATGCGCTCACCTGAAGTGGGCAGCCTCAACAACCCTGCTGCTGCGGAGTCGTGAGCAGGAAGAGTGCACGGGAGCACCAGCACATCATGTGCTGAGCGCGCAGGTCTGCACGCGCATGGAGGCCGGCTGCGCGGCCGCCCCCGCTCCCAGCGCGCCCGAGGTCGCAGCGACACGGCGCCAGCCGGCAGAGGGGGCCTTGGCGCCCGACCTGCCTGCGGCAGCCGGCGCCGCTGCCAGGGTCTTGGAACCCCCGCTGGCGCTGCCCGCTGCGCGGGACACGCCCGCTCGCCCAGACTCCCCCGGGGCCGCAGCCGGGACCGCAAGCAGTGCCCTTCGCGCCGGCCGCGACGGCCTGGCAGCGCTGGCGCAGCCTGCGGAGCATGCCACGAAATGCGGCGCGGCGGCGCTTGCTGCTGTGCGGTCCGCAGCATGCGGCGTGCGGGCGGCGCGCGGCGCCCTGGACGCGCTCAAGGGCCTAGAGGCGCATGGGGACCCGGGCGCGCGCGGGCTCGGGAACATGCACTTCGGTACGCCGAGCGAAGCGTTGGCCCCTACGCCGAGCGAGCCGTTGGCGCCTACGCCGAGCGAGCCATGGGCGCCGGATGTGGGCCCGCAGGCGCGCGGCGGCCTGGCCGCCTGGCAGCGCGCGGTGCGGCCGCCGCTGGCCGGCGCGACGCTGGAGGAAATGGCGTGTGCGCGCTGCAGCGCGACGTCCGCTTCGCACGTCGCGCCCTTCGTAACGCTGGCGCTGGCGCTGCCCATGGTGCGCGTGGCGCATGGCCTGTGCCTTTCCTCCAGCTGCGTACTGCACCTCTGCCCCAGACGGGTTGCCCGTACTGCCTTCTGAGACTTTCATTGTATGTATGTCGGGCAGAGACGCGGCGGTAGCAGGTTGCTCTGCATAGCACAGTGGCCGTGCAGCAAGCCGGGGCAGCGCACTGCCGCACGCCTGCACCAAGCCCCTGTCAAGCCGATGGGCCGGCATGGCAACGAGACATGCTGTCCACAGCTGAGCGCGCGCTGGAGAGGACGCGCCGATTTGCTGTCGGCGGGACCTCAAGATCGTTGCTCAAGCGCCCCTGGGCTCTGGGTGCAGGGCCCCGGATTGCATGTACGGCGCGGCGCGACCCTGGAGCGCTGCCTCGCAGCCGCGACCGGCGCGGAGCTGGTCGACGGCGTGCACTGCGCGCGCTGCTCGCTGCGCGCCTGCCTGGCCGCCGCGGCCGGGGCGCCCGCGGCCGCTCCGATGCGCGCCGCCAGCAAAGCCCCGCGCCCCCTTGTCCAGCCGGCCGCCGGGGGCGAGCGGCGCGTCGCTGCCGCGCCACCCGCTCCGCCATGCAGCCCGGCCCTGCCGGCGCCGCTGCGGCCCGCTGAGTCGTCAGGGTGTGTCGCGGGCGACGCCCTGTCCCCTCGAGGCGGTGCGTGCGCGGCCTGCGGCTGCGCTGGGCGGCGGGCCTCATGCACAGACAGGCGCTGCCTGGCAGACCCGGCGGCCGCTCTGCAGGCGGGCGGGCCGCAACGGGCAGGCGCCGCAGCCATGCCGGCGCTCCACCAGCACCCAGCCGATGCGCCTGGCGGCGTGCGCTGCAGCAGCGGGCCGGCAGGCGGCGGAGCAGCCGCACCGGCAAGCGACCGCACCGGCTGCGGCGGTGCCTGCGCGGCGGCGGCAGCCGCCGGCGACGCCGCGGCACTGGATCCTGCCAGCGCATGCGGCGCCTCCGCCGGCACGGCGGCCGCCGCGGAGGGTGTGGGCGACGGGTGTGGGGAAGGGTTCCGGGCCCTGGAGGCGCTGGCGAGCGGGCGGGGGCCGCTGCCGGCGGTGGACGCGCGCGCGGCCGCGACGGCGGCCGGCCTGGCCGCGCACTGGCGCCCGCGGCTTGCGCCCGCGCTCCGGCGCGCTCTGCTGGCACGCGTGCCGCAGGTTCGCTGCCTGCTCCATCATCAGCCTGACCGTCTCAGGGACGGCGTGTCGGGTGGGCTGGGCTGCGGACACGCAACTGTGGCAGACATGCAGGGTGTAGCCTACGCTGCACGGTGCTGTCACCGAGCTGCTCTCGAACTGCGCTGGCAGCCTACAGAGCAACACTGTTGCAGCTGCGGGTGTTGCGCTGGGCCGGCGTGTCGCTCACCGCCCTCCACATGCGACGCCGCGTGCCCAAAGGCTCGCTGCGCGCCCGCAGGTGCTCTGCCTGCAGCTCCGGCGCGCGGGCATCTCGGCGGCGGGCCGGCCGACCAAGGCGGCCGGATGCGTCGCCTTCCCGCTCGTGCTGGACCTGGCGCCCTTCTGCGCGGCCGGCGCGCCGCCGCTCGTGCCGGCTCCCGGCCCGGCCGCAGCCATGCGGCCTGGCCGCGCCGACCAGGCCGCCGCGGAGGCGGAGGCGCCGCGCCGGGCCAGCCACGCTCGCCCTCCGCACAGGCTAGTGGCTGTGGTGGTGCACCATGGCAGCGGCGCGGCCGCGGGCCACTACACCACCTTTCGCTGGGTGCCTGCGCTGCGCGGCGCGCATGCCAGGGCGAGCGCAGGGACGGGGGGCAATGCCCTGCCCGCCGGCGCGGGGTCCT
>JAABUY010003396.1_pt1 | contig 17661 bp, 19 predicted proteins | sample 5560271 | NCBI WGS metagenome assembly JAABUY01 (sample SAMN10711886, study PRJNA513374) | rock metagenome | isolation source: Antarctica rocks | place: Antarctica: Victoria Land, University Valley
GAAAGCTCGCCAGGAGCAAGCTTTCCTGGTTCACCCGAGGACTGCGCAAAGCTCTCAGACTTATGCTCCGAGCCCTGCCATTGCCAAAGCTCTGGGAGTGCCTGCTAAACTGATGGATGGTGAGGGGGCTGACCCAACATCGCTACTATGAGCCGCAAGGTAGCAGCGCCTTGCTGGAGCATACCCCAGCAAGGCGCTGCCGTGAGACATCCAACCCCGTTTCGTATTGGGCCCAGTGACCGCGAAGCTGTGCGTTTTGGCCATCGGACGTCACCGCCACAGTCCCTCGAAGCGCCGGCCTGCCGTGCGGGTGTAGTGGACGGTGTGCTTGGGGTCCCGATGGCCGAGATAGTCCTGGATCAGCCGCAGGTCGTGGCCCTTGTTGGCGAGGTAGTAGCCACAGGAGTGGCGAAGCGTGTGCGGGTGGACGCCCGGCAGGCCGGCACGCTGGGCAGCGAGGCCCACGAGATAGCTGACGGCCTGCCGGGTGAGCGGCTGGCCGCGCTCAGACAGGAACAGCCAGGGGCAGATCGCCCTGGTGCACGGTGAGATAGCGCCGGATGGCGCGCAGCTCGTCGCCGGCGATAGGCTGCTGAACGGACAGCCCGCCCTTGAGCCGATGCACCCACAGCATGGAGCGGTCGAGATCCAGCTCGTCCAGCCGCAGGCTGACGGCTTCGCTGACCCGCAGGCCGTGGCGAAACATCATCATGAGCAGTAGGTGGTCGCGCGTGCCGTGCCGGCCGGCCTTGGCCGCCTCCAGCAGGACGGCGAGTTCGGCCGCGGTCAGGAAGTCCTTGGCCCGCTCGTGCCCGTCCGTGGCGCCGGCTGCGCCCTGGCCTGGCCCACTCTTTACATTTCGCCTCTTGGCTGCCTGCTCCGGCATGGCCACGATCCCTTGCTGCTGCTGACGGCAGCGTAGCCCACTCTTTACAGAATGCGCCTTCTGTAAAGAGTTTGTCTTGTCTGCGCGGCCTACGCGATAAATGAGGAACACATCACCCTAGATGGCCAAAACACACAGCCTGGCGGTCACTGGGCCTTCTGGGCCAGGAAGCCCTTCGGTCGTTTCGGCGGGCCTACTCTGTCTCCAACAAACTGCTACGCAGCCTGGCAATTCCTAACTCTGGTGGCTGCAGCCTAGTCTTGTCCGCCTTCCTTGCTTGCCGGAGGATGGAAGGACGCGAGCGAAGCGTGCCTTGCTGTAGTGTGCGGAGAGGTGCCTTGAGCGACGCGGACAAAGGTGGCCTATCGGAACTGCTGCGCCAGCAAACCATCCTGGCGCGGTTCGGCGAGCTTGCGCTGCGCTCCGACGACCTCGGCGAGATCCTGACCGAGAGCTGCCGTCTGGTCGGGGAGGCCCTGGGCACCGACCTCGCCAAGGTCGTGGAGTTGCAGGAGGATGGCCAGACCTTGCTGGTGCGGGCAGGCGTGGGCTGGAAGCCCGGCGTCGTGGGTGTGGCGACCATCAAAGCCGCGGACGACACCTCAGAGGGTCACGCCCTCAAGACTGGGAAGCCGCTGATCTCCCCTGACATCGCGACGGAGACGCGGTTCAAGTATCCGCCCTTCCTGACCGAGAACGGCGTCAGGGCCGTCGCCAACGTCATCATCATCATCATCGGCGGCAAGGGCAGGCCCCCGTATGGCATTCTGCAGATTGACAGCCGCACGCCCCGTGAGTTCACCGAAGCCGATACGGCCTTCCTGAGCGGCTACGCCAACCTGCTTGCGGCGACGGTGGACCGCCTGCGCGTCATTGGGGAGTTGCGCGGCGGGGAAGCGCGCCGCCGCGTTGCCCTTGAGGCCCAGGTCGCAGAACGGACTGCGGCGCTCGCCGGGTCGAACGCCCAGCTTGATGCCTTCGCCTATACCGTCAGCCACGACCTGCGCGCGCCGCTACGGGCGATGGAGGGGTTCGCACGCATCCTGCTCGACGACTACGCCGGGCCGCTCGGGGACAAGGGCGGGCGTTATGCCGAGCGCATTGTTGCAGCGGCTGAACGGATGGAGGGGCTGATCGATGCCCTGCTTGCCTACAGCCAACTGCAGCGCCAGGAGGCCAAGGTGCGCGCGGTCGATCCGACCCCGATGGCGCTGCGGGCGGCGGACGAGGCGCGGACAGGGCATGAGGGGGCAATTAAGATCGAGGTGGCCACGCCGTTGCTCCCGGTCCTGGCCGAGCCGGTCGTGCTTGGCCAGGTTCTGACGAACCTCATCGGCAACGCGGCGAAGTTCCGGCGCGAGGGCGTGCCCGTGCATGTCGCCGTGCGGGCCGAGCAGCGCGCCGGCCGGGTCCGGATATGGGTGGAGGACGACGGCATCGGCATCGCGCCCGAGCACCAGGCGCGCATCTTCAACGTGTTTGAGCGGCTGCACGGCCAGGAGGCCTACCCCGGCACCGGCATTGGATTGGCCATCGTCAGGAAGGGCGCCGAGCTTATGGGCGGCAGTTGCGGCGTGGAGTCCGAACTCGGGCACGGCAGCCGCTTCTGGATCGAGCTTGCCGACGGGAGGAACGAGGCGGATTACGCGCACATTGAGGAAGGAAAGAAGGATTGAACGAGTTGTCCACCATCCTGCTCATCGAGGACAACCCTGACGATGCCGAGCTGCTTGAGTATGCGTTCAGGAAGGCCGGCATCGCCAATCCCCTCCTTGCGGTGACTGACGGCGATGCCGCCGTGGAGTACGTGGGCGGCACAGGTGCCTATGCCGACCGGAGACGCCATCCGCTTCCGGATCTGATTCTGCTCGACCTCAAGCTGCCGCGGCGTTCGGGCTTCGAGGTGCTAGGCTTCATCCGCGGCCAGGACGCGACCCGCCACACGCCGGTCGTGGTGCTCACCTCGTCAAGCCAGCACGGCGACATCCAGCGCGCTTACGAGGCCGGCGCCAACTCCTACCTCGTCAAGCCGGTCGGCCGCGACACGCTGATCGAGATGGTGCGGTCTGTCAAAGCCTACTGGATCAAGCTCAACCACGCGGTTGCGCCTTGACCGGCAAGGCTGGACCGATGCGCATCCTTGTCATTGACGACAACCCCGACGACCGGCAACTCGTGCTGCGCGAGTTGAACGCACTGTGGCCCACCATGAATGCGGTCGAACTTGCCGACCTTGCGGCATTCGAGGCTGCGCTGGAGGCTGGCGCACCGGACCTCGTCGTCACCGACCTGGATTTGCGTTGGTCGAGTGGGCGCGACGTGCTTGCGGCGACCAAGGCCAGATACCCGGCCTGCCCCGTCGTCATGTTCACCGGCACGGGTGACGAGACCGTTGCGGTCGAACTGATGAAGGCCGGGCTTGACGACTATGTGGTGAAGTCACCGCGCACGCTTCGGCAGCTGCGCGCCTCGCTCAAGATGGCGGTCGAGATCGCCACCTCGCGTACCGCCCTGACCGCGCGCGAGGCGCAGTTGGCCGCGATGGTGGCGCGCAAGGACACCATCGTGCGTGAACTCCATCATCGCGTGCGGAACAACCTGCAGACGATCACCGGCCTCCTCCAGCTCCGCGCGCGGCAGGTGGACGCAGCGACGCGCGGGCACCTGGAGGAGATGGCCGGGCGCATGCAGGCGCTCGGCGCGGTGCAGTCGCGCATCTACGAGACCGAAGCGCTCGACCGGGTGTACTTCCGCCTCGCGCTGTCGGACATCGCGGAGGGGCTGGCCAAGGTCTATGGCGACAGCCAAATCGTTCTCGAATGCAGTTTCGACGGGAAACTTGAACTTGAGATCGGCCGTGCGATGCCGTTCAGCCTGCTGTGCTACGAGGTGATCCTGAACGCCTTCAAGCACGCTTGGCCGCAGGCGGGGAAGGGCAAGCTCACGGTCGGTTTGCGGACGCGGGATGGACGGTCAGAGGTGTGGGTCCGAGATGACGGGGTTGGCTTCGTCGAGGCCACGGTCATGAGGGGCCTCGGCACGCGGCTGGTGCGCTTGCTGTCGGGGGAGGCACGCGCCAAGGTCGAGACAGTGTCGCGGCTGGGCGAAGGCACGACCGTGACGCTGAGGCTGCTTTGAGCGGCGCGGCCCCGGTGCGGGAGGAGGGTGCTCCTGTCCCCGTCGCGCTCGTGGTGGAGGACGAGGCGGTCATCCGCGCCATGCTCGCCGAGGAGCTTGAGGACGCCGGGTTTGCTGTGGTCGAGGCGGACGGCGCCGATGCCGCGGTCGCGGCCTTCGCGGGCCGTAGCGACATCGGCATCGTCGTCACCGATGTGCGGATGCCGGGATCAATGGACGGGATTGGGCTGGCGCGCTGGATGCGCCAGCACGCGCCGGCGGTCCCGATCATCATCACGTCAGGTTTCGCAATCCAACCCGACGCAGCGGCGATCAACCCGGCCATCGTGCGTGTCGTGGCAAAGCCCTACGTCGGCCGCGACATCGCAGAATGGATGGCTGCGCTCGTCAGCGGGACAGGCACCGCCGAAGGTGCGCGACGCTGATCGGCGGCGCGTGCCGGGATAAGATAGCGAGCCGTCGAACGCCGTGCTGTCCGCCGGGCCACCCGGGCCAGCTTGCACCAGCAGGCTGCCAGCGCGGCAGTGCCTGCCGATGTGCTGGATGGGAGGGGTCCCGCTAGTTAACCGAGCGATTCCGGAACGCGATCACTCTCGTCAAGATGCGCCTTCTGTAAAGAGTATTCACGCGTCGTGGTTTGCGTCGGTGGCGTCGAAGGCGGAGCGGTGCGCTGCGGCGGTGCGGTCAGCGGCGGCCTGCTGCGGCTGCGAGAGGCCGAAGAGCGGGCCGTCGGGCAGCAGGAGGACCAGGCACAAGCGGCGGAATGAGGTACGGCAGGGGCGGCGGTGCCGCCCCTGCTACGGCTAGAGCCGAATTTCCGCCTGGATCGTGTCGGCAGTCGTCCGCACGGAACCGTCATTCCGGGCCACCAGTCCCGCCCCTTCCAGAACCGTCACGTCCTCATGCACCCGGCGATACTGCCGCCCGAGCGACCGGGCGAGCGCGTTTATGGAGGGTTCAGGGTGCGCGTGCAGGTGCCGCAGCAGGCGGTAGCGTTCCCCCGTCATCACCGACGCCAGCCCTTCCCAGCTTTGGAACGACAGCACCCGCTCACTCACATGCTCGCCACGGTCGGCCCGTTTGACGGCATCCAGGAACGCGGCAGCGTCGTCCTCTGCCGTGCCGCCAACAACGATCTTCATGTCCTCACTCATAGCTTGCCCCCTCGAAGTCGGCGCACGTCGGCCAGGAAGTCCGCCAGCATCTGCCGGAAGCCGGTGAACACATAGGCTTCCTCCTTGTCGCCGTAGTGGCGGTGATCGCCCTTGCCCGCCTCGTTGTCGTAGCCGATCAGCCGACGCCTGCCATCGCCGTAGAACAGGGAGTACTTGAACAGGTGCCCGGAGCCAGGAACGGCGGCGGGTACCTGCCAGAGCTTCAACTCCAGGATCGCGCCGTCATCATAGCGGCGCTTGCGGTGCAGGATCAGCGTAGCCTTTGCCATAGGACATATAATGACATAGGCGTCCTATGTCTTCAAGTGACATAGGATTGAGAATTGCCATCCCCATTAGTCATTGTGCAAGCACCAGTTCCAAGGCTCAGCATGGCGATGGTCCATGCTGGAACGCGCGGTTTTGTCCGGCGACGGGATACACAGGCGATGGCCGCCCCTTGCACGCCGAGCATCGCAGGCGGGTCAGTACGTCCCGGAAGGGCTGTGCAGCCACATGAGAGGCAACGCACACGCTATGCAGAAATCGCGCGAGTGCAGCGCACAAATCTTAACTTGCCCCTCGCTGGGCTTGGCGTAAGCTTCGGCTTAGCAAAGTCGCCTTGCGGCGGCTCTGCTGGACGTTTCCTCCCTAAACTTGGCGGCCTCTTCGGGGGCCGCCTCCTTTATACCTGCCCGGCACCGGAAACGGAAGGACAGCATGTATCGTGGGGCGCAGGTGAGCGGTGGATTTCGAGCAAGTAGCTATAGCGAACCGCAATCATCGGCGGCTCGGATCGCAATCATCGGATAGCCGTGCCCGAGATCATCGCAACAGGTTTAAGGGCTCCGGTCCAGAATCATTGCACGTGGGCGCGTAAAGGCTGCAACTGGGATCGCAATCATCGGTGCCATGCCCACGCTCATTGCCGGGATGGCAGGCCTGGGTGGGCAATCAAACGACCCGTTCCTTGTCGGTCGTCACAGGTCGAAACCCGCGCATAGCCGATCAGCATGCTGCCCCTTGCTGGTCAGGGAACCCGTCCAGGGTCAACGATCTTGGCCGTAGATACCCTTACCGAGTTCTATGCCCGGTATCCGGCCCTGCCAAGCCGTTTCGGGCGCGGTCCACTGGCCGGCAACAAACCGGTCGTTTGATTGCCCACCCAGCCCGCCGTCGCGTGCAATCAGCGTGGGCACGGCGCCGATGATTGCGATCCCAGTTGCAGGCTTTATGCGCCCACGTGCAATGATTGTGGGCCGGACCCCTCAAACCCGTTGCAATGATCTCGGGCACGGCCGCCCGATGATTGCGATCCGAGCCGCCGATGATTGCGGTTCGCTATAGATATAGTGGTGATGCCGGATGCGCCCGAAGGCCAGGGCGGATGCGCCGCCGCGGCCGGCATCGACATGGAGGTTTGCTTGAGGTCGCCTTCCCCGGAATGTTCGGGAACCATGGTGGCTCCAGTCGTCCAGCGGCGCACCTGCTGTTCATCCGCTCTTAGGGCGTCCGCATACAGGGCCAGGGCTGCTACCACGCCAGGCCCGGACCAGAGAGCCTATGTGATGCGGCCTCGTGCCTGGCCCCCCTCCCCCCACAGTAGCTCATCCAGCGTCACCGGGCAGGCGTCCGGCACCGGCAAGGAAGGTAGCCCGTCCATGCTTTCCGGCATTCGGTGCAGCGCGTCCGCATACAGGTCCGGCAAGTCTATGCGCTGCCGCATGGATGGGGTGAAGGAGCGGGCCGCATCCCGGCGGAAGCCGCGTGCTTCGGCCCGCCAGTGCGGCACGTCGCGCGACAAGGGCCACGCTTCCGCCTTGAGGTCGTGCAGGAGCGCTTGCACCAGCAAGGATTGCACAGCGGTCAGTTGGCTGCGGCCCACGCTCTCGACTTCCTCAATGATGTTGGTCCAGTCCGGCGCCTCGTTGCCCGGTTTGCCCGCCGCGTGCTGCTGCAGCAGCCGGGCCTGGTGTTCCGACCATTCCAACACGTCGGCATCATACAGGTCGCCCATGTGTCCAGCCTCCTAAGCAACTGCTACCGTGACCGCCGCTGGCGCTTGGGCACCAGGTCTCCGGGTTCAACCTCGATGCCGAGCTTGGTGAGGCCCTTGAACACGAGAGTGGTGAGCGTGTCGCCCTTGTTGGCGTGCAGATAATCCGAGATGCGGTCAGACAGGTAGTGCGGGATGCGGATAGTGCTCGATGTCACGGCCTCCCTGTCCACCGGCTCGGGCTGGTGGGCAGCTCCGGCATCCTTCACTGCTTCGATGCTTGGCGCCGCCGGCATCGCCCCTTTCGGCGCGAACACAGAGTCCAGATCCCCACCGAGCTTTGCCGGCCCCTTGCGGGCTGTAGTGGTTTTCTCAGACATATGCCTTCTCCTTCCTTTTGACCCTGACCAGGCCGATTGCCTCGCCAACATAGGACCAGACCTCACGGACCTCCTCCGCGGCCTTCCCGCGGGGTTCTGTCTCCAGCGCCGTCCGACCGTCGTTCCAGGCCGTCTTGAACGCCATCCGGTGCGCGATGCTGCCGGCCATCGCGCCGTGCTTCGACAGGAACATGGCGGCCGACGTGGCTTGCGTCGTGTTGCGTTTGATGAAGGTCAGTGCAAAGGCATACGGCTTGTCCAACTCGCGTACGAGGCGCACCGTGCTGCTGATCGCCGCAATGTCGGTCTTGCCATCCTGGGTCGGAATCAGCACGAAGTCGGCGTACTCGATCACAGCCTGAATGGCGTCCGTCAGTGCAGGCGGCGTGTCCACCACCATGAGCCGGATGCCGGCAGCGCCCAGCCGGTCAAGCGTCGCGGCCAGTTCCGCCACTCCGCCCAGCGCCAGCTTGGGTGTGTCTGCTTCGCGGTCGTGGAACCACCTGGCCAACGACTGCTGCGGATCGGTGTCGTAGAGCGCCACAGGCCCGAAGCCAGCTTGTTCTGCCGCCACGGCAAGGTGTGCCGAAAGCGCGGTTTTGCCAACGCCTCCCTTTTGGCTTGCGACCACGAGCACCTTTGGCCTGGCCATGTCATCAACTCCCCTGCGGCTTAGTTATGCACCGGCTTTGAGATGCTGTGAAGCCACAAGGCTACAATGCTGTGCCTTCTTGACACAGTAGCCGCCTGGCCTATCAGCTTTGTAGCATCATGGCCTTGGACCATGCGGCAACTGCCGCGACGACCTCCCCTCGCTGCCACCCCGCGGCCTCTGCCCGACTTAGCAACGCGACCAGATGTGGTGCCAGAGCTTCATCACAGGGCGCAACCCTGTTCGTGCTCACCACCATATCCGATGGGGGTGGGGCAACCACTCGCTCCGCAAGGAGGCGCATCGCGCGCACAGCCGGAGGGCCTGGTGGCACCTTGGCGGCGCACCAGTCGCGCACGGTCTTCTCGTTGACGCCCCCCAGCTCGCGCGCCAAGCCGCCTTGGCTGATGCCCAGCAGGGCAATCAGCGCGCGTACAGCATGTGCCGCGTCCGCGAGGGTTTCCGGGGCTTGTGCCGCGTCGCGGTCGCGCAAACGGTCCTGCAACGCTTCCAAGTCGGCAATCACGTCAGGCAACACCAGGTCCATCCGATCTAGGTCGAGCATGGATTGTCTTCCTCAACGTCCATTGGATGCAAACCCTTCTTTCCCTGGCAGCAACGGGCCGCAACCAGCGTGCCGCGTCACATGGCCGCAGCGGCATAGAGATGCAATGGCCTTGTGAGGCCGTTATGCAAGACAGTTGTAGGGTCATTAGGCATCATCTTGCTTGCTGGCCGGAACAGACCAATTTCACGAACCTGTGATAATTAGCGGCATTATGGCCTCATAAGGCCGTTGCATTATAAGGCCATTGCGGCTATAAGGAGAGTGCGCCAGGGGAATGGTCCCCGGCCAAGACCAAGGACAAGCCGCAATCATGGCGAAGCCGAAGAAGATCAACCTGAATACAGCGATTGCCTCCAAGCAGGGAGAGCGCCGCACAATCAGCGAGGAACAGCGCGTCAAGCTAAGAGCGGCGCAGCTCGCATACGTCGCCAACGATCCGCGTTGGGCCGAGCATCGGCGCAAGCTGGCGGCAGCGCAGGAGGCCCGTCGCATGACGCTGTTCGATAACGAAGTGACGGCCATTGTTGAAATGCGGAAGAAAGGTCGGACATTCAGTTACATCTCCGAAGAGATCGGCGTTTGCCGTGATGTGATAACGCGAGAACTCGCTGCACTCGGCCACTCGATTGAGGGCGTTAAGGCGGATCGGCGAGCACATCGGGGCAAGGGGTTCTGGCGCAGCTTCGACTAGCATAACCGCCTGTTCGCCAGCCCGGTTTTACACGGGCTGGCGTTCATTCTCTGGCAATAGCGGAGCGGACAAGGTGTGTGTTCAAATTGAACACATGGGGCAGAGTGCCCACATTGGAGGCGCGAGGATCAGCACGGAGCCTAACGCGGTAGCGCCCATGTCAGCACATCGCTTGCTTGCCTGCCTGGGCGTGCTTGGCTGGTCGGAACGTGAGTTGGCGCGGCGCACCGGACGCCCGCAAACGACGGTGCGGCGTTGGGTTGCTGGTAGCTCGCCCGTGCCAACCGACGTTGCCGCATGGGTCAAGATGCTGGCCGCCTTCCACCGGGCACACCCGGCACCACGGGTCGGGTAGGAGCTACCCGAATAGCCTGCCCCATGCCCAGGCTACGAACAAATTGACCTCGTATGCAGCTTCCCGTGCCCACCGTACGGCGTCCAGCAGCGGACGCCAGAACAGCACCCCGAAGTAAACCGCCGCGATGGCGACGCCGCGCGGGTCGCCATGCCGAGCGCCCATGAGAATGCTCATGCTGAACAGGGCAAAGAGGGTGGAGAGGGGGCGGAACTCGATAAGGAAGACGGGCATCACTGGCCTTCCTGCGGCTTTGGTGGGGTTACAGGCGGCGAGCGTGAGGGGTCAAGCCAAAGCGACACGCCGGCATAGTAGCGTCGCCCCGTGTTGTGGTCCGTCCGCACTTCCCCAGCAGCCAGGGCGAGGCGGGGATCAGGGTTGTGCTGCACCAGGTCGCGCCAGGCTGCGCCCGCTTCCACGTCCGGCCGGAAAGGGCCGGCGTTGGCAAGAAAAAGAGCGGCCAACGTCAGCAGGCTTCCAGCCACGAAGGCACCGCCGACACACAGGCCGATGCGGACGGAGAGGCCGTGATCCAAGCGGCGGATCATGCGCGCCGCCTCCTTGCGCGTGCCCTCAAAGGCCCCTTCCTTGGTGGCTTCCACCAATGCCAGCACCAGGTCCGCGCGCTCCTCTTCCGTCAAGGGATGGCGCGCGGCGATCACCGCCTTAGTCGCTTCCTCCCAGCGCCAGATCGACTTGAGGTATGCCCCAAGCGTGCCGGACAAGCCGATGAGGACATGCTGATACGGGTCATACCGCATAGCCTTGCTCGCAGCAGCTTCGGCCAGCTTGGCTTGCGCCCCAGCGATGGCGGCTTCCAACTCGCCGGCATCGGGCACCATCGCGTCAGAGGGGGCAGACGCGGACGCCGGGCCAACCGGCTTCGGTTCGGTCCCATCCGTCGATGCAGGGCCTGCCGCACCTGCCGCCCGATCCCTAGCCCTGTTCGTCACGATGCGGCGGGTGAAAGGCACCAGGCTCATGACGCCGCCCATGGCAGCCAAGTGCTGACAGTGGCGAACTCCTCATCCATGCCCTGTAGCCAATCGCGGATCATCACGCGCTCCAACGCGCTGATGTAGGACGCCTGGCGTCCTGCTGGCACGTCACCGTCACGCGCCTGGTGGAACTGCAAGCGTTGCTGCTCGATCTGCAAGGCCAGGCTTTGCGGTTCCAGCGCTGGCATCCACAGCTCTACGGCGCCCCGGTCCAGCGCCGCCTTGTAGGCCGATTGCCGGCGTATGGCATCAAAGGCGGCCGGGGTTTCGGCGCGGCCCAGGTTGAGGATCAATGCCGTGGCGCGCGGGCGGAAACCCTGGGCCTCAAAGGTCACGAGGGGGGCGAGGTCATCCACCCGCGGCGTGAGCACGTAGGCTGCGATCAGCGCCACGCCGTCCTGTTCCATGCTCTCGGCGATAGTGGGCGCGGCTTCCACCAGCCGAACTTTGGACACGTTGTTGCCGCCGTAGTCGAGGACCGCGTTGGCCTTCTGTTCGGCGATAAAGCTCAACATCTCACGCAGCCAGGCCGTCGTTTGCGCCGGGTCCGAGCTGGGAGGCTGCTGCACCTTGTTAAAGAAGTGCGTCAGTGTGCGGTTTGCCGGATCGAGGGCGGCCAGGATCGCCATGTGCATCAGGTCGCGTTCCGTCAGGCACCCGCCCAGCCAACGGGCGAACACGGTCTTGCCAGCGCCGCCGGGTCCGATCAGCTCCCATACCTTGGCCAGTCCCGTAAGGTCGGGGACAGGCATTGTCCGCTTGCTGCGCTTGGGCAGGGCGAGGGAGGGGGGTAGTCCGGCCACGTCGAAATCCTCGGCTGCATTCTCCCGTCCCTGTTCAAACATGGCGGCCAGCGACCGTGCGGGTCCGGGCTGCTTGCTGGTTTTGGTGTCGGCCATCATTCGTCTCCTTTGTTGGGTTCTTTGGTCCAGTCCTTCGCGCTGGCGAACTCGAACTTGTACCGGCGCGGTTCTTTCTCCGCCGGCTCGATGCCGTGCGGAAGCATCCCGAGGTTGGCGGCTGGAAGGGGGGCGGCTGGCGTCGAAGGGGTGGCCTGCACCGGCTTCGCGGCGTCACCTGCTACTTGGGTTGACTGCCCTGGCTTCTGCCGCCGCCGCATGGTGCCGGCCGCCATGGCTTCCTTGTCACGGCAGACCTTCCACCAGGTCTTGCGGACGGTTTCGGCTGACGTGGCTGTAAGAGCCTGGCCCGCACCGTCGAGTATGCCCTGATCACCGAGAGCCTTGGTCACTGCCTGCCAGTTGGGCCGACGTGGACGGTTCAGCTCCGGCGCGAGTTGGGCGTAATTGTCCCACATCAGGTCATAGACCGGGGAGCGTCCACGCCACCCCGTCGGCCTTTGACGTGCCGCGGTGACGACGCTGCCCACGTTCACCCCGTTTTCTGCCATTCGCCCTCCCCGCACGTCCTTTGACTGTCCAAAACCATCTCGGTTTGTCGCGTTTTTGTCTCTGTTAACGGACACCTCTGTCACGAATTGAAAGCGTTATAGTCTCTTACTTATAGTCTCTTACAGACTAAGTGACCACTCACGTGGTGGTTGTCGCGCCATTCTGGCGCGGTATGGTGGCCCATACTAGCTGCCGGAGGGCACGATGGCGGAGGCTGACCTACACCTGAAACTGGACCGCATCCTTGCCAGACAGGACGACCAGGAGCGGGCCATGGCAGACCATGAGCTGGTCCTGTCCATTCTGGTGCAAGGCGTGCGGGAGCTGGTGCCGCTGCTGGGCACACAGCGGGAAATGCTGCAACGGCTACTGGCGGCGGCCAGTGACGAGACGGGCGGTGATGGCGAGATGGCCAAGCTGATCCAGAGCATCGAGGCCGCCCTGACCCAGCAAACGGCCGACCTGTCGCAGATACGGGTGACGTTGCAGCGCCTGCCCGGCCAGGTGGAGGCTGCCGCCATTGACGGCATACGCATGGCCGCAGCAATGGACCTGCCGGATGAGCCGCCCGGCAACGGCCAGGCGGGCACCTCCTAGCGCCGTGCTGACCTACCGGACCGGCGCCGCAGGGGCGCCATCGGCCGCCCTGGCGATGGCAAAGCACCTGTTGGAACATACGCTGCCGGCCGAGCAGATGAAGATTGCCGAGTACTACGCCCAGGGCCAGGGCACGGACGAGGCGCTGGCCCTGGGCATGGGATGCGTGCCGACGCCGCGGGCCGACATGCACCCGGACGTGGCCGCAGCCTTGGGCATCAAGCCAGGGCGGATGCTGAACGAGGAGGAGCTGGCCAACCTGCTCAGCGGGCGCCGGGCGGACGGCGCGGAGCTGCCGGGCCACCAGCGGAACGTGAGAACCTACGAAGCCGGGGAGGGGGGCGGCCAGGACCGGGCGCGCATTTCTTACATGGACCTGACCTTTTCGGCGCCGAAGTCGGTCAGCCTGGCTTGGGCATTCGCTGAGACGGATGCGGAGCGCAACTCCATCCTACAGGCGCACCGGGACGCGCGGGACGCGACCTTGCGCTACATCGAGGGGGAGGTTGCCAAGGTAGGTTTCGGCCACGGCGGGCGGGAGGGCGAGGAACGCGGCCACCTGGCCTGGATCACGGCCGACCACTTCACATCCCGGCCCACGGTCGCAGTCACCCGGCCCGACCCGGTGACGGGGGTGGTGGACACCGAGCTGCACAGCCTGAAGGTTGCCGGCGACCCGCAGCTCCATACCCATTGCATCATGCCCAACCTCATGGTGACGGACAGCGGGCGCGTGGTGTCCATCAACCGCGACCTGTTCGACGGGCGCATCCACGAGTTCGGGGCGGTATATCAGGCGCTGCTGGCCAAGGAGTTGCGCGCGATTGGCGCCGAGGTGCTGCTGGACGAGCGCACGCAGATGGCGAAGCTGCCGGCGATCCCGGAGGCGGTGGTCGAGGAGTTCAGCAAGCGCACCCGCGACGCCGAGGGCGCAGCCCGTGCCGAGGCCGAGCGGCGGGGGCTGGATTGGGAGGCCATGTCCCCTGATAGCCGGGTGGATTTCCTGAAAGGCGGCGCGCACGCGACGCGGCAGGGCAAGGGGGATGACCTGTCCGACATGGCGGCCTGGCGGGCGCAGGCGGCGCGGCTGGGCTGGGAGCACCGCAGCGTCGTCACCCCTGGCCTGCCGGTGGCCGAGCGGAGCCGGGCGGAGCGCATGGCGCACGCCGACCAGGTGGCGGCGCCGCTGCTGGCCGACGTGCTGGGCAAGCGCGCGGTGATCGGCGGCGGGGATGTGCGCCTGGCCGCGGCCCGCGGCTTCATCGCCGCCGGCATCGAGAGCACGGACGATATCGGCGCGCTGACGCAGGCATGGGCGCGCGACGGCGTGCAGCAGGACGGGCGGCGCACAGGGCTGTTGTGGCGTCAGGTGGACAAGCACCGGGTCCGCATCACGACCGAGCTGCACCGCGACCAGGAAACCGAGCTGGTCAGCCTGGCCCGAGGTGCTGCGGCCGACCGCACCCTGTCCCTGGCGCCGGAGGAGATCGCCGCCGCGGTGGCGCGGAGCGGGCTGGCCTATGACGGCGCGCACGGACAAGCGCAGCTCCACGCGGTCGAGACGCTTGGAAAAGACGGGTCGCTTGGCGTGGTGATCGGCGTGGCCGGCACAGGCAAGACCACGCGCGTGCTGCCGCCCTTGGTCGCAGCCTGGCAGACGCGGGGCTACGAGGTGTGGGGCACGGCACTGGCTTGGCGGCAAGGGAACGCCTTGCAGGAAGCCGGCATTGCGGCTTCCAACACCCGCGCCCTGCAACCCTTCCTGGACGGGGTGGAGGCGGGCACCACGAAGCTGGGCAAGCGCAGCGTGGTGGTGTTGGACGAGCTGGGGCAGGTGGGCACGCGCCAGCTCCTGCATCTGCTGCGGCTGCGCGAGCAGCACGGGTTCAAGGTGGTGGCGACGGGCGACGACCGGCAGAACCAGTCCATTGAGGCCGGGCCGGTGATCGAGTTGCTACGCTGTGCGCTGGGCGAGGAGCGCATCCCGGAGATCCTCAGCACCGTGCGGCAGAGGACGGAGGAGGAGCGCCACATCGCTGGCCTGTTCCGTGCCGGCGAGGCGGGCAAGGCCATCCAGCTCAAAATCACTGCTGGTTCGGCCGAGCTGGTCGAGGGCGGCTACCGCGAGGCGGTGCGCCGCGTGGTGGCGTTGTATCGGGAGCGGCGGGAGGCGAACCGGGGCGATCCCGCCTATACCGTCACCATCAGCGCGCCCACGAACGCCGACGCCCGCGAGATTAGCAGGGCGGTGCGCGACGAGCGCCGGGCGATGGGCGAGCTGGGCCAGGACCGCGTGACCGTGCGGGCGACGGACGGCCGGGGAGGGGCCTACGCCCTGCCGCTGGCCGAGGGTGACAAGGTGCGGTTGTTCGCGCGCACCCGCGCCGTGTTCACCGATGAGCAGGGCCGGCGCAAGAGTGCCAGTATCGGAGACAACGGCACCGTGCTGCGGGTGGCGAGGGTCCTGCCGGCGGAAGGGCTTGAGCTGCGGGGCGAGAGCGGCAAGGTGGGCTTCGTGTCGTGGGAGGCGTTGCGCGACCGCGAGGGCACCGGCCGCATCCGGCTGACCTATGGCGACACCGGCACCATCGACAGCTCGCAGGGCATCACGTCGGACGAGCACATCAACGCCCTGCCGGCGGGCTCGAAGGCCGCGCAGGGCTTCTCTGCTTATGTCGCCGAGAGCCGGCACCGCGTGCAGTCCTGGATGGTGGGCAGCATGGGCGCGGAGATGCGCGAGGCGCTGACACGCCGGCCTATGGGGTTGCCGGCGCCGGACACGGCCGAGGAGAGGCGACGGGAGGCGTGGGCCAACGTGACGCGCAACCTGGAACGCCAGAGCCTCAAGGAGAGCGCGCTCACATTTCTGGAAAGCGCCACGGTCGAAACCAAGCAGGCGGCCAAGTCATTGCAGGCGGGGCTACGCAAGTCGGAGGCCCGCGCGGCAGCGGGGGAGCAGGCGACCACGTTGAAGCGCACCTTTGGGGAGCGCAGGGCCAGGCAGGCGCTGCCGCGGGTGATGCAGCAACTGGACGAGGCGGCCCAGCAGCGTGCGCCCGTCATGGCGCGGATCGCCGCCCTCAGCCCCAAGGAAGTTGCGCCGAAGGCACCCCGCCGCGCCGTCGCGGCGGCGGGCACGCCCCGGACCCGGCCGGAGCTGCCGCGGCAGAAGCCGGCGAAGGTCGCGCGGGCGACGCCGCCAGTACAGGTTGCGCCGACACCGCAAGCACCGCCGGCCGGGCCGAAGGCACCCCGCCGGGCCGCCGCGGCGGCGGGTACGCCCCGGACCCGGTCGGAGCTGCCGCAGCAGAAGCCGGTGAAGGTCGCGCGGACAACCCCGCCAGTGCAGGTCGCGCCGGCACCGCAAGCACCGCCGGCAGGGCCAGAGGCACGCGCGCCACGGGTCAAGCCGCCGGCGCCGCGACCGGCCCAGGCACGGCGGGTCAAGATCGGCGAGTGGGAGGCGCAGCAGCAGTTCTCGGACGCGATGCGTGCCCATGGCCTCAAACCGCAGGGCTTGCCGATCCTGGATGGCAAGCTCCGTTACGTCGCGGTGGAGGGCAATAAGGGGCGCGAGCGGTCCGGCGCCTACCGAGGCTTCTACGACGAGGGCCGCCCGGCGGGCGCGATCTACAATTGGAAGCAGGGCGGGTTCGTCGCTACCTGGAAGGCGGAGGGCGAGATGGTGCCAGTCTCCGCGGTGGACCAGGTGGCGTGGGCCGCGCGGGCAGAGGCACAGGCGGCCGAGCGCGAGCGCGAGCGCGTGGCACGCGAGGGGACAGGGGCACGGCTTGCGGTGCAGCTCCTGGCCGGCGCCAGGCCCGCCGATGTGTCGCACCCCTACCTTGCCGCCAAGGGGATCGAGGCGCACGGGCTGTCCCTTGCGGTGCAGGGCCAGACCGTGCCGGTGCAGGACGCCAAGGGGACGACGAGGAACGCCAGCATCGCCGGACGCTTGCTGGTGCCGCTGCATGACGTGCATGGCGAGGTCCGCAACGTGCAGACCATTGCTGCGAACGGGACCAAGCTCTACCTTGGCGGCGCGCAGAAGATGGGCACGTTCCATCTGCTGGGCGAGCTGCGGGCGGGAAGTCCAGTAATCGTCGCGGAGGGTTATGCCACGGGGGCGACCGTTCATCGTGCCACGGGCATGGCGGTGGCGGTGGCGTTGGATACGAGCAACCTGATGGCGGTGGCGGCGGCGTTGCGCGACCAGGACCCGGCGCGGCCGATCTACATGGCGGCCGACAACGACCATCACCTGCCGCTGCGGGCGAAGCCGCTGCCGAACGCCGGCCGCGAGAAGGCGGAGGCTGCCGCCGCGGCAGTCGGTGGCAAGGTGCTGCTGCCCGAGGCGGCGCTCAACCAGGTAGCGAAGGGCAAGGGCACAGACTGGAACGACTATGAAGCCAGCCACGGCAGGGCCGCGACACGGGCGGCGCTGGGAACGGCAGGGCTGCAAGATCTGGCGGCGCAGGATGCGCGGGTGGCAGAGAGGTCGCGTGCTGCCGAACGCCAATGGGCAGGGCTGAGCGCGTGACCGGACGGCCGCAACCGGCCTTACGGCCAGGCAGTGTCTCAGTTTGAATGTCTGCTTGTGATGGGAAGCAGCCTGTCCGCTTCAGGGTCAAGAGCGGCAAAAAGCAGACGCTATTCGGATAACCAGATTGACCAGGAGCGAATTGTCCGGTTTGAAGCGCAGCAAGTTTGGAAGCGGACGGGACCGTCGCAAGATTGGGGGTCAGGCGGCGATCGCCATCGGTGGGTATGGATCGTTGGCTGGGTGGAACTTCTGTCCGAAGCCGGAACCGAGCGTGCCATTATAGACAGCGCA
>JAABUY010003398.1_pt1 | contig 17658 bp, 17 predicted proteins | sample 5560271 | NCBI WGS metagenome assembly JAABUY01 (sample SAMN10711886, study PRJNA513374) | rock metagenome | isolation source: Antarctica rocks | place: Antarctica: Victoria Land, University Valley
CAGTCTGTGTCCTCAAAGGTAGTGCGATTTTGTTTTCATCCAGAAATCGCGAACGAAAAGGCCGCCACACTCCAAGAAAGAGAGAAATTTCTCTGATCCTGAAAGGACGTCCATCTCGCATACCATACAGAAGACAACAAGTGCTCTGAGTTCGTCGATCTGCTGGTCTTGGTCTGGAATGTTCTCCGTCGAGTAAATATACTGGGCCAATTCAACCACGTCGCCAATCCGCGTCTCGTGTAATGTGAATGAAACAAGTGTCTTGTGGATTTTGTGCAAAACGAGCTTTTTCAGATGTTCAACCCCGTACTTTTCTGCAAGTACATATAGGCGGGCATGTCCCAGAAACACTCGCGTGAAATCTTCCTCAGGCCCACCATTGGCATGAATACTGTAGTCCACATACATCTGACCAGAAATTGTAGGACTGTATTCCCTGTGATTAAAAGATTCTCGTAGCAAAGCTTTTTTGGGTTTTTTCGACTTCTTAGACGACTTCCCAAATCCGTTACCCAAATCAAATTGCGATTCACCGAGCGGTGCAGGTGGCTCCGTGTCTGATACTGGCTCCGCCCGAACTACAGATATAGTGGCGAAAGCATCCGGTACCGCTGCAACCTCAGAACCCTCAATCGACTCTTTTTGGAGAATATCACACGATGGTGTCTCATAATCTCCAGTATATGCAAACTGACAGAAGATACTAAAGGTGTCTTCCCGCACGTCGTCTAGAGTAACAAGTCTTGTCTGTGCCTCTGTCATAGAGCCATTCACGAGAGTGTCCAAGGTACGTGACAATCGTGATATAGCGATAGAATGAACGACTATGGGCACCTTTTCGGGACCGATATTAAAGGTGAACACATGCGAGCGCAGTAGTCTAGCGATTTAGGAACGATATTAGCCTTCGCAAGACCAACACGGCGCGTGAAGCAAACTTACTGCTCAAACGAATTCATCATCACATTCCAAGGTTGTGCCACTGGTGTGTATGTTTACAGGTCATAAGCTCGATCTGGTTGCTATACCGTTTATGGAAAAAGAGTGCCTCGCCGCGGCGCTTCTTCCTTCACTATGTACTTTAAGCTAAACTGCTGTTAACTCGCTGTCGGTCGAAACTATATTTCATCATCATATCCATAAAGGCAGGCGTATGATGACTTCGTACCGAGTAGAACAGGTTCTTGGAAAAGGGGATGGAGTTGTTGCATGCTCGGACATTGCAAGAGGCACCATGATAATTTCAGAGTCGCCTCTTTTCACGCTCCCACGTCTTATCCGCAATCCACAGCAAGTCTCCGAGCTAATTCTTCAGCAAGTACGTGCTTTGGATAGAGATCAGTAATGCAGCTTCTTTGCCCTCCGCAACAGCTTCAAAGAACTCTCCCCGTTTGAAGGAATCGTTAAGACATTACGGCTTGCTTTTGACATTACAGCGCTACTTCCCTGTCAATATACAAATATACAGAATCCTCTGATTCAGCTCGAGAATGCTGGTCCATGCAGATATCATGGTCGTGAGTGGCTTAACATGGCAAATATTGCAACTGTTCCAACCAAATAGCTTCCCAAAGCAAAAGCAGTATTCCAGTCTCCGGTGTATATCTTCCAGCTCACAACTGCGGTCCCACTCAAGACAATAGTGGCTGCTGAGATTAGGCGGTAGCCAGCGCTCATACGCCCTTCCTCAACGTAGAGCCCTGAAAGCTCAAGATCTCCGATGCGTGGCCTGTAAATATGTTGGATGTCGAGGTCAATCGTCCTTGGACGTTTGGTCAGATATGATTTCCCTTATTTGCACCGTTAACCAAACAATGCTTACGAGTATTTGTATAGGCTAGACTCGTGAGCGAATCCGCGCAATGTATATTGATCTTTAGCATATTCAGGGTTGTGGAAGCACAAAGTAGGTATCCTTTGAAGTTCGAGTCCACGTAGACAATGATGGATCTCATCAAACCGTGCGAAAGGGCACACGGACACTGAGGAGAGATTGGCTCTCACAGGACATTCTGAATTCTCATGATTGTACGTGCCAGTCACCTTATCAACATGACTTTGCACAAACCAACCATTCAGAGTGCTACGGAAAAAGGATGGATCAGGGAGCAAGACTATCCTTTGTGGCTACTTAATAGTCTGAAACGACGATAACAACGTCGTCTGGTACGCCTTTTTAGTTGGGGGTCGAATCAACTGGTGATGTTAATTCGAATCTGAAGCAGTAGGTCCAATCTCAGAGTCTTCCGTCCTGGGCGTTCTTCCCTCCGGGTCTTTCCTTGCGTCGGTTTTCCTTTTCAGTTCCCCGTCTCTCCCAACCTTGTTTCTTCTCCTGTCGGACAATCTTTACCCACGTCGTTATAACATACAGCCATATCTTTAGGTTGCTGTAATGATGCATCTTCCATAAACACCTTGCCAGAGCGATGATCCTTTTGTCCTGCCACACCTAACGTTCGATAAATCTTTCTGTAACGACTACACCTACCCAGTCCAGCCACGATGACTGGTATACCACCAGCAGCTTCCGCCATCCGTAGGCCGTTGGTCGTGGCAACAGGACTTTCTCTCCGTTCGCGATTGTTGGAGGCAGGACCTCGATCGATCTTACAAGGAATTTGAATCGCTTCGCACGGAAGATTTGCCCTTCTGCTGGTCAACAATTGCTGACTGGGTGCCTAATGCGCACCTCCTACAGTTCATCGTAGGCACTAGTGTCTGCCCCTTCTGTACCATTCTCCTCTTGACATTTGGTGCATTTTCCATGATTCTGGTGCCTATATGAAATAATTTAACCCGGACAGATATTTTGTCAAAGCATCTTACTTTGCGTAGTTGTCGTCTTGCTTTCTCGCTTCAATTTGCACATCCTCGTCAGCCTCTGCGCAATTTCCATCAAACGTTTTTTTGTCTCCTATGTCATCCATCCTGAACTGCAATTCAAGGTTGTGTTCGACCATTGTAGCGTCTCATCAAATCAAGAAAGACAGTCGCAGGCGCGGAGAGGAGGAATATCTAAAGTCATATCAAAGGAGTACGATGCACGCTAACAAAGGTTGTCTGCAAACGTTTGCTCCAGATCCAGACGCGTCAATGTTTCGTTGCAAGGAGAGCCTTCTCAGTGTTATTGATCGAGAATTATGGGAAGCCTTCAAACCCCTTTGCTACCGCCTCGAAGCAGCTGCCCATTCCTGAACCAACCATGGCTCATGTATCCATGCAGGTTACAAGGCTAATGAATTATGCAATGTAGAGGTACAAGATCTGGATTTCTGTAGGTTGTGTCATTTCTCTGGTGTCGTTTGAAGGATGACACTAGAGAGACCGACTTGATAAAGAAACGTTCAACAAGTTACCTACAATAATACTTTAGAAGGTGTATTTAATAGTATTGGCTAGTAGCTTGATATTTCTGCGTCGATACGGATTCGTTTATGATACATCAACATCTCATAAAAGATGGACTGAATAGTAAGGTTTGTCTGAACGGTGCAGACCCCCGGGCGGGAAAATAGTTGCATACATAGATGCGGTAAATTCGTGGGAAAGCGATTTTTGCTTAAGTAACAGCTTGTCAATTCAACGCGCTTCGGAAAAACTAAGGTGAAACAGTAATTGCCCTAACTCAATTCCACTAGCTACATTTGGTAAAATATACCAACTCGTCCCGTAGCTGGTCACCAGCTAACGCCCTTCCTCCTTGTCAATGTATTAAGCCATAGCGCCTGCGTACATTTGATAGAAGAACATCATCAGTCATTGAATAGTATTGACCCCTATCTTCGAGAATAACATGCCCCGCCGCCGTGGACGCGGGCTGACCCACGACCAGCAGCGAGTGTTCAAGGCTTACCGGACAGTTTTTCGGGGGGAAAATGCTAAAATAAGAAAGAGAAAGAAGATTCGTTCTCTCATCGAGACGCAGAAAGAGCCGTGCGCAGTGTTATGTCAGGATCTTGGCGTCGAGTCGATCGTCCTCGACTTACAGACGCTCCTGCAACGTAGGATCTTTGAACAGGATTTCGATGAACATTTGACCTTCATCGACTCTGCCTCAAACCCCTTGGTTGATACTAGGATGGGAAATCTGTTCGGTGCAGGCGATATCACGCGCGAGGCTCGAAAGCCTACGTTAAGATCCGCTACGACTGAGGGTCCTTCACGACAACTCCAGGAAGAGAAATTGACACGTGGTATGTGCGCACACGGCCCATAGTCTTAATCTTACTGAAACTGGGCAAAGAACGGGACCTGCCCCCAATATCGTCTACCTGTGACGTACTGATGTTGGATCCGAAATATCTGCCTTACCGAGCTCAACATCTCGTTCTCACGACAGCCCAGCGTCTGCTTGAAGGTTCTTGTTTCGACTTTGTTATGAAATGAATACCTGAAATATCAAAGGAGCATATGTGGGACTGTCCCGAAGCATTAGAATTGAACAAGTGGATACATGTATTACTTAAAATCTGTAATATACTTCCACCTCGTGCATACGACAACACCGCGGAGCAACCTTTCAAGAGCGTGCTTTCGTCCATGATCATACTTCGTCATTCTGCAGTTCACCGTCGGCGGATAAGTACCCCGAGGTTGCGGTAATGATACAATCTGCGACAAATTTTGCTAACGCACTTCACGACGGCCGCCGAGCTGTTCAGCTAAATGAAATACGGAAAGAAATACTGAATCAGAGTAAAGCTCTTGCAATTGCGAAGGCTTCGCTTCAAAAAAGATTTGCAGCCAAGATTAGCCTCCTCTCTGACCGACGTGCAGAGCTTGATCGAATGGAGGAACGGTCCAAAGTGGCTATGAGCAAAGAGGACGATGAAAATCAGTTATTGATAGGGGACTTGCTCGCTGATGCTGTCTCCAAAGTCCTACATGATATAGGGAGTAGCGGGAATAATACGTCGAATAGTATGTGTGGAGGAACAGCCTTCGACGGAACAAGCCTGGTGGGCAAGCCTGGATCCGGCAGAGAGAGTGAAGTTGGCGCTGGCCTAAATGAGCATATCCGCGAGGCATTGACGACAGAAGAACCTTCCAGTGACGAGTTTTCCTGCAATGATGCGACCGATGAAACCATTCATTTAGCTGCTGAGTCATAGAAAGCGTTACTATCTTCGCGAGGTTATGCTGCGAGGGAGAAGATAGCCCAGCGATTAAAGATGAGACTGCTGGCAGAAAGCCCAGAAAGCCATAGTTCATTTGGGACTTCGAAAAAGTGGGCACCAAACGAGACAAAGATTCCAAAGAGATTGAGAGACGAAGGGTTCGAGAAGTGGCTTTGGAGACAGAAAGTCTAGAGGACCAAGACTGGCTTTGCTGAGTCGGCGGTTGGATATGTTTTCTGTCTCTTTCTTGGCGGCGAGAGCGGTCTTGATTCGGTGGCGTACAGCGCCTGCATTCTCAGTATCGAGGGACTCAAATCGACTTTCGCCAATGCGATTGCGCGTTCTAGGATTGACTACTCTGTGCGGTAAGCGATAAGGAATTGCAAGGTGAGCTCGACGATGCATGGTTGAGATGGATCGGACTGATAACCTTGCTGAAATGCAATGGTTGCTATGTTCACTGTTCTTCTTATTGGGAATCCATCGCTTTTCAACTCGAACTGGTGATGATGCTGCTTGGCATGCTGATATTGAATTTGCTACGTCACTACTGTCGACTTCTGTTAGAGTGCAGCTGGTGGATTGATAATGTTGTTTGTGCTTTCGAAGTCCAAAAACTACGAGTTCCATAAACATCGGCCTCGATAGCCAGGGTGCTGTGTGAACAGTCTTTCCAGAACGCAGATTTTTCATAAAATACGGTAGAAGAGTTAATAAAATGGCTTCGAAAAGAGTGGTACAAAAGTGTCACTGTGGAGGAGCTTGCTGCTATCAAAAAGGCTATGGTGAGTGGTTCCGAAGGTATCGCCACCCACTCCGGCCACTGGTTCAACCGTGAGAATGGCCATCCGGTGAGTCTGCCCAGACCTTTTTACCCACAGTCTATTGACAGTGTCATAGTTTGCAACAGGCGATTGCGGGATGCTCATGGAGATGGCCCGTTGCCCGGAGTGCGGAGCACCTATTGGTGGACAAGGTCATCGTGCAGTCGACGGGGTCACTCGTGCTACAAACATGGAAAACTGATATAGTGCTGGGTGTAGGAGCCTGAGATTCGCGTTGAGGTGCAAGATAGGCAGGGAACACAATGATAGATTAAGATATATAGAGTGACGACAACTGTTCATTAGAATCTCCAGAATGTGTCCAACCTAAGCCTCAAAGGTCTCCGGTATGCCACAGTCATTCTTCGCTGAAGTCTATGCAAAGTCTAAATTCTCAGAATCGTCCTTTCCTCCGTCAAGCTTTCGATCTCCCTTTCAATAGCCGTCCGTCGTTCGATTGTATACTCTCCAGCGAACAGCTTCTAGCCACTCGGGTGAGAGGTCGACGACCACAGGAGAGAAAGACACAAAGAATGTCAACATGATGGTCTGTGTCTTGCATACGGAAAGCGCTTTCAAGCAGTGCGCCTAGATCGTAGCTTTTCCAAATTGCTAAAGTAAACTGATTTGTCGTCAATTAAGTGCCCGAACGCTCAGTTCGCAGGACGAATTTCATTGGATGTTATTGGACGTGCTCCATCGCTTAGCGAACTATTGATCGAAGGGGACACCAGGGGGTGGCGATCAAAATGTTGGGAAGCAGGTATAACCAGCTAGTGTCACCTCATGGGAACCTTGTGTCTGACAACGAGCTGAATAATAATCAACGCAAGACAGCATCCTAACTACAACAGCTGGAATTATTAGCAAGCCTAGGGCACTTAACCCAATCAACATCTTCAACACTGCAATAGCCATCGACAGGCATTTGCTTCACTTCCTGACACAACTGGGCCAACCCGCAGCCTCCGTTGAATACGTAGAACGCCCTCAGATTCGTCTCCGCTCTCTTCCAAGCTTTCTTTAGGGACTTCAGAGTAAAGATGCGGCCTCATTGCTATATAGATCACAACGGATACCCCAGTAGACCATAGAGGCATATAGGAGCGTAACGATGAAGGAACCTCTAAATCATCATAGCAATATTACTTATTAATCTTATAATCACGATCATCATGGAAACACGGGGAAGTATACAGCTCGACACCGAGTCCAACCACTAAATACTCAACAGTGGGTTCCTCTCTCCACCGCAGTAGTATCCTATGCATAGTGCTTATACTAATCAAGACCACGATGATCCAAAGCGCAGTCTTAATGGATTGCGAGATGAGATAGATGAGAGGTTGCAGCTGGTGCTGAATGAACAAAACAATTTCGATAGCGATGAGGAAGATGCAGATGGTACCCATGCTTTCTAAGGCGATCCAAGCACTATAGTCGGTTAATTCATATACCTCAAGAAGAGGAAGGAACACACCCTAGCGATGGGGACTCCACATTTGCTTTTGCAGCGATGGTATCCGCGATAACGAATGTTGCAATAACGACGGCAATTAAGAGGCTCAGCTGAAGAATTCAGAACGACATCAATATGTGTTTAAGCAACATATCTGCGAGTGTGGATAAACGTTGTCTGTTAACAAGGATGGATGGATCATATAACGGCTAATTACCAAATCATACCAAAGATGCCACTTTAATTACCAGTTCCCACCCCCTATTACGAGTTCACCAAAATCCTACTCGGAAGTCACCCGAGTATAATTAAAGAACCGCCCGAGCTTCCGTTGATGTTGTCATGACTCAGACAAACTCGATTTCTTCAATTCTAGAAGATCTGAAATCGCATCATCTTTGTCTCCAATTTTCGCATAAAATTCAAAGTAAATGTTGCAATGTTTGCTCGCTGAAGATCGCAAGATTGATTACTAAACTCTCGTTAAGATGAACAGCGCAATTCTTTTACAGTCACGATCATCATGTACAGAACTTATCTACCATTTAGAAATTGTAGAGATCAACAATATGATTTCAAAATATTCAAGAACAACAGAAAACGATTAGAGAACGGTGATTCTATTGAGTTGTAAAAGGAATTTGCTTCGGGGCGGGCTTCAGTCACTTCCAGGTAGGATTTAGGTGGGTAATATTTTCGGGTACGAAGTAATTCTCGACAAGTCATCCAATCATGATGAACATTACACGAATTGTCACAACGACCCCACCAATCCTGGAGAACAGGATAAAAAGTTCTAGTTCCATCTGCAATTTTGCACACCTACTGCCCCCAGGACATCAAGCTCAATGGCACATATCATATGGACTTGTACAATCTGTTCCCTTCTCATGAACGTAGAAGACGGACTGGCGCATATAGGCAGTTATGACCACAAGGCTCGTCTTGCACAATTCAGCGCTAGCGTTTTGACGTCCCGAATTCAGAAACTTACTCTCCGTCACTCTTTGCCTGTTGCCCATATAAAGGATCACCGATGTGGGCTCACTGGTCATGCGCACGTCTTTGCAGAGACATTCATGCATACAGAATTCTCGCGATATCCTGCTTTTGCGTTCCCCTTGACTCACCAGCGAACAGTTGAGCCTACGCAGACAGAAGCCAAACTACTAGATGCTGTCACTGTATCAGCTCCATCCGGCGGCGCCCTTTGGACATGTACAATCTGCAACCGGGAAATGCAAAATGTTTCAAAAGTTGACCATCTTGCTGGGAAAGCACATGCCAGAAAGCTGATATCTGAGCCATTAACTCTTCTGGTCCCGCTGCACGTAAGATCTACAATGTCAGGGACACTGGTGGCGAATGAGGCCAAAGAAAGAAAAATCGCAGAGTCGAAATCTACCGCTAATCGTGTGTTGCAAAGCTGGACCTGTCCGTCTTGTATTGCCATCATCACATTTCAGCAAAAGCCATCGCATTCCTGCTCGAGCTACGATTCAAAAAATTCGACCATTGACGGCCCCTTGGATAGCTTCTTCCACTCGTATCGCTCTTTCCATTATGACGCCTCCACACCGCCCGCCATCTCGTTTGAATGCCTTCAAAACCATCTGCAGACACGCCACAGATGGGCCCGTGATGACCCCGAACGCGAGAAACTGTGGCACCATTATCAAGCTGCGCTCACACAAGAATTTAATTTGTGGTTCGGTGTTGAAGATGACCTGGACGCGTGGCACTCGCTTTGCCGGGCGGTGCGCATCACACCCCTCCCTACGACATGTGAGCTATGTCGATCGGTAGGTCTACAACCCCTTATCCTTTAAGTACGTGAGCATTAATCCTCGAAACAGACCGTCAGCGACCGCCATGTCAATATCATCGATCTCATCGAATGGGGCCGCAGCGGTGGCAAATACGTCCGGATTTTCCGGACAGTAAAGGAATTGAGTGATTATAGCTTTGGCAACCGGAAGATTTATAGCAAGCAAAAGGTGGACGAGCTGGAAGCTGGGGCAGTGCTGAAGTATTTGCTTCGACCACTCGAAGCAGCTCAGTATTGGGATGAATAGTTTGTCTCCGAGATACCGGGCAATCGAACGGGTTTGTTGATAATTAGGCTCAACGTCTCACGTGAACCGCTCATTTATACTATTATGAGCTTCCTGTTACAAAACAGGCCTCACCAGCTCAATCAACCTATCTCCAAATCTAGCCCCAAGATCCTGTGGTCATTCTTGATGGCCATTATTTTTCACGGTACTCGGCTCTTCACGTATGTCCGCGGCCTCTCTATGGCTCTCACGGATTTCCTCATCTTGCCTCTTTCTTTCAACAGCTCTATGACCAGACGAGTGAGCATACCAACAGTGAAGTACCTATGTCTCTCTGACCATTCTCTGGCTGGCGGGGTTAAATCGAGCCCCTCGCTAGTCCGGTAGAGCATAACTAATCTTGCCAAAACATCCCGAGCTGTGGAATCATCGCTCAAGGGATGCACGATACACTTAGTTTAATATAGGAGTATACCCTACCGTCAATCTTGGAGTCCTCAGAACTGCATTGAACACCATGGCCCCAGATCTAAACAATTCCTTTTAAAGTACGGATAAAAATGCTACTTTACTAGTACAATACAGGTCAAATCTAAAGAGATCCATCCCTAATTCATGATGCGTTCCTGATCATCATTAGCTACCCACCTACAGGTGTTGCTCATTCGGCCTTTGAGCAACTTCCTTCCAGCTTTCAGACATTGTATTTCATGTACCAAGACACTTCGTGTCCTCAATTTCTCCTCAATCTCGTGGGGAGTACTACTCTGAAGACTCCCCGCAAGATAAATTTCTTATGTCTTCCGCAAGAATGAATCCTTGCGCAACCGCCTATGACCATTGCGTTTAGTTTGTTTTCGTTCCTATTCCATCGTGATATCGTCGCTATGATAAAAATGGAGTAGAACAAAGTTGCAGGCTCGGTCCTTCGAAGACCAAAATCCCCATTGTCTCTTCAGGTGATGGAAGCAGAATGGCCCAAGTCATTTTTCTTCCACAGTCTGGTCACATGGTAGAAGTTCCTTATTCTCGAACCTTCTTACGGCGCCTCATCCTTTCACACCAGCATTCAATCTTTTCTATTCCTATTCCGCGAAGTGTCTACACGATGCCATGCCAAAAGGTGATGCGGGTCGAAGAGGAGAATTTCTGGCGGAAAAGGATGAGATGACTGCTAGACGGTTACTTGACTTCGATCTTACGTCCAATCTTTTGGTGTCTCCGCAGAGGAACCGTTGGACGACGCGTCTCTTAAGAGCGAATTTGAACTATGCTCATCAACGAATTCTAATTGAGAGAAGCATCATTCGCTTCCGCACCGCTTATCTTTTCCGGATGATGCAAATCCAAATCCGTACGTGTCTGGCGTTGTATCAGAAACTCATCCAGTGCGGATCCAAGGCGCAATCGAATTTGACTGCCCTCATTGAGCATGGATTGGGTTTCTTTCTTCTCGACTTTATCTAAGAACGCTCTTCTATTAGCAATTTTTGTGAGCTCTTCCGACATGCTCGTTTCCAACTCATTCTGCGCACCCTTCAGTTCTTCTAATCTGACTCTCACTTCCTTTTATATCAGTCGAAATTTCCTAGTTCGCAAAGCATCCTTCAGGACTGTCGTAAGCGATGCCGCGCCAATCATCTTCTCAACCTCACCAACGCTTACGACTCGTCTATGAACTGCCGTGTGCCGTATCTGATGTGTTTTGAAGAGGACGTCACGGAACGATACGTCTGGTATCTCGGCTGCAACCAACAACGGAAGATGTTTGCAATATCTGACCAGAATTCTGGTTCATCGAGTAAGCTCTATGGATTCCACACATTCACACGATCTCGTCTTGAGGACTTCTGGCAGCCATAGACGCCCAAAGTTGAAACAGCACTCTTCGAGTATGGATTGAATTATAGTGAGAAGACGATGTTGTGTCTTGTAGGGTAAGGAAAGAGGATAAAGTGTCGGTGTGTTCGACGTTGCAGGAGGCATGTGTATCGTCCGGGAATCTAGTGCAGAGCATTTTAGGCTCAGCTTAGTATCATCATTGGCCGTCGTAGGTCGCTCTTACCGCATGGTGAACACTTCGGATCTAGAACGTCCGGCGTTTTGATGTCCTCTTCTTCTGAAGATATCGTTGCTTCCATGGCGTCCGTCTCAGATTTGGTAGCTTCAAAATCGGAAGACTCGCTCTCCTTCTTCCATTTATCATCGGAGCGTTTGAACAATTCAGAAATTACGTCTGAGCTTTCGACGTTGATTCGAAAATCCCGGCATCAAGGAGCTCTTTCGCGACGTTGCAGATTGTTCCAAGGTTGTACTCGCTGGTGAGAGCCCTAAACGAATGCTTGTTCTTCTCCAGCAGTTTCCGAACGTTCTTTGTCTTCCGAACATGAACGTTCGCTCCGGTAAAAATGCTGCTACAGTGTAGATAGACTGATCTTCTTGGCGCTTGCGCTTGCGCTATCGTCATTGTTTGTTGAGATGGTAGTTTCCATAAGTATTGATTCATCGAGGGTTGACAATCGGTCCGACATTGGCGGGGTCAACCGGCTAAGCGATTAGGCTCGAAATTTGCAGCAGAAACAACAACATCTGCACAGTGTCTGACCTTCCACTAAGAATTAAATGAGATTCACTGGTTCAAAGTAAACAAAAGATTCAGGTTTGTAGCGTTTAGAGCCTCTTATAGCATTGATTAGCAAACGATTCTTTCATGTCATTCTCTGTGAGTGAAAATCGTACGACAGGTCATCTTAGTATAAAACAAGAGAAAGAGGGAGATGGAAAGTTATGAGTAGGGCTCGGCTACGTTACTCGCGCAGTCACTACAATCATGTCTAACTTATCCTCTTTCATTAGGCTTACAGCGTACGATGACCGTCTTTTGGATTTTCCGACAGCTTCGTTCTCAGTAGCGGCACGATTTCAATCAATTGTTTCAGAGGTCTCGTTCTATTCCTATACTACACTTCAAAGGGAGAATATCTGCTGCCCAAAGGCCGCAAGAATGTCCATGAAACATTGCAGGTCGCAGCGGTGCGCGAGACCATGGAGGAGTCGGGGTACAAATGCCGTTTACTCGAACACGATCTTTCGACCAGGGCGCCGTATCCCATACCCTCACGACATACGGAGCCGATCGCCGTTCAGCAGCGAATGAGTCAAGGCGTCCGCAAGATAATATTCTGATATGTGACCCAGGTTGACTCGTCGGATCGTCGGATCGCCCATACCCAGGAGTAGGGAGAGGATTTTAAGGTGCGATGAGTGCGTGGGGAAGACGCTCCTTCGACACTGTCTTTTGTCGAAGATCAAAGGATCGTTGAGAAGGCTTTGAGTGCCATTCCATGTCCAGACTCGGTTCCGTCGATTGGTCAACTTCATGAGTGGTACCTCGATTCTTCCATCGATGCGCGAGCGCTAGGCTTCCTCTGTATCTCTCTGGGAGGTAGCTTGGTGTACGAACAACAGGATGTCATAAATACTCAAGAGATAGGAAACCTCACGGACTGGGACGGATTTGGGATCGTTAACACAAAGGAAGACATTATCACCCTCATCAATGACTTCAAGTCTCAGCATTGTGCGCTGCTACGAATAGAGAAGGAAGAATGTTCGAATTTGAAGGTATGACTTCTAGGCACTGTTTTGACCAACTGTTATATCTTAATTGTTCATAGCTGTCAGAAGATTCAATGTTGCCGAGGCAGTGGGATGTTCTACGGTTTTCAGGATGGACAAAGCAGGGATCGAAACGGACAATCAAGATATGGTCCAAGAATTGCCTTTGCCACATGGCATCGGAACCGATACCTTCTCAACTCGGGGTGCTGTCACATAAAGTCGTCCGTTTCACACGGCGCGATCATCCCACACTTGGGCCGCGACTCTTCATCTATCAACCCAGAAAGGCAACCGACCAACTACACGTTCTTCATGATTCCGATTTCTTGGAAGGATCGGAGTCAGACATTATCCTGTCTTCGAAGCATCAACCGTACAAGGCTGTTAGCCCCGGGGTCTCCTATGATCTATTACTAACGTCGCTCTGCCTGTTTGAGCATGAGCCAGGCGTGGTAACCTCCCTCAAGGCTGTGATCTTGCAGAAATGGCAGTCGCTTTCGGGAGCTGACGGAATGGAAAGCATTATGCCTCTGTTCTACCGTTCGGCAACTATTGGTCGCAGCTACAGGAAGAGGCTTCATGCAGAAATTGCGCAGATTGATCTCAATACTTCGGCTGATGCGAGCAGAACCAAGGCATTCAGCAAAGGAGTGGGGGGGAGACCTCCTTCCACAACGACTGCTATACACCGTTCTGGATACTCCCATGTACAACAAGTTTCTGCGCACTTAAAGGGTTACTGGAGACTTGATTTTGCCCCATTGCAATGGCAAAGACCTGCAATTTCCCCTGGAATCAAGCCGGCTCAGCGTACAGAATACTCTCACCCGATCGTCCATAAAATCAAAGAAGATGACACTTCGCTTGCTCCTACGCTTTTCTCGTCCAAATCGACTGGCTTCTACGCAAAGATTCTGGCCTCATCGGGACAGAATTGGCAACGGGTCTATGTAAAGACATCGCAGTCCATTCCGGCCGAGCTAGGAGCTTTTCCAATGGTTCAGCGATACTTCCCAATTGAGTGCGTCCAGATCATCGCGGCGGCGGAACCGGCTTGTGGGCGAATATTTTTCGAGCGTTTCGATGGTGGGACCTTCAACGAAATCCGCTTTCGATATCATCAGGGGCTGGGACCTGTCAACGACAATTTGGAAGGTAGGATCTGTCTCTCCGACGAGTGGTTTATCGATCTCGATCTTCATCGAGCCCGCGATGTTTTGGCGGTGTACGCAGGTTCCTTCAGACCAAACGACCCGTCCATCCTTTGCTCTCAGCAGCGCATACATGCGTTCTTCCACCAACGTCTTCTGGGGAACAGCCGCTTTCAACGCTTTTACGGCGGTGATCGTCCTAGCTTCCTTCAGCATACAGCTCATGCGGCTATGAACTTGGAGACTTTCTTAGATTCTCCCCTTGTCATCAACGGTCAAAGCCATCAGTCCTTGCGGCACCACTTGAATCGCGCTTCGCAAGTTCTAGACCCAGAGAAAGTGAGGGGCCTTAGTTCTCTCCCAATAGCCTTCGGCTTCGGTGACAGGCACGGTGGAAACGTCATGGTTTCTAGCGCCAGCAGTCCGCCATCCATGCTGTATGTGGACTACGAAGTCGCTGGACACCACACACCCTTCCTGGACCTAGCGAAGCCAATTTATCAAGGTGGGGTTTTCAACACTTCGTATGCTAATGTCTTGTACGGCGACCTGACGCAGGGAGCCCACTGCAAAGATGTCTTCGTGAGATGGAGGGAAGAGGCAGGGTCCATTCATATCGATTACCATCTCAATCTCAAACCCCTATGGAAAGGCCTCGCCGTCATCAAGCTCGAGTATCTTCTCAAGCCGATGCTTGAGGCGCTGGACCGGACTGCCTCTAACCAGAGGGAGTTGGCAGAGGGAACACTCGCTTACGGCCTCTTTAGCTGCGCGTTGCTCACGAGAAATTACGCGACAAGAGCTGATGTCTTCTATCTCAATTTTGCCGTAGGTGTCTGCCTAGCTGCCGAGATGAGGAGAGTATTTTCTGACTGTTTCGACTAGTGCAATTAGCCCTTGCGCATACTTATCTCAGAGGGACCAATTTCGTTTGCAAAATCGGGCCATTCAACCTCTCCGAGCAGCAATGGATCTCATGACTTAAGCTACCGGAACCAATTGCATGCTGAGTGGCAGCCTGTCGCTGCAATTGAGCGCATGCAAAGGGAAAGTGGCACTCAGACACTCAGTTCGAAGCTTCCGGATTGCGTTGGAGATCTTGACCAGGCCATCTTGGGTGCCCGATTCTAGCTCTTTCTTGGCGCTTATGTGACGGCGTTGAGTGGTCTACTATATTTAGAATTAAGTCTTTGTACCTCTCAGCGCTTACATCTTATATATATACGATTGACGAAGTGCTAAACCGTTTGCCGGTTGACACGAACGCTTAACACCAAGGCAAAATTCTAACATGGGAATTTATTAAGGGAACCACTAAACGTACCCCCCCTTTCACTACATATACCCCCCCCAAAAAGGCTTAGTAGCATTATTCATAGGTACTTCATTTTTGGTGCACTGTTCGATCTAGCACCAGAGACTCGCACTAAGGTTTATAAGGAGCTGCTTGTCCGCCCCGACCCTATAAATCAATAGGTTCCAGGGCAAAAGCCTCCTGGTCTTCATGAGGCTCATCAGAGTTATCGGGCACTGTCGCAGACCTGTCGTATGGTTCACGATGAAGTTCGAGATATATTTCATAGTGCCAATCTTTTCACCTTCGAGATTATCGAGTGGTCCGAGGAAAAGAAAGTACTGAACGACCCTGCTTTAGAGTTCCTGCGTTGTTGCCACGACTTCTTCGCGACAAACCTTACAATACCTCCATTATCTTACTGTCGCATTTCGATTAAAGCTGCCGGATCCCTCAAGGAAGATTTCAATAAATACAAGTTTGCTGAGACTTTATGCGAGTGGATGTCAAAAGCCGTTAGGGTGAGGGATTTGAACATCGAGTATACGCCGGTTCGTTACTGGCCTGAACATGATATGAGCCAGATCGCAGAGCATCAAACTGAGCTCATGAATTTCACCGGCCTGGGTTTATTAGGACCATTTGGGAAATTCCTTAAGGTGGACGTTCTTACTATCCAATGCGACGTACTGCAAGCATACAAAAAAGATCTCGTCCGAAGGGTACAAGGCTCTTCTCCATCAACGCCTTTACCTGACATGTATCACGCGCTTCAGCGTTATGTCGCCTCCTTCACACTGTGCGACCGAGCAGACCATTTCTGGCTTGCGAAGGAAGCTTTAAAATTTGCGGTGGACAATGATATGGAGAGTTTCAAGCGACACAGAAGAAAGGTTAAGAAACTTGGTGACCTTCACGGCCTCAACCACTCGGCTCTATATAACTACGATCCTCCGAGATAAGACGTAGACGCGGGACTTTATGTTTGACAACTACAAGATTTCTCCAGGACCAGAACCCTTGAGTCGCTGCTAACCAAACAACGCCGGCTCAGTGTTTGTGATACAGGTAGAGGAACGTTTTCTGGGGACTTCACCGCCAATACCGGCAGTCTCAGCAATGCCATGATCAAATAAGGTCTACCGCGTGTACCCCTCGGTGAATAGATGGCTTTGGACCGGGAATAGTGTTGTAAAGTTAGCCACGAGTAATGGCACCTCTTCTTTCGTATGTCGAGTCACATGTAGTCCTGCTACCTGGGCCAAGCTTTTGGGCATAATTTTCATGGCATATTAAAGTCGTAGGAGGCGTTCTTGGGCGCCGGTTACTCCTCTCCTCTTTGCGCTACTTCGCAAAGTATCCAAACGTCGAACCCCACAGCCTCTGCATCCCTATACTCATGAAAACATGACTATCTTCCAATATGCCTCAGCAGTCGTACACCCAACTCTCACTTCGCCCCTTATGCCCTCATCCTTTATCTCAGGAATAATCTTGAGTAGGGTTGCCACCGTTAAACCCGACGTCAAGACCCCGGCTGATGAATTCCTTTTAACTCTTTCGATATCTTTGGCATAGGCAACAGCTCTACTGTCAAAATCTTTGATCTTGGTGAGCAGCCGCGAGTGTATATCCAAGAATAGGACAGCTTTCGAAACCAACTTGTGTCTGCCCGAAACGTTAGTTCCGCCTCATGTGCCATTTCCTTTAGTGATTAAGCAAAAACGATCAGATCAGACAGCGAAGAAGCGATGCACGCAAGTCATGGAAGACGGTTGTCGCAGTATGTTGAAGTGAGGGGAGAAAGCGATGTCGCACATGTTGACGAGCGTGATCAAACGTCAGCATGGGATTTGGCCGGAAAAGAGATGAATAAGGCCATCAACAGAATTAAAGAGAAGGAGCAACGGGTGATTCAGGAAGGTGGGGTTAATGAGGTTAACCCATGGTTGGAGAGGGCCGGATGACATACGTATTTGATGGGTTTAGACCGAGAAGAATTGATCGTATCGGTGGATAACCCGGATCCAGAGGCCGAACCCATCGCCACAGTCATTTGGGATGCCATGACAGTTTGATTGAGCATTGTCAGCAATCGACGTTGTCCCGAGTCGGCGTGTTCGTTCGTATGGAGG